>Ga0208767_1000250_pt1 | contig 41081 bp, 62 predicted proteins | sample VirMetDEL_Mar_21_FD_184514 | JGI IMG/M metagenome (GOLD analysis project Ga0208767, IMG submission 184514) | Aqueous microbial communities from the Delaware River and Bay under freshwater to marine salinity gradient to study organic matter... | ecosystem: Environmental > Aquatic > Marine >...
TTCGCATCGAAGCTGACCGTAACGTGCTGTCCAAGCAGGACGTGCTGTCTGTGGACTACCACGGTGCTTATCACATCATGGGCACCAAGTGGGGTTCGGCGTCTGACAACCCGACCAACGCAAACCTGCGTACCGGCAGCAACTGGTCTGCCACTTACGACATCGACCTCATCCCTGCGGTTGAGATCTTCGTCAACTCTCCTCTGGACAACGGCCTCAAGTCCTGATCCTGACGAGACAAATGGCCCTACCATTAGGTGGGGCCTTCTTCTTTTTGCGCTATGGCTGCCACGATCAACGCCACACTGAAGAGTGAGACAGCCAACAGCTTTGTGACGCTGGCCGAAGCCGACGCATATTTTGAAACCGTCCCAAGCAGCACGCAGTGGGACAACAAAACTGATGACGCGAAGAACCGAGCGCTGATCTCTGCAACCCGCTGGATCGATACGTTGAACTTCTACGGTGATCGTTGTGATGACAACCAAGCGCTGAGCTGGCCTCGCAACAACTATCACGTTGATCGTGTGGAGTTGGTTTGCACCAGCATTCCAAACGACATCAAATACGCTACTTATGAGTTAGCCAACGCACTGGCTAATGACACGGACTCGATTACAGGGACTACCGGCGATACGGGGCTATACGAATCCGTCAAGCTCGGAGAGATGGAAGTCAAGTACAACACTTCTAGCCAGGCTGTTGGAACTGTTAATAACGTATTCGACGTTTATCCTTGGCTTCAGTCTTATCTCGGCGCTTATTGTCTGGGCGGCAGTGGCTCGTATTCTCTCCGCGTTGTGAGGGGTTGAGATGGCAGGAGCGCTCGACAGCCTTTTTAAGAACGTTGCCAAGCAGGTCGTTGCTGATCTGGGCAAGTCGTTTGATCACACGATTACGTACACCCGCAAGGCGTCTCCGAGCTACAACACGAGCACTGGAGCGCTGACAACCACTGATACGGCTTATTCCTTTGACGTTCCAGTTGAGTTTGTTCACTCACAAGAAGAGGAAGGCCGTGAAGAGCGTGAAGCTCGTCTTTACATCACTCCTGATCTGATTGGTGACAGTCAGCCAACGTTTGAGGACACGATTACTTTGAAATATGCCGGGTCTAATCGCGAGGCACAGATCACTGATATTCGCACGTACAAGGGCGATCAAGAGTACATGTTTATCGTGCTGGTGAAGTTCTGATGGGACGAGCTGCTGAAGAATTTGAACGCGAAGCTAGGGCAGGCTTGGATGAAGCGTTTAATTCGTTGATTCGTTTGATCGCAACAGAGTTGCCTGAAGTAAGTCCGGTTTACACCGGATTTTTTGCGTCTAGCTGGCAGGTTTCATTGAGTGGGCCTCCTGCTCCAAGAGACGAAATTAAAAATTTTGAGCCTTGGGCACAGATCAAGCGTGAGAAACGCAGTCGGTTTCCGAGTTTTCCGCCGGTCATTGACCCTCGTTTTGACATCCCTAGGGTCACGATTAAAGATCAGGTCTATATCGGCAACACTGCAAAATACGCACGGTATGCATTGGAGCGCCCCAGTCAAATCGTTTCGTATATTGCTGGAATCCAGAAGCTAGCTAAAACTGTTTTCAAGCCATCGGATGGTCTTAGCCTTAAGGCATCTGCTCGCGGTTCTAGCACTGGAGCCCGTTACCGGAGGATCGTATGACACTTGTTGCTCCTCGTGCTGCGTTTGAAAAAGCAGTCACTGACGCTGTTGCAGCTGCTGATGCAACGGTGCAAATGGTGTATGACAACGTTCGGTTTACGACTCCAGGCAAGACCAAGAAGTATGTCTTGATGTCTGTGTCGTACAGCCAGAGCACGATCCAGACGCATGGCGCATCGTCAGATTTTTACGTTGGCGTCGTTCAGTGCAACATCTATGTGCCCAAAAACGCTGGCACTTCAGCGCTTGCAGCGATTGGCGAGGCTGTGATTGACGGCTTGACCTCCGTTAATGCTTCTGATTACACGGATACTTTTAGTTGCAGCCCACGATCGCTTGACATTTCTGGTCCTACACCGTTGGAAATCGAAGACCGAGCGCATTTTATTGGTCTCGTATCTTGTCAGTTTAGCGCTGTAGCATAGAATAGTAATGAAAAGGAACCCAACTTCCATGCGTGCATCGGAGCTTCTTCGCAATAAGTTTGGAGTCAGCCAGCTCTATAAGTACGAACTGAAGGAAGGTGATGAGGTGGTGCTGAGCATCTACTGGCACCCCTTGACCATTGCTGAGCGTGAGTCGATCCAGAAAAAATCTGACAGTGATGATGCTGCCGATTTTGCGCTGGGCATGATGATCGAAAAGGCTCTTGATGCTGACGGCAAACGCCTGTTTCAGGATGGCGAAAAGGCTGTGTTGAAGAACGCAATCGACGCTTCTGTTCTGCAAGAAATCCAGATGGCAATGCTGACCTCTGGAGCGGAGAACAAGGTGGAGGAAGCGAAGGCAGACCTGAAAAGCTAATACGGACTGGTTTTTCATTTACTTCCTTGCAAAGGAACTAGGAAAGACCGTCCGTGAGCTGACTGAAACGTTGACGCAAGAAGAGCTGGTCGGATGGGCAGCGTTTCTGGAGATCAAGAACGAAGAAGAAGAGAAGGCGATGGAACGAGCGAAAATGGGTGCAAAGGCGCAGTCAATGGGCAAGCGCTAAGATTGGACATATCTGTGGCTTGGCGCTGTGGTCGCTCCTATTGAGCTATCTCTAAGGGTCAAGGGCGAGAAGGAGCTTAAGCGTACCAAGCAGCTTATTGATCAAGTCGAAAAGACGATTGGTAAGCTTAATAAGCAAAAAATTACTCTTGATACAAAACAAGCAGTAAGAAGCGTTGACGAGTTAATTTCACAGTTAGAACTAGCATCTGCTGTTAGCAAAAGGTTTTTTGGCTCAAACGCGATACGCAGTGGCATCGGCGCATTTTCAGCTGCAACAGGAGGGGTTAAAAAAGAAGTTCAAGCGCTTAGAGTTGCTCTTCAAGGGGCAAAGACTGATAGTGACCGAACAGGTTTTGCGCTTCAAATTCTTTCTGGCCAATTTAAAGCAGCTCGATTAGAAGGCCAAGCTTTTGCAAGAGCAAGTGAGGACTTTTTTAAGTTTGAAGGTGCAGGTTCTTTACAGACACGTTTAAACGAGATTGAAGCCTTTCCAAAAACTCTGGCTGCATCAGCAGAAGCTCTAAAAGAGCTGACGTTTATGCAGTCCATGGCGATTGCTGGAACGGATGAGTTCCTTGCTGTTAATGCAGCTCTTGGAAGACAGCTTGAATTTAATGCAGGTTTATTAGAGCGGGCAGCAAGAGCGCAGAAACCATTTAGCGCTGGAATGTCAATGGTGCCGCCAGGCTTGCAGCGACCTGCATTGCCTGCTGCTGGTCAAACATCTGGCAGTCGTAATCTATCCACTTTGGACCAAGCTGTTGCTGCAGCAGGTGTTCAGCAAGCAACTAGCGGAAACAGAGTTGGGTTTGCCGCTGGAGTTGAAAGCATCGCAATGGAAAGAGCGGCAGCTGCTACTCAAGCTGCAGCTGTTTCAAGTGCCACATTTGCTGCAAACGTTAAAAAAGCGGCATTAAATGCAGGAACATTCCCGGATATTTTTAAAGCGGTTGAAGAGTCGTTTAAAACGATTGAAAAGTTTTCTAAAACAGGTGGTGGCTTAGGCGGACGCCGCCTGAAAAATCCTTTAAAGGGATTTGGTCCAAAAGGAAAAAGCATTATCAGCAGTGCTTTGATTGGCGGTGGTTTTCCACTGTTGTTTGGTGGAGGTCCGGGCGCTGCAATCGGTGGTGGTATCGGCGGTGGTATTGGTGGCGCGATTGGTGGTGCCTTTGGATTTGCTGGCGGAATTGTTGGCACAGCTATTGGACAAGCGCTTGATCAGGCTGCTGAAGGAGCAAATTTATTTGCAAAAGAAGCGACCAAGGCTTCAACGTCTATAGGCAGACTTGTTGAAGCGTTTGGGCTTCGTGGAACGGGTGCCGCTCAAACTTTTGGTTTTGCAGGAACTTTAGGAATTGGAGGTGCTGCAAGACAAGCAGCAGAAGGAAGCCTTGAAACGATCGTAGGAAAAGATGGACTGGGTAAATTAGAAAAACTAGCCCAGTCTTCTGAAGACGCTTCTAACGCCTTAGATCGTTTTGGTGCGGCCACGACATCGTTTTTTGCTCCTTTACTTACAGCTGTCAATCAAGGTGTAGCAGGGTTGTTTGGAGGAATATCGCCTTTAGAACAGCAACGACGCGATCAAGAAGCGCTAGAAAATCTTCCTACACGGCAGCGAGGCTCCGCTGCTCGTCGCAATCGACTAACCACTAGGATTGCAGAGACAAGTGCTAGCCCAGAAGCCAGGGCTCAGCTTGAGCTAGAAGAGAAAATTACTGCAGTAGTTGATGCCAGAAAACAGTTAGCAAAAGATTCTGCTCGTGTAGAGGGCATACGGCTAACCAGTCGTCGAGATTCGCTTGCTTTTGAGCAAGGCACATTACAAGTTCAAGCGGAACAAAACAAGTTAGATGTTCTTGCAATTCAACTTGCAGGCAAGCTGACAGAGCAAAAAGAAAAAGAGCTGAAACTGGAGCAAGAACTTGCTAAACAGGCTAAAAAGCAAGCTGAAAATGCTAGGGCAAATGCAGTAATTGAAGCAAGACGACAGATAAAACGCGAACAACTTGGAGTGCAAAATCGACTTCTTGGACTTATTGGTCAAATAAACGGTGTCGAGCTGGACAGGTTAAAAGCAACAAATGGTCAGTTTGCTGCTCGACAAGAAGAATTTAACAAGATTGATCAAACGCTAAGCCTTGAAAAAGCAAGGCTGGCTAATCAACTAGAAACTAACTTGTTAGGCAAGCAAGAAGGTGAAATTACAGTTCGTCTTCGCGCTGAAAATGAATTCTTGGTCAAGCTTGCAGAAGATCGCGCAAGGCTTGAGAAAACGCTGTTGACGCAACGACATGCCGAATACGATTTGGGACGGTTGCAGGTGCGTCAAGCACTTGATCTTCAAAAAATTCAAGCCCAAACAGATGCACAGCGCAAAATTCGTGAAACCAGCCCGTTCGAGCGGCAGCAATTTTTGCTTGATCCGTTCTTTGGCAGTAGCCGTGAATTAGCTGCAAGTCAAGGAGCTAACTTCCGGGAACAAGTTTCAATGATGAATTTCCAGCTTGCTCAGAACCAAGCTGGTTTAGACGTTGCTGGAATCAGTAAAGAGCGCCGACAGGCTTTAGAAGATCAACGCGCTCAGCTTGAGTTGAACTTGGCGTTGTTCAAGGAGTATCAACCTGCTGTTGATGAAGCAGCTCTGGCTCAAGCTCGTTTTAGTGATGCGCTAGCGATTACAAAGCCTGTTACGGACAATCTATTTGACAGCTTGCTTTCAGTTGTTGAAGGAACGAAGACTGCGGAACAAGCGTTTGCTGATTTCCTTCGCAGCATTGCATCAATACTGTTTAGTGCTGCTAAAAGCATCATTGCTCAATACCTTGCAATCGGTTATGCGCGGTTGTTTGCGTTCCCTGGAAGCTCTGCTGGCCCAGTTGCTCCAGACGTGCAATCCGGTGCCGGATTTGGCTTAGGGAACAAAATCTTAGTTGGCGGCATGAGAACTGCTGCCAGCGGTAAAGGAGCGTTGATGAACCAGCCGTATCTGGTTGGTGAACGTGGTCCTGAGTTGTTCGTTCCAAGGAATAACGGAACTATTGTCCCAAATCACCAGATGGGCGCTGGAGCTAGTGTGACCGTAAACGTAGATGCTTCTGGTTCGTCTGTTGAAGGCAGCTCTAGTCAAGCAGCACAACTTGGCAGAATGCTTGGCGCTGCAGTGCAGGCTGAGCTAATCAAGCAAAAACGTCCTGGCGGTCTCCTCTCAAGCTGATGGCTACTTTTCCGTCAATCACTCCAAAGTATGGGCTGCAAAAAAGCAGCGCACCAAGCTTTCGCAAGGTGCAATTTTCTGACGGCTACGAAGCCCGCCTAACTTTTGGCCTCAATCAAAACCCTAAGACTTACAGCCTGACGTTTGAGGTGTCTGAGTCTGACGCCGACACTATCGAAGCGTTTTTGGATGCTCGTGCCGACGACAACGCTCCATTCGACTTCACACCACCGGGAGAGGCTTCAAGCTCGAAGTTTGTTTGTGAGAAGTGGAGCAAGTCGATTCCATACTTGAACCGCGCCACAATTCAGACAACGTTCCGCGAAGTCTTTGAACCGTAATGGCGACAGCAGTTTGGACCGCTAGCACCGCGTTTTCTGTAGGCGACGTTCGTCGTCCCACGGTTTCGTATGGAACTGGCTTGTGGTTTCGCTGCACCACAGCTGGAACGTCAGCCAGCTCAGAGCCGACATGGCCGACTGATATAGCCAGCACGATTACGGATGGAACATGCGTTTGGACTGCGATCAGTAGTGTCTATGACGAGCTGCTAAAGCTCGCGCCTAGCGCAGTCATCGAGCTGTTTGAACTGCGTTTGAACAGCAGCCTGCATGGGAGTTCAGACGTGTACCGCTGGCACGCTGGTATGAGCCGAAACGACCGTAATCAAGATGTCAACGTAGTTTTCAACGGCAACGAGTACACACGATTGCCGGTCAAAGCAGAGGGTTTTGAGTACACGAGCACTGGAACGTTGCCTCGTCCAACGCTAACGGTCAGCAATCTCGATAGCACCATGACTGTGCTGCTCGCATTGGTTAATGCCACAACAGCAGGCAATGACCTTGGTGGAGCGGAGGTTCGACGTATCCGCACGCTGAAAAAATACCTTGATGACATCAACTTTCGTTTTGAGAACGTTGCTATCGCACAAGACGGTGACACGTTGATTACGCAAGCTGGAGACGAGTTCAACGTTGAGACAGTTGGTAACCCCAGCGGGGTGCCTGATCCAAACGCTCAGTTCCCGCAAGAGCGTTGGTTTATCGACCGCAAGGCAAGCGAGTCACGCGACACTGTGACGTTTGAGCTGGCTAGCAAGTTTGATTTGGCGGGTCAAAAGCTGCCGAAACGACAGGTCATTGCCAACGTTTGCCAGTGGATCTACAAGTCAACGGAATGCGGGTACGACCCAACCACCGGCCCAGGTAAAACAATCGACGGCACTAACTTCAGGCGTTTTGACGTAAACAACGAAGGTGTGACCACTGATGCTGAGGACGTGTGCGGGAAGCGTATTGCTAGTTGCAAGTGCCGTTTTGGTGATAACGCTGAGCTGCCATTTGGATCGTTCCCTGGAGCAGGTCTTACCAAGTGATGCGGCTGTCAACAGCCATGAAGGCTGAGATTCTGGAGCACGCTAAAGCTGAAACTCCTCGTGAGTGTTGTGGTTTGGTTGCTGTTGTCAAAGGACGGCGCAGGTACTTTCCGTGCCAAAACATCGCTCAAACACCTGATGAGCACTTTGTTCTTAGCGGTTGGAACGAAGTAGAGGACCAAGGCGAGGTGGTGGCGATTGTGCATAGCCATCCGATTACGAATCCTCAGCCGTCAACAGCTGATCGAGTGGCCTGCGAAAAGTCGGAGCTGCCTTGGTTCATTGTCAATCCAAACACTGAGGCATGGGGCTACTGCGAACCAGCTGGTTTTGAGCTGCCGTATGTGGGGCGGGAGTTTTCGTTTGGAGTGGTGGACTGCTACACCCTTGTGCGTGATTGGTACGCAAGGGAGTACGGGATTGAGCTGAGGGACTACCACCGGCAGGACAAGTTTTGGGACCGTGGCGAGAACTTGTATATGGATAACTTTGCAGCGGAGGGGTTTCGCAAGATTCCAGTAGAAGAGGTGCATCCTGGGGACTTGATCTTGATGAATCTGGTTTCACCGTTGCCGAACCATGCAGCGATCTACATGGGCGATCAACAGGTGTTGCATCATGTGCAGGGCAGGTTGTCTAGCCGAGACCTTTACGGCGGTTATTATGGGAAAAGCACTGCCTGCGCCTTGAGGCATGAAAGTCGTTAAGGTCTATGGCGCTTTGCGTAAACGGCTTGGTCAATGCCGGTTTGAGTTTGACGTAACAACACCAGCACAGGCAATCAAAGCATTGTGCGTCAACTTTCCGGGTTTAGAGAAATGGTTAATTGATAGCCAAAAAGATGGTGTTGGCTATCGGGTAGCAATTAGCAAAGAAAAAGTAGCTGAGAACGATGTGACTCCTTTGCTTGCGCCATTTAGCGATCGAGAGGTGTTTAGCATTACGCCTGTTATTGCTGGCGCTGGAGGGAGCACAAGTCAGATTTTGCTTGGAGCGGCCTTGATCGGAGCATCGTTTCTGCTCCCTGGTGCAGGATTGTTTGGCACAACTAGCGTTTTTGGAGTAAGTGCTGCAGGAACTGCAGCAGGTGCTGGTGTTGTTGTAGGAAGTGCTGCAGCAACTGCAGCAGGCACAGCACTTAGCGCTATAGGCGCTGGATTGGTTTTGCAGGGAATCGCGGGGATCATTTCGCCTCAACCAGACTTGGGATTGGAACGTGGGCGTGAAGCAGCAAAGTTGGAATCTTTTGTTTTTAATAACGTGGTCAACACCTCTAAGCAGGGCTTGCCTGTGCCAATAGCCTATGGGCGGGTGTTCGTTGGTTCGGCAGTGCTATCCAGCGGTCTCGACGTTGATCAGAAACAGGTATGACACAAACCAAGTACGTTCAAGGCGCTGGTGGCGGCGGTAAAGGCGGCGGTGGAGCGCATACGCCAACCGAGGCAGACGATACTCTGCAGTCAATCCAGTTTGCCAACGTGCTGGATTTAGTTGGCGAAGGCGAGATCCAAGGCTTAGACGATGGCAACAAAAGTATTTTCTTGGACAACACTCCAGTCCAAAACGCAGACGGCAGCAACAACTTTTCTGGCTACACCGTTGTTACGCGCAATGGCACTCAAGCGCAGAACCACATTCCTGGTGATTTTGGATCAACGCAGGTCGAAAGAGCGGTCAACATTGAAGTAACCAACAGCGCCTCTGTTACTCGACCTGTTGAAGGCACAGAAGTTGATCGTCTTCGGGTAACGCTAACTATTCCTAGCCTTCAAAAAGTAGAAGATGATGGCGACATTGTTGGTCACACTGTTGAAATTAAAATCCAAATTCAATATGACGGCGGGGGTTTTAACGACGTAGTTACAGACACGATCAGTGGTAAAAGCAGCAACCGTTATCAGCGTGACTACATGATTACGCTAAGCAGCAGCACCAATGTTTTGGTCCGTATGGTGCGTGTCAGTGCTGACGAAACCAGTCAAAAACGAGCCAGTACCACGATTTTTCAAAGCTTTACCGAGATTATCGACGAAAAGTTCAGCTACCCAAACTCTGCACTTGTTGCGCTTCGTTTTGACTCGCGTGAGTTCAGCAGCATCCCAAGTCGTAAGTATCTGATTCGTGGAATCAAAGTCAAGATTCCAAGCAACGCAACGGTAGACACCACTACGCATGTGGGACGAATCACGTATTCCGGCATCTGGGACGGCACGTTCCAAGCGGCTACATGGACGAATGATCCAGCCTGGTGTTTGTATGACCTGCTGATTTCAGACCGCTATGGCGCGGGCATTCCTGAAGAGACGCTCGACAAGTACGACTTCTTTTCTGTAAGCCAGTATTGCAACGCTCTTGTTGATGATGGCAAAGGCGGTCAAGAGCCACGATTCAGCCTCAACATGCTGATTAACAGCCGCGCTGAGGTTTACAACGTCATCCAAGAGATGACAGCTATTTTTAGGGGCATCGCCTACTACGGCGCAGGCTCTTTGGTGCTCAACCAAGACAAGCCGACTGATTCAAGTTATGCACTTGGCCCATCAAACGTTATAGATGGGCTGTTTACATACGCTGGAACGTCTCAGAAAGCCCGCCATACCGTTGCGACGGTTGCGTACCAGAACTACGACACACAAGGCGATACAGAGTTTGAGTACGTCGAAGACCACGACGCTGTAGCCAAGTACGGCATCATCAACAAAGACATCAAGGCTGTTGGTTGTTACAGCCAAGGTCAGGCGCACAGGATTGGCAAATGGACTTTGTTGTCAGAGCAGAATCTGACTGAGACGTGCCAGTTTGCTGTTGGTATTGAAAGCGGCATCATTCTTCGCCCTGGGCAGGTTGTAGACATTGCTGATCCCGTTAGAGCTGGTGTCAGGCGTAGTGGTCGCGTTCGTTCTGCCACCACAACACAACTGACGGTTGATAGCAGCACCAACCTGTCGGTCAGCGTGGCAACCAGCGATAACGATCCAAAGGTGTCAGTCATGCTGCCAAGCGGTATTGCTGAAACACGCAGTATCCCGGCAGGTGGTATTCAGCCACAAGCCAATGGAACGGCAACGATTGACGTGACATCTGCGTTTAGTCAAACACCTACAGCTGGATCGGTGTTTTTAATTCAGACATCTGACATTCAGTCACAGCAGTTCAGAGTTCTTTCTGTTGCCGAATCAGAGGATGGTGTTTATGGCGTTAGCGCAGCTGCTTACAACGCCACGATCTACGACGCGGTTGAGTCTGACAATGAGCTGACTAACCGCGACATCACGAACCTATCAGCCATTCCTAATGCTGTTGATTCAATCACGGCAGAAGAGTTCCTTTACGAAACAGGCCAGGGCGTGTTTGTTGGTGCGTCAATTAGTTGGCAGCATGATCGCGTCAACATCAGTGAGTTCCGCGTCCAGTTCCGCATTGACGATGACAACTTTGAGACGCTGACTACAGCATCACCGTCAATCACCATCCGTGACATTCGAGCTGGCAACCTGCAGGTTCAAATCCAAGCCAGAAACTATCTGAATCGCGGCAGTGTTATCACAAGCGACACATTTACGATCCAGGGCAAAACTGCACCGCCGCAGCTGGACAATAATGAGTTCTTGACGGATGGGACTACGCCTAACCCCAGTTACATCAACTTCGACATGATCCCGGTTAATGGTCAGGCCAAGTTGACTTGGCGTCAGTCTCTTGACCTTGACGTGCGGAACGGCGGTCACGTCAGGCTGCGTCACTCGCCAAACACGTCCAACGTGACGTGGAGCAACTCAACCAGCATCTCTGAAGAGATCGCAGGTGCCGCGACGGAAGCCTATGCAGACCTGAAGTCTGGAACGTACTCAATGAAGTTCATCGACTCTGGCGGTCGCGAGAGTCAGAATTTTGCTCTAATCGAGTACACCAAGCCAGAGCTTGAGAGCACTGAGGAAGTGTCAGCGTTGTCGGCAACAGAGGATCCGACATTTCCTGGAACGAAAACCAACCTCAGCGTGGACAGCGTTGACCAAGAGCTGGAGATGGCAGCAAACGGCTCTGTGCTGCACACGACTGGAGAGTATGTGTTCAACGGCAATCCATTTACGTTGACGCATGTGGGAAGCCTGCGGCTTGAAAGCACTCTGCGAGCCCGGTCTTACTTCCCAGCAACCAACCTGATCGATAACGTTGCTGACTTTGACTCGATTGCAGATTTTGACGGCACGACGCCAACAACCTGTGATGTCAAGTTGTACGTGCGAACAACGGAAGACGATCCAAGCGGTTCTCCCACTTACACCTCTTGGCGTCACTTCAACAATGCAGAGATCAAGTGCCGTGCATTTGAGCTAAAGGCTGAGTTTGAGACTGGTGACGATGACGCCCAAATTTCAGTAGACCAGCTGCGCGTCAAGGCGTTGATGCCTTTCCGGTCGTTGTCCGGCGAAGTAACGACTAGCACTAGCGGTGACACGACCGTTAATTTTGGGACGGGCAACAGGTTCTACGTCAAACCGTCGATTGGCATCATTTTTGCCGCGTCTAACACCACGGATTACTACGTCATCTCCAACGACAGCAGCGGTTCCAGCTTTGACATCTCCGTCTACAATTCAAGCAACACCCGGATCGCTTCAACGGTCCGCTGGAACGCTGTCGGTTACGGACGAGGCTAATGGCACAAGCTGACCAGCAGATTCAAAACGCCAGCGGCAGCTCAGTACGTGCTGACCTCAATAACAACTTTGACGCGCTGTTTAGCAATAACTCTGGATCGTCTGATCCTTCAGTTACCACAGCGTTCATGTGGTTCGCTGATACCACAAATGATGCGCTGAAGATCCGCAACGCTGCTGACTCTGCGTTTATTACTGTTGGCACGCTATCCGAGACCAATCTTGGTCTTGCGCTGAAAGCCAGTCCCACGTTTACCGGCAACGTCGGAGTACCTGCTGGAACGGTTAGCAGCTTGCCGATCAGGCGATCTGACGACACCAACACGGGGATCTACTTCAGCGCAGCCGATACGCTTGATATTGCAACGGGTGGAACGCGCCGCGCTCACTTCGACAGCAACGGCATCACCATCCGTGATCGCAAAGCACTAAGGCTGCGAGATACGAGCAATAGCAACTTTGTTGCGATTCGCGCTCCATCAGATGTCAGCAGTGACGTAACGCTGACTCTGCCCAACAGTGATGGCAATGCTAACGACGTGTTGCAGTCAGATGGCAGCGGCAATCTGAGCTTTACTGCTTTGCCGCAAGCTGTGCCGACTGGATCGGTCCACTTGATGGCTAGCACTACCGTTCCTAGCGGATATGAAAAGTGCAATGGCCAAGCCCTGAGTAGAACGGTTTACGCCGACCTGTTTGCTGAGATTGGAACGGCGTTTGGCGCGGGTGATGGCAGTACCACCTTTAACGTTCCAGATCTACGTGGCGAGTTTGTCCGTGGCTGGGACGACTCTCGTGGCGTTGATAGCGGGCGCAACTTTGCTACAGCTCAGAGCGACCAAAACAAGCAGCACAATCACAGTGCTTCTGCGACTTCGACCGTTACTGACCCTGGTCACAACCATGTTTATATCGACCAGCAAGCTCATAACGAGGGTTATCGACCTTGGAAAGCAGGCGATAACGACTGCGGACAAAGAAATAAGAACACAAGCAATGCCTTTACTGGCATCAGCGTCTCAACGTCAGTCAGTGTTGCCAACGATGGTGGCAACGAGGCCAGACCGCGTAACATTGCAATGATGTACGTCATCAAAACGTAAGCGTCATGGCAAATAAGAAGATCACGGAACTCGATGCCATCACCACACTGGCGTCAACTGACGTGGTGCCTGTCGTTGACGTAAGCGCGGATACAACCAATAAGATCACAACGACCAACCTGTTCCGCACGTTGCCTGATGGAACGGCAGCTGCTCCAGCGTTGGCGTTTAGCTCGGACCAAGCAAACGGTGTTTACCTTGCTGGTACGGATACGGTCGGCATTAGCACTGGTGGAACGCAGCGCGTCACGGTTGATGGAAGCGGCAATGTCACCATTTCTGGTGATCTGACGGTTAGTGGTGCGACCACAACGGTTGAAAGCACGACCGTCACGATCGACGACAAGAACATTGAGCTGGGTTCTGTTGCATCACCCAGTAACACCACTGCTGATGGTGGCGGCATCACGCTGAAAGGTGCGACTGATAAGACTCTGAAGTGGATTAACAGCACTGGTTCTTGGACTTTTAACCAGTCGTTGCATATCGACTATGCAAGCAACAACCCAGCTGTTTTTACTATTGAGAACAACGAAGGTTCTTTCAAGCTTTCAGCCAACGCAAATCTTGGGCTTCTTGATGCTGCTCAGCATGTATTCAGAAATGCTGCAGGCAGTAGTGAATATGCACGCATCGACAGCTCAGGCAACTTGGGCGTGGGAGACTCCAGCCCAGATGCACGTTGTGTTGTTTACCGAGCAACACAGTTTTCTGGCAACACAGTATTCGCCGTAAAGAGTGATGCTGACAGCACAAAATCAACCAAATTTATGGTTGATGGTGATGGCAAAGTTGGCATTGGAACAACGTCGCCTGCACAAGGCCCGCTTCACGTCCATTCTTCGACTACAGCTGCATATATCCATCTAACAAACTCAACAACAGGAAGTGCTGGGTCTGACGGTTTTAGTCTGCACCAAAGTGGAAATTCGACGATTCTTAATAACAGAGAGTCGGACGCTATGCGGTTCTTTACGGCAAACACCGAGCGCCTCCGAATCGACAGCTCTGGGAATGTTGGCATTGGGACATCCTCGCCTACCAAGCATCTTGTTATTAGTTCCGGCGGAGCCGCTGGAATGGAAATAGGCGCTGGCAACGGAAGCGCTAATGGCGGCACACTTATCGAACATTACAACAGAAGTTCTTCCGCCTATGTCCAATCCAGGACGATTGCGTCTGATTTTTTGTTTAATGCAGGATCAAACACTTTTGCTATCGACAGCTCAGGCAACGTCGGCATTGGAACTACCAGCCCACAGACTGAATTACATCTAAATGATGCAACTGGTTTGTCGCGAATTCGCTTATCTGGCGGTGCGTCTGGAGCAGATAACTTTGAGTTTGGTCAGGGCACAACTGGCGTAACTAATGGTGGATTTGAGATTAGAGATGTAGATGCAAGCGCGACACGCTTTGTTATCGACAGCTCTGGCAATGTGGCTATCGGCAGTACGTCAGCTCCAGACAGATTAAATGTCGGAAGCACTAGCAACGGCTTTACTGCAATCAGAATTCTTACGTCAAATGATGGTAACGGTGAAGTTAGATTTGGTGATGCTGGCTCGGGAAATGCAGGCTATATAAGGTATGCACATAATGGTAATCACTTAATTTTTGCTAGGGATAACACGGAAGCGATGCGCATAACAAGCGGTGGAAATGTTGGCATTGGAACTACAAGTCCTCGCACCAAATTAGATGTAAGTGGAGGAATCTATGCTGCTGCTGGAAATCAAATTCAGATAACTGGAAGTCCAGGCAGCGCAGGTTTGCAGCTTATTGGAAATGATTCTGACGCTTCATACGTTGGCACTATGAGTGCTCAGGCGTTAGTTTTTAGAACAAACTCTGCCGAGCGCCTACGCATAGATACATCTGGCCGGCTCCTTCTGGGCACATCGTCTGCACAACTTTCTCCAACTGGTTCGGCACTTCAGGTTTCTGGTAACGGTTTTGCAACCAGTTCTGTTAGACAAACTCGCTATGAGTCAGGTATTTCTGGCGCGAGCATAATTCTTGCTCATGCAAGAGGCACCGAAGGTTCAAAAGCAATACTTAATAATAATGATGAAATTGGTAAAATTCGATTCTACGGATACGACGGATCTAGTTTTGCTAGTTGGGGAGCAGAAATAAAGGCTGAAGTCGATGACACTCCAGGCACAAGTGACATGCCAGGCCGTCTTATATTTTCTACTAATAGCGGTGCAGGTAACGCTACAGAGCGGATGCGGATTGACAGATTGGGAAATGTAAGCATTGGAAATAGCACCCCTATTAACTCTACTGGTTATAGAACCTTAACGATTGGCGATGGCAGTACCTCTGGGGGACAAATTCACATTGAAGCCCCTAACGGCAATAATTTTCAGATATGGCATGGTAATACCAGTGTTAATTTTTATGCTGCACAATCAGTATCGCAAAGGTTTTACACGGCTGGCTCCGAGCGGATGCGAATCGACAGCTCTGGGCGGTTGTTGGTTGGGACAAGTTCTGCTCGTGGGCGCTATACCTTACAGCTAGAAGGCAACTCAGAAAGCTCAACCGATGTAGGTGAAATTTGGATAGGACGTCCACTTGTTGATGCTTCAATAAATTCTGGTACTGGCTTAGGTAAGGTTTATTTCGGCGGTCAAAGTGGCGGCGTAGGTGCAAAGATTGAAGGGCTTGCTGATGCGCAATGGGGAACAAATGATTATCCAGGTCGCCTTATGTTCTTCACCACAGCGGACGGTGCGAGCAGCCCGACCGAACGGATGCGAATCGACAGCTCGGGCAGGGTTGGAATCAATGAAACGGCCTTATCGTCGTTCAACACTATCGCTGATGATCTTGTAATTTCGCAGGCTTCTGGCAGTGCTGGAATCACTGTTCGTAGCAGCACCTCAGGGTCTGGAACGCTTGCATTTACAGATGGCGCAAATACCCTCTTCCGTGGTGATATTCGTTATGTGCATAACGGCGATTACATGCGCTTAAGTACCGCTGGTGAAGAGCGGATGCGTATCGACAGCTCGGGGCGGTTGCTTGCGGGAACTACAAGCAGCTCTGGAAACTTCCGTGCAGTTTTTCAAGGCAACGCTGGAAACAACGCCGCTGGTGGTGATGTTGTTTTAGCAAGAGGTGCTGCAACACCTGCAAACGCGCAAGCCCTTGGTTTAGTCGGCTTCTCAGACAATACCCACACAGTTTCTGGAGTAATTCAATGCAACAGGGATGGTGGCACTTGGAGTGGCAGCTCTAAGCCAACATTGATGGCATTTCAAACCTGTGCAGACGGTAGTACGACGCCGACTGAGCGGATGCGAATCAACAGCTCCGGACATCTTTCAATCGGGACAACAGCTACAAATCCTGGCGACAATAATACTACTACTGGCTCTAGCATTAACTCAAATGGCAAATACTTTTTTAGTTGCGCCAGTGATGGAGGCCACATAAATAGGAATAATGCTGGGTATATTTTGCACGCTAGAAATAATAAGAATCTCGTTGGGGGTATTACTGTCAACTCAAACAGCACTGCTTACAACACAAGTTCTGATTACCGTCTCAAAGAAAACGTTGTTGATCTTGACGGCGCTATCGGTCGTGTAAAACAACTTGCGCCTAAACGCTTTAACTTTATTACTGCGCCTGATGCGACAGTTGACGGCTTCCTTGCTCACGAAGCGCAAACCGTCGTACCAGAAGCGGTCTTTGGAACGCACAACGGCGTTGAAGTTTGGAAAGAAGGCGAAGAACTGCCTGATGGTGTTTCTGTTGGTGACAACAAGCTGGATGGAGATGGCAACACGATTCCTGATTATCAAGGCATTGACCAATCCAAACTGGTGCCACTGTTGACTGCGGCACTGCAAGAAGCAATCGCCAAAATTGAGACGCTAGAAACCAAAGTTGCCGCCCTTGAGGCGCAATAGGTAAACTTCACCTGCAAGGACTTTCCCAATGTCTACACCCACCACAACGTTCACCTGGGCCGTTGGCTCTATGGATCGTCAGCTGAGCAACGGTGCTGTTCAAACAGTCCACTACACCGTTTCAGCTTCTGACGGCACCTATTCCGCTGGTGCGTATGGCAGCGTTGGTCTTGACCAGCCTGAAGATGATTCCGAATTGACCGCGTATTCGGAACTAACAGAGTCTTGGGCAATTTCAGCTCTGCAAGCCAAGCTTGGTGGTGCGGACAAGGTTGCTGAAATCGAAGCTGCGCTCCAGGTACAGATTGACGTGCAGCGCACTCCTGTTTCAGGTTCTGGAGTTCCTTGGTGATGCAGCGTCCAGATCCAATGATCGCCGCTAAGCCTGGTGCGGAGGATGTCCAGGCTATGGCGGCTAGAACGCTGTGGCTTGAAGAGCTGTACTTCCTTGATGGCCGTGACCAGATCAGCCATCCTCAATATGGTTTGTTCACAGGTCTGGCTCTGAAGTATCAGAACTTGACTTCGACTGACGGCATCTGATGGCTAAGTCACTTAGCGGACAAAATTTTGTCCCTAGCAAGCCAAAAAAGACACGTCAAGGTAATGGATCACATTCCAAACCGTCCCATGGACGGAAGAAGTATCGTGGCCAGGGAAAACGCTAATTCTCCTTCCAATGTTCAAACTTCTCATTGCGAGTGGTGTCGTCGTTTCAGCAGCTGTGCTGGCATCTCCTGCTCAAGCCGACTGGTACGTCAACCCTGAGCTGAACATGTCAGCTGGGCTGGATTCTGGAACGGGATCAGGCATTCTCGAAGGTCACATTGGGTATGACTTCGACAACGGTGCCTACGTGCAGGCTGGTCCTGCTGCAATCTTCCCTGATGCAGGTGACAAAGAGATCGAGCTGACCGGCAAAGCTGGTATCAGCGGTGGTCCTCTTTACGGTGAGGTTTCTTTCAGCACTGGCGATGAAGTCGGCCTTGGTTTCAAGACTGGAGCCAAGTTCAGCTTCTGAGCTATAACTAAATCGTCTCCTCACACAGACGGCAAGGAGCCCCCGTACTTGTGCAGAGCGCGGGGGCTTTTTGTTGACCCAAACGATTATGCAAAAGGTCTACAACGTGCTCGGCGTGCTGGGCTTCGTGATGTCTGGAACGTTGGTTGGGCTGAGCATTGCTGCTTTTGCTCGCATCCCAGGATGGATTGATGACTACGCAGCAACCATTACTGATGACATCACTGGTACGGTGACTGAAATGGTGCCGGGTCAAGTTGAAGAACTGATGCCTGAGATCCCTGAGCTACCTAAAGCAACTGGTCCTGCTATCCCATCTATTCAGTGAAGATTGAGGTTTTTGATAATCAGGTGCCTTTTTCCGTTCGCGAAAAAGCGCTTGATTACTGTTCACGCACCAATTTCACTCTTGGTTGGACAGATCGACCTGTTGTTGACAATGAAAAGTCTGTCCCTAATGTCCATGCGTCTTGGAGCCAAGAACAGCTAGACGCCAGCGGGATCTTCACTTACATCGCCCCGTGCATAGAGGAAACGGCTTTTTTCACGTCTCGACGGATTGAAAGCGCAGTGGTGAATCTGGTACGTCCTTCAGACGTGCATTACATCCACTCGCACCCCGGCAAGCAGGTTGCGTTGTACTACTGCAATCTGGACTGGGAGGACGGTTGGTACGGAGAAACCTTATTCCACGACCCAAAAGACTTGAGCAGGATCAGTTTTGCGTCGTCTTACACGCCAGGCAGAATCATTTTGTTTGACGGCAGCATCCCCCATGCAATCAGGCCGCAGTCAATCAATGGTCCTAAGTACCGTATCTCGCTGACTGTCCTGCTTTGCGAGGACTAGGTGATCATCTTGGTATTGGCAGTTGGATCGTCGTCATGAGCTTCAGGCCCGAAGCCTTCAGCCTTAATTTTTGCCATATCAAGTTCTGGCGCGGGTGCTTGAGGTTCCTGCTCAAACGACGCCAACCATTCGCGTAAAGCATCACCAGTTGGTGTGCCTTTAGGCCACTTCACCCACTTGAGGATTGCTTTTGGATCGGTAAATGGCCTGGCAGATTTGCCGCACAGTACGGTGTAGACAACAGGCGGTCCTTCACGTCTGCGGTTACGTTCAATCCAAAGTTGACCTGCTGTAAACCGCTCTGACTTCATGGAGATCCGAGAGATCGTTGTGCCTGAGATTAACGTGGTTCACGATTTGCCACAGGTAGCAATACCGCAAGCACCGCCGGTCACCCTAGATGTCGGCGTTCCAGTCATCAATTTGCCTCACTTCAATCCAATGGAGATGGAGCCTGAGGCTGAGCCAGAACCTGTTAAACCTGTCGCTCCAAGACCTGCTGATCCACCAGCTGCAGAACCACCACCAGTCAAACTCCCCAAAAGAGAAGAATCAAAATCAGAAACACCGCCAGTAGTTCCAAAACCAAAGGTCGAAGAAAAGACACTGCCTCAACGCATCATCGAAGCAGTTCCAACCATTCCGCAAGCGGTCAACACCGCTGGAACGTCAGCGATTGCAGTGTCAGCAGCCTTGGCAACTCCCTTGCTGCTGAAGGCGATCAGGCCGACCATAAAAAAGTTGGCGAAGAAACTTCAAAAGGCATTGGGTAAGAAGGTCAAAGTAGAAAGCGTCAGGGAGCGGAGGAAGTTCCAGAGGTCGTTACGGGGATAGAATGGGTGTGTGGAACGGGCCGGTAAACACGCACGTCACGACAGACTTTTTCGTAAGGGCTGCCTTTGGCGAAGCGAATACCCTTCATCATCAGCTCACCGCAATGCTTTAGTCGGCTAATCTCGAAGTCAAGCCGTTTGTTGGCGAGAGCCTGTTGCTGAATCGCAAGCTGCGTATCGACTGCTTCTTTACAGCGTCGTTGCAGACCTTGGTCCAGTGGGATGGTTGCCTGAACAGATAAGCCCAGATTCCAGTTGTGGTTGTCCTTTTGTCCTGTGCGCGTGTCTTTGAAGAAGAGCACGTCGCCTGGATTGTCTAACCGACCATCGTCGTTCAGATCGGAAAGGTCATAGACCGGATCTGGATAGCTGTATTCGTAGGGCAGCCCCCATGATTTGGTGCGGTTGAGGTATGGCGTGACAGTCAGTGTTGGACCTTGGCATTGAATGTTGCCGCCATAGGTGTTGGTAATTGCTGAGCCCTGCATGATCTGCACAGCCTGGTTAGACACCGACCCAGATGATGTGGCAGTTGGCGATGCGGTTGCAGAGATTCCGCCAACGTCTTGCGCGTTGACTGGAGCAGTGGCGATTATTCCGAGAAGGAGGAAACCGTATCGGTAACGCTTGTGATTTCGGTGGTGCGTTGAATGGTGGTGACGTTCGACAAGCCCGGTCCCTTCAGGCTTTCGACGAACTGAAAGGCTTCTCCAGGTTTGACGATTGACCAGTTTGGTCGTTCTCCTAAGGAGGTCCATCCGTTGACCGTTGTGTTGGAGACGGGGTTAATTGCGCCGTCTGGCTTGATGTTTACACCGCTAGCACTGTATTCAAACCCCGTTGAATAGTTCTCACTGACAATCGTCTCAGTGACCTTACTGGTTGTCTCTGTATGAGACGACATTGTGCCCTGCGTGAAGTTGGGGATCACAGGAACAGCGTGAGCCGCTGGAGCGGATAGCAACAGCAGCAGAAGCCAGCGCATCACTTGATGGTGATTTCAGTCACGAGCTGACCTACAGCCAGCGTGTTTGCTCCACCACCAACGATTGTCATGCCACCGTCAGAGGAGATCGTGCCTGCCAAGTCACCTGCCGTGCCAGAAGCCGTGGATGTCAGGCTGCCGAAGTTGCCAACAGCGCCAGTGGTGACAGCGGATGTTGGAACGGCATCAGCTTGGCGGTAGGTCTGGCTAAAGGAGAACGCATCCCCTGGAACGTCTTGCGTTGCGGAGATCGTGCCGGGTGCGTAAACACCGCTAGTAATCGTGCCAGCAGAAACTGTGTTGGCGGTAGTGCCGTCAGTTGTGTCGATGTTGGTGCCGGAGATGCTGAACGAAGAGCCAATCCGTTCTGCTGTGGTTACAGCACCACCGACTTGCAGCTGAACCGACGACATGATTTTGTGCTGGAGATCAGCACGGGCAGGCAATCCAGCTGCCAATGTGATGCCCAATACCAAAAGTGTCCGGGTCATTTGATGCCAGCTTTGGTGTCTTTGTTGTCAACAATAGTCGGCTTCTTATTTCCATTGCCATTGCTCTTGCGCTCGATGCCAAATGAAGCCATTGCGCCAGTCAGCAGAGAAGCGACAAAGGTGTTGTCCATCTTCATTTGGGGGTAGATCCCTAGGTACGAGATGGTCAGCAGTGTGGCGCTCCAGGCGAGGACACCGCATTTGACGACATCAGCAACGCAGATGCCTTCCTTTTCGTGCTGCTCTTCGGGGTTGTTGGCCATGACGCAACAGAGCTACCGTTACAGCGTAACTAGGTCAATCCAATGCTTCTGGTTCTTAAGCCTCTGGTCATGACGATGTGGCGCTCCAGAGCGTTCAAAGAGTTGATCATTGCGATGTTGGAGCGGATCGTTACTCGCACCGACAACGATTTGGATGATCTTGCGGTCAAGCATCTGAAGGATTTGCTGTTGCCTGACACAAGGATTGAAAAGTAGGTGTTATCCGGCATTATCCAAGTGACCTTGCTGCTGCTGGCCATGGGTCTTGCCCTACTGCCGTTTTTCCAGTTCTTTCGTGGCACGCCCCACCAGCTGGCTGCAATTAAACAACTTGAGGAGTCAATGCCAGCGGAACTACTGGAGGAGCACGAAGCTGACTGGTTTCAGGCGTGGAAGGAGAGTGGATATGACCAGCAGATCTACATGCCTTACTTCAGGCAGCTCGACAACAAGACTGGAACGGGATACCGCGAGTGCTTCAGTTCAGCAGCTGCGATGGTGGCAGCGTTTTACAAGAAGGTTCGTACAGACGATGAGTACAACGAGATCCGTGCTCAGTTTGGTGATACAACCTCTGTCGATGCACAGCTTTTAGCTTTGGGCACTCTTGGCTTAAAAGCTGAGTTTCGTAAGGATGGTGATGCTGATTTGGTGGAACGGGAGATTGAAGCGGGCAGGCCAGTACTAGCCGGGTATCTGTCTGCTGGAAATATGCTTCGTGGCGAACCACCAATGTGCAGCGGCTTAGGTTGCGGACACTGGCTAGTGATCAGCGGGTTTGCGGGGAAGAACAGTAGTGACCCGGAATGGATCGTCCAAGACCCTCGTGGCTACCCAGAAATGGAAAAAGGTGGTCACAGCAACCCACACCTAGGACGAAACGTTCGAGTAAGACAGGCTGCGTTTTACCAGCGTTGGCAGGCTGAAGGCCCTGGTACGGGTTGGGTGATTTTGGTCAGCGAGTAATCGACATACACGAAAACGCTGCTTACCATTTTAAAAAGTACACTCTGTAACAATGGGCTGGGCAGACTGGATGATCGTCCACCAAAGCCTTGAAGAGGAGTTGGAACTGGAGCGGACAGTTCGAGACGTTCAAAGCTGTGGCGACGAAGATGCCTTAAAGCAGCTTTGCGTATCTCTGGTGCGAACCAACTGGCATCAGGCCAAGTTGCTAAAGCAAGCAGTTGGCCACATCGGTCAATTTGATGCGTCGATGTCTTGTTGAAACTGCATGACTCTGGAGCGGCGATTCTTGGCCCTGCCTTCAAGCCTGGCGTCTACAGCGTCTTGCCACTTTTGCTTGTCATTGACAAGAGCATCGCAATAGGCTTCTTCATCAGTATTTTCTGCTAAGTAGTTGTAGACCAGCTGACGGATTAAGGCAGACGGTTTGATGCCTTGAGCCTCAGCCTCTTGCATAAAGAGTTCACCGCGAAAAGGCTCAAGTAAGACTTGGATATATACCCGGTTGCCGTGCTTCGTTGCCATCGGCTCTAAAATACTAAACGAATGTTACCATGTTATCGAGTCGTCAACCTTTTTCTTCCACGCAGTTGCTTGAGCAGAGCGTGCATTGGTGCGTTGACGACGAGAGCCAAGCCTGACCTGTCTGGCTCCTTCTAGGAACATTGCAGCCCTTTGAAGGTCAGCTGTTGTCGATAGCTGAATTGCTTTGTTGAGACGCTCCATGATGATCTGACGCCCCGATTTCGGTTGCGGCATGATCCATCGCCCCAGCAAGCGTTCGGTGGAACGTTAGCGCGTAAGACTCAGTTAGCACAATCCATTCTTTATCGTGCCGAAAAATCTGCACGTTCATTTGTCATTGTTGAACAAGTAATACAGTCGTTTAAATTCGTGGATTGGTGTTGCTGTGAGGATGCTGACTTCGACGTTGCAAGATAGTGCGTTGATAACTTGCCGCTCCATGTAATCCATGTTGGATTCATAGGTGACTTGCTCAACAGCAAGCGGCTTGTCGTCCATATCAAACGACGTAAACCGAGTAATTGCTAAAGGGCAGTGTTCATCAGCGATCTGACAATAGTGAAGCTGAACATTTTTAGTCGCCATCTCTGGAGCTGAAGAGTTCGTTGAAGACAGTGGCGACAATGCTTTCAGCCTGCTGCCTATCCAGACCATAGCTGGATCGACGACGCACCTTTGTAACAGCTTTATGAAAATCACTGGTGGTGAGTCCGTAGTGATTGGGCGGTTGGGAGAGGCGTTCACGGATCAATTCTGACCTATGAACACCTTTTTCCTTAGCTTCGATGGAGAGCCGATCGACAAGCTCTTCAGGAAGATAGGTTTTGATTTCTTTCATGGCAGGATGTTACTTACGCCTCTTAGGTTTTTTCCTTTTTTGAGACGGTTTGACACGCGGTTTGTCTGGCTTGGACTTTAGGCGAGCAATGGTCTCGTGATAGCCAGGAGGTTCTGGGACGTTGCCCCGTTTCAAGATCTCAGTCCAGTTCATCCCTCGCGCGTATAGATGAAAAATATGTCCCCGAAGCCCAGATGCCAGTCGTACCAATGGATCTGGGTGGGGACAGGGTATGGGGACAACTAGATTTGTCCCTGTTCTTCCTCGCTCAGCTCAATCTCAACCGCTCCATTCATCAGATGGGGACAAGAGAGTGTGTCCCCCTCCTGTTGTCCCCCATCAGATCCGTTGTCAGCACTGGCATACGCTCCAGAAGGGGACACCTTCCACACCTCTCCACACGCGAGGTTGGCTTTGTATTGCTTGGTTCGAGATCCTTCTGGGACGTGCGAGACGATCAGCTGTTGAGATTCCAGCCTTTGGAGCGTTTTCTTGATGGCAGCAGGAGAGCCTGCAACCAAGCGATCCAGGATCAAGTCATTTTTGGAGCGAGATTCAGGGTGAGCAACTCGAAGGCGGCTAAGAACCCGACCAGTCACTGACGCTGGAGCGGTGTCGTCGTCATCGACTTCAGGAGTGAAGTCTTCGATGTAGAAGTTGAGGTCTTCGTTCTGACCCAGCTTGAGCTTGGTCCCAGAGCGTCCACAACGGCTCTTCTCGATGAAGATGACCCGTTCATGCTTTTCGATCCGTTCGTCCTTCATGAGGCGGTTCTCAAGCTTCTTCTCGGCGCTATGGGGGTTGTGGAGCGCCCAGGTCTCATCAACGGCATCACGGATGGCTGAGGTGCCACGGAAGCCACCGTTCTTGTTGGCGTGGTGGATGATCAAGATCGTGGTGGCTGGGAACAGATCACCGTTGTTCTTGGTCAACCAGTACAGCGGTGTGGCGAAGTCAGACTTGTTCTCGTCAAATGCCTTGCCACCAGAGCATCCGATCAAGGAGTCGATGACCACCAGCTTGGGCTTGTAGGTCTCCATCAACTTGATGAACTGGGCGTAGCGCTGAAGCTGCCAGTCGGTCTGAATGAAGGTCTGATCGTTGATCGGGAAGTCGTTTTCAGTCAGCTGTTCTTTGAGCTGAATCAACGGTTGATCGCCATTCAAGAGAAGGACAGGGCCTTGCTCTACGGGAACCTCTGCGCCACGAACCTTGAAGGCTTTGCCGCTAACGATGTGCTTAGCAAGGGTCCAAGCGGCTGTGGACTTGCCATCACCACCAGCGCCATAAATCAGGATCACTGAGGGGTGCGGAAGGACATCAGGGATCAAGTAGCCACGCTTGTCTTCCAGCTCCATGAGCTTTTCAACGGTCATCAGCGACTGCGCCTTCTCAAATGCGATCTGATCAACGATCAGTTTCTCAAGAGCGGACTGATCGCGATAGCCAGCTTGAAGCGCAAGAGAGTTGAGCTTGTAGTTGACCTCAGCGGGGTTATCAATTTCAAGGATGCGCTTGGCACGCTTCATCACCTCCTCAAATTCAAGAGTTGCCTGGCGGTATTCAGTTACAACCTTGGCTTCTGCGGATTGAACGATCTGGGAGATGTCGTCTGAAAATCGTTTCCGTTGAGGATCCTCCCGGTCTGCAAGCCAGATCAGAGTTCCCAGGCCAACGCCATTGCCCTTAAAGGAGTACCAAGGCTCTTCACAAGGGTTTTCGTCCTCCCATTCAGAGGCGTAATCAGGATCTTCACAGGACCAAGCTGCCCAGAGGTGGAGTCCCAGATCATTGGGAAGGGCAGAGTGAATTGCCATCCCGATTTTGACCCAGTGATCACGGGTGCCTTTCCCTTGGGGCGTGATGACAGAAAGGCATTCATGAATGATCTGAGCGATTTCATCCTGAGTGCGATCGGAGAAGTCGAGATCTTTTTTGTTGATGGTGCGTGGAGGTTGCTTCATTTCTGCCAGCAACCAGTCAGGAGCTGTCGGGATGTTGTTCAGATCACCTTGTAAGAGGTATTGGCCAGGCTCGGAAACTTTGCCACCGGGGTAAGCACCACAAACAACGCCCTGACGCCCCCAGAGGATCTCGTAGTCTCCACCGTCTTCCTTACGGAGTCCATGACCCTTTACGTCGGCCCACAGTTCTTCAGGGACACGGAAGAGGTACTTGGCTGCGTTGGTTTTAGTAGAGAGAACTTTTGGAGCGTCATCCAGCGTGGAACCCCAAGCGTGCAGGTACTTCGAGAGGTTCCGGTCAACGTCAAGGATGACGATGCCATTGCCACGGATACCAGTGAAGACACCAACAGCCTGGAGGTCAGGGTTGCGTTGGATCGCGAGAGCTACATCAGCAGGTCCGAACTTCTGTTCGTAGCTGGCCTCTAAGGGGTTTTTACCTGTTGCAGGTTTGCCAGACAGCATTGAAGTGCCTTTGGCATAAATCGGTGCATATACCAGTCCTTCAGGAAGTGCCTTGACGAACTCTTGAAATTTCATGTAAGATTGGAACGGAATGTGAAACCAACCCGATCTGCCCCTTGATCTCCAGGGCGGGTCGGGTCTTTTTTTATCCTACCGAAGGTTGACGATGGGGTCAATCGCGTCTTACACTGCTTAGGCGTCTTTATTGGCGCGACAACCCGCTACACAATCCCACGATGAAGTTCTCCGCCGAATTGATGGCTCTTGCCGAGAACGAAAGCTCTGGCAAGTCCTCTGCTGATAACTACCTTCGTTATACGAAGCTGGAGTCTGGCAAGCCTGTCAACTTTGCTCTGCTTGACGAGGATCCCCTTGAGTATTGGCTCGCTTGGGGCGAAGCGAAAGCTGATGGTTCAATGCGTCCTTTCCGGTTCCTGACTGAACCGAGCGAGGATGACATTGAAGCTGAGTTCGGTCCTGAGTTCACTCAGTGCCTCAACTATGAGCGCACTGGCCCTCGTAAGCCGAACAAGTGCTGCACCTATCCGGTTTACAACTGGGACATGAAGTGCGTACAGGTGCTGGAGGTTTCTCACATCACCGTGATCAAGCAGTTCATGAAGTACGGCTTGAACAAGAAGTACGCCCGCAACATCCTGGACTGGGACTTCGAGCTGTCCAAGATCTCTGGCGATCGGACGCGCTATGAGCTGATGCCTGTTCCTCGTGATGAGGATGAGCACGATGAGGACGAAATGGCCAAGGACTGGAAAGCAGCTCAAAAGGCTGGTTTCGACCTGAACCGGATCGTGGCTGGCGGTGATCCTTTCAGTGATAGCTGAATAGGTTTACACAACTAAAACGATTAGGGGCTTGACAGCCCCTTTTTTCGTGGCTTACATTGCCGATGTCTCTCTCTCATGGCTCTCTAGCTATGCAGTCTTCTCAAAAGCAACAAGGGCTTTCCCAAGGAAGCGCCGTAGTGCGTCTCGTGGACATTGCGCCTGAAGGCAAAAAATGGGCAAAGGGAATCTTTGCTCAGGACACTCCTGAAGTCGCAAACCAAGCAACGTTTGTATGGCCTGACGACAGTCGCAGTTTTGATCTGCACGATCTGTTCGTTAAGCACCAAGCGAGTCAAGCCGAAAAAGGTTGCTTGATTCCGTCCGGCATTGACATCATCGTTTATCAGATTCGGCCTGCTGGTGCTGGAGCGACCCAGTGGAAGGCAAGTGCAATGCCTTTGGACTGGCAGCCCCAAGAGGTAGTGGACTTAATTGTTCCGCCTACTGAAGCGATCAAAGAGTTTCGTGAACCTACTGGTGTAGAGGCTCTGCTTCAAAAGACCGATTTCGCCACTAAAGCCATGAAAGCTGTGGCGCGTGCGCTTGAAAAGGATCCCAACGGTGTAAAGCCTTGGACTTTGACCGGAGTTACTTGCGAAGGCAAGCAGGCTCACATGATGCGTGAACTGGGCATTGAATTTGGGGTTACCCAGCGTGGGCTCCTTGCCAATATGGTTGTCCATGAGTATTTGAGTCTGGTGGAGGATCACCTCCGCGATTCAGCTGACGCCAACCCTTTCTGAGGTTCAGGCAATGTTTGAATCAAAGAGAGTTACTCGCGACGAGCAAGTCCTCGTCATCGACGATGCTGAGCTGACAGGCATCACCAGTTCCGGCAAGGACAAAGGCTTTGTCGTCAATTTTGTGATGGAGCGTGAGGGTGTGGAGACGCATCTTCATGTGCATCTGTCTCGTTCTCACCTTGAAGCGATCAGGGATGCACAGGTTTTAACTGTGCCTCAGCTTCGAGCTGTTCACGCTAAGGCTGCTAAGGCAGAGGAGGTCTCGAAAGAGCCCCCAAAGCCCGAAGTTGAAGTGGTTGAGGTTCCAAAGAACACCCCGGTCAAAATCGAGACCAAGGTGACGGTATTGGAACCCGGTCCTGCTGAACAGGTCAACTGGAAGGATCCCAAGCTCAAGACACCACCGAAACGTCAGCAAGAGTCTCGCCGTCTTTCTAACAAGGAGGTTGAAGAAATGATGCACCAAGTGTTTCGGTGGTTTACCCGGTGGCGTCACAACAAAGGCCGCAACCGGAAGCATTCGTCACTGGAGCGTTATTTGCATGTAACGCTGCCCAATCAGTTTGGGATCACGCTGGAAGTTGCCAAAGGTATTTATCGTGGAGATAAGTATCGAAGCGTTAGCGGTGGCTATCGCAACCAGTGGGGCATCTTCATCCACAACTTAAAAAAGAGTGGGATAGAAAGCGAATTACCGTTTTACCTACTCAAAAAGTACAGCTAGGGGCCTTGTGCCCCTCTTTTTTTATGTATATATTAGTTTCGGGAAGGAGTGCCTATGAAACCGCCCGACACAGTTACAACATTCATGGAGGACGGTTGTGTCTCTGTGACTGTGGGTAATCTGACCGGGGTTGTTTCGAGCGCTCATCTCGTGGAGCCCAAGGAAAATCAGCTCCGTCAAAGGTGGCTGGAAGAAAACGCCATTCATGACGACTGAAACTGATCCGCAGAACATTTTGGCTTCACTGCGTCAATGGCAGTTGGAGCAGGACAATTCAGGCAGGTTCAGGGTTTACAGGGATCAACATGGGCAGATTTATCACTCTGTCACGCATATCCTGAAGAACACAGCCCCTCAATCACAGAAGGATGCTTTGGAGCGTTGGGCACAGCGAGCTGGCAGTGCTTTGGAGCGTGACCTTGCTTGTAACCGTGGCACCGTTGCTCATGAGCATTGTGAATATGTTCTCAAGACCGCAGCAAAGTTGGCTCGACAGAGCGCTAACAAGAAGGGTTCATGGAAGGTCTGGGATGATGGATTGGCTCGCCCTCCAAAGGCGATCACCAGTTGGGCACTCAAGAAAGCGAAGGAAAGTTCGCCAAAGGTTGCATGGCCAGCCCGTGAGTACGCCAGAGGTTTATCCGACTGGTTGGTGAGTGGCACAGTAACGGCGATTCACGCATCAGAGTTCAGCGTCAGCAGTGATGAAGGGTTTGCTGGAACGGCAGACGCTTTGATCGACACGCCATTGGGTTTGACGATCTGCGACTTCAAGACGACGAGCCGTGGGACTGACAAACCAGAAGCATGGCTAAAGGATCATCAGGACCAGCTCGGTGCTTATAGCTTGGCGTTACGAGAGCGAGCTGGGATCCGTGTTGATGCTGGAGCGGTAGTGATTGCGAAACCGGATGGCAATGTCCAGCTACGAATGTTGTCAGAGCTTGAGATGAGAGGTTGTGAAGCTCGATGGACGGAGCGGAACAACTTGTATAAGGAGATGTTGTTGAGCGGCGAGGTTATGTAGTGGAGGAAGCATTTGATCTGCTGTATCGCGGCAAATGCAACGTTTGTGTTGCAGCAAAAAAAGCAGGCGTCTCACCGGAAGAGATGAAACGCCTGTTCAGAGGTTATGTAGCGGAGCGTCCAATCAATGTGAACGATCCGGATGTGTGGCTAGGAGACGTGGAGCTAGGTTGGCCCTGGGTTTGATCTAACGTTTACCAGCTCCCAAGGCATTGCTGGATCATGGAGTCCTTGGAGCCATTCGATGACCGTTAGCTTGCTGCGTGCGTCTTCTTCACTGGAAGCCTCAATGGCATTTTCCATGTGATAGAAGTAAGAATAAAAAACGTAGAAAGCCATCAAGTGCATTCCTCCATGGCTCTACGTTCGTAATAACGCTTGAGGCGAAGGCAATCGTTGGCGCGGACGTAGTTCCCCCATTCTTCAAAGATGACTGCCCGAGCTGCTTCATAACGGATAGCAGTAGGCAGGAGATCTGTTGGAACGCGGGAACCGGAAGGTGAGAACTTGTTGCCGTTGAGTTTGGTGCTCATTGGTTGTACTTGCGGTTGTAAGCGGCAGTGTGCATTTCATCCAGGGTTACTGGAGGTTCACCACCAGAGTTGTCCCAAAGGTATTGGGGCGTTGGATCGAAGTCCAGTTCATTTTCCAGTTGGGGGATAATTTCATCTTCCAGAAGCATCCGCATGGAAGTGGTGAGATGTTGATCCATCATGTGAAGTCTGTCTTCACGAGCGATAACACCTTTGAGAATTTCTAGAGCACGTTCAATCTTTTTTGTTTCGGGCTCTTGGACGGGGCGGTAGTGGTACATCACCATTCGACCTCTTGAATGAGTTGGTTAAGGGTTTTCAGGGATTGGAGACTGGAGAGCTGACGCTGACCATCGCTGAGAGCCTTCTGCAAAGCATCAGGATCAGCGGTACGGACGGCTTGCTCCATCTCTTGTTGAATGAGCTTGAAGCAAAACTCAAGACGTTCTGCGGGGTTGTAGCTGAGATGAGTTGAAGCTCTGGACTTCTGTCCACCAAGGATGAGACAGAGGAGTTGATTGATGGAGCGGTGACAGTCTTGACGGGTAATCATTTGAGGTTGCGGTTACGTTCAGCAGCGTCAGGGATCGAGTTGTAGTAGTCGTCCCATTCGGCTTGGCGTTGACGTTCTTCAATCTCCTCGTCCGACAGTGGCGGCCAAGGGTCAAGTTCAAAGCCAAGAAGCTCTGGATCGTCGTTGCGGATGATGGTCATTTTTTTGTAGTGAAGGAATACTTGTCCACCATGCGGCGACAGCCTTGGCATGTCACAGCACACCATGAGAAGTGATAGACACGATTCTCATGGCCACAGTGTGGACATTTGATCAACCTGCCAAAGGAGTTGGCACGGGTGTACCGAGTGACAGGTTGCCAATCGGATGTTGTTGGAGCGGTGGAGCTGATGAGGCGATTGGGGAAATAGGTCACGATTCGAGTTTGGCGATAGTTGCTTGGAGCGTTGCGGGATCATTGGTGCCAAAGGGGCTTTTCCGCAGAGGAACAGAGTCCCAAATCTCAGCGCACATCGGCAAAGGGAGTTCGTAGGCATCCACCTCGTCGCAATCGGGATCGTTGTGGAACAACCACTTGCCGACGATTGCGATTTCGTCTGGAGCGACATCCATGCCAGTGCGTTCGCCCAGGGCGATTGCCATGGATTCGCGTTGATCTGTTGTGAGCTTGGTTGGAGTCATTGGAGGAATAATTTCACCAGTGGACAGGGAGTGGATGTAACAGTCTGGGTTTGCATCAGCCCAGGCTTGTAGGAGAGGGTTGGTCATTGGAACGGGATGAGACAAAGGTCTCAATAGTTTTGAGACTGATTACCGCCCATGCGGTGGAGACGCTCGAAGGCTCTGGAGAGTTGCATCAGCTCTTGCACGTTGTGCTGTGCTGAAGCTTCCATCCAAGCTTGCTCAAGGTCACGGAGCATGGCGTCACGCTGTTCGATCAGTGGTGTTGGATCGGTGTCAGCATCAAGCTGGATGTTTTCAGCATCCATCTCAGCACTGGCAGTTTCAACATCACGGAAGCTGGTTGCGCGACTCATGCCAAACAAGCGTTCTAAGCGCAGAGCAACTGCCCCTGGCCTGTAACCAAGGCTTAGAAGGCGCTTGGCTTCCCGGACGTGTTTGGTTTTGGTGTCATTGGAACGTTTCATAGAATGAGGGACAATGGAGCGGAGCAGGCTTGGCCTTGACTCCACTGATAAAATCTTACAGGAACAATCCAATCAAGGCAATCAACTCATTCATGGCTGATTCAACCCCTACCAAGACCATTCACTTCTGCCCTGATGAATGGGCTCTCCTTCTGGAAGCTCTCCATTCATACAAGGACACTAATGATGGCCGTCGAGTTGCCGGTCGCCTCAACTGGGTTCGAGCCAAGCTGGAAGACTGTCGTTCTGAAGAATGCCTTATCCGGCTTAGCGCATAAAAAAAGCCCCGTTATGGGGCTTCATTCATAGATAGAACGTGAACTCCAGGCAGTCGCAAGCCTTGATCCCATAAGGTTGCGCGTCGTGATACTTGCTAAAGAATGGTTCTTCAGAACAAGTAACGATCGCACCCTCTCCAATGTCATTCATGAATTCATCAATGACTGCTATCTCAGCATCACCGGCTCCAGCATCATTCAAGCTGAATGATGTTGCGTCTCCGTTGATAAGATAGCTAGCCCAATGTGCGGGCAGATCATACTTTTCAGTGATCATAAGAAAAGCCCCGGCGATTAAGCCGGGGGATAAGGTGCATTCAATACTCCAGGTCGTAACCGTCGAACCATTCACCCGGTTTTCGGGTTTCTGGGTTTTTGCAATGCTGCTGTGCTTCTGCAAGCGTCAAACCGCGCTTAATAACGCGGGTGCGCTTATCTATGTGTGGAGCGTAAAATCGTTTGATGCAGTAAGTTTCCATGATAAAAAGGCGATTAAATAACATTCAAGAAAGCCATTCAAGCCATTCAAGCCATTCAAGACTGCCAGGCCATAAGGTAGCTCAGGGCCTAGCGCCACTGGAGCGGATTAGAGCCAGGGCGTTAGATATAAAAAAGAGCCTAGAAAAAAAGGCCAGGAGATTAACTCCCAGCCGTAAAATCGAACCCGAATTGTTCACATAAAAGCTCTTCAAATTGTTGAAGTACTTTTAACTTAGAACCCTTCAGGTTAAACTCTTTTTTGATGATGGAATAAGCCGTGGGACGGTGTGAACTTACCCGCAGCCCTTTTGTTTCCATCTTGAGGCCCTGGCGCAACATCAACAGGCGATAACGTGGGACGCTATCGCCGGTGATGACATAACCGCCATTTTCGAAAGTTTCAACAGTCATTAGGATTAGCGGCGATTGGTTGGAACGAGACGGAGTAACCAGTTGGAAACATGTTGAACGCAAATGTTCAGCTTGTCATCATCTAAGATCTGGTATTTTTCCCGAAGATAATATCTCGCGGAAGTTTCCAGATCTGGAGTTACTGGCGCGTCTGTCGTTTCGAGTTGATGAACCAAGCCGGGAAAAAGATCCCGGCGAAGCTCAACAACTGCCAACTTTTCTGATGCTGTTAGTGATGCCATGGCTGAATCCGATTGTAACTCTGCGTTCCTGAATGTGAGAATCCCGTGGGATTATCTTTTGGAACGTAAAAGAACAAAGCAATAAGTGACAAGAAAGCCACCGCGATCAATGACCGGGTGGCGTAAGTTTCTAAACTCATTGTTCTGCTTTTGCAGTTACTTCCTTTTCAGCAATAGCACCTTGGACAGCTGCCCCCAGGGCCTTGAGATCATCCACGTCCCAGAATCGAACTGAGTTGCGGAACCACTCCACACCAGTTGAGTTGCTGGCATTTGTGGAGTAGTACTCCCCCATGGCGTCCTTGAGCTTCCGCCAATCCATGCCCTCAATCACGATCACTTCACCATTAGCTGGGTCGGAGATCCTGAATCGGTTGTAGCTGAAATCCAGATCACAGCCGCTGACGCGGTAGGTCTGGGTCGTTGTCTTGTCGATGGACATTTGAATCAGTTGAATGAGTGGGCTTTTGGCTTCCTTGGGAGCGGCCTAGGTGGCCGTGTAATTGCCAACAACTATTGGCGTGTCTAGGATGTTACTCCCGGATCGCAAGCAAAAGTGTTAGAAACACTCCCAAGGCTAAATGTTATCTAGTTGTCAAGGTTAGGAGAAAGGATATACAGTCCCCCCTCCATGTTTATATCTTATCAGATACTGATCACATAGCACTGAATAAATCTACTTTTGTTACATTTGTTGATATATCTAATAGTGTAGCAGTTGATACAGACGGGGGCAGGGTTGCAATGTCAAAATGGAACCACAAGGCGCGGGTACCCGCCATATATATCCGTTAAACAGTATTCGTGTAATAAAAAAGCCCCCTAGGTGGGGGCAGGGGTTTGAAGTTGTGAGCGTGGGGATCAGTCGCCCTTATCTTCGATGGAGATCTTAAGTTCAGGCGCTTGAATGTTGACGGTTTCAACGGATTCACCGATGACACGTCCCAAGGAGTCAAGAACCTGGCTAGCAGTTTGCAGCTGCCCCTTCTTCAATGCCTGATGAAAGAGCTTGGTACGCATGTGCTGCAACCGCGCCAACATGTTTTCGCGATCAGACTGCCAGTCTTCATCAACCAGCTTTTTGACTTCTGCCCAGTCACGCCAAGCGGTATTGATTGAGATCTGTTCTTTCTCTTTGTGGTCGTACACAAGAGCACGCGCCGACAGTCCATCAAGCTGCCGACGATAGAGACGCCGAATGCGGTCTTCTTTTGCTTGTGTGGTGCGGTCCGTAAGAGGCTCAGGCATCAACCCATCGACCTTTTTTCAGATAATAACTGCCTGCCCTACGTTCTGGCACGTCTAGGAGGGGGGTAGGGGTTGAAAACCTGTGTAATGTAATAGCCATGAGCGCTACAACAGAGCCCATAAACCTCAGATGGGCGCAGGGTCAGGTTTATTCAAGCGAAAAACGCTTCCGAGTCTTGGTTGCAGGGCGCAGATTCGGAAAGTCGTACCTGTCTTGTGTTGAATTGGTACGTGGAGCGATTGAAAAGCCGGGCGAAACGTTCTTTTATTGCGCTCCGACATATCGGATGGCGAAGGATATTGCGTGGCGAGCGTTAAAAAAGCTGGTTCCAAAGGTCTGGATCAAGACTAAAAACGAGACGGACCTCAGGATTGAGCTAATCAACGGTTCAACGATTGAGTTAAAGGGTACTGAGAACGCAATGGCGCTTCGTGGTCGCAGCTTGAGCGGCGTTGTGTTGGACGAAGCAGCATTTATGGACCCTGAGGTCTGGTTTGAGGTTATTCGCCCTGCATTAGCGGATAAAGAGGGCTGGGCGTTGTTTATTTCGACGCCAGACGGTACAGCTAGTTGGTTTTACGACCTGTGGTGTTGTGTTCCAGAGGACGAAACCGGAGATTGGCAGCGATGGTGCTACACAACAGTCGAAGGAGGAAACGTCAGCAAGCACGAGGTCGAAGCAGCCCGCGCTCAACTTGATCCGCGCACGTTCCGCCAGGAATTCGAAGCGTCCTTTGAGAACCTGACTGGCTTAGTTGCTGTCAGCTTTTCGGACGACAACATTTCAACGGAAGCCAAGGACATTTCGATTCAGCCGTTGTTGTTGGGCGTTGACTTCAACGTGGATCCCATGTCTGGCATCTGTGCAGTCAAGGATCAGGACACGTTGTACGTGTTTGACGAGATCATGCTGACTGGTGGAGCGACCACCTGGGATTTTGCGGAAGAGGTTACCCGTAGGTATGGGGTGGATCGCAGGGTTATTGCTTGTCCTGACCCTACAGGCGGTGCAAGGAAGACCAGTGGTGTCGGCGTAACGGACCATGCAATCCTTAGGCGCAGTGGTTTCACGGTTCAAAGCCCTAGGTCACCGTGGAAGATCCGAGACAAGATCACAGCGGTCAACACGGGCCTAATGGATGCTTCTGGAGCGCGAAGAGTGAAGATCCATCCGAGGTGTAAGGAGTTGATCAAGTCGTTACGGACGCTGACCTATGCACCGGGTACTGGTCTTCCTAACAAAAATCTGGGAGTGGACCATGCGTTCGACGCTTTCGGGTATCTTGTGCTGCAGCAGTTCAACTTGGCCAAGCCTGAGGCCATGGGAACTACGTCATACCGCCTGTATTAAGGATGTTTCGTGCTTTGAATGCGCCCCTCTGTCCCAAGTGCGGGTCAGATGACACCCGTGTTTTGGGGAAATACACGTCACAAGAGGGAGATTCAGTACGAGACCGTGTTTGCCGCGAGTGTGACCACCGTTGGAGGACGTTGCAGCCACCTGAAGAGGTGCTGGACCCGTCGATTTTGGTCAAATTTCCGCGTTGGAAGTCACCTGAGGGCAGTCGGCGTCAAGTGACGTTGGAATACGCAACTAAGGGCCGTTAGACTGGGTGCATCCCATGTTTATTTGTCATGCCTGGTCATTACGGAGCCGGTGGCAAGAAAAAACCCAACGGTAAAAAAAAGGGTATGAAGAAGGGCAGCAAGAAGATGCGGTGTAGCTGTGGCAAGTGAAAACGTCCCAGTAAACAAAGCGCTTTATGCTCGCGTAAAGGCTGAGGCCAAGCGCAAGTTCGCGGTTTATCCGAGCGCGTATGCAAATGCGTGGTTGGTGCGCGAATATAAGAAGCGTGGTGGCACCTACCGAAAAGCAACCAGTGGCGGAACGAAAAAAACCACGAAAACCCGCAAAACCAAAAAGTAAAGGCCGTGGTGGCCTTGGCCGATGGTTTGACGAGAAATGGGTCGATATAAAGACCGGGAAACCTTGTGGGCGCTCCAAAGGCGAAAAACGGGACTATCCAGCGTGCCGACCGTCAAAACGTGTGTCGGACAAGACGCCAAAGACGACTAAAGAGATGAGTCCTTCAGAAAAAGCCCGATTTAAACGTGAAAAAACGGGCTCGAAGAAGATAAGCTATCAGCATCGGCGTCGTAAACCCAAGGGTAAAAGCTAATGGCCACCACCGTTGAGCGCTACACCAACACGGTTGAGCATCATGAATCGACCGCCTTGGCGGCGGTAGACGACGCTTTTATAGTTAGCGCTCACTCGGACACGTTTACGTTTGCTCTGGTCGCTACTGGCAGCGCAAACTTTACTGTTGCTCTTGAGCTGAACCACAGCGGTTCTACCGATACGTGGTTTGAAATTGACACCACAAAAACTATCAACTCCGCTGGAAATTACGAGTATTTTTATTCAGGAAAGCCTGCAAGTCGCGTTCGCTGCCGCATTGCGTCCATTTCATCTGGCACGCCCAGCGTTGAGCCGCACATCATCGTTCATTACAACGGCTGATTGCGTGGCTTGACAGGCATAAAGAGTTAGACTCGAAGGCATAGACCCTTCCTATGTCTACTCATGGCCATCCTTCGCGGAGAGCAAGGTGCGGTCCAGTTTGACGCTGCTGGCTCTTCTAACGCCACCATCGTTGGAACCCGCAGCTGGACACTGAACATCACCAAAGACACGTTGGACGTTACCGATCACGGTGACACGTTCCGTGCGTTTGTCGGCAGCATGATCAGCGGTTCTGGCACCGTTGAGCTGGTGTACGACCCAGATGCAACTGGTCAGGCTGCATTTCTTGAAGACGTGATTACTGCTGCAGACCCTGCAGACGCTACGTTCGAGCTGTTTACCACCGGCACTTCCACCGGCACCGACAGTGTGAGCTTCGCGGGCATTATCACCAGCATGGATATTGCATCCACTGTTGGCGATTTGGTCGTTGCCACCTGCAACTTCGTCACCAGCGGCGCCATCACCTCCAACCTTGAATAAGGTTTAGGACGATGGCAGAGCGCAAAAAGCGTAAGCGTGGTCCCAACCTTAGTGTTGGCCGTGGCGAAAAGCTGCCTGCAAGTAAAGGTGCTGGCCTGACCGCTAAAGGTCGGGCTAAGTACAACCGGCAAACAGGTTCTAATTTGAAACCGCCGGTTACAGGCAAGCCCAAGACAAAGGAAGAAGCTGCCCGTAAGCGTTCTTTCTGCGCTCGAAGTCGTAATTGGACTGGTGAACGGGGTAAAGCAGCTCGTCGTCGATGGGGCTGTTAATAACTCAACTCTGAGGTGTCATGACTTACTCCGTTCCTGGTCTCGTTAGAACGCATCTCGTCAGCAGTTCCTACATGGGCACTGTTGATAGTCCGTTCGTGCGGACACGGGCTGTGATCGACCAGATGAAGGGCTGGGAGATCATGAAAGCCGTGACTTCTGGGACGGAGTATCTACGTGAAAACTGCGAGACATTTCTGCCTTTAGAGCCTCGTGAGGACTATTCCGCGTATTTATCGCGGGTCAATCGTTCTGTTTTTACGCCTTACACGCAACGTCTATTGCGGGCAGCCGCCGGGTTGATCCTGAGGAAACCAATTAGTGTCCAAGGTGATCCGTATTGGACAGATGTATTCAACAAAGACGTTGATGGATGCGGCTCAGATTTAGATGAGTACGCTCGACGACTCTTGATTTGTGCCCTGACGTATGGGCACTGTCACACGTTGGTTGACTTTCCTGCGCCTTCGGACGCGAGAAGTCTTGCAGAGGAGCGTGCTCTTAATCGTCGGCCCTATTGGATTGAGGTGGATCCGACTGACGTGTACGGTTGGCGATTGGACCGCGAAGCCAATTACGGAAACCTTACACAGGTTCGGATTGGGGAAAAGGCTGTAGTTCCTGACGGCGAGTTTGGAGAAAAGGTCTATGACCAAGTACGTGTCATCGAGCCGGGTCGTTATCGCATCTTTAGGCAGGAAGAGCAAAAGACAGAGATGCAAGGGCCATTTCCATACCCCGCTTCGTTCGATCAATCCGACGCTACGTCGGAGTACGAGCTGGTTGAGTCTGGCGATTTCTCGCTTGGGCAGATTCCACTGGTAACGATCTACGCAAATAAAACCGATACGTTGACCAGTAAGCCACCGCTACTGGACATTGCTCATCTCAATCTGGCCCACTATCAGCGGCAAGCGGATCTTATCCACAGCCTCCACATCGCTTCGCAACCGATGCTCGTCCTTGAGGGCTGGGACGACCAAACGAAAGACATGGCTATCAGCGTTAATTACGCGATGGCGACCCAGCCGGGTAACAAGGTCTATTACGTGGAGCCTGCGGCAAGCGCGTTTGAAGCGCAATCGGCGGAAATCCAAGAGTTACAGCAGCAGATGGCGACACTGGGCATCAGCACGCTGAGTCAACAAAAGTTTGTTGCTGAATCAGCTGACGCACGCCGTCTGGACCGGATTGACACCAACTCGATGTTGTCGATGGTGTCGATGGACCTGGAGTCTGGTTTGCAAAAGGCTTACAACATGGCTGCTGATTACTTGGGTCTTGAGCCGCCTGAGGTGAAGATCAGCCGTGACTTTGACCTGCAACGCCTGATTGGTCAGGACATTGCAGCGATGGCACAGCTGTTTGAAGACAAGGTGATTGATCGCGAAGAGTTCCGCGACATGCTGGTTCAGGGTGAAATCCTGCCTACAGCAGCCGAGTCGCCAGATTCCGCGCCAGAGTTACAGTAGAGATACTGCCGCTACTTACTCATGGCCAAGTCTCTCGACAAGGTATTGCAGGCTGACGGTTCCTACAAATGGGAACTTGTTGATTCATGGGATCCTTCTTCTGAAACATCAGCCAAGCCTGTTGCCAAGCCTGCTGTTAAAAAACCTGCCGCTAAAAAAGCAAAGGCTAGTAAAGTAACAGAGTAAATTCATTTCTAATAATGGAAGAGCAAGTCATCCAGGAGACGCCTGTGGCGCCTTCTGAGCAGCCCGTGGCTGAGACTGCAAACACCGTCAACATTGATGTTTCTGCTTACGAGCAGCAAATTCAAGCGTTGCAACAGCGTGCCAGCGAAGCCGAGGAAAAGTTCCAAGGCATCAAAGGCAAGCTTGACGACGTTTACAAGAAACAAGACGAGCAGCGTCGTAAAACACTGGAAGATCAAGGCCAGTGGAAGGATCTTTGGGAAGAGGCCAACAAAACGGCTCAAACCAAAGACCAACAGATCGCTGATCTGGAGCGGCAACTCGCGGATCTTCGTGTTTCTAACGAGACTGCTGCGATGAAAACTTCTGCACTGTCTGCGATTAGTCAGGCTGGTGCGATCAATGCTGAGCAGATGCTGCAGCTTGTTCAAAGCAATCTGAAAAAGTCAGATGACGGCAGTGTCAAAGTTCTCAACGGTGGCGTTGAAGAAGACATCAATGTCTATCTCGGCAAGCTGAAGAATCCCGGCTCTGGTTATGAGCATCACTTCAAGCCAAGTGCTCAGGCTGGTATGGGTGCTAAGCCAACTACAGGAACTGCTGGTGCCGCAGGTATCGCTAATCCTTGGTTGGAAGGTAGTATTAACTTAACGAGGCAAATGGCCTTGGAAGCTACCGACCCTGACCTTGCAGCTGTGCTCAAGCGAGAGGCCGGTAAATAGTCCCTGTGGGACACCACCTCAAGTCCGTGACTTGAACCCCGCAAACCTCAATCCCGAATAAGAAATGGCTGCTCCATTTCAGAATTATTCCGGCGGTGTCCTTCTGGCGGACATCGTAAAAAGGAATAATCTCAGCACCTATGTGTCTGAGGCAATCAAAGAACGCTCCATGCTGCTGAAGAGCGGCGCTGTGGTGCGTAATGCTCTTCTGGATGCACGCGAAGGCGGCACCCGGATTCAAGTTCCTGAATTCAACCCTGTTGCACCGACCGAAGAGATCTTCGACGGCACCGCAACTTGGGGCACCAGTGGCGCTGGTTACCTGACTCCTCAAAAGGTTGGTACCGGAACCCAGATTGCATCCATCGTTCACCGTGGTTTCGCCTACGCCGTGGATGACGTTGCTGTTCTGGCAGCTGGTGAAGATCCCATGCTTCACATCCGCAATCAGCTGGCTGATGCCATCAACAAGCTGAATGCAACCCGTCTGTTCGAGCAACTGACTGGTCTGTTCCACACTGCCCTCAATGGCCACCGCCTTGAGAAGCAACTGGGTGGCTCCGGCGCTACCTCTGAGTCCAACTACCTGACCGCTGCCACAATGGCAGAAGCCCGCTCCCTGCTGGGTGAGCGTGGTGAAGAGCTGGACACCCTGATTGTCCACCCCTCCGTCGCTTACTACCTGTATCAGGTAGGAATGCTGACCTTCTCCACTTCAGCACTGGCTGCTTCTGGCGCAGTGACCTGGGGTGGCGGTGGTGTTGGCATCGGCGCTCGTGAAGTCGGTGAGTTTGCTGGTTGCCGAGTCATTGTTGACTCCCTGTGCAACATCAACGACCCGACCTCTACTGGCAACCGCCAAGAGTTCCGTTGTTACCTCGTGAAGTCCGGCACCATCCTTGAGGGTGTGCAGCAGGATCTTCGCATTGAAGCTGACCGCAACGTGCTGTCCAAGCAGGACGTGCTGTCTGTGGACTACCACGGTGCTTATCACATCATGGGCACCAAGTGGGGTTCGGCGTCTGACAACCCGACCAACGCAAACCTGCGTACCGGCAGCAACTAGTCT
>Ga0208767_1000252_pt1 | contig 41015 bp, 45 predicted proteins | sample VirMetDEL_Mar_21_FD_184514 | JGI IMG/M metagenome (GOLD analysis project Ga0208767, IMG submission 184514) | Aqueous microbial communities from the Delaware River and Bay under freshwater to marine salinity gradient to study organic matter... | ecosystem: Environmental > Aquatic > Marine >...
AGTCTTCTTCCTGAACTCTGTTGGCATCATCTCCCATATAGCAGACTGTTGAACCTTAACAGATGTATCAGCATTCTGACTGAAGCAAACTATATGACCATTTTCCGATTTGGTAACAGCCTCCATAACTATCTTAGCACATCCAGTAGTTTTACCACTTCTATTACCACCAAGTGTTAGACACTCATTATATTTAGTTAACCCTTTTCGTATTCTATCCCATCCCTCTAGGTCAAAACCATATCTAAGGGGGTCTTGCTGACTGAGCTCTATCTTCTTCTCGTGCAACCTGTGCATATCAGCTAGTAACTTAGGGTCGTGTTTAGCTAATAATAAGATATCCTCGTCAGAGGGAGTATCCATTAAGGGGTGTTTTGTAAAAGTAATCTCCATTATATCTCATTACCCCAGCAATCCCAGCCATCGTGCTTCTCTCTAGCAAATAGCTCTATCATAGGATTGTGAGACATCTCCTTTATTAAAGTTCTAGCTTCCTTAGGCTTCTTACTGTGCTTAGTCTTCTCTGCCCATAGCACACTTCTGACATTTCTCTTTATAGGTTTGAGGTTTCCCTTTACACCAAATAAACATATCTCATGTTGTCCCCTAAAATAATAGCCTAGACCAAAGCTTTCTTTTACCCATACGAAGTTAGTTACATACCTAAAGCCCCAAGACTCCATAACATCTAAACCATCCTTGAGAAAGTTGTTAGTAACCCACATAAATAACCAACAATTATCATCGGCTATATCAGATACAGGTAGATTAGCTATATCTCCCGTCTTCATAAGACTATAGTGCCTATCAGCACCTCTCTTTATCTTACCACCACCAGCCTCTAACCAAGGTGGGTCAGCATATATAGTCTTATACTTCTTGTCGGGAAAGTTCATATCATGGTTTTCTCATCATCATCCTCGATGACTAACTCTATATCCTCCTTGTTCATCTCACTAGATGCCTCTCTAAACAACATCTTGCCTATATAGTATGTAGAATAATCATATTCCAATATATCCTCGTCATCTAAGACCACTAATCCAAAATGCTGGAAGTGCTCTGATAGTATAGCCTGTGCTTTGTCAAAAGCCTCTTTCTGGTGTTTATTTAAATTATTCGCCATCTTCTATTAAGTCTGCATTCTTGATTTGTTTTAATCTCTCTTCTACTGCCTTGATTGTATCCTTGTAATCATCTTGAGTATATACCTTTCTCTCCTCTGATATATTAGATACCTCACCACGAGCAGTAAGTGCTTCCCTAGATGAGTTAGCCATAGCAATAGATAAATCCTTTAAATCCCTAATACTGGGCTCGATATCACCACTCTCTACCCTAGTTCTTATATTCTCAACTAGGTCTTCAGATAGAGATGTCATATTAATATAGTTCTTCGCAGATAGCTTACCACCTAGCTCACGGAACTTATTCTTATAATCAGCATAGTCTACCAACGTATTTACAACAGTATCCCTGTCTAAACCATACTTTCTCACCATAGAGGTCTGTGATACACCAGTAGAAAACAAATATAGTATCTTTGCTACCTTATCTGGATTATAACGTGATAAAGATTTAATCCCCTGTACCTCTTTCTTCAATGCAATATCCTGTATCGCAGAGTTGATTTCACTACTTAACTTTTCTTTTCCATTTTCCAATATGGTAAAACCTATACCCTTTATAATTATATGTCAATAATAAAATGTATAGGTCTTACTAAATGGGAATATGAGTAACCAAGCCCTATCGGAAGTAAATTTTTTTAGACCCTACTTTATATATTGGCATAATTAAAAAGAAAAAAAAACATCAACCCCCTCCTCCCGTCTATATATATCGATTTTATTGCGTGAGATAAAATCTCATTATCTCATTTAATATAATAAGAATTTATTGATCCTGACATGATCCTGACGTGTGAAAGCGATCCATTTTAAGATCAATTATCGGTGCTGATTTTCTCTAGGCTAGCGTTATGCATTTAAGGGTTAGGAAAGGGTAAGATTAAGACATAAAAAAAGACCCTTAAAACGGTCTCTAAGGGTCTTTAGTGTGATTAGCTGAGTTTGATATTCAACTCATCTAATGCCGTGTCTATGACGTTGCTAACGTGTGCGGGTTCGTCTCCATAATGTTTTATGGGTTCGTAACTGTCAGCGGGTCTCTCTAAGTTTGAAGCCTCGACAAAGCGGTCTTTATCAAAGTTTCTATTGTCTCTTTTTAGAAAGCTGAGCAATTGTCTCTTTAAATCTTCATTAAAGATTAATTGCCCGTCTTTAGTGTTATAATCGATTAAGTTATCTTTTAAGATTTCGCTTAATTCATTATAGTGTTTGCGTGATAGTGACATAATATTTTCTCCTTTTTTTTGATTTATGAATTGATTCTAAAATTGCTTAGAATCGGTAAAGTTTTTTTAGGAGTTATGAGAAAGAACTATAAGTATAATTACACTTCAGTTTCTTTTTTCAAGATTTAAATTTAATCGTCATTCTGGAGCTTCGTCAGGGCTAAGACAAAATTTATCAATTTAAATATATATATAATTATAATGATTCATATTCGCCTTATATGACATTAGGCAAGGCGAGGCGATACGATATAAGGCAAGGCAATAAAAAAGCCCGTAAATGGTCTTATACGGGCTTTTAAATGATATTATGATATGACTATCGTTTCTTAATCATATACTCTAACAATCGCTTACTTAGACTATATGGATTTGTATCGATTATAGACTTAGTAAAGTAACCGTTACAATGCTGACGAATGTATGAAATATCGTGCTCTTTACAAATGCAAGATGCGACTAATTCAACTCCGCTTTTACGATAACTTTCTTCATCGGGAATATTGCCCGTTAAGCAACCGTCAGTAAATAATAAGACTAAATCATTCTTCTTTAATTCGTCTTTATATTTGATGAGATTGTTCGCAAGATTTTCGTGATTCCCGCAAGGTTCTATTGATAATATTTCATTAATAGAATCATTATGGATTTCGTAATTATTTTGATTCCAAGATATAATAATTTTAGCATCAATAAGATTACGCTCCTTTAATAATTTGAGTGCGGAAATAAATTCTTTCCCGCCATTATGTTTCCAAGTATCTGTCATAGAACCGCTGAAATCGACAAAGCAAATCATACTTAATTTTGACTTAGATTTGCCGAAGCTTCTAAAACAATTTTCTACACGTGAGATAGCATTTTTTAGATGCAACTTATTGCCCGTTACTGATAATCTATTTTTAGATGATATAGCTTTTTTACATATAGGTTTAAGCCTACCAAATAGACGCTCACTCATTGCCTTTTCTTCGGGTATCATATCATAGCCACGATTTGAGATATCGTCATAATCGCAATTAGATGTATCTCCCGAATCAGTATTTTTTGTACCGATACCGAAGCCCGCATTTTTAGCATTCGGGTCGGCTACACCATTTACAATATTTTGCTTATCATAGACCTTTGGAGCATTAATACCAAATGAATCTATCCACGCTTTTAAAATTGCGATTTTATTTTTAAGATTATTATCACTATCGTGATTATAATACTCGATAGATGCATCAATATAAGCTTCATAATATTTACAAATAGCAATGTTAGTTTTGTACTCAGCCGTTTGCATTCTTAGACCATTGCGAAGCTTCTTATTAAAGTGAGCTCTTACTTTTTTATGTAGCCCATTTTTATAATCTAATTCGGGTAAGAATCGAGTGAGATTATTTGACTTGCTACCCTTCATTCGAGTGAAAGCTTCTTTTAATTTAAGAACATAAATTGCATTAGAAGCATCATTTACTTTCTCATCTATATCGATGAAACGATGCCAAAAAAACTTTTTATATTCGGGATAATCACGAACAATCATAAATTCAATAAAGCAATCCTCGAATAGATTAAATAGTCTAAACGGGATATTTTCATTTTGTAACTCATCGGTAATTTTTGTACCGATGCGACAAGTATAATGAGCGTGAGCTAATTCGTGTCTTAACACTTCTTTTAATAGATTTGTCGACAGTCTTGAATCTTGCTGAGTTTTACTATTCGCAATATTTTTAACGCACTTTGATGAGCATTTAATTAGGTGCTGATTACCATCGAAAGACCAGCATGCGGTATCGATAGAATTATCGATTTCAAAATGCATTTTGTTGCGATACATTTTTGAATTTTTATCCGATAATAATCGCCTACCGATGCCTTGCAATTTAGGGTTACGATAGAACAATCTTCTCCAAGCTCTTATAATTAGATGTCTCATTATTTTGCTTCTAATTTGTTAATATTATTAATCGCTTCATCTAACTCATTTTTAGATTCTTCTAAGATGCAACCGCTATCGGGATTCCAAGAACATAAGTCATTATGTATCTCATCTTTTACTTTAGATAATATAGAACCCGTAGTTGAATCGCTCATTTCAATAATGCTTTTCATAAGCCTAAAATCGAAAGGATATTGCAACGTACCATTAGTTACCATCTCACGGGTTTTTGACATCAATAAAGCAAAGTATGACGCTAATCCATCGACATCATTTTTAGTCAATATTGCATCATTATTATAATCAATATTATAAGTTTGTATAATAGATTTAGCTACCTTAGATGCGAGCTCGATACTAAAATCAAAACGTGATTTTTTGAATCTACTCCAAAATGCTTCGATGGGTAAAGCACTTGTTAAATTTGCTCCCGATATAATATTTAAATTCTTAGCTGAAGCTTCAATTACTTCTAAAGAACCGTTAACATTTTTGCGGGTAGTGAGACGATAAAACTTTTCTTTTATACCGTTAACTTCTTTCTCGAAACCGTTAAGAAAAGTAAGCAAAAACGCTTGAACATTTTCATTCCATCTAAGCACTTCATCGAAGAACATTAAGACAGATTTACCATTACTTGCATCTCGCATCGCTTGCGTCAAAACGCCATCGACATTTATAAAACCCGTACCGCTTGAATCGGGAATTACTGAGCCCGTTAAGGTTGCTATTTCGTCTATATCTTCGGAGCAATTATGCTCTAAGAAAGTATCATAAGAATCGCCTAATATTCTTATAGCGTGAGACTTTCCAAATGATGGCGGAGATAGTAACATAAGATTAGCTAACGCTTCATTATTAGGACTATAATATTTAGTTACTTCATCTAAGATAGGATTATTTCCGCTTATCTTAGCTTGTATAGTTTTGATATTTTTTTGAACCGATGGAGATGTTAAAACTTTTTTTAAGTCAGCTATCTCATCAGCTAATTTGATAGTATGTTTCGCAGTACCATCAATTTGCATTTCGACATTTTCAATGCGATTTAATAATCCGCTATCGACTGTATTTTTATTATTACGATTAGATAATTTTTCGGTTAATGCTTTTAATGCTTCAGCTATCTCATCGTCATTATTTTCATAATCTTCATAAGATTCATTTGCCTGTGCTTCAGCTAATAACTCACGATATTCATCTTTTACTTTATTGATTATCGTATCGCATTCATAACCGTTAATTGCTTTAGTTTGAGAAGCGGTTAAATTTTGAACCGCACCGTCTTTTATTAAGTCTCTTATTAGAGAGCGTTTGTCGACTACCGTTATAGTGTCTAAGTCTAAGTTAATTAGATTTTCTTTATTCATTTTGATTTATATTTGGATTAATATTAGGACGCAACTAGCGTCATACTTGCATAAAAAATATTATTATTTGATATCCCGCAACAATTATTTTTAAAAATCTCATCAGGACAGGATCAGCTCAGGATCAATAAATCTCACGTATCTCCCGAAAAATCTCATCTCAAAAAAAATGCAAATACAGGACATGTTTTTTGCTATGTTGGGTATCTCATCTATATTTTATTGCCAGTTAAAATTTACTAGGCAGTTCGATGCGAGGCAGTTCGATGCTTGACATTTTGGGAATATGAGTAAATATGGTGTGTAATGTCCAAATATTACTTTAATAAAGATGTCGCAAAGAGGTATGGTGTGAACGAGGCAATCATACTTGAAATGTTATATTTTAGACTATCTAAGACTAATCATATTTACGATGGTAAAAAGTGGTGGTTCGGTAGTATAAAACATATACAGAAAAGCTTTCCTTTCTACACAGAGAAGCAGGTATGGCGTATAATGAATTCATTGGAGAAGCAAAAAGCAGTCATTGTTGGTAACTATAATAAGATGAAATACGATAGGACTAAATGGTATACAATGACAGAAGAAGCCATTTCCCAAATGGTAAAACCAATACCCGTTGTAATTAATAATAATAATAAAGAATTTGAATTACCAAAACATAAACCACTATAAATATGCATATCTACGACTACACAGATAAAGACAATCCATTCTTATCAGACGAAACAAGTATTAAGGCGATTAGAGATAATAATAATTATTATCCAAGTGTTACTACGATACTAAAAGTAATACCTAATCATTTCTTAGATAAATGGAAATGTGCAAAGTATGTAGAGCTAGCAAGAGTACATTTTGATGCAGATGCAGAAAAAATTAGTGAGTTAGCGTGGGGGCAAGTAACCACACCATATGGCGAAACTGTATCATCATCAGAATTTGGTACAAAAGCACACGAAGCATTAGAATTATACTTTGATGATGTCGAAGGTGATAAAAAATGGCGAGAGTTTGTGTCGCAGGCATATGAGAACATTATCTCACAAGAAATAATACCCCAGAAAACAGAATTTCTGGTAAGTGACCATGATTTGCGTGTAGCAGGTTCGATAGATTTGTTAGCAAAACAGAATGATATGTATGTTTTGTTGGATTATAAGTTCAGAAAATGCAAAGATAGAGGTAAATTCTATGATAGTGATTGTTATCAACTGTCGATAGAATCATTTTTTGTACAACAGTTGTACAATCTAAGTTATATACCAAAAGTATGTAGTGTATGTATAGATAATTCTAGTGGCGTACCATACTTTAAATGGTGGAGTAAAAAAAAGGTTGACAAGGGTATACAAGTTTTCTTAGATGCAAGAGATTTATATTTTACATTAAATAATATTAATTAAACCAAATAAAATTATGGAACAAATGAAGATAACAAAAGATAATGCTCTAGCTATATTACTAGAGCTAACCCATCAAGCTGAGTTACGAATGAAAAACGGTAACTTTGATTTGATGAATGACATAGTTGAAGCTATGCAAGTAGAGCACAATGCAAGAATACAACTTGATGAAGTGGAGGTTACACAATGAAAACAACTACACCAAATCAATTCTCAGAAACTTGGCTAGTCGATATGCTTATTAAAGATGGCGAGTTTGAATACTCTTCACAATATATCTTAGATGTAGGAACAACTAAAGGAGCACGAGGAGCGTGGTTATTTTTTACAAGAGACCACGATTGGATTGAGTTCACAGATGAAGAAAATGGCATCGGAGAAGATGGTAGTGGCAGAATATTTGAAATCGGTATTAGTGCCATACCTAAAAAACATATTGACATACTAAGAAAATATATGTACTGAACCATTATGAATATATTTTGCATTGATAAAGACCCCTTACAATCAGCAAAATGGCTATGTGACCAACATTGTAACAAGATGGTATTGGAATCAGCACAAATGGTAGCAAACTGTTTTCCTTTAGATGTATTAGAAGATGCACCAAAGACACAAAAAGGTACACCTAGAAAATATAGCTATTGGAAACACCCTTGCTCCATATGGGCGAGAGAAACTATGGCTAACCTATCTTGGCTTTTACTACACTCATTGGAGATGGAAGAAGAGCGTAAAGACAGAGGTTTCAATCCACACTTTTCAGCCGACTTTCTAAAGTGGGCTTTACTTAATATGCATCGCAGTAGTAATGACCCAAGTTCAGAGCAAACAGAATTTGCCATTGCTATTAGCGACCATATGACTTGTCGTCAGCACCCCGATTTTGACAAATCAGATGTAGTCGGCAAGTACAGATTATATTATAAATTAGATAAACCATTTGCTAGATGGACTAGCAATAAACCAAATTGGATAAAATGAGCGAAGAAAGATTATATAAAGTATTAGTAACAACTACAATCAAACATCAAGTATATTACAGTACCAAGTACAGGGAAACAGATGCCGATATCATTGAGGAAGTACTAGATAGGACTAATCATAACTATAAAAAAATAGATATGAATGATGTTATTACTGTTGAAGAAAGAGTAGAAGATATACAGGACGAAGGTTATACTTTTGTTGACGATGAGTAATGGCTAGAAAATATCTCATAACATTTACACACCACGAAATGCCATCAGATTACACAGGGAGCAGAACTCTCTGGGCAAATGATGAGAAACAAGCTATCTCATATCTGTTGGTAAACAGACCAGATAAAAATAATTCTGGTAACTTAAAAAAAGGTGGTGCGAGAGTAACAATAAAAGAAATATATGAAGTACCTACCCCAGAATAAAATAAAAGAATATAGGGAAAAGAATAAGCCTAAAAAATGTCCTATTCTGGGAGTTAAGATGACATATCCTGTATTAGACCATTCTCACGATAACTATATGGTAAGAGGCGTAATCGACAACTATGCTAATTTATTTTTAGGTAAAATAGAGAATGCACATAAAAGATTTTGCGGAAGTAGTAAATTAAGCTTGACACAAATATTAAAAAATGTCATAACGTATATCGAAACCGAACAAAAATCTATCTTGCACCCTGTCGGATTTAGGCAGATGACAAGATATTTCAAAAATCAAAACAAATTCCAACAAGTCATATTAATGAAACAAGAGGGCATAACAAATGATGATATCAATAATTGTAATAATGCTCACGAAAGACTTTCACTATATAGATTAACTATCAAAAAGAAATGCAAAAATATATAACAAAAAAACTGCAAGAATTACAAGCAGTATTAAAATGTGGCAAGGGTAATTACAATGCTTTTGGCAAGTATGGATACAGAAGTATCGAAGATATTTGCGAGGCAATAAAACCCTTTTTGGCAAACATCAAAGTTTGCTTCTTAATGGACGATGAGGTAAAACAAATAGGAGAAAGATTCTATGTAGAGTCTACAATTACTATTGTATGTTCTGAATCGGGCGAGCGTATCTCAGTAAGAGCACAAGCAAGAGAACCAAATGATAAAAAAGGTATGGACGCTAGTCAACTTACGGGTGCAACTGCAACGTATGCTCGCAAAAGAGCTTTTCAAGGTCTGCTATTATTAGATAATAATGAAGATGCAGATTCATTAAATAAACACGAAGATGATAAAAAATCTTCTAACAATAAAACAAAGGAAGATGACTTACTATGAGTGAGTACGTACAAAAAGAGGGTACAGGAGCTTCATTCCCTAACAAAAAGAAGACATCGGAAAGTAGTCCACAACTATTAGGAACTATTACTATTCCAAAAGATATGGCGGGCAAGAAAGTAAATATTGCTTCTTGGCTAAATGAAAAAGGTAGCTTAAAATATTACTCACACAAACTAAGTGAGATTAAAACTGAGGAGAAACCCAAGACAGAGGTAGACCTAAGTCAAGATATTCCTTTCTAATTTACCATTATCTATGCCAGTAACCAAGATAAACCGACTCTTTTGGGATATAGAAACATCTCCCAATGTCGGTTTATTTTGGCAAACTGGTTATAAATTAAATATACAACACGATAGCATAGTCCAAGAGAGGGCGATTATGTGCATATGCTATAAGTGGGAGAATCGCAAAACAGTACACGCTTTGACTTGGGACAAGGGCGATGATAAGGAGATGATTAAGAAGTTCATCGATGTACTAAACACCGCAGATGAGATAGTAGCACATAATGGAGACAACTTTGATATTAAATTTTTTAACTCTAGGGTTATCTTTCATGATTTAGAACCCCATAGAGCACCCAATAGTGTAGATACACTCAAAATTGCTAGAAGAAAATTTAGATTTAACTCTAATAGATTGGATTATTTAGGTAAGTTACTATTCGGAGAGGGTAAAATATCCACATCATACCAGTTATGGAAAGATATATTACTTAACAATAGCAAAAAGGCTATGGCTGATATGGTAAAATATTGTAAAAAAGATGTAGTTTTACTTGAAAGAGTATTTAAAAAACTGCATAAATATGAGGAGAACAAAACACATACAGGTATATTAAATGGATATGACCCTTGGGTTTGCCCCGAATGTTCATCAACTGACGTTGTTAGAGATGGCGTTAAGGTTACAAAGATGGGTAAGAAATTCAGAATGAGATGTAAAGTATGTGCTAGGAATTATCTATTATCAGCAAGTAATGTAAAAAAATATCATGAGTTTAAAAAGTTTCAAAGATAACCCAAACGAAATAAAGATGAAGCAAATTATAGAGGGTATAGAAGTATTAAAGGATTTAACTGAATCACTATCAGATAACAGATTTGATGAAACTAATTCCATATTAGTGAAATCAATAAAACAAACATCATACGCAATATCCATACAAATGAAGCAATTATATGACGGACTCAAAAACACCTAACTCCCCACAAGCAGAAAGAATATTATTAGCCTGTTGCCTTAGAGAAGACGAAAAATTAGAAGAAGCTATCACCATAGTAAATGATGATGACTTTTACTATGAGAATAACAAAATCATCTTCTCTAGCATTAAGAAAATCTACAATGACAACAAACCCGTTGATGAATTATCATTAGTAGAGGAACTAAAAAGTAAGAATTTATTAGAGGAGATAGGTGGTGTATCATATATCTACTCTGTATTAGAATCTTGTGAAACAAGTGTGCAGTCGAAATCGTCTGCTATCATAATTAAAGAAAATTCTAATAAGAGAGAGATTATTAGAACGTCAAGATTAGCAATAGAGGCTATCGAGGAGGGTAATGATTATCAAACAGTATTAGGTAATATTGAGAAATCATTAGACTCACTAGATAGTGGAGAAATACAAAATACAAAACTAGGTGCTAATGTAGATACTTTCCTGAGGTCATTGAAAGCGATGCAGGATGGCACTTATGTATCACATAAGACACCAACAGGAATATCTCATCTTGATGATAAGTTACCTGAGGGTGGACTAGGAAGAGGAGAAGTTATGGTAATCTCAGCACCAACATCTTGTGGTAAATCTCAATTAGCATTGAACTTTGCCCTGAGAACAGCACTTGTAGAAAACAAAGGAGTTGCTATTTTCTCTTTTGAGATGCCTGCTGACCAGATAATGAAGAGAATGACGCAGATATCATCAGGTAAAAATATCAACCACAGCAATACAAAGCTAAATAAGGATCAGGATTTTACCGAATTGATGGAAGCTACGGAAAAACTTTGCAATTCTAATATACATATCATCAACTATGTTAAGAATATCACGGAGCTGAAGGCGAGAAGCAGGCAGTTAAAAAGAAAACATAACATAGAATATATAGTTATAGATTATCTGCAACTCATACCTTGGGATAGAAAGATGTCAAAGTGTGATGGCATAGCAGAAGTATCTCACGGTATCAAGCAAATGGCAATGGAACTAAATGTACCTGTTGTTCTTTTAGCACAGATAAACAGAGAGGGTGCAAAGAGTGGTAAACCTAATATTTATAGCCTAAAAGATAGTGGAGATGTAGAGAATGATGCAGACATTATTTTAATGATGTATCCTAAAAATGGAGACATAGAAATGAGTAAAAAGCTTGACAAGAATGGGCAACCGTATGTAGAGTTAGAGTATAAATTGGTTAAGAACAGAGAAGGAGAAAGAGACACGAGTGGAACATTTGTATTTGACCATTATGTAGGAAGATTTTTATAAGGGTGTGAGATGTCCGTAAGGCTCTCTGCTTTGTTTTAGCTTCATTTTGCAAAGTTTGGACACCCTTTATTATTTATTATGAAAGCAGAACTATCACTAGAAGAGTTAGAAACTAGGATTCATTTATACAGAGATGAATCTAGAACTATATCGCATAGAATTAATGCACTAACAGATAGAAGAAAAGAGATAAACGAGAGAATAAAAGAACTAAAAGAAAAAGCTAAGGTTGCGAAGTCCTCTGATTGAACATTTGCATCTGTGCCTTTTGTTGGTCTAATCTTCTTTGCATCTCTCCTATCGTTAATCCGATACCTTCAAATTCTTTTTCTAGGTAATATTGTAACTTTGCATCTTGGTTTGCAGTCATCGATAATTGCTTCCAACCATTTTCTGCAACCAATGCATATGGTAGCATCATACCAATTCTGTGTTTTAGCTCATCTTGCCCCGCATTCCTAGACATATATTTACCTAAGAAAGGATTAGAAGCAACAAGACCATATAGTTTGTTTTGAGTCATAGGTACTAAGTCTGAGAAAACAAACGTTGCACCCGCACTACTCATAACTGCTCTACCTCCCGCATCTCTTATTGCTTGTTCTGATGCATAATCTAATACATTAGCTACATCAATTTGATTTCTGACTGTATTCTTACCAAGAATTTCTCTAGCATTATATCCAGTTGTTGTATTCTCTGCTAGAATATTCTTCATAGTTTGTGGGTCAAATAACTCTGCTGAAGCAAACTGTTCTCTACCTGTACCTCTCTTAGCCATTGTCTCAAGCTCATTGATAACGGCAGTCTTGATATTTTCTACCATCTCATTGTTGCCATCTTTATTAGCTTTTGCCATCCACCCCTTAAATGCTTTTATTGTAGCCTTATCAGCATTCAGTAACAAATCAGCAAACATACTAGGCTGTATGTTGAACTCTCCTGTTTTTATAACATGATTTAAAACAGAACTCGCTTCCATCTTTTTGACTTTTATCTGGTCATTAGCAATAGTTCTTAATTTTTTAATCATTGCGTCAGCTTGTGCTGGTGTCGAAGCACCCATAAGTTGTCTCACGTCACCTTCACTAAAAGTTTTTATCACAGAAGCATCAACTTTAGCTATATCATTTAACGCATCTATTCGTCTCACCTGTTCTCTCAATGCCTTATCATATGCTTTACCAGTAGGTAAGTTACCCATAGCATCTCTTTGTATGAATAATTGACCTACTGTATTTGTATCATATTTTATCGGGTTATTTGCACCAATCTTAAAAGTACCATCAGCACCAGACATCTGCATATATCTTTTTCTTAATATATTCAATGCACCACTTCTATCACTTGGGTCTAGTAATTTAATGTATCTATCTACCATACCTTTACCCGTGAGAATATTGTCGATAGCCTGTCCGCCAGTCATTAAGAATTTATCTGGGCTATTGGGATTATATTTTGCACTATAACCAGCACCTCTATCTAAAAGTTTATTACCGAAAAGATTAAAGAATGGCATATATTCTTTATTGTAATATGTATTAGCTTCAAATAATTGCTTACCAGTATTTTCAAATCCTTTCTTAAACTGGGGCTTACCTCTTCTATCAAATGTATATACTGCATCATTTCTAAATTGTCTCAGATTGTTAGATATTTTTTCAGAAAGTATCATTTGTGATGTTTTATCACTACCTTTCATTGTAGATGAATAGTTTGCCTCATCTGCATATCTAGCAATGATAGCATCTAATTGCTTCATATTAATAGTATTTGGCTTACCTTTTAACTTTTGTTTGGTTATACCCTTTATCTCCTGTAGACTCTTATATTGAGTTCCTAATGCACCATTAAGTGATGATAGTAATTGCTTTTGTACCTTCTTGGGCTGAGAACCTATAGCATTGAGTGCTTTATTTATCTGTTGGTATACACCAAACATATTATATTGTAGCCCCTCATTGTCAGCTAATTTGTATGCTGTCTCATACTTAGTATCTTTTAGTGATTTCTTACCAAAGAATGATTTATCTAAAAGTCCTTGAAGTTGATTACCGCCTTGATCTGCTCTAAAAAATGTGTCTATGCCATTTTCTTTTAGTTTATTTTCAAGATTTTTTTGTAATGCTTTTTGCAATACTGGGTCACCATCTGCTATCTTTGTTGTTAAAATCTGATAATCTCTTACAATTTTCTTTTGTACATCCTCTACAACTTGTGCTATCTCTCTGCTACTACCTGTTTTCATAGCATTCTGTACATATAGTAGAGATTCCCTGATATTCTCAAAATTCTTTCTCATAGTATTTGAATACTGCGTAGAGAATTGGTCTATTAGGATACCTTGCTTGTTAGTTCGTGCACCAGATGCTATAAATATTTTTTGTGCATCCTTTAAAAATTCTTTATTTAATCTTTCTGTTGATGCTATGAGATTTTGTGCATACTTATCTATACCATTACCAGCAAATCCTGATATATATCTACCCGCTACTGGTAGTGCTATATCTATTGGTACTCCCATAGCACTTTGTTTTGCGTTATCTTTAGCTTGTTCTTTCAGAAATTGACCATAAGGCATCTTAACAGTATTTACTGTATCTTGTACAATTCTGTCGTAACCACCAACAACAATATCATTGATTGTTTGTGCTCCCATATCTGCTAGGAAACTAACTCCCGCTACTTGTGCACCTAATGTAAGTGGCTTAGTAGCACCCATAGTTGCAACATCTAATGCTACACTTCCCTTGACCATAGCAAGTGTACCAAGAGTAGCACCCGCTCTATATATTTCTTCTGTAGCATCACCTATATCAGATGCAGAAAAGCCTTCAGAATCTATAAACATATACTTAGGCTGACCATCTTGGTTTTGCGTATCTAATATCATGCGAGGTTTACCATCAACCTCCATAACCATGATATTTTCTTTACCGTATTTATTTGTTACAGCATCATATTTTTCCTGAAAGTTGGCTCTCATATCTAAACCAGCTTTCATCCATAAATTTTTTAAAAATCCTGTGATACCAGAGCCATTTACTCCTGAGCCTGCGTCTACTTGGTCTACTGGTACATCAAATACAAAAGCCATATCTTGCTCAAGTGATGCTGTAACTCCTCCACCATATGTATTATCTTTTTTATTTTTAGCAAAAGATGTACCTGCTATGTTTTTGTATTCACCAGTTCTCACCCTATCGTAAGATGTTTGTCTTTGTTGCAAAACAATAGCATCCATATCCTCCTCTGTAGGTGGTGAGAAACCCTGAACTGTATACACATTTTTATTCAGGTCTTCAAATGTATAAGTATTTATGCTCATTGAGGCTGTCCGTTAACCGAAGTTACTGTATATTTAGAGCCCGCAGGATTAGGTGGTGTAGGCGTAGGTGTTGGTTCAGGCTCTGGAGTAGGTTCAGGTTCTAAGTAATTTGTAGGATTCTTTTTCAATGTGATATAACCACCGCCATAATCATATGCTTTTGTGGGGTAATCCTCCTCAAATTTCTTTAAGCTATCCTCTACTAGATTCATTGTATTTGGTGCTATACCTAATGTTTCTATTGCTTTCTCGTCTGTTAACTTATACTTTCTTTTGTATTCTTCGTACTTAGCATACATTATGCGATTGCTTAAATAGCGATAATCAGTAACAGCTTGTTTAAGTTCTGCTCTAGAACCTAGTTGCCTATTCTGTAGCCCCTCTAGTTGACTCATCAATAAACCAATCTCAACATTTGATACTTGACCTAAACCTGAAGCACCATTCTCACTATTTTCTTTCATTGTCATGAGATAACCTAATGCTTCTCTACCTTGTAATACAGCTAAATCTGCTTTTATTTGAACACCAAATGTGGGTATCATTGAAAGGATTCCTGTATTACCCATATCACTTAATACCCCAGTTCCCATCATTCCTATATTTCCAATAGAGAAGTCATCATCTAAATTATCTATAATGCTCTGTACTTTCCTATTAGAGTTTAATAAGAATCTCATATCCTGTCCTAGCATAGAAGTAGTGCGAGTATTCTCATCCTTTTTAGCTTGTTCTATCTCTATTTTGTCTTCTGCATCACCTTTGTCTGTAATCAATCCAGATTCTTGTGCACCTGCTACATCAAGTTTACTTATATCAGTACCACCACTAGCAAAGAAATCTGACTGAAATTCAGCAACAGACATTCTATTGCCCGCATCATATCGCTCTTGTGCGTTTTTATTTGCTGTTGCAGATGCTCCTAAATTTAACTTTTCTACTGCTTGGTCAGATTGTGCTTGTTGTGCCTCTAATAATTTTGCCTGTGCTAATGTATATTCTGTAGCACTTTTCTTTTTTGCTAAATCTATTTTAGCTTTGTTGGCTTCTAGTGCTAAATTATTTTGTTGAAATGTTTGTATAGCACTTGGGTTATTCGCTTGCAAATATGCCATACCAATAGATGGGTCATATTCTATCTCACCAGTTTTCTTACCAGTTTTCTCATCATAGACTGCCTTAAAGGACATTGCAGTAGCCTCACCAGATGATTTCTCATTCTGTATACCTTGTAGTACAGCCTCTGCTTGTGCATCCTGTAAACCTCTTGCTGATGCATTTTGCTTCTCTGTTATATATGAATTAGTAACACCCGCTAACATCAAGTTATCACGGTCATTAGCTTTACCCTCCTTAAATCTATCATAAGCAAGACCTAACTCAGATTCATCATTCTCTAGGTATGTTTCTAAACCTTGGTTAGCCTCTAATTGACCTAACACCATAGCTTGTGCATCTTGTGATAGTCTTTGCCTTTCTTGTATCTTAGCAAATTTTGCTCTATCTCTGTTAGCTTTAGCTAATTTTGCATTAGATAAGTTATCGATACCAGCTTTACCTAACTGCAATGTAGCAGATTGGTCGATTACACCCATTCGTGCATCCACACCACGAGGTTGATTTGTAAATTGTACCATAATTAATTGTATTTATTACTACCGTATATAAGACTATTTAAAGCATCACCGTAATCTGGTTGCTTGAAACTTCCTAATTGTACATTACTTGACCCAAAACTACTGTTTTGGTTACCATAGTAATTAGGTGTAGTAAATGCATTACCTTTTTTGCCATCAAAGAATGTGCCAAGTCCGCTTACTAAATCACCTACACCTCTAGTTATATTTCTCATCTGTGATGGGAAACTAGCTATTGAATCTAGTGCGTTAGTAACATCTTCTATGCCCAATACTAATGATTCATATTTATTAGGTTCATTTACCCTATCTACTAATGCCATTTCTCTTCTATATTCATTAAGCTGTCTATTTAGTAATGCCTCTTGTTCTTGGTTAGCAAAATTACTTGTACCAATATCTACCATATCAGCGAAACCAAGAGGTGTATTCATTGCATTTATTCCTGCCTCATATGGTGATTGTCTTGTAATCTTACCTGCAATATCACCAGTAATAAATCTCTCAGAGTTCATTACATTCTGTATAGATGTGCTGAGATTTTGCTCATTCTGTCTCACGACATCATCCATTAAGTTATATTGCTCAAATCTAGTTATATCATCACTTGGTCTACCTCTAGATTTACCAAATGCAAATGCACCCTCTGATGCTAAATATTGCTCTCTAGTAGATGGACCTCCTAATGCACGAGACTCAAATCTATCCATCTGTGCCTCTAGCTTACCGAGTGCTTTAGATGCAGATGGTTGCGAGCCCATCATCGCATCTCTATAATCAGCACCTAATAGATTAATATCATCTATATCAGTTTTTGTCTGTTCTCTCCTAATCTCAGCACCTAATTGTTGTGACCTAGGAGCAAGTTCTTCTTGTACATCTAAGCTAAGGTTACCAGAGTCAATCTGATACTCTCTAAGATACTGTTGTACAGTAGGATGTGTTATACCAAATCCTCTTACTTCCTCAGCTTTTTCTGCACCGTGAGTATATCTTATTATACTATATACTGGATCGTTTTCTTTTATTTCTGCCATATTTACAAAGCTTCCGTTTATTATACCATTTGCGTCAACGTTACTTTCCGCTGATGTGCCTGTTTGGTCAGGGAAAGTTACGTTCTGATTATTACCATCAAAAGGATTACCATCATTATTTTGTCCATCATCAAAACCATTATCACCATTGTTATTTGAAGCATCATTTTGATTAGGGTCATCTGGGTAATCATCTAAATAATTGGGAATCCCATCTCCATCTGTATCTATAGTATTTGGGTCTACTGATACATTAGGGTCATTTATATCAAAATCAAATGCATCAAAGACACCATCTCCATCCGTATCGGTGGTGTTAGGGTCTGTTTGTACATCAGCATTATTAGGGTCAAAATCGAATGCATCCATAACGCCATCACCGTCTGTATCTGTGACATCTTCGTTTAATGGATATTCATCTGAGTTGTCTCCTTTACCATCGTTATCTTGGTCTTCCCATTCTGTACCATCGTTAGGAAAGCTGTCTATGCTATCTGCATATCCATCTCCATCTGAATCATATTTTAAATCAGGATTATTAGGGTCAAAATCTGCATTATCTCCTACACCGTCACCATCTGTGTCAATGGATTCATTTGGGTCTTCAGGAAAATCATCAAAAGCATCAGCGACACCATCCTCATCAGCATCCAATACATCTTCATTTAATGGATACGGGTCAGAATTATCTCCTATACCATCTCCATCTTGGTCTTCTTGTTCATTAGGGTCTTCTGGGAAGCTATCTATACTGTCTGCATATCCATCACCATCGGTATCATATCTTAGGTCGGGGTTGTTGGGGTCGAAATCAGCATTATCCCCTACACCATCTCCATCTGTATCTACAGATTCTGTCGGGTCATCTATAAAAACATCGAATGCGTTAGCAACACCGTCACCGTCATCATCTAAAACATCTTCATTTAATGGATACGGGTCGCTATTATCACCAATACCGTCTCCGTCAGAATCTTCAGACTCATTAGGGTCATCTATAAAGGCATCTAAATCATCTATAACCCCATCATTATCCTTATCAAATGTACTTGGGTCTTCTACATTATCCCCTAAACCGTCACCGTCTTCATCCTCCCACTCGTCAGGATTATTTGGAAATAAGTCTTCATTATCTCCTCTGCCATCACCATCAGAGTCTACTGTTTCATTAGGGTTTTCTGGAAAGGCATCGAAAGCGTTAGCAACTCCATCGCTATCATCATCTAAAACATCTTCGTTTAATGGGTATGGGTCAGAATTATCACCAATGCCATCTCCATCAGAGTCTTCAGACTCTGTAGGGTCGTCTTTGAAGCTGTCTAAATCATCAATGACACCATCATTGTCTCTGTCGAATGTACTTGGGTCTTCCTCATTGTCTCCTAAACCATCACCATCTTCATCTTCCCATTCATTAGGATTATTTGGGAACTGGTCGCTATTATCACCATAACCATCACCATCAGTATCTGTCGTCTCATTCGGGTTTAAAGGAAACTGGTCTGAGTTGTCGCCTACTCCATCTCCGTCTTGGTCTTCTGCCTCATTAGGGTCTTCTGGGAAATCATCTATCTCATCTGCGTAGCCATCTCCGTCAATATCAGAACTAAACGTTGGGTCATCTGGGAAGTCGTCTGCTCTATCGCCAACACCATCACCGTCACTATCTTTAGTCTCTAGTGGGTCTTCAGGGAACTCATCCTCGTTATCTCCAACCCCATCTTCATCCATATCATTCCACTCATCAGCATCATCAGGGAATGCATCTGTATTATCCCCTATACCATCGCCATCTCTATCTGATTGTTCTCTTTCATTTAATGGAAAAGCATCTGCATTATCGCCAACACCATCCCCATCAGAATCTTGTATTTCATTAGGGTCATCGTCAAAGGCATCCTCGTTGTCTCCAACCCCATCCCCATCACTATCTTTCGTCTCATTTGGGTCATCATCAAATGCATCCTCGTTATTTCCTACACCATCTCCGTCAGAATCTAATGTTTCTGTTGCATCATCAGGGAATGCGTCTGCGTTGTCACCTACTCCATCTGCATCAGAATCTTTTATCTCATTAGGATTATACGGAAATACATCTTCATTATCTCCTGTACCATCACCATCAGAATCTGTATCTTCATCTGGGTCATTCGGAAAATCATCTATCTCATCAGGGGTATTATCTCCGTCAGTATCTAAATCGTATCTCTCGTCATCAGGGAAATCATCTATCTCATCTGGAACAGTATCACCATCTCTATCACTAAAGTAGTCAGGGTCGTCAGGGAAGTCATCTGCATTATCCCCTACACCGTCCCCATCAGAATCAGTTGTCTCACTTGGGTCTATTGGGAAGTCATCCTCATTATCTCCTACTCCGTCAGAATCTTGGTCTTCCCATTCATCAGCATCGTTAGGGAAATCGTCTATACTATCATCATAGCCATCCCCATCCGTATCGGTGTCAAAATTAGGGTCATCTGGAAAATCATCTGCATTATCACCCACACCGTCTCCATCGGAGTCAGTAGTCTCTGATGAATCTTCAGGGAAATCATCATAAAAATCTGCTGTTCCGTCTCCGTCTGTATCATATTTAGCATTTGGGTCATCATCAAACTCATCTTCATTGTCCCCTAGTCCGTCTCCATCCGAGTCTATAGTTTCATCAGGGTCATTGGGGAAATCATCTTCATTATCTCCTAACCCATCTCCATCAGAGTCTATGGTTTCATCAGCATCATCTGGGAACATATCTTCGTTGTCACCCATTCCATCTCCGTCACTATCAACTGTTTCATCAGGGTCGTCTGGGAACTCATCAGTATTATCTCCTACTCCATCCCCGTCTGAGTCAGTTGTCTCATTAGGGTCATCATCGAAAGCATCTGCATTGTCGCCCACTCCGTCTCCATCCGAGTCAGTTGTCTCATTAGGGTCGTCTATAAATTGGTCGCTATTATCACCTACACCGTCTCCATCGGTATCTGTCGTCTCATTCGGGTCGTCTATAAAGGCATCTGTATTGTCCCCTACGCCATCGCCATCCGTATCGGTGGTTTCAGTCGGGTCTTCTGGGAAATCGTCTTCTGGGTCATCTACGCCATCATTATCGAAGTCTAGAGCGAACTCACCATCTTCATTATCTCCAATGCCATCACCATCTTGGTCTTCTGCTTCATTCGGGTCATTAGGGAACTCATCTATTTCATCTGCATAACCGTCACCATCTATATCTGAACTAAATTCAGGGTCATCTGGGAAGTCATCGGAATTATCTCCAACTCCATCTCCATCTGTATCTTTCCATTCATCTGGGTCTGTAAAGAAAGCATCTTCATTATCGCCTACTCCATCACCATCTATATCATCCCATTCATTTGGGTCATCAGGAAACTCATCTTCTGCATCTATAGTACCATCATTATCTCTATCATTAGGATATGGGTCTTCACTACTATCGCCTAAACCGTCAAAATCTAAATCTTCAAATTCGTTAGGATTATTAGGGAAATCATCTAAATTATCACCAACACCGTCTCCATCTGTATCAGTTTGTTCTAGTGGGTCTTCTGGGAAATCATCTAAGTTATCGCCTACTCCATCTCCGTCAGTATCTGTTTGTTCTAAACTGTCGTAAGGAAAAGCATCTAATTCATCTGCTACACCATCTTGGTCAGTATCTGTGTCATAATTAGGGTCATCTGGAAAGTCATCCTCAGAATCTACAGTACCATCATTATCTCTATCATCTAAATATTCATCTATAAAGTCATCAATACCATCGTTGTCAGCATCCCCTAACATAATATTAGGGTCATCGGGAGCTACATCATCTTGGTCATATACTCCATCGTTATCTTCATCGTGTATACCTAATCTTTTTTCTTCCGATATAAGGAAAGCGTCAAAATCCTCTCGTATAACCTCTTCTGGGTCGTATGGCATAGATGAAGGGTCATAAGGATTGAATCCGTAATCTCTAGTACCGAATTGATTTAAATAAGTATATGCTTCACCTTTTGTTATAGTACCATTACGAACCATCTCAGCAAGTTTTGTATATTTTTCACTTAAACTTGCATATGGAGATATATCCTCAACACCCCTTAATGGAGCAGAAATTGACCCCTTTACTGGTACTTCTATGTTTTCACCTGTTGCTTCGTTATATGCATCTACTGCATCTTGCATAGCAGTATTATATATCTCATCATTGAAGAATGACATATTGTAAGCAAAATCATTGAATTCATTTATCGCACTAAAATTATCATATCTTGGGTCAGTAGCAGAAACTACAAAATCAGGTAAGGTATAGATTTGTTCAAAATCAGAATCTAAAGGTATATTAGCTATACCACCCTCTGTAATAAAATCATAATCAGAGTTATTTGTTATACCATTTGCGAAATCATTAACGTAATCACTTGCTTTCTCATCATCCCAATTAGGATACATACTTTCGATATCAATCTCATTTAGGATATCTTGGCTTATTACAAATCCATTTGATAGTTCATAACCATCCTCTGTATTAGCCATATTATTGGCTAATTCTTGAAGGAAAGCATATGCCTGAGCATCATTTAAACCATAAATACTCGTACCAAAGTTGGATTCTATTGCCTCGTTTATAGCGTCTAAGCCTAGTTCTGTAACATTTTCTGTATTTATATTACTATAAAGCTCAGCTTGTATTTCTTCATTGCCATTAACTAAATTAATCCAAATATTTCTTAAATCATTTAAATCCTCTGGGTTAAAGTTTTCTGGGTCGTATCCAGCATCTTTGATAGCATTGTAATATTCACTAGCACTTCTAGGTCCTGCTAAATGTCCATATGCCCCCAGTATATTCGATGGTAAATCTACAATAGGTACACCATCCACAGTCCCAATCTGCATTGGGTCTCCACCACTAAATACTGCATCAAATATCCTATGAGATAATATAGGGGAAAATACTCTTTGCATTTTGAAGCCTGTATTCTTGAAGAATTGCTTAACGTTTGCTAATGCACCACGAATACCACCAGCTTCTAAATCTTCTTCATATGTATCATAACTTCCAGATTCTGCTATTTTTTGGAAAGTGCCATCTTTTTGCATTCTTCCTATTTGGTCAAACAAGTCTCCTGATGTTTCAGCATTTATGATACTATCAATGAAGTTATCACCACCTTCTATATAGTTTCTACCTGTGGGTAAAGTTGCATCTAATAGACCCGCAGGAACAAAAGGTTTTATGAAACTTAATGCATCTTCTATTTTATTAAATGCACCTCCACTTATCTCATTTAACCATACTGCTAAAGCATCTCCAACATACAAATTTGGAGGGTCGATATTAACATTTGCTACATCGCCACCTGTTAGGGTATTGTAAATATCTATACCAGTATTGGCTAATTTATTAGCAAAATTAGCAAAATTATTTATTGTGAAATTTATACCTTCTTGAGAAGCTAATAAAGCTGTCCCTTTTAACCCTCCAGATATAAGGTCACCCGCTGTTGCTAATAACCAAAGACTTTCATGTCTTTCCCTATTGCCTGTTAAGCTTGGTGCAAAACCACCAGAGAGGTCATATGTTTGAATATTAGCCTCTTCTATCTTTTGGTTTAGTTCTTCTGGACTAAAGTCTAATGCCTCATTCCACATACTATTTATGAAATTTTCTACATTAGGAGTGCTTTCGTAAGTACCATCTTCGTTTTCTTCAATATTAATATAATATTGATATTCTGCACTATTGACATCTAAGCCCATGAGATATGACCCAAAAGAACTATCAGGAGTTATCTCAGGGGGAATTATCTCATCTGTTTGTTGTCCAGTCTCAGGGTCTACCGCATATTCATATTCTCTAATACCAAATAATTTTTCTCTAGCATCAAGTAATTCATTTTCTAATTCTTGTAATTTTTCTTGCCTAACTGGCAAATCTTTATCGAATCCACGCTTATCTCCCCTATCTAAAAATTCTTTATAGTCTCGTAATCTCTTAATAGCTTGAGCATATTCAGCTTTCTCACGATCCATTAACTCCTTAGTACCTAATTTCGATTGCCTATCATCTGTTGTACCATCAATTAAATCCTCTAATGTGCCTATATCGTTATCATAGAAGTCAGCTAGACTGTTATATAACTCTTGGTCGTGCCACATCTCATCAATGAAATCACGGTCATATCCCTCATTTTCCAAGAAATCATCATAGCGATGCATATCTTGTAAATCGGCTTCTGTTATATTTGGTGTTACTACAAAGTCAGGTAATTCATAATATGGTAAATCTTCATTATAATCCATTGCTTCATTAGCAATGAGTGCCTCATCTATATTTGATATATCGTCCCTATTTAAAAAAGAATCACCTGCTTGGTCATTCCAGTTTTTTGGTAGTTCTGGTATATTGAAATTTTCTGGATTGTAATAACTATCAGGGTCTAAATATTTTTCAGTATCTACAAAACCTCTATCGTTAAAGTCATCTAGTACTTCAAAGCCCAACTCTTCAGCCATGCCATAGTCTAGACCTAGGTCTAATCCCATTTCAAAACCTAATCCGTAAACATATGGGTCTTGTTCAAATCCATACATATCGATTTCATCGAAATCGTAAATCTCACCCATCTCATCGTAATTACCTATATTAAATGAATAAAAATCATCTGATGATAGGTCGAAATCTACTAGGTCTTGTGTTAACTGAGATGCCTGATAAATTTCAGGCATATTGTCGAAATCCCAACCTTCCCAGTTATCTATATCTGAATCACTAACATCTGGTCCAGCGTTAACACCACTATTGCCCTGATTATTAAGGAAATCATCTAGAGACCCTTGTGGACCATTAAAATGCATAATAAACTTATTCTTAACTAAATAGTTAAAAATAAGTCTATCTAATTTTAAAAATAAACTATATACAGATTTCAACATTATTTGCCATAGACTGTGTAGTGTACTCTAGTTACACCCGCTGTATGTTCTATAACTAATGTTGTTGTATTTAATGATTTTACGTAAGCTTTATTATCTGCTAAAGCTTCATCTTTTTCTATATCCACATTAGCACTATACACACTAGCAAAATTTGAACCACCTGCACTAGAATCAGCAAATGTGATTGTAGTTGTCGTGGTTGTACTATCAGCGGGTGCTACTGCTCCTACCTTCATTACTAATGAGTTTGGTAGTAAAATTGTAGTACCTCTATTTCCCGTACCATCAGAAGAGCCATCACTTATTGTAGTTGGATTAAATCCAGCTAGTTTTACCGCATCTGAGTCTACATAATTCTTGATACTAACGTCTGTTGCTAATGTAGTTGCTGAAGCTCCAGATAGTGTATCACTATTGTTAATAGTTACCTCTGACGGTTGTGCCGAACTGCCAGATACATTACCGATAACTTTTAAATCTCCTATGTATCTTAACTTACTGAACGTAACACCATCTGTTGTGCCTGTTGAGTCTTTTATATTTGCTGTAAGTACAGCATCTGTACCTAACTGCGTGCTACTTATACCTCCGCTTTTTACGCTTAGGATACCCGATGATGCACCAGTAGATACTGCTATTGTTTGATCGTCTACCGAATCTGTTGATATTTCAGCACCAGAAATTATTGCGTTAAGCGAAGATGCTGTAACCTGATTACCTGTGTTGAAATTCTGTGATGTTGTTAATTTTGCCATTATATTGCTCTTTCTGTTGAATTAAATGCTATCGCCCCTGTTGTTTTAATTAATTTAAATTTTACTCTACCTAAGAAGTTATCGAATGTAAATTTTATACCATATCCTCTAGGATTTCCAATCCTACCTCTCACAGAAACATCTTCATCTAGAGTAATGTTCTCACCGTTATTGTATGTGCGAACATTACCTAAATCTAGTGTGTAATCAGTATTTTCTGTTTGTGCTGTAATATCAAAGTAGTTTACATTCATATAATCACCACCTTGCACATGAAATTCAAAGTCTTTCCATTTTTTTCTATCTATTACTCCAGCATTATATAATCTTGTAGTTAATGAAGCAGGTATAGTTGATAGATTAGGTGTTGCCCCAACTGATGTAATAACTTGGTCTGCTGGTATAGTCATACCTTCTAGTTGATGTATAGCACCTAATGATGATGTAGCATATACTGCCCTCTTATCACCCTCACCTGCAACGATTAAATCGAGCACCTCAAAATTTAGCGGGTTTCCTGAACCATCAACACTAGCTACCGTATCTACAGATTCCCATTGTCTATTTAAAAAGTTATAAACTAATATAGCATTATTGCCTGTAGCTAATACTGTATTACCATCTGAGTCTTTAGTATTTAGGGGTACTGCTAAATAATATCTATTATTGAAATAAACCCCTGTAGATTTATCCCACAAATCTTTATTTATATCATTCATTGTGAGATTTATAGACTCAGATAATGGAACTTCACTACCTCTCAAGTTGTACAAATCCTCAAATGATAATCCATATACACCATTATCGGATAAAAATATTAATTCATTACCAACTTGTATAATAGATTTTCTAGCCACAAGCCCTAGTTCTTGTGTGATTAATTGATTTACTGTATCCCTAAATCCTACACTATTAACATTCTGTATCAATGATATAGATTTTCTGTTAAATACTACTAATTTATCATCAGCAAATGAGAATAAGCCAACTAATGAATCATTATCGCCTGCCTGAGATGTTATAAATGTAGCAAAGGGTGTATCGAAGGTATCTGGTTTGAATGCACCTGAGATAAGTATCTCATCATCTACATTGCGTGATGTAAACACATCATCCGCTACGCCTGTAGAAAAGAAGTATGGTACAGCTAATCTATTAGAATGTGTAACACCAAACTCAGGTGCTGGCATATGTGTAAAACCTTGACCTGATGATAATCTCACGGTCAAATCTAGTGCAACACCATTACCCGCACCAGCAGTACCCACATTCGGTACACCTTCTGGTATATTAAATGTAAAATCTGTATCACTAGATGTTGCTATCTCATATGTATCACCAACTGTGAGTCCTGTCCCTCCTTTATCAACTATGCTTATGATATCACCTACTATAACCTTATCTGCACCTGAGTTACTTATAGTAACGGTACAAATACCATTTATTATAGTACAATCATTAGTTACACCTTTTAGTGTAGGTTGTGTATATGTTCCACTCTCAACCTTTGTGTAATCACTACAAACGATAGGATTAGTAGTAGTAACATATGTTTCGTTGCCACCCGATAAAGCATATGTAAATGTTTTATCTCCTGTTTTAGTTATTTCTTTTTGTACACCATTTGGGTCTGTAGTTACTGCACCGCCTGAACCTGAACCAATAAGATTACTTATAGTTACCTTATCCCCTGTTTCTAAATGATGGTTAGTTACTGTTGTTACTGTGACCTTACTTGTTGAATTGTCTAAAACAGCACTTGCAATATCTGAGATTTTTAAAGTATTTTCTAATGCTGTACTACCTTTTCTAAAAATATATGATTTATAAAAAGCCTGTATAGTATTAGAGTTTTCAGTTACTTGTACATTTATAGGGTAACCTATCTTAAATGAAACTGCGTCTGATATTCTTACACCAAATGCAGAGTCATTAGATACTAATATTATATATTCCTTAGAGTCGTAATAAGCATCAGTATAATTAGCAGATGCGTAAGTAGCTGTTGTAAAGTTTTCTGAAAGATAAGGTGCTCCTACGGTTGCTGTGCCCGTTGGTGTACCTGAGACATTTGGAATAGTAATCGTTAGCTGTGTCGTAGATGTTACATTTGCTTTAAAATTACTATTATTATTAAAATTAGTTAAGGGGTCTGTAAGACTTACACCTATTGTTGTACCATTTACAATCTCATGAGGACCTCCAAAATTTAAAGTAAGTACATCGCCAACTAGACTACTAGAACTTAATGAATTTGATACTACATTAGCATATAGATAAAAAGGTAATATAAATTCCGTATTAGTATCTAGCGTAACAGGATTTGATAATATGCTTATACCTTTACGAACCTGTGCAACACCCTCTAGGTCAAATCTGAAGTTTTTAGCATCAGAAAATAAACCAGCTTTTAAATTATCTGGTCTTAGCCTGTTATTAAACCCAATAAAACTAGAATCATAATCCTCTAATTGTTTATCGTCTAATGTTCCATATGTCTGGTATCTTGGCATTAAGCTATAGGTCTTCTAGGTGCAGAAGCGTCTGGTCTCATGTACATCTCATCTGACATGGGAGTTATATCAAATTCACCCCTAGGTCTAGTTCTAGAAAAAGCCTGTTGTGGAGGCATCTGTGTTTCCCTTGGTGCATTTCTAGAAGCTCTCATGTTCCTAGCTGTTACAGGAGGTCTTCCTGTGTTACCACTCATCATTCTATTATTCATCCTTCTATTGAGGGATGCAGGGTTAGGTAAATTTCCATTTCTGCGGTCTGTACGCTTCATAATAGATTTACCTTGGGGCATATGATTAGGTGAGTGCATTATTTCTTTTTTCCTTTCATCATTGCTCGACCTTTAGCTTTAGCTTTTTTTGATGGTCTACCAACTTTACTTCCGTATGTTCCTTTTCCGAATGGCATAATTATTTCCTCCTTTTAATTAATGTGTATAACAATACCGCAAATCCAGCAAATAGAACATATGTTGAAGGTTCTGGTATTGCTAAATCAGCAGATAGTCTAAAATCTACTTCATCCCAATTATACTGTACTCCCTCGTACAATAATCCATCGTACTCAAATCTAGCCCATTCAGGTAGAGATGGTACATAAAAATAATTTAAATCTGTATTTATACTAATAGACTCCCATTGTGGGTCTGGTTCTAGTATTAATTCTGGGTATGTAAGTTCGTGACTCATTTCTTAAAAATATCTTTAAATTCTTTTAGTAACTTATTTATTATATTATTCTTAGGTAAGAACATTGCTATAATAGATATTATACCAACATAGGCAAGACCCATAGCCATGAGGTCATCTTTATAATTATTTAGTATGTATTCTATCATTGTACTGGAGATACTGGTCTAATGCTTGAATGAGGCTTTATCTCATCGCCCATTGGCTCAAAAGGTGTTTCTACTATAGGTAATTCAGAGTTGACATTACTTGATTTTGCCTCAGAATCAGATGATGAATTACTTTCTGTTTCTTGAGACTCTGGCTTACCTTCAGTTTTTTGTTGTTGGTCTGACTCTTGCGTACCTTTGTTATCTTTTTCTGAATCGCTATTTTTAGATGAATTTTGCTCTTTTTGTTGTTGCTCTGTCTTTTGTGACTCTTGTGATTTATCAGTTTGTTGTTGCTGATCGTTTTGAGCGGACTTTTCGGAGGAAGAATTATTGGAAGAAGCAGAAGTTCCTTGTTTGGTGTCCGAAGTCTCACCAGCTGGTTGAGAAGTCTGTTGTAGTTCGGAAACCTCAGCAACCTTCTCAGCAATAATCTCTTGTCCCCATATATGTAGATTATCGAAATCTACAAAGGAATCAATGAAGTGTGGTACTTCAAACCTTTCTTCTATAACGTCTTGTGCTACCTCAGCTACAAAAACCTCAGTATAATCTTTAGCTAAATCTACTTGTGTAACAGCAGAAGAGCCTATAGCTATAGTACCAGCAGTACCTAGCTGTGCTACTTTGTCTACAACAGGTAGACTTTTTATTTGCTCAACAAGAGACTTTTTAAGCTGTTTACTACCTTCTTCAGCAGTTCTACGGACTTCCTTAATACTGTCTTTAATGTGCTCAGAATTGCCTTCATCCAAGATTTCGGACAAAGAATCACGCAATTCCCTGAGTTTATTTTTGGCAGTTTTGTTATCCATTTACATATATTGCATTTCATATTATTATTTAACCGTTGATGAGCCAAAATAGAATGATACAATGGTGATGATTGATGTTCTGATTTCTGGTAAGATGACATATCCATGTAGGGTTTCATAAGTTGTTCCTTTTATAAATCCAAACCATTTGCTGTATTCTTTCGCTACAGTAACACCATCGCCACTATGTGCCAGTATAAATGGTGCTATTACAACACCAAATAATACTACGACTACGATGAACCTTCGTACCCAAGCACCTCCTGCTCCGCCTCTTTTGTCTGCTTCATTAGCACTCTGTGTATGTGCCTCAGACTTCTTAATTAGGTTATCTACATTTGCTTGCTGTGCAGATACCATCGTTCCGATGAGTTTGAATATAAATCCACTCATCCCTCCTCCGAGCATTGCTAGTAATTCTGTTGGCATTATTTCTTTTTCTTTTTAGGAAATCCAGCTTTCATATTAGCATATGCCTTAGGACTAATTGTTGATTTAGATTTAGGTCTGCTAGTTCCAGCTTTTTTTCTTTTGTTAATATTTCTATATAAACTCATATGACTACTTTCTTTTAGATTAACATTTCCACCTTTTGAGGGCTAAATTCTTCCTTGTTGGTTTTCCGTCTTTCATCATCGGTCCTTTAACTCCACTCATACGAGCACAAAAAGATTTCTTCCTAGCCTTGTCTTTTCCTTTAGGGTTTGATGATGTTACAGGTGGTTTTAAATTAGCTCCTTCCGTTCTTTTAAAGTAATCCCTACCTTTCTGCGTTAATCCACCTTTACTACTTTTATGTTCCTTCCTCATTTATTATTAGTTATTTTATAAATAGATATGATTGTTAGTATACTAACAAGGACAGAACAGAATATAGAAGCCAGAGAATCAACACTCTGTAAACTAAAACTAGCCCAAGTTCCAAACATAGATGCCGATAATCTCTGTATTATATCTTCCATTATATTATTAAATCTCCACTACTATCAAAAAATTGTACAAAAGGTTGGTAGAATTGTACAGAGCCACTATTTATTTTAGGGTCTGCATCATCTAGATTTTGTTGGTTTTCTCCAAAAAACATATTGAATGTCATTTTCCTACCTGCTCCACTACCTGCTAATGTAACAGTTTTTTCTACCCTATTAAACTGTCTATGGTCGCTAGCACTTTTGTAATCTACGCTCTGTATATTGGTAGTATCATTCCATCTTCTTTTATCATCATTATCAATAAAGTCAGTTCTCAATCCAGACCAATTTTGTTGTGATATTAATCCTTGTGCTTGTGTTCCAGTAAGAAAAGTAAAACTATCTGCATCTCTTTTAACTGTAATAGCATTAATAGTAAATTGTGTAGGGTAAGTTAGATTTGTCCATTGTGCTATATATAAGCCACCACAATTTTTAGCTCTAAAATCATCATCACTTGGTACTTTTATAAGTGAACCAAACTTACAGGTAACTGCATTAGTTGGAATATCTACGGATTGTGTCCATTCATTTCTACACCAGCAGGTATTATCTGGAAAACTTCCAATAGTAGTTGATTCTGACATTCCTACTAAGGGGATTCTATTTGTTGCCCCATTTCCAGTATAACTCCTAGATTGATTGTTATTACTATTAGTCCCAGAGGTAACATTAAAAACACTACCTGCACCATATAGTTTTAATACTTTAGGTGCGTCATTTAAATTAGGACCTCCAAAATCTTTAAATGCAGGAAAGTTTGCTAAAAACGAATTTCCAATAAATGTTTGTGTATCTACAGTAGAAGTAAATAATTGACTAAGTCTTCCCCACTTATTGAAATATGTTGCACCTGCAAAACCAGTTCCTTCTGGTTTTGTTGCGGATACATCCATAGTGGGGTTTTCTAATGCATTACCCGCAACAGATTTTATTAACTCATTATCACCAGCAGGCTTTCCATTAACAAATGCAGAGCCTATAGTTCCGTTGAGAACATTAACGTTTGCCTGTTGTGATATAGACATTAGTCAGTAAATTCTGAACAAGCAATAATTGCTGTACCACTAACTGCGTTAAAGATAGCTACTTTAGCTGTCTCAACGTGCCATGTGTAAGCATTGCCCGCATATAAAATATGACCTAGATTTGCATCAGGATTTTCACCATCATATGTTACATATACATCATTATCTTGTACATCAAATGATACATATAGTGTATCTTTGTCGAATGCACCAAATGGTGTATTGCCAGTTGTGCTAACTGATAGCATCTGCATATCAGCCATATTAGGGTTAATCCTAGGATATAAGTTTGTTACTTTTGAATTCATTATCTTGATTGTTTGTTGACGTAAGTCGAAAATCGTCTTGTCGCATTATTATTGTTTACTATTATATCATTGCGTTCAAGTTGTACTGCGATGTCATCTTGTGCTGTTTCTTCCTCTAATAATGCTTTCTCTGTTTGACCATCCATACGAAGAAAATCAGCATATACTGTATGTACCATAAAGTTAAAAAATATGTTAGGTATACGTTGTGTATCTAAAATACCTGTAACACCATCAGGGGATGTTTTTAACATTAATTCAAATGGTTTTTTATATGTAACATATACGGAATCGCCTACTGTTTCACCTATAATGTGTGCTCCCTCGCTATCTACATAAAAATCGTATTCTTGTGCACCCTTATTGCCTAAAGCTTGTGTTTTATGAATCCTTATGTACTCGCCAATCTGACATTTTTGAAATGGATTAGGTTTATCTCCTCCACCTACACTTGCTACATATGAAGCATTATATAAAGCTTCATTCCAAGGGACTAACTTATTACCCTTCATTGTAAATGTAGGGTCTTTAGCACCACTATAACTTAAACTCCATGTTTTTACTAAATGTGGATATGGTACTTCTTTTGTATAATTATATACCCCATTATCACCAGTTGCATCCATTCCAACAGCATATGTGGTAGTTGTAGCAAACCCAAGTATATTATTACTCATAGGTTCTGTAACATTCTGACCTCTTGGGTTTCCTACAGAGCCTTGTTCTGATGTATCATTTATAAAACCTTTTCTTATTAGCCAATCACCCGCATATGTATTGGTGAAATCTTTATATATTAAATATTCTCCATTCTGACCAGTAACAGCTTGGTCTATAGTGCTGAAAACAGGAGTTCCATAATACATACCACACCAGTAAAAATCTAGTTCTACAGTTGTAGTGCTACTTGTATAAAACTTAACTGTGTAAACTCTTGGCATTACAAACCTTTCTTCAGAAGGTTGTAGGTACTCAAACCAAGATAAGCTTTTGTTATAAGCTTCAGAAAATCTCCTATTTGCAAATTTGAATATATTATCCTGTTCTCCTGATGTAAATGTATTTACACCAGCCAAAGCTTGTACTGTTTGGAAGAGATCGGTATATGTCCTATAGTTTTTATAAGTTGCCATTACGCTTTATTCGGAGATAAATCTGAAAATTTCTTATTATAGTATTTTAAAAATTCTTTAGAATGGACTGTATCATGTCCATACTTGCTTGTGAGTCTAAAAAACTCTCTAGCTGGCATTGTAGCAACGCATTTACCCAATACAGGGTGGGTTTTACCCTTCTGCTCTCGTGCTTCTTTCCTAGCTATATTGACTCTATCTACTTCGGTTCTTCTTTCTATTTCAAAACCGTTTTCTATTTCTTTAAGAAACTCACGGTCTATTTCACCATCTGAGTATCTTGGTAATTTTGTTATTATATCTGTCATAGTAAAAAGTAGGGGGCTTTCGCCCCCTACGACTAATTACATTATTCTTAGTTAGCGTTTAGCTTGTTAAGACTTAATTTAAACTCACCTGCGTTAATACCAGAGATAGCTGTACCTGCTGTAACACGAACAAATACGAAACCATCGGCACTATAAAGGTGACCAATAGTTGCATTTGTAGTTGAGCCACTCTCATCAACAGAGAGTTTAGCTCCTGTATTACGGATATATCCTGCTGACCCTAAGTTATCGGAAGAGCTAACGATGAAGCTACCAATGTTACTAGAGTTGTCGTGACCGACAGCTATGTTGACATTTGCATCACCATCGAATGCTGTTACGATTTTAACTGTAGCATCTTGGATAATTTCCCCAGCACTAACTGGAATCTTGAAGGTTACTGCTGTTGCTGTAACTGTATCTGTACCTGCATCACTAGCACTAGCTGTGGTTACATCAGTATGATTGAATGTAACTTTATTTGTGTACTGCTGAATTGATGCTTCGTTGATTGTTAATTCTGACATAGTATTTTACCTCCTTATTGTGTGATTTTACCGTGTGCTTGTGGGTGATATACTCCTAGTGTTAGAGAGCAATCTACATAACCACGCTCACCACCACCTAAGTTAGGTAGACGAGTTGAGCCCATAGGAATCAAGTCATGGATACCATAATACTCAGGATTGAGTAAGAAACCATCGTTGAAGTCAGTTTGTGCTGAGTTAGCGATAGTTGCTGGAGCAGTATCAGGATTCATATTAACGATTGAAACACGACCAAAATCTGATTCGTAGATTTCAACTGATAATTTAATCAATGCTGAATTGCCATCATAGTTAACACTTCTGATTGAAGGGTCAAATGAAGCTTGTGAATTTGAACTTGCATCTAGAGCAGGAACTGTTGTACCAAAACGAGCAAAGTTAGAGATTGTCTTACGAAGACCTGTATCTGCAACTAATGTTAAGTTTTGTGTAGAACCAGTATGACGGTAGATAGTAGAGATAAGACTGTTAAGTGTTGTCTCTGTGAATGCACCTTCATCACCAATGTCATGTATTTGACCAGCATCTGGACGATAGTTTTCAGGAGTAGCAGGAGCACTATCTGTTTGTGCACCTGTTTGTATCCATTTACTTAATCCACGCATTTTGTAAGGAGTACCTTGACCATTCTCGATGGATGCATCTCCTGTTCCGATAATTGTAGCTTCAACGTCACGTTTTAGCTCACGGATTGCTTTAGCTTCTGCTTGAGCAATCTTTGCAGGTCCAACAGAATCTACTGCATCCTGTAAGTCGGATACCATGTAATCTCTGCGGAATTTTTGAATATAGTTTCCAAGCCTAGCACGTCCCGCAAATTTGTCTGTGAAAGTCGATACGTCAGCACCCTCATCAATCCCTGTGGTGATAGGTGATGCTAACTCGTCAACAGTCCATTCGGCAAATGTTGCAGAAGCTTTTTGCTTAGAAGCAGATGAAAGGACTGGTGTTTCCTCTGGAGCAAGGATAGTTAAGACATCTGTCAAATCCTCACGGTTAGAAACAGCAGAACCTGTATTTGTTGTATCAAATGTATTTGAAAACGACATAATTTTTACTTTCTAATTTTTAGTTTCTGATTTAATAATTATCTATTAGATAATTGCTGTGTTCTTAGAGTAATGAAATCATTTGTTCTGCCACTTTTTCTATATTGTTGTCTAAGATTTTCTGATTTCTTAGTTGTTGATGCACTTGTTTTCTCTGAACGAGCCGAAGATGGTGTTGACTTAGGAGGTGTTAATGTAGGAGATTTAGCTCCTGTTCCTTGGTCATTTAGTGGTTTTCTTTGATACATACTATTTGTAGCATGAGCTAATAAGTATGGTATCTGTGCACTAACTTCTCCACCCCTTTTAGTAATCGCTGTAAGTCTTGGGTCATTGAGCATTGCGTTATACATTTTATTCATATCGGATTTCTCATCCCCAACCCAAGGTAATTCAGTTCTTGCTTTTTCCTCGAATTGTTTTTTTGCAACGCCTATCTCATGCACCTTTTTTAACTTATGCATTTGTGCAGGAACATACTTTTCGTAGACATTTTTATTATGTCTCAGGCTTTTTCTCACCTGTGCTTTTGTAAGTTCCTTACCTTTTACTGTAGCAATAATCTCATCTGGTGATGAATCACTATGGTCGAACAATAATTCATCTGCCCAATCTATTACTTGTTTAGCAGTTCTTGCCTCTTGTTGTAATTTCTTAGGGTCTGTTATTTTCGCTAGTGGATTATTTTTAACCTGAGGTGGTTCATTTTGTTGGCTTTGTGCCATCTGTGCCATCCTCGATTCTAACTCTTTGGCTCTCTCTTCTGCTTGTTTTCTCCTTGCAGTTAATTCGCCAAACCTAGCTACAGCACGACTACCGAGTTTCTCAGACATTTCTCTGAGTTCCTCATCGGACATTTCGTCTAGATTAAACTGTGAAAGAGCATCTTCTGAAGCTGAATCTACGGAAACCTCTTCTGTGGTACTCTGTTCCACATTATTAGTTTCTTCGACATTTGCTTCTTCAACAACAGGTACTTCTTCTGTAGCTTGTTCTGGTGTGCTTTCTACACTTTCAGCTTTAGCTTCTTCCGATTTACCTAAGCGTCTGGCAATAAAGTCTGACGCTGACATATTTGACTGTACCGTAGGGTTTGTTTCTACTGCTCCCTCGTTAGCAGTTATGATTTCTTCTGACATAATTTGTTACGCTTTTAACGCCTAGCGATGGCGATGTGTTTATTTTAACATATATGACAAGTATTAGATTATATGTTCCCTATGACGCTGTTTTAATTGCTCATATTGTGTCATAACTAATATTTGGTCATATGATAAAATTCTTCCTGCTATTTGCTGTACCTGCTCTAGGTCAGCATTGTGCAGTTCTGCTATACATTCTTCTCTGAGTAGATATATAGCGTTCATAAATTCTGCGAATTTAGGATTATTTGATAGGTGTTTAATTATTTCTTCTAGATTTTCCATAAATTAATATAGCCCGTGCAAATTATGCTCTTCTGTTTTTTGCTTAAATAATTCCATATACTTTTTGGTAGCATCTATCCTCCTATCTAATGATTTATCATTCTCTGGTCGCATAAAATGATGCAAAAAATATTCATTAATACCCTCTACTGTTGGTTGATATATATATTTTTCGCCTGTGTATTTATGTTTGCCCTCCTGTGCTATACCATTTAGTAAATTAAGCATTCTTTTTCCGTGTGTACCGCCATTATCTTCATATGGTTTAGTACCCTTACGGAGCATATCGACTATATAAATTATATTGCCATAGTGGTCATCCTGCAATCCAGCATCTGCTAGATATTCCTCGAACCTATCTCTAGTATTGCCAGTATACTGAAATAAACCTTTACCTTTTCGCCTATTGTAAGTACCTACCTCTACCTTTTCAGGAGAAAATGTATCCCAAGATTCTACCTCAATGGTAGACATTAATAATGCATCGAACACAGGACCAAGACCAATATCCATATGAAATATCTCATTGAATGTTCTCTGGAAGTTCTCATCCCTACTCATATTTCTGCTCGTTCTTTGAGCCAATCCTTGAGTTGATATGTTTTGTGGTTGATTAAGCATTGATGCCTTGTGTATTGACATTACCCATAGCAGAAGGGTCAGTACCAATCCTACCAATTTGTGCATTCTCTTCTTGTGTAAGCATGAATTGATATTGTTCGGCATACTTCTTGATTCTATTCGCAAAAGCTTCATCTGTTTGCAATCTTCTAGCTACATCAGGTTGTTGTGAATATTGTCCTAAGATATTTAATGCTAAAGAAGCCCCGTTAGGTCTAGCTGGCATCTCAATACCCGCAAATATTTTAGCTAAATCATCAGTAACATTCTTAACCATTTCTTGTTGTGCTACTTCCTTAGGCTGTAAAATAGAATCTGCCATAACTGGGTCGATGGAATTAGCTAATACTTCAAGTAGTAAGTCTATATTTACCCTACCATTTCTATCTAGTTTAGTAATCTCAATCATTTGACCAAGTTTCTTTTCTTGTATCTCACCCTGTGCGTTCAATACATCATATGATATCATAACATCGTACATCTCATTTGGATTACCTTTGTTAAATGTCATATTATCAGGACTACCAGTTACTCTAAAGAATATCTCATCTGGTCCAAATCTTTGGAAACACTTAAAACACATCTTTAGAACATCTGCACAATGCGTGAGATACTTGTCTACCAAGAATTGTCTTCGTATATTAGATAATGGGTTCTCCATATCTAGCCCACACATAGCATCCGCTTGAGTTTCTAGCGTTTCTTCTATCTCTATAGAACCTGTAGGCAATGGTGGTGTCGGACCAAACTCTAAATCACCCTTTCTTCGGTATGGAATCATTCTTGCTGGTCCATAATCTGAAGGTGCTTGCCCTACTGGGTGCATTATCGGTGGTAAAGTGGCTAGACTATTCCTGTCTATGCGTGAGTCTCTTTCTACTTTTACTTGATTTTGTATTCCCCGTAATAGATCAGGAATAGTCGTAGTATCATAAAGTCTTTTACTATCCTCCGAAAGCTTAGTTACAACAACTGGGAAGTCCTCGTAACCATTCATGAGCTCAAATTTAGCATATCCTTGTGCTTCTTCATTCCCACTAAATTCTTTGTGGAAGATTGTCTCATATATACCCTCTGCATTATCTTCTGGGTCTATGAGTCTTTGATAACCATGTACTATTTCTATTAGTTCATTAGCTTCATACACAGTATCCATAATAGAGCTACTTCTTCTGCCCTCTTGATTGACTTCTATGCTGTCAACATTAACGCCTCTGTATTTATCTATAACATAATGAACAAAATCTTCATCCCAGCCATCAGTAATTATTTTATTTTCTAATTCCTGTGCTGTATAATACGTTCTCCAAAAGCAGTATGGTGCTCTTTGTGGGTCTGTAACATACGGAGGGAAGAAGAAATCACCATCTGGTGCTAGTGTTCTCACCTCTGGAGCATCTACTTGTCTTTTAACAACTGGTAGTTCTGCATAACCTGTCTCTCTCAGTTGCTTTAATGCTTTCTTTGCTCTCTTCTCATTGATGCCAGCAAATGTAGCACCTAATTGTTGTATTAATAAATCCTCTGATGTCTCATCTAAGAACATCTGTGCTGTCTCTGGAGACATTTGTGCTATCTGATTGATATCTAATTTTTGTAGAAATGTTCTATCTTCTCTTAACCATCCCACATATGTAATTAATATACCTCTTTCTAGTAAATAATTAGCACCTAGCTCCATCTCTTTGTTAAATCTTGGAATATATCCCGATGTTACCATCCATTTTAAGAAAGATGATACTGTTTTACCCCGTCCGATATCACCAATGTTGGTAGGGAATGCTTTGACATTTGCTCTGAGCATAGATGTTATGAACAATGACACGAGTCTAGTTATTCTCTCATCTATGGTATGTGCCTCCATATCTGCTGAACCTTCCCAAGGGAATGCATCAGGACCATGTTTTCTATGGTCACGAGATTTACCTGCCCAATGATTTCGTCTATCATCATATGATGTGCGACACAAATCAAAATAGGTCTCTAACTCTGTTACTGTTTCACTATATGCATACCTTAATGTGTTGATATCGGGCTTGTCACTAAAGTATGTCAAAGACTTTGAAATATTATCACTATCCATTGGCTTTAAATTATATCATATGTATCAAGCTTCCCCTTCGTACAGAGGAGTTTTTATATATTTATAGATTGTTGTATCACCCTCATTGGTTGCTTCGAGGTAAACCATCTTGCCTAGACCTACCTTTGAGTTGTGGTGGTACTAATACTGCCACCTTAGCAGGTAACTCTCTAATATATACATAAATATATCTAGGGTTAGGTGCATTTGCTATAACCTTACCTCTATATCGTATAGGCATCGGACTTAACATATCTAGTAAGTCTTGACCCTGTTCGTTTATCCATGTGTTTTTGCCTTTTCCAGTAACCATGTCCTCTTCTAAGCCCATAGTCACTTTCTCTTGTGCTGTTTCAAACGAAATCCCTAAGTCTTTCGCTATATCTGTTAATCTTCTCTTTGCCATTAGTATCCCCCTTTATTTCTTAATGTTGCTTTTAGTTTATTTTTATCATAGTGATCTGGTCCTTCACCACCATTAGCCATGCGGAGATAACGAATCAGGTCAAAAAAGTCTTTTAATGCTTCATCGTTTTTACCATTGGAGTTGTAATTGATTAAACTATCTATAAGATTGCCACAATCCTCGTGGATGTAGCAAAGGGGTTTATTCACATTATCTATTTCCACATTCGGATTGTAGGTAAACCAATCATCTAGTGATGCTATACCTAAGCTTTCCATTCTACCATCCGAGGGTACAAAGTTATACCCATAATCGTCAAATGATGTGAATAAGTCATCATTGTTTTCATTCTCCTTAGAGAAATACCTAGAGTCCCCGATTCTCTCAAATACTTCTATGTTGAGTTCATCCTCTATAGTCTTAAATAAGTCGCAGTATCCCTCTACGTTGTAGCCTAGCTTTTTAGAAGCAGGACCGTATCGCCATTTGGGATCGCCAAAGATTGCCCACTCTCCATGTGTATTACGGTCAGGGAATTCTCGCCTAATAAAGACCTCACCATTAGCATTAACTCCTGCCCAAATGCAAGAGTAGTTTCTTGCTCCAGCGGGGTCAACCACTTGATAACAAGTAAATCGCTCCTTATCAGATATATCTGGAAAAGTTCTTCCGTATTTGTTTGGTTTTTCCGATAGTACATTAATTTCTGGTGTGAATAAAGGTAGGAGAGATGTCATAGACCTAACAGGTACACCATATGCTCTAACCAATATAGACTCTTCTGGTTTACCTCTGAGGTCTTTAGCTATTCTATCATACCCTCCAAATGGATTTTCGTCTGTATGTAGATAACATACTGATGCATCCATATTTGGGCTATATTGCTCGATAGGAACTGGACGATTGTTAAGGAGTTCTGCCTCCTTAGTCTTTATGGTTTCCGCACCTTTTAGGTATTCTGCTATGAATGGTGTATAACCATCAATAGGGGTAAAGCCTATAAGTAGCTTAGAGTCTCTAGTCGCCAATCTGAACCTTAATGTATTTACCAAACTTGCATCTCCTAGATACTCATCTAGCCATGCACCTATATTGAGATACTTAGGTTGCTTAAACCCAAACTCGAATCCCTCAAGTATTGTCTGATTGTTAGTATATTGTGTATAAGTCTTGAAGTCTACCCTTGTCTTAGTATCAGGAAAGATAAAGCTACTGCCAGTAAACCCATTCTGCATACTAAAGTTGATATATCCCTCTATTCCCTTAGTCTTCTTCCTGAACTCTGTTGGCATCATCTCCCATATAGCAGACTGTTGAACCTTAACAGATGTATCAGCATTCTGACTGAAGCAAACTATATGACCATTTTCCGATTTGGTAACAGCCTCCATGACTATCTTAGCACATCCAGTAGTTTTAC
>Ga0208767_1000255_pt1 | contig 40660 bp, 56 predicted proteins | sample VirMetDEL_Mar_21_FD_184514 | JGI IMG/M metagenome (GOLD analysis project Ga0208767, IMG submission 184514) | Aqueous microbial communities from the Delaware River and Bay under freshwater to marine salinity gradient to study organic matter... | ecosystem: Environmental > Aquatic > Marine >...
GTCCATGTCAAAACTATCTTTCACCTCCTCGATAGATATGAGGACTTAAACAAAACTAAAGCTATCTTCCACAGTGTAACGTGGCCTATCACAGTGCTAGTACTTATGTGGGATGAGTTCTTTGGAGCAGAAAAGGACGAAGACTTAGAATGAAAACCGTAGCAATGGACATAGAGACAGACGACATTGATGCCACACGCATCTGGGTTATCTGTGCCAAGGACATAGACACAGGGGAAACAGAACAGTTCCTTAATGTGTCACACATAGAAGAGGAGAAACAAAGGTTCATAGAGTACTGCGCTGATGTTGAAACATTTGTATTTCACAACGGCATTGCCTTCGATGCCCCAGTAATTAACAGGTTGCTTGGTGAAACTGTTGTTGACTTACACAAAGTACTTGACACCCTGATTGTGTCACGCCTAGTGGACTACACTTTGGATGGCAAAGGACATAGCCTCAAGGCATGGGGACGTAGACTAGGTGACCATAAGCTAGACTTCAAGGACTTCTCAGCCCTAACAGAAGAGATGATCTTCTACTGTCATCAGGATGTTACTGTGACGGTGCTGCTCTACAATACACTTAAGCCTGTCATCAATGATCCTACGTGGGATGAGGCCATCAGGTGTGAACATGAGATCCAGATGCTATGTGAAGAGATGACAGACAATGGCTTCTACTTCGATCAGAACCAAGCAGAGACATTGCTTGATGAGATAGAGTTAAGGATGCTAGAGCTAACCGATGCCTTCCAAGAGGACTTCCCTCCCCAACTACAAGAGGTAAACCGTATAAAGTATAGGCGTAAGGCTGATGGTTCTCTTTTCTCTAACGTAACCAAGGCACACGAGCAGTACGAGAAGACAGTAGTAGACTGGGCAGCTCAACCACCTGAGCTAGTCTGCTATGACTACATAGAGTTTAATCCTGCCTCCCCTAAGATGCGTATAGAAAGACTTTGGGAAGCAGGGTGGACACCATATGAGAAAACGAAAGGACACATACAGTATGAAAGGGATGCAACTAGAACTGTTTGGTCATCAAGAAAGTAAGTCTTGCTCTAAGTGTGGTGAGGTTAAGCCTCTTGATTATTTCAGTAAAAATAGGTCAAAAAGGGATGGTCATCAAACAGAATGTAAAGTTTGTAATAAAGCTTACTGTCAAGATAACAAGGAAGCTATGGCAGATTATAACAAAGCTTACCGAAAAGCTAACAAGGAAGCTATAGCAGATTATCGCAAAGCTTACCGAAAAGCTAACAAGGAAGCTAACAGGGAAGCTAACAGGGAATACTTCAAAGAATACTATCAAACTAATAGGGAATATTACAATGAAGCAAACGTTAAAAGAGTTGCACTAAAAAAATCTAACACACCTGAGTTCATACTTGATTGTGAGGTAGAAAAGAAGAGAAGGGTAGACACATACAAGCTACGTAGCCTAATGACAAAGGTGACAGGCATTCAGCATCACGTCGATCACATGTGGCCATTGTCTGACGGTGGTCCTCACTGGTCAGGTAACCTACAGGTGATACCAGCCACTGACAACCTATCTAAGAAGGCTAGTGTAGACCTTGAAATAAAGATAACGATACAAGAAGGATTAGAATATGCAAGACAATGCTATGAGAGGAGATAAGTTTGCTAAGTACGGGTGGACACTATCCGAAGCAAACCTTAACACACTACCAGACTCAGCCCCTGAGGGAGGCAAGAGGTTAGCTGAGTGGTTGACTTTGGAGGGACGCAGAAGCTCCCTGGTGGAGTGGCTAGGCCACGTTAAGGACGATCACCGTATTCATGGTAGGTTTGCACACATCGGTGCATGGACAGGACGTATGGCACACCGAGCACCTAACCAAGCCAACATCCCATCGGAGTTCCATGGCACACCTAAGTCTGCCGTTGAGGAGGTGAAGCACAGGTACGATGGTAGGTTCCGCAGCCTATGGACAACGCCTGATGGTTGTTTGTTGGTGGGTACTGACGCAGAAGGTATCCAGCTACGAGTACTTGCGCACCTCATGAAGTCAGAAGAATATGTACACGCTATTGTGTCAGGCCGTAAGGAGAATGAGACAGACATCCACAACTTAAACCGCAAGGCCTTGGGTATGTCACACATCACGAGAGACATGGCTAAGACATTCATCTACGCCTTCCTGCTAGGAGCAGGTAACGAAAAGATCTCTCAGATCCTAAAGGTAAACCGTAAGGAAGCAACACAAGCAGTAGATAATTTCATGGAATCTATCCAAGGATTGTCTGAGCTGAAGAAGAAGATTATACCTTACGTTGCTGGACGTGGTTACTTCAAAGGTTTAGATGGGCGTAAGGTCAAGGTTCCCTCCGAGCACAAAGCCTTGGCTGGTATGCTACAGAATGGTGAGTCTGTCATCATGAAACATGCAGCCCTACAGTGGGTGCGTGAGGCAAAGCAGCAGAACCTAGACTTCAAGCTGGTCACCTGGCCTCACGATGAGTGGCAGACAGAGATCCGTGGTGGCATGGAAGAAGCAGAACAATTAGGTTCACTACAACGTCAATCTATTGTTGACACAGGAGTTAAATTCGGTATGATGTGTCCTCTAGCTGGGTCAACTGACATCGGTAAGAATTGGAAGGACACACACTAATGCTCCCTTATATTGTTGCCGGATCACCCATAATTTTTGTCTTGACAATGCAGGCAATAGTTTATATAGCTAACAACAATACCAAACGCCAGTAAAAGGAGATACCTCAATGGCAGCTAAGAAGAAAACTAAGTTCGGTGTATTCGAAGGTGAATTGTTTTATCCTCGTTTGTTCGAAGATACCATGGACACTTCTGAGTACCACGAACGTATACAAGGTCAGTACAGCACCATGTTCGTACCTAAGGACAGTGAAGAATTGAATCGTTTAATTGCGATGGGATTCCCTGAGGTTTCCCTGGGTCACCAGATGGTCAAGCCTATCGCAATAGCTGATAACCGCATGGGTGTTAAACTTAAGCGTCCTAATGTACACCCTTCAGGTATTGAAGACTTTGGTGGTGCACCAACAGTTACTCATGGCGTGACCAACCAGAAGTGGGATAACATCGTTGATGGAAACTTAGGTCATGGCACCAAGGCTAAGGTAAAGATCTCTATCTACGGTGAGGGTGAAAGAGCAGCGGTACGATTAGAGAAGGTTGGTGTTATCGAACACGTACCCTACCAAGAATTAGCTGAGGCTGAAGACCGCTGGTAGATAAACAAAGGGTGGGGCTTAATTGTCCCACCTTTAACCACTTAAGGATGGACAGATGATTAAAGCAACGTACATTGACCACATGGGTAATGACTTGACTGTAGCTAACGCAGCCCGTGTGTCATTCGGTAAGACATCCGAGATGGAAGACGATCCGTGGGGGCCACCAAAGCTCAAAGCTAAGGATGATAAGCTGATCCGTTACCTCGCCAAGCACAAGCACATCAGCCCGTTTGGTCATTGCTTCGCATCCTTCCACGTCAAGGCTCCTATCTTTGTAGCACGTCAGCTAGTTAAGCATAAGTTCCTGCGCTGGAACGAGATCAGCCGCCGTTACGTTGATGATGAGCCTGAGTTCTATGTACCTGACGTGTGGCGTGGGCGCAGTGCTGACAAGAAGCAGGGTTCTGAGGGTGAGGTTAAACTTGGAACACTAGATGATACTATAGTATCGGACAGCCCACATGAGGCACTCTGTGCGTACAATGCCTTACTAGATGCAGGTGTAGCCCCAGAGCAAGCACGGATGGTGCTGCCACAGTCTACTATGACTGAGTGGTACTGGTCAGGTAGCCTAGATGCCTTCGCTGATATGTGTAACCTGCGTTGTAAGCCCGACACACAGGCGGAGACACGAGAGGTAGCACGACAGATTGACCACAAGATGATTGAGTTGTTCCCTGTGTCTTGGGATGCACTAACGGAGGATGACGATGAGTGAAGTAAAGATAACTGAAATAACTGAGCATGAGGATGGCAGTGCTACGTTGCAGGTAGAGTGTGGCCCAGAGACATTTGCAGCCATATTTAACGTGGGCTTTGTGTCGTTAATTAAAACTGGCCTACACTGGGAGAGTGAGGATGGCTAAACTATACGACTTAGAGCCTATGATTATGGACTGCTGGCATGTATGCGATGACCTTCAGGTTATCTTCAGACAGATAGGTGATGGTGAGCGTGAGCCTACCCCAGACGAAATGATGAACACCCTGATGGGTATGCAGCAGCTATACCAGTGGAAGTTTGAGCAGTTGTTCTTCAAGTATGAGGAGGTACTACGTGACAGACAATGACTGGCCCTTAGAGGCAGACTTTAGTGTCATCAGACCTATGACACCAGAAGAACGTAAGGCATCCTTGGAGCGTGAAGAGAAGAACAAGTGGCGCAAGTGTGTAAGCTGTGGTAATGCAAGTAAGGATACATGGTGTGGCTTCTGTCTGGAGGAAGAGTGATGATAAACAGTGAGTGGAAGAAGTTGTTAGAGGAAGAAGAGAACTTTAAGGAGAAGGTAATGTCAGAACACACAGCAGACATCGTGAATGAGCCTGAACACTATGCCCGTTGGGAGATAGAACCTATCACATACATCATGCTAAATGACTTTGAGTTCTGGCGTGGGAATATTGTCAAGTATGCTAGTCGTGCTGGGTTTAAGTTGTACGATGGTAAGACTAAGGATGCTAGTGAGATCGTTGACCTAGAAAAAGTTATCCGTTACGCAGAGATGCGGATCAATCAACTTAATGGAGAGGATAAGTTGTGAACAAGCAAGTCCTAGTAGACGGTGATCCTTTTGCTTACAGAGCAGCCTTCTCTTGTGAGGATGAGTCTGAGGAGGAAGCCCTGGCTAAGGTTGATTCTGTTTTGGATGATGCTCTTAACGAAGTAATGTGGGAGGTGTCTGAGAATAACTATCAGATCTTCCTTACAGGTAAGGGTAACTTCCGTTATGACATAGCTGTATCCCATGAGTACAAAGGTAACCGTAAGGGTGTAGAGAAACCAGCACACCTACAGGCTATTCGTCAACACATGATTGACAACTGGTCAGCCATTGTGTCTAAGGGGGAAGAGGCTGACGATCTACTAGGAATTTGGGCTACTGCGTATGGTCCTAACGCCACCATCATATCCATTGACAAAGATATGTTGCAGATCCCTTGTCACCATTACAACCCTAATAAGAAAACCTTTACTACAATGTCAGAACGTGAGGGTGCTAAGTTCTTCTACACGCAGATCCTTACGGGTGATAAAGCAGATAACATCATAGGTCTCTATGGTATTGGCCCCAAGAAGGCAGAAAAGTTATTAGCTGATTCTGTTACTGACGAAGAGATGTACGAAGAGTGCTTACGTGCATACGGTGGTGAAGAGGATCGTGTCATTGAGAACGCCAGGTTACTATGGCTTCGTCGTTACGAAGGACAACTATGGGAGCCACCTAAATGCGTTTTAGATCAGGCTTAGAGAAAAGGACAGCTGCTTGGCTAACTCTTCGTAGGGTTAAATTCAAGTATGAGAAGACGAGAATACCTTACGCTGTGTCAGAGGTGCGTCACTACACACCAGACTTCCAGTTACCTAATGGGATCTACATTGAGACAAAGGGTAGGTTTCTTCCGTCAGATAGAAAGAAACATTTACTTGTCAAAAAACAGTATCCAGAGCTTGACATTCGGTTTGTTTTCAGTAATCCTAAGGCCAAGATCAGGAAAGGTTCTAAGACATCTTATGCTGATTGGTGTGACAAACATGGGTTCTTGTATGCACAAGAGTATATACCTGTTGAGTGGGTAAAGGAAAAGAAGAAATGATCTTAAAGATACACAGGGTAACAAGTGGTCCTTACTTCTTAGACGAAGAGAACTGCTACTATAACATCTGTTTAGTTGAACACGAGGATGGGACCATGGAGGAAGACGAGATACTTATGGATGACTTTGACAGTGCCTATGAAATGATTAAGCACTTAAGTACAACCATAGAGCCAATCATCCTAGAATATAATCTAGGGGCAAACTAATGGTGCTTGACAATGTTTGACTTAGATAGTAAACTTCGTGCTCTTGTCGAAAACTACGGCTTAGAATTGCTGTTAGAACAGAACGAGATCTCAGAAAGACTTATCATAGAATACCTAGTAGACGAAGGTCTTATAGACTTAGACGACTACTTCAACTTAGACGCAGAAATGGCTGAATGGAAAAGGATAGAAGAATGATTACAGCAGAAGACATCGAGGCTTTTAGCATTGTCAATGTCACACCTATGGAATACTCTTACTGGGTAGAGGGTAAGATCGTAACTGAGGGAGATAACAGACTTGTCGAGAACATCTTAGGTTTGGTTGGCGAGGCGGGTGAGGTAGCTGAGAAGATTAAGAAGTATCGTAGAGACAACACCAAGATCAACCAGAAGGAGATCATCAAAGAGTTGGGTGATGTTGTGTTCTACGCAACTGCCTTGGCTAACTACTTCTACAGTAACCTACCTGAGGTACTGGAGGCTAACATGGACAAACTGAATGACAGGTATACTCGTGGTGTCATTAAAGGCTCGGGGGACAACAGATGAAACAGAGATGGGTAAATAATATATTTGTGAGGTTCATGCGGTACTGTATTATGTGGTCAGAGCATAGAGCAGCAGTCAAGATCTTAAACCAATTATCCGATAGAGAACTAAAAGACATTGGCATGAGTAGGCAAGACATTGACCGTATGGTCTGGCTAGAAGAAGATAAAACAATGCGAGGACGAGGTAAATGAGCAGCAACCTACTACCGACAGACTACCAGACCTTTATTGCTACCTCACGGTATGCACGTTGGTTGGACAAAGAAGGACGCCGTGAGAACTGGGGTGAGACTGTATCTCGTTACATGGACAACGTGGTACGTCCTGTTGTTGGTGACAACACTTACATTGACCAGCTAGAGGAAGCTATCCTTAACCTTAGTGTCATGCCATCCATGCGTTCACTTATGACAGCAGGGCCAGCTGCTAGTCGTGACAACACTTGTATGTACAACTGTTCGTATCTACCCGTAGATGACCTTAAGGCCTTCGATGAGGCTATGTTTATCCTCTTGTGTGGCACTGGTGTCGGGTTCTCCGTCGAGCGCCAATTCATCAGCAAGCTCCCAGAAGTGCCTCAGCTCTTCGAGAGTGAGTCTGTCATTGTCGTTAAGGACAGTAAAGAAGGTTGGGCTAAGGCTCTCCGTCAAGTTATTGCACTCCTCTACAGTGGTGAGATCCCTAAGTGGGATGTATCTAAGGTGCGTCCTGCCGGTGCCCGTCTTAAGACATTCGGTGGACGTGCGTCAGGACCAGCACCATTGATAGACTTGTTTAACTTTGCTGTCAATACATTCCGTGCAGCAGAGGGACGTAAGCTGTCATCTGTAGAATGCCACGACTTAATGTGTAAGATCGGTGAGGTAGTTGTAGTTGGTGGTGTAAGACGTAGTGCTATGATCTCCCTGAGCAACCTTTCGGATGACCGTATGCGTCATGCTAAGTCTGGCTCATGGTGGGAGAACAATCCCCAACGTGCTTTGGCTAACAACTCTGTGTCATATACGGAGAAGCCAGATGCTATGTCATTTATGCGTGAGTGGACAGCCTTGGTTGAGTCAGGCTCAGGTGAACGGGGTATCTTTAACCGCCAGGCCTCAAAGAAACAAGCGGAGAAGAATGGACGCCGTGATCCTAACTATGAGTTCGGGACCAATCCTTGCAGTGAGATCATCCTACGTCCTAACCAATTCTGTAATCTAACAGAGGTTGTTGTTAGAGCTACAGATAACTTTGACAACCTAGCCCATAAGGTTAAGTTGGCTACAATACTAGGTACGATCCAGTCCACCTATACCAAGATGCCTTACCTTCGTAAGATCTGGACTACCAACACAGAAGCTGAACGTCTGCTAGGGGTGAGCCTTACAGGCATTATGGACAATCCGTTAATGACCAGTAAGAATGCTGGCTTAGATAAAACATTGGAGAAGTTACGTGAAATTGCAATCGAAACTAACGCTGAGTGGGCTGGCCTTCTTGGCATTCCTGTTGCTGCTGCTATTAGCTGTGTTAAGCCATCGGGAACAGTCAGCCAACTCGTTGACTCAGCCTCTGGGATACACGCCCGACACAATAACTACTACATCAGAACCGTTCGAGGAGACAACAAAGACCCCTTGACACAATTCATGATTGACCAAGGTATTCCTAGTGAGCCATGTGTCATGAAGCCAGACCAGACTACAGTGTTTAGCTTCCCTATGAAGTCTCCTGATAATGCTGTCACACGTAATGACACAACAGCAATAGAACAACTGGAGACCTGGTTGACCTACCAACGCCACTGGTGCGAACATAAGCCATCCGTTACGATCTCCGTTAAGGATGCTGAGTGGGTGGACGTAGGTGCCTTCGTGTACAAACACTTTGATGAGATGAGTGGTGTTTCTTTCTTACCTCACTCTGACCATACGTACCAACAGGCACCCTACCAAGACTGTGGTAAGTCTGAGTACGAACAACTGTTGTCACTTATGCCCGAGGCTATCGACTGGACTTCTCTTGCTGACTACGAGAAAGAGGACAACACTTCAGGTAGTCAGACTATGGCTTGCTCAGGTGACTCTTGTGAGATTGTGGACTTGACATGAGTTGGGTAGTCTTAGGTAGAACACAGTGCAACTTCTGTGATGATGCTAAGGCTATGTTGCGGGGTAGGGGGTTGACATACACCTCCTACACCCTCGACTCCCCTAGCAGTAAATGGCTATTGACATTAATCAAAGATGCTGGTATGACGACTGTACCCCAGATCTTTAACCCTACAGGTGAGCACATTGGTGGCTACACCGAACTAAAGGAACTACTCAATGACAGCAGTACGGAAGAGTTTTAGTCGAGCACTATACGAAGCGTATGATAGTCCTGCCCGTGATGCCTTGGTCTCCTACTTGGAGGCTAAGGGTCACACGATAGTTAACAACGAAGAGAACTTTAATGTTGACGTTGTATCACAGAAGAATGGATACACCTATTTCAATGAGGCTGAAGTAAAGACAGCGTGGAAAGCTGACTGGCCTACGCATTGGACAGAGATCCGTATCCCTGAACGTAAGCAACGTCTGTTAGATAAGCACACAGAAGAAAATGGTGTCCTTAACTTCTATATCTTTCGTCCTGACTTCAAGCAAGCATGGCGTATTAAAGACACACAGCTCACCAAGGAAAGCCTTAAGGGGGCTAAGGGTAGGTATATCACACATGGTGAAAAGTTCTTTCACATTCCTTATGTAGAAGCTGAGTTGGTTAGCTTATGAATAACATTGAACCACTACAAAAGCCTACACGTACCCGCCGTAAGACAAACTATAAGGGAGCAACAACAAAGAAGACATCAGGCCTAGTCCCTCGCACACCTAAGCAAAAGGACTTCATTGATGCGTTGTCAAGTAACAATCAGGTCTTTGTTCTTGGGCCTGCTGGTACTGGTAAGACTTACGTTACTGCCACCTACGCAGCCGACCTATATGCTACCAAGGCTATTGACAAGATCGTCATTACCCGTCCCCATGTAGCCGTAGGAAAAGAACTAGGGTTCCTTAAGGGTGACCTTCAGGAGAAGACTATGCCATGGGCCTTGCCTGTGCTAGACGTATTGGAGAAGCATCTTGGTAAAGGAACCGTTGAGACAGGGATCAAGAATGGCAACATTGAGATGGCACCTCTTGCACTTATGCGTGGGCGTAGCTTCGATAATGCCTTCATAATCGTTGATGAGACACAGAACATCACCACTCACGAACTTAAGATGTTGCTTACTCGTGTTGGTGAAGAGTCAACGATTGTACTTAATGGGGATGTCCAACAGTCTGACCTTAAGGAAGCCGATGGTCTCTCAAAGGTCATCCACTTAGCTAAGAAACATATGCTACCTGTGCCTATCATTGAGTTTGGTGTGGAGGATATTGTCAGGAGTGACATATGTGCTCAGTGGGTCAAGGTCTTCATGAAAGAAAAACTCTAACCTAAAAGTAAAGCCCCTTGGATTTCTCCTTGGGGCTTTAAACTTTATTTCTTTTTTGTCATCATCGTCATTGATTTCTTTTTCTTAACTGGTTTCTTCTTAGTTGCACCAGTTCCGTATGAAATCTTCTTACCGTTTTTGTATGGCATATTACTTCTTCCTTTTCTTTGCTGTCTTTGCCGCTTGTTTAAAGTTCTTATCTGTAGGTGCGCCTTTACTCCCTACCTTACGCATCTTCTCACCCGATCCTGCTGCTATTCGTTTACGTTTAGCATGGATGTTTGCGTATAATCCTTTAGCCATTAGGCACTCTCCCCTATCTTAAAGCAGTTGGGTCTTACGAAGTACCCATCCATCATGAACTTAGTTCCTACGGTTAAGACATCCGCCCTACACTGCTCCTCAGTAGGCCACAGGTTTTCCGTATTGCCAACAACAATACAGGATGAAACTTCAGGGGTTGAGCAAACCATTAGGACAGCTAACCACATTACCACTTTACCTTGTCAGCCCAATAGGCAGCTGACATCTTACCCTTGGCAATGTTCTTAGCATGACGGGCTTTGAATGCTTTGTTCCTTTTGGAACCATCGGGGCTACCCTTGACACCCTGTTGACCGAACCTAATTGTTTTAATCTTGTCACCCTCTTTGGCAACAACAACATGAGACTTGGTTGCATGACCAGGTGTAGCCTTAGGTTTATTGAAACCTGATACGCCAGCACGTTCTAGTCTTGGATCTTTCTTAGCCATCACCACTTCCCTTGTTTCTTGCCGAGGAAATAAATGCCCACGCCGAGGATACCAACGCCTGATACCACCACCAGAATGCCCAAAGTCCACTCGATAATCGCCTGCTTAATCTCCGCCTTGCGATATAGAGTTTTCTGACGATCCTTGCGCACTTGAGATTCGATGCGTAGAAGTTCCTCCCAAGCAGACTGACCATAGGCAAACTGGATATATTGCTTAATATCTGCACGAAGAGCCTCCGCTTGTTTCTTTTTGGCGAAGATGTCTATTGCACTGGGGCCAGTACCACCAAACAACACGGCATACCAAGGTTGATTCTCAGCTGACTTATGTGCAAACTCCAAGTCTGAAATAGCTCCAGCAAATTTAGCTAAGTCGTTAGAGATACCAGCAATATCTTTACCTAACTGTATGCCTTTCTTAATGGCAGATACGGCTGTCTGTGCTGCTGCAAAGGCTGTAAACGGATCAATCATTAGGTCTACCTAGGGTCACGGTTAGATGAAGTCTTCTCCATCATAACCCTAATGGACTTAATATTCTCGTCAATACGAGCTAAGGTCAAAGCCTGAGACTGGACTACATTCTCCAGGGCTGAAAGCCTTACGTCTTGCCTAAGCAATTCCTTCTCATTATTTTTGATGGTATTGTCTAACGATGACACATACCATACTAAAGAAACCGTTTGTATAAATATAGCCACAACAAATGTCAGTGGTACTGACTTAGATAAATGCCACTCTTGATCTTGGTTCATTTTGAAAATCCCGCACCGAAATATAGTCCAACGATAGCTGACACAATGTGTGTGTCCAGCGGTGTGATGACGAACCCTTGGGCAGACTGCCATACAATCTGCTTGTCAGGTCCAAACAGGAAGTTCCAGAAACCCCCTTGTACTTCTGTGTACCCTACAAACACGGGTACTTCTGGATACCACACAGCTACGAGCTTAGGTAGTACGATGATTGAAATGACAGCTGAGAGTGCTATGATCCTTCGTGTCCATGCGAAGTGTTTGTCTTTTGATCCATACTCTCTGGCCGTGTTGGTTGCTCCTATGAGCATAGCCTGTTGTTCTGCTTTGTTCTTGTTGCTTTGGCCCCATATGGACATGACACCACCTAGCACGGTGGAGAATAGCATGGTGATGAGTTCTAAGGGGAGACCAAACATTAGGGAGCCTTTATTTGAGCTATCAAATCACTTACAGGCTTGCCAGCAAACAAGTCATTACCATACGACCAGCCTCTATTTCCACCCATGTCTATGTGGAGTATATTGTTACCAAAGCCAAAGCCTTTAAACCCCGCCTTCTTTGCAACAGCCACAAGTTTTAATTTCTCAGAGTCAGGCATACCCGCTACAGAAATATCGAGAGCATCTCCGTGGAAGTGTCTTGAGTTAGGTGTGTTTTTCTCTCTAGTTGAACCCTTCTTTGGAAGAGCATCGTTTATTATTAGCTCCGCCCCAAAGTTTTGTTGTAATGTCTGGAAGGCCCCTCGAAGAAGGTTATCCATTCTTTCAGGAGCTTCTGGTTTTGTAAGTAAGGAAGCATTAGTTAAAGTAAACGTAGGTTTCATAGAAGTATTAGTTACAATCTTAAAACCTTTATCGTCCAACCCTTCTGGCCTCATTTGTGGCCTAAGGGAAGTCTCGGGTGCTGCAACATCTTTGTCTAGTTGTTTTATAACCTGTAAGTCAGAGGCTATATCAGCAGCAGGATCTACCTCACTTAGTGGTGCCGTAGACTCATCAGCAATAATATCCGAAAGCTCAGACGGTACCATATCAACAGGACGCATCTCGGGGCGTACCATATCGCCTGTGTCTCTAACGAAAGGCTCCGCAAGAGACTCAGTAATACCTGCCGCTTCTCTGGCTTTAGCATTTTCTTCTGCTGACTGACGAGATAGCTCTAGCATGTCCTTTAGAGTTGACACAACTTGAGCACGTTCTTTCTCTGCAACAAGAGTTGCTCTACCCTCTAAGTTAATGCCTGCCATTTTACTGCTGTCCCTTGACGTAGGTGTTGCCGTCAGGACCAATAAAATAGTCACCGTCATCAAGGTTTGCAAACATCTTTTCATCTGTATCCGTGTTGTCTGACCAGAGAATAGGATATGGTTTAGCCTCTGTACCCATTTGAGCATCTGCTTCTGGTACTGACACTGGTTTAATTAAGGCAGCTTCAATAGCTGCTGTGTCCATACCCAACTTCTTAAGCATCTTAGGGTAGAACTTAAGGATCTCGGACTGCTTGAGAACCTTGTTGTAAGCTACTCGTTCAGAGTTAAAGTTAAACCCTGCGCTCTGCACCTGGTTTCTTTCCATTGTTGGTAATTTACGACCACGATCAACAATCATAGCTGACACACTACCGTTATAGTACTTAGACGCAGCTGTGGTTACCAAAGGAACTACCGAACGATCCATACGGAACACACCACCCTCTGCACGAGCCTCCGTATCGAAAGTCACCTCGCCCAAACCTGTTACCTTCCAGAAGCTACCTTGTAGAGAACCTGAGGCAGTAGTAGAGGCCACATTGAACTGAGATAACAGGGCATCCTTAAGTTGAGCCTTAGCTACGGCTGCCTTCTCAGGGTCAAGACGAGAGATATTATCGAGCTTCTTAAATGTGTCGTCGTTAAGAATACCAGAAATAGTCTGCTGACTAAATAAAGTAGGTGATGTTGCTATGTTGACAGACGCCTGAGCAACACCAGAAAGGAAGTTGTCACGAGACTCAGGTTTATTTACAGATTCTGGTGTCTCAAGATTAATACTTAAATCAGAAGCAAAAGAAACAGCATCTGATCTTTCTTTATTGGTTCTGTCTGTAGCCTTAGATACTTCATCTTCCGTATGGAGATCAGGTGCAGTAAACTCTGGGCTATCATCAGAAGGAACCTCAGGCAGAGGTTGGTTTAGAGGGGTATACTGGCTGTCCTTTACCTGAATGTTGTTTAGGGTCTCAAGAACCTTAGGGGCGTTGTTAGCTAGAAAGGCGGAGAAGTCAGGGTTAGGTTGCAAGAGAGCAGCCTTGATTAGAGGGTTCATGTCTGGCATACCAATGATAGCTTCAGTAATAACCTCTAAATGCTCGGCCTTTGTCTTATTTAATACTTCTTGGTCATAAGACCCTAACGTAGTGACAAGCTCTTCAGTGGAATTTATCAAAGTTTGAATAGGTTTGTAGTCTTCGTCGGAGATACCAGAAGGACGAGAAGATTGAAGGTTAGACTTTAGAATTTGAAACTGAGTCTTTAGATTAACGAACACCTCAGGAGAAATATCTCCACCTTCCATCTCAATAGCAAGACCTGACATAGTGGAGTTAACAATACCACCCATCATGGTACGAGCATTAGGTATATACTCTTCTTGGAATTGCTTTGTATTCATAACCTTTGAGTTAGCAATCTGAAGTGCTGCCGCTTCAACCTTCTGAACGTCAGAGATAGCTAAACTTAAAACATCGTCTTCTGTATAGGGTCTACCTGAGGCATCCAGGATCTTACGGGCATTGAAGACATAGCCTGGGTTTTCCCTTAGCTTGTCTACTGAGCTGTTAATAGCTTCTTGTGCTGGGTCATAGTTTAGATAAGAAACATCAACACCTGTAGCTGTCTTAATCATTTCTGCTACGTTATCGTCTACGTCGAATCCTTCGTTAGTGTAAGATGCAACAAGAGAAGAGACAGCTGTTCGTTTCTGTAGTGGTGTTTTTCCTTTAAGATTGTACAAGGACTGTGACAAACGACCAACAGCTTCTCTTTTGATAGAGCTTTCTGTTTGTTTGACTGGTTGGTTAGCTCTTGCGTAGTCGTCTAGGGCACCAAAGATCCCCCTACCTAGCATGGCTAATCCGTCAGCAGCGGCACCTGTGCTAGTTGCGCTGGGCATTGTGACACCCTGTTCAAATGCAGCACCTGCATCACCAATATCTACAGCAAATCCAGCCATGGTTTATCCTTATTGTGTTTGTGTTCTAAACAGCTCTGCGTCATATTGAAGACCAAGCCTCATAGCATTACGCATGATGTCGGGTACGACAGCAACATTTACAAGACTACGTTGTAGGGAGTTTTTAAGTTGGTTAGAGAAACGTGAGGACCATACCTCATCATTAATCTCTTCCCAAAGTTTAGTTCCCCTTAGCATATCATCTTTGTCACCTTGTGTCAAGAGTGAAAGAGCTAGGGTAGCTTTCTGTTTTTGGTAGTTAGCAAACTCTTTATACTCTTGGTTCTCTCTATAGATCATCTCACGTATGTCATAGTAGTTCTGTACTGGTGCTGGTGTAGCACCGAAGAAGACACCAAAGGCAGCGTTAGGATCTAAACCACTTACAGCAAGTTTGTGTGTCTTACTGCGGTAGTTGCCTGTCTCTACAAGCTCACGGATCTTAAAACCTTTGTCGAAGGTGGAAAGGTTACGTAGGAGTTGCGTCAGGTCATCACGAGCCATGCCTGGGTTACCCCCTACCATAGCTTTGACACCCGACAGGCCAACCGTAAGCATGTCACCACCAATCTCACCTGAAGGACCAAAGAGAGTAGTGAAGAGATCATCCTCGAAGAGCTTACGATATGTGTCCTGAACCTGACCAAGAGGAGCTACACGCTGGGCGTAGGCTGTTTCTGTTCCTAGAAGATTAGACAAGACAGCATCAACTAAACCATACTTGATACGATTAAACATCTTGACAGACTCAGTATCTTCTGGGTCATAACCTAGGCTCTCTGTAATGTAGCCCGTCATCTTACCTGCACCTAGACCTGTAAGACCAAACATCGGACCCATGACTAAAGCCATACGTACACGTTCACCTGCTGTAAAGTTACGACCAACAGCAATATTTTCCATAGCACGGATGGTAAAGGAAAGCCATTGAGTAGGGACACGCATAGGTCCACTCTGAGCAAAGTTTCTTGATTGTGTTGTCATACGGAATGTAAGGTCTTGCTCACGGTTAGTGATCCAAGTCTTACCTTCTGGTGACAGAGGGTCAATGCCAGGACGTTTAGCACGATGCTCTAGGAAAGCCGTGATAATACCTGTCATACGAGAGGCACGTTCACCTTCCTTAAAGAAGATAGTAGACTTGTCTAAGAAGTAGTTGACACCTTCTACTGCCTTACCTGTTAGGTTACTAGCCGCACCAAACTTTTGTGGAGCCTGAAGTTCTATAACTTGGTTGTCTACAATGTTACGACCACTCTCGTCAATGTAACGGACAAGAGTATTGATCTCGTCTAACTCTAGGCCTGTTCCCTTTGCTAGTCGTTCTATTGCTAACTTACGTGTAGTTGGGTTTGTAATATTAGCGATGGCAAGCATAGGCACAGTCAGGCCTATACCTTTAGTGCCCTGCACAGGGGAGATCCCTACGATAGTCAAGGCATGTAACCCTTGCAATACAAACTGGTCAGGGTTAAAGAAACCAAACTTAGAGTAGAAACCTACACGAAGTAACTGACTGCCAGGATCAGTCTTAGTGAAGTCTACTTTCTTACCTGTGATACCAAAGACTGCCTCGGTAGCCGAAGCTGTGAAGGTGTCCCATTTGTCACTTAGCCATGTTGACTGGTTAAGCCTACGTTTAATTACGTCTTGTTGCTCACGTAGCTGGGCAGCAATATCATTGAACTTACCTGTGTTAGTTACCTTGGCACCAAGGAAACGATTGAGGTAGTCGTTAGTAGGAACACCAGCAGGGAACTCAACAACACCACCAGCCTTCTCAGCTAGTTTGACCCAACCTACCAAGGCATTCTGGGAGGCTGCACGGTTAGCATATCCGAATGTTTCAGATCCAAACTGGTCAGCAATGGCTGAGATAGGGTTGGCGTTAGCAGCTTTCTTACCGCCAAACTCCATGAGAACATTGTCCCCACGTTTCATGTTTAGGCGAGAACCAACAACCTCTCCAAAGGTTGAACCTACGTTAGCTACATTCTCTCCTGCCTCTTCTACTGACACCTTCTCGTCACGAGCCTTGAACACAAAGTCCTCAGAGAAGTTAACCTTGTACTGTTGGGAGAGCTTCTGTAAGTCCTCTAGGTCAGTCGTATGTTTTCTCCAAGTGTTGTTGTTTCTGATAACGTCACCAAGTTCGTCATACTCAGCTTTAGTAAGTACAAGCTCTTTAATGTCCTTGACACCATTGGCACTCAGTAGTTCTCTTACTTTGGTTGAGATGTTGTTTAACTCAGTCCTTGCGAGGATAGCCTGGTCTTTACCAAAGGAGCCAAGCATAGTCTTGAAGCCACCTGAGATCTTGTTACCTGACACCAAAGTCTGTTCTTTAGTTAAGCCTACAAACCAACGGAACTCAGCGTTAGTACGAGGACCACCAACATTATAAGGCATAACATCTACTCGTTCGAGTACACGAGTGGACTTTACATTAGTGACATAGAGGTGGTCTAGGTGTGTCTCTGGTACTTTAAAGGATACTTGGTCAGGCCCAAGCTCTTCCTTACGCAAGCTACGGCCTGTCTTTAGGTCTAGGATAAGTTCGTCATCAGGAATGCGAATTTTCTGACCATCCACACGGTACACCACATCTCCGAAAGTATCCGTGAAGTCAGCGTAGATACCACCCTCAGCAACTATCCTCTTTAATCTCTCAGAGGATTTGATCTGCCATGTGGCGTCATTAATATCCTGGACAGCTTCGTAAGCATCCAAGACTTTATTAGAAGGTGTCGTCTTGTACATAGTCTTGTACATAGATTGGAAAGACTCTCGTGTTGGAGCCTGACGCATATGCGATAGGTCACCGTCACGGAGCTGCTCAAAGAAGTCACTTAAGTTCTCTAGCTCTTTACCTCTTACAGCACGAATAGTCTTCTGGTATGGTTTAAACAACTCACTTATAAGTGCTTGACCAGCTTCAGCCTGCATAAACTTAGCACCTAGCTTATCACCTAGGCGTAAAGTAGCAGCACCAAATACTTTATTAATGGCATCACCAACAAAGGTGCCTTTGGCTAAAGCCTCGGCCTGCCCAGGTAAACCTAGGACATTTATTCTTTGTTCTGTCTCAACGAACCAGCCACGGCCTTCTTCTCTTTTGACAACCCTAAGGCTAGGGTCTTGGGCTGCAATGTCTTCTGCATCTACCTTACGTCTAAATGGAGCACCCGAGCCTTCCTTACCCATACGAACGATAACCTTGAAGTCATCAGATCCTTCGTCAATAACAGAACGAGTACTGACAACAACATCGTTTAGACTATCTGCAATACGAGCAGCAATATCTGTAGCTCGTGCTTCGATAACTGCACGAGGAATGTACTCCCCAAAGGAACCCTGGCGATTGATCTGCTCAAGTTTCTCAGTGATGATATTCTTTCTTGTACCGTTACGTACCTCAACACCAGAGGGACGAGCCATAGGTCCAGAGGCAGGGTCTAAGTCCTCAGGAAGCATACGCCCTGCCATGATCTCGTCTGTCTGTACACCTGCGTCATCCACAAGTTTAGTTGCCGCAACAGCCGCTGGTACTTCTCCGTCGATAACAGCAACAGCATCAATAGGACGACGAGCCTTTGACAAACTAAGGAGCTTACCTGTACTACTAAGACCAGCCTTAGCTAACTTAGTGGCACCTAAAGTAGCAATGTCAGCTGCACCAAAGGCAGCATTCAAGCCAGCCATAGGGTCATCCCCTAGGTATGTGGCATCGTTAGCTGCTTTAAATAGATTCCAGATGCTATCCTCTGTGAAGATACCTTCTGATGCTCTCTCCTTGATGTATTCTTTAGCCCACTCCTTAAACTCGTCAGGTTTAAGTGTATTGAAGGCTTCTCTGATTTCTGTACCCTCACGATTAGAACGGAAGGTTACATTCTCAAAGGCACCAATAGTAAGCTCTCTTAAGATATTAACATCAAGGAATGTGACAACTTTAGAGAAACCTGACTGGTCATTGTCTTCGAACGCCTGTTGCATCAGGTCATTCCAAGTCTCCATATTTGTCATTGTACGAGCAGCGTAGGCATTGACACCATTATCACCAAGCATCAGGTTCTGCATAAGCATGTACTCACCCAAGGTCATATCCTCACCCTTGGCTGTACGCTGTTCAATAATCTCTGCTACTTCTTCTGGCTCTAAGCCATCCTCAATAGCCTTGTTAATTGTCAAGGCATAGTCAAAGTTAAGTCCTTGTGTTCTTGCTGCTGTCTCTGCTGTGTTGTCCCCTACGGCACGTTCAGCTTCTACTTGGTCTACTGGAAGGTCTGTTGCCAAAGCAATGCCTTGGGATTTCTTACGTTCTACATCACTAAGAGGATTGTAGACAGAAGGCTCTTCAGCCAAGTCTAAGTCCTGCTGTAAGGCAAGTTGATTGAAGATCTCATCTTCTAAGGTCAGCAGAGTTGTCATTTTTGTGGACCACCATCACCAAATCCTTTAGTAGCACCAAATGCTCGGAAACCTAAGTCAGCGATAGTACCGAACATCTGAGCTTGGGCACCTGCTTGTGCAGCTTGGCCTGTAAGAGATGTGTATTGTTGACTTAAACCAGACATCATGCTTCCGAAGCCTAGGTTAGATCCTAGTTGAGAACTAATACCAGACTGACCACCAGCTAATGCTGAACTATCTGACACACCCATAGCTTGAGCTTGGGCTTGCATTTGTGCTCGTCTAGCTAGTGTTGCTCGTATTGCTGAACGCCTCTGACGTTGAGCTTGTTGACGTTGTTGTTGTATCTGTGTCTGGGCAGCAGATCTTGCAGCACCAGCGGCTCTTTTTGAGGCATTGAGGGACGCAGCTGTGCCGTAAACAGCAGCCCCAGCAGCTATTGCTGCACCAGCAGATAAAACACCTGTTACTGCTAATGTTGTAAAAACCGCCATACTATACTTCCTTCACATATGCTGTTTCTGTGGGTTTAAACCCTTTACGCTTAAACAATAATCCAGCTTTAGAGTTTAAAATATTGTCAAGCTCAGAGAGTCTTATGAAATTACAACCCTTGCTCTCTGACCAAATTGTATAATCGTCTACAAGTTTTAATGCCGTTCTTCCTATTCTATGCTCAGGGTCAATCCAAAACATAAGCTCTTGGGCGAAAACCATGTCGTTAATTGGCATATCAGATACAATAGCTATAAGAGCACCGACAACCTCTTCGTTATGAACCACAATTTTAACAAAACCATTTTCACTGTGTATAAGGTTTGTGACAAGCTCACTTACTTTGTTTGTGTTGACTTTACTCCAGGCTGGATGTGGTATCTCTTTGCAGAATTGTTTTACAGATAAGACTGTATCCAAAACGTCATCTTGGGTTGCGTCACGAATTGTATAATTAGACATTAGTAGCGTGGGTTCCTAGCTGCTATGATGCCCCAACCTAGGAGCAAGAAGTCCTTACCTTGTTCACTCTCGTATCGGATACGCATGGAACGCCCATGGCCTCTAATCTTGAGTCTGGTGGTAATGACAGTTTCTGGGTAATCGTATAAATCAAGGTTGTTAGGGTCAGGGGTAACAGGGTACTTCTTCCTGTTAGCTTGTTGTGCTGTACTGAAGTCTTCAGCAAAGTCCCAAGCTGTTGACACCAGAAGGGAGGATGGACGTACAGCTTCGTACCCACTAATCTCATTACCTGTGAACCCTGTTTCTGTCACTCGTGAGTAGACAGCAATGTAAGGTGCGTTCTTCTTGGTAATCAAATCACCAGCAAAGTCATACCCTGTTTCAGCAAAGGATGAGTAGTTTGTGTCTCCCCAATCCAAGAAGCTAATACTTGAGAAGGAACCCATGGTTAACTTATTGGTAGCCCCATCACGACAGATAAGAACAATAGCTGGGTCACCTGTGTTAAACGCAGAGATCTGCGTAGAGATAACATCATCAACAAGGGGTCCAGTGAGATCTATGTACTTTGGGTCTGGGGTAGGGGTGTATGTAGTCCACTCCTGGTTAACTGAAAAAGTTGCTATTGACGATGAGTTATAAGTTACTCCAATAGTAAAAGAAGTCGAAGTTACTGCTGTTACTGTGTAAGTACCTTCGTTTAGGTTTAGTAAGGAGAAATATATTCCACTTGCTACAACATAAGGGTCATCTTCTAAAGTTGGTATACCTGAGAAGGTTACGGTATCACCTATTGACAGAGTATTAGATATTAAGTTGACGGTAAGAGTACCTAGGTCTGAGCCAGCATTAACTGTAAAATCTAATGTAGTCCCATTAATGGGTAGGGCAGGCGCAAGAACCATAACATCATCAGCACCTGAATTAGCCGTAACGTCCAGCTCTAGCTCCTTGGCTCCATAACCAGAGTAGAATGAAAAACCTACTATTGAATCTGTTAGTATTGATTGATCTGACACTTTCCAAGGGTAGAATGCCTGAAGGGGAATGTCGAGTATAAGGAAGTTATTTAACTTAGATTCTACAGTCTCATCATCATCAGGGTAAGCCCAGTAGATACGCTTGTTAATACTATCATAAGCTGCTGTAACCTTAAGTTTAGCATCAGAACTAATCTTGTCCCAAAAGCTCTGTATAGTAGGAATTGTGAGGTTCTGTTCTTGACCCTGGCCTGACACTGGGTCAGTCCCTAGTGTGTGGATACCGAAGCGAGACCACCAAAAAGGATTACCCTCAGCAGCTACGAAAGACTCAGCGTTAAGGATACCAATACGAGAAACACGGTTAATGGAATAAGACGAGGCTTTGAAAACACCGTCAACACCTGCGATCTGCCAGACGCCATTCTCAGCGAAGACAAACAAAGATGATTGGTATGCGTAGAGTTTTTGTATCTTGACAGCATCGGGGATCTTAACTTCCCCTCCGTCTGTATCATATAGATCAGAAAGGTACTCAGCTGTAGGGTCATTCTGTTGATGACAAATACCTAAGTCATCCACATTCTCCACAAGTTTAGAGAATAGAATTGTCCCTGCATTCTTAGCACTATCCAGGCCAGCGTAGAACACACGACCAGCAAAGGACTCGACACAACGAAAGCGACTGCCCTCCTCCTCTGTCATATTGGTCAAGCCTGTTAGACCTGACGCAGACCCTCTGTTCTTCTCGAAGAAGTCTAAGACATAGTGACCGTTACCAGTTAATGTAGTACCAGCGTATATCCTATCAAACTCAGCCTCAAGGTAATCCCCGTCAGTGTCTTTACCAGAGTACCAAGGATGTGTTAGACGTTTTGTTAAGTCTGTTGGTGCTCCATTGCCTGTGTTCCAGCCAGCATTCTGTGCGTCATACTTACGGTCCTGGGAGGGACTAGCTTCATCTTCGTAGTAAGTACTGGTGTCACCCTGCCACTGGAAGTCACGGACTTTAAAATCTATCTGAGTGGCTGTAAAGGTGCCTGAGCTATAGCTAACAGCTATAGTGTTAATACCAGGAGAAGAAACAATTAGATTGCCCTTGAGACTTGTGAATTGACATTTAGATACGTCAGCTCCAGCAGAACCTGAGAAAACGTAGGTATTTAAGTTAACTGAATTAGTCTCAAGTTGTGCTGAGTACGGTACGTCAGACTTGTTATAGAAGTAAAGAGTAGCTCCTTTTTGTAACACAAGAAACTCAAGGTCTGCATTACCTCCTACGTTCACCCAATCACCAGTACTGGTAATCTCTGAGTCTGACAAAGTGAAAGAGGATAGTGTATACTCTTCCTCTAGTGCAACACCTAAGCGTCTCCGTCTAGTCCCATCACGGCGAAGGTCACAGTTAAGTTCGTCAACAGATGCACCTTCAGGGAACGTAAGTTCCGCTGCCTCAGTGATAAGACCCTTGACAAAGTTATTAACTGCTTTTTGATTTAGACTCTGAGGCATCTCTGACTTTCTTACGTTTCATGAAGTCTTCTGCGTACTCGTCACGTTTAATTGACTTTGACTTACTTTTGTTACGTAGGTATTTCTCTAAGGCTTCTTTGGCCTTCTTCATACTTGTGTAACGTCCAGACAATTCTTTAGGTAATACACCCACCTCAAACCTAAACTTGAAGAAAATGTTTCCGCCTGGCTCTTTCTCTATGAAAACTTTATTCTTTAGCTTTTCGGTAGTGCAGACACATAGTTGCTTTTCTCTGTTGTCTTGATACTCAATCATTAATGACGCCCATAACTATTTCTTTTGTTAGCTCGTTTGCTCTTGTACTGGTCATTCTGTACATACGACTTCAAACGACGAGCAGCCTGTTCTACCTTAGGGTCTGATCCACCCTTGAACAAAGAGAAACAAGCTGACTTAGCTTCAGCTAAAAGGAGAGGCATAAGTGTGTTGTCAAGGTCCGGCTCGAAGGCATCTGTCTGGCTGAACGTAGGATAAACAGAACCCCATGCCCGTGTCTTTGATGCTTGAAGAGATGTTTCTTCTGCTGAGTTAAAGGAGTCAAAGATCAAGTACTCATCATCAAAGGAAGTATAGTAAGCAGGGTCACGATCAGAAGCTACAAAGATGTCTACACTTCCTTCAAAAGTTTCTACTAAAGTATTTGCTTCATCCATACGGTCAAGGAATACTAAAGGATCAACGAAGTAGATCTGCTTAAATTCTTTGTTTGCTACTGTACCTACGTTGTACTCAATCCGTGTGATCTTCTTTGTGTCTGTTGGGTACTTAAAGTGAGTAGGCTTGTTGGTATCAGCTAAAGCTACGAGGGACAACAAACGACTATGCTCAGGGATCTCCCTGGCAGCTATAATGTTGTAGTATGTATCTTCTACTACTGACGCAATTTGTTGTGCTTCTACTGTATCAGTAAGACTATTAACATCCTCTGAGTCCATGTCTGACAAAATAGACTGTACAATTTGTAAGAGTGTTGTTTTCATTACGCTGCCGACCCCATAACTGACATAAAGGCAGAAGCTACGTCTAAGGTAAATGAAGAATCACCTTTGATTTTTACCTCTAGGTAATCATTTTGCGAAAAGGAAGTGTACCCGAAAACAGAAATAGAACCCCAAGAACCTGAACTAATTGTACGTATAGTACGAGAACCTGACAACTCTGTTCCATTTTTAAAGAGAGCGAACTGTACATCGTGATTACTGCCACCAGTTTGTTTAGAAGAAATTGTAAACACAATCTGAGCTTCTATATCCTCTAAACCTGTATACTTTAGACGAGCATTAGGTGAGGTCACTCCTGTAAACCCATTAGACTCAGCAATTACAAAAGTAGGATTTAAGGGTGTGTCAGATGTTGTTACTGAATGTGTGTATGATGGTGTTGTTGCATCAAAGGCAATGTAAGCTCCGATGAAACGACTGTTTTGATACCAGTCACCAGAGCCTGTACCGTCAGCTACATAAACTGCACCAGATATAGCCGAAGAAATATTCTTAGGTTCATGTAAGTATGGATCTGTGAGTGTTGAGTGATTTACGTTAGCCATCGTAGCTCCTATAGGGATATATACTATCGCCCCTGCCAAGGTTTAATTTATTATACACTAACTAATAACTTTTGTCAATACAGAAAGTGAGGTGCCCCCGAAGGGACACCCCGTTAGTTTTTATACGTCAGGGTTAGTTACAACAGTAACGATACCTTCTGAACGGTACTTCTTAACACCGTAACGAGCAGTTGTTACATACTCATGGCGTTGGAAGTCTTTGTTGTACTCGTAGTCTACCTCAGGCTGTTGACGCCATGCACCCACGAATGGGTTAGCATCACCTTCAGTGGACATGAAGTAGTTAGCAACACCGTTGTTCACGTTGAATGCGTTAGCTGTAGAACCATCACGTTCCAGCAAGGCAGAGTCAGAGACTGTAGACTTGAGGAAGTTAGATGTATATACGTCAAAGCCGTATACGTTAGCTACAAAGCGCATACCTGTTGCGATACCATCACGAACAATACCTTCAAACATTGGGTTGTTAGCAACACCAACGATGTTAGACAATGTGTTCAGTTGGAACTCAACAGATGGATCAACGATAGCAACCAGGCCACGATCAGGAACAGATGCTTTCTTCAATGCGTAACGTGCATATGCGAAGTCAGCCAGTTCGATCCGACCACCATTACCACCAGAGATACGATGAGCAATACCGTTTTGTGCTTCTGCTGAGTTTGCAGACACACCAACTTCAGGAGCAGCGAAAGTAGTAGTTTCGAAGTGCTCAAGAATAGCACGGGCTTGTTCTGGAACAAAACGTGCTTCAAGCTGTGCACTGTAGAACGAATCCTGTGCAGCTTTCTTGGTGATGTAAGACGCAGATGACAAATACTTGTCAACGGTGAATGTGAAGTTTGCTGTATCCAGTGGATCGTAGGTAACTTGTGTGTCGTCTGTGTAATCATTAGTTACGATTGCACCGATCTGTGGGATATTGAAAGTGTCTCCATCAGGGAAACCTTCAAGCATACGGACGTACCGTTGTGCCATCATCTCATCACGGAGAAGTTCTTTTAGTTCTGAGGACCACAGTTCACTGCGGACAAGGTTAGTACCGACGTTGCTTGCAGCTGTTGCGCCTGTACCTACTGTATTCATACCAGCCATTGCTAGTCTCCTTAATTACCGAACCTATCACCCAAGCGCATCTTATCTTTCATAAGTTGTTGTTGCACTGAGGGTGTATAGTATTGATTGGGGTTTGACCTACGAAGGTTCTGATAGTAAGACCAGTTACGTTCCTTCGAGGATTGCATATTTACCCCTTCTGTATTGACCGAACTGTTGAGCATAGAACTAAATGCACTGTCTTGCTTGTTGTCTCCAAAGAGAGCCAAGAAAGCAGAAGGTGATTCAGATGCTAGTTGCTCCATACGATCCATTGACAAACCTAGCTCTGAGGCTTTAGCTTGCAATGCCTGACCAAGTTTGTCACCGTACTGTCCCTTAAGTGTGTCTTCGACATTCTTTAAGTTAAGTTCTACTGACTTCTTGGTTTCTCGTTCCAGAAGGGTTTTCTCCACAAGGCTCTTCAGATCATCCTCGTTAAGAGAAGGTGGTGTGCCTTCCTCTTCAACGCCAGCAGTATTAGGGTCAGCCTCAAGATCTTTCGCAGTGCTGGTGTCTGCGGCCTTGTTCTTGATTGCGTCGATAATCTGGGAAGCATAATCGTTCTTACCTAGGTCTTCACGAAGTTGCCGATTCTGTTCTTCTAACTGTGAGATATAGTTGTCAGCTTCTAACTTACCTTTAGCTAGTGTCTCAGGATCTTTCCAGTTCTCGCCTTTGGCTTTCACAAGTCGTTCTACAAATGATTCTGTGGTTGCTTCAGTTGTAGGGGCTTGTTCAGTCTGAGGTTGGTCTTGGTTAGAACCTGTCTCAGTAAAAATGGACATTGGTTATTCCTTATCTAAGTTGATTAAGTCGAGCACTTGGTTGAGTGCCCTGTTATACCCGATACGATCAGCTTGCTTATAGGCCCATGAAGGGCTGTCATAGTCTGTTGATGGTGGGGTCTCCTTGAGCATTGGCCCTAGGATTTCTTTGAGACGGTCCAGGCTTTCCCTGTTTGACAAAATAGCTTGTTTAGCTTTTACCTTGTCTTCTTTCGTCTTGCATTCTTTGTACCAAACGGATTTCATTTAGAGTCCTTGCTCTATAGCAATCTGTTGTTCTTCTTCGTACTGAACCTGTGCCTCAGTAGCAATCTTCTGAGTTTCCATTTGTTCTGTTACTGTGACGTTTTCACTGAAGAGTGCTGGTTCACCCAGTTCGTCAGCCAACAGACGAGCAAACTCTTTACCTGACAAGTGGGCAGCCATGGTAGGATCTGACAACTTAAGCTGGTAGAGTTGTGTCAGGCTCTGCAAACGATTAGCACGTTCAGCAAAGTGACGAGCACCCATAGGAACAATCTTACCGTTAGCCTTGATGTCTTCCTTAGTGATCTGCTCAAAGAAGGAAATACCCGTGTCATCGTCAAGGATACGTATGGTGTCAGCATAGTCCATGTTACGGCGTGAGGCCTCAAGCATAGAGTTAAGGATAGGCTCAAGGAAGACACGTTCGAAGTGAGCTGTCTTATGTTGGAAGATACGACCAGCAGCTGTCATAAGCTGGTTAACCTCGAAGGCTGTCTTTTCACCTGCACTACGGATACCCATGGCTTCACGAGGGGCACCTGCAAGCATCTCCATTTTGTTCTCTAGGTTCTGTATCTGGAAGTCAGCGTTAAGGGCTGTAGCGTCTGGTGCTAGGTAACCTACGTCACCCTCTTCACCTAAGTAGATACGGGAGCCAGGCTCAAAGTCGAAGTCCTCTACGTCCCCACGGATCTTCATGATGGGGTAGGCGATCTGATCGAATACGTCAGCCTTTAGGTTCTCCAAGTGGTCAATGCGATACTGCATACCCACGAGGTTATCTAGTGGCCCCATGGCATAGAGGTTGTCAGGGCGCTCACGCCAGCCAGCGTGGAAGACAGGAGCCTTACCTAACCAACTAGGGTTCTGTTTATTGACAAGAACGTAAGCACGATCAACAACAGTAATAACACGATTCTTATGGAACTTACCTGTGCTTCCATCATGGATGTCACCGTAGAAGGTCAGAAGCTCTACGTAGTTAGACTCATAGTATTCCTTAAGGGTAGAGAAACCATCCGCAACATAACCCTGAGACTTAGCTACATCCACATCCTGACCTGAAGCATCTGCACGGTTACCTACCATCTTATCCAAGATGTCAACCATATAAGCATTATCTGCTGATGCTTCTACCTTACGTGCTACCTCTCCGAGGGTGACAATAGACCTTACAATCTTAGGGCTTTCGCTAAAGGAAGGAGCCGTAGGATTAAAGCAGACATCGAAGGGACTAATACGGACTAGCTTAGGGCCGACGTAGTTTACTGTGCGTTCCCCTGTGTCCTCATACTCCGTATAGTCTTTGACAAAATCTACAGTAGCAAAACAGTTACCATACTGGATGTAGTCATTAATTAGTTTACTTACGGTATTCTCGAAGTCAGACTGACGGATCTTACTTTGCATGTATGCCTGGATGACATCACGCTTCATCTTTAAGTTTGACTCTTCATCGTTAGCTTCAAAACGGAACCAACGCTTCTGAGGAAACAAAGCAGAGAAATAATTAGCATGAAGGTTGTCAGCAATCTGGGTCAGCTTAGGTGTTGTCGTGCTGTTAGTCCAAGGTAGTTTGCTGTTGCTGGTGGTACGTGTGTCAGTAGCATAAATATAATTACGAAGTTCTTTCCACTCGTCAATCTTATTCTGTCTATTTAAATTCCATTTGTCCCAACGGGATGAGATTTCCACGGCTAGTGCGTGTGGATCAATCATTTCATCTAGGTCAATCGTTGTTCCAGCCATTACAGTCTATTCCTTATTGCGTTTGAGCACATCTCGAAGAAATCTTCGTCTGTGTAGAAACCCTTAGCGCAGTTTACCTGAAATGTAACAAAACGTACATTTCCCTTTGTGTAGCCTAATTCTGGTTCAACTCTGTCAAGAGAAATTGTGTTCTTGTTTGCTACGTTCTTTGTACCATGTGTTTTAAAACAAAAGGGGACATTAGTTATGGCACACAAACCTTCTTGTTCTTCGTATAGATTAATAAGATATTGCAGTGTTAAGTTAAATGGAAGTGACTTGATTTTAGATCTACTTTTAGATCCATTCAGAAGTCTCTTAATTTTGTAACCCAAATCCTCAGCCATCTTGTAGTTGTGTTTGCAAACATAATTGCAAAAATTAGAACCTTTAGTAGACGTTTGTATAAAAATAGTACTACAGTAAAAACAAACACGATTGACGGGTTTATCTAACAAACCTTTAGCCAAAGGAGACCCCTCCGAAGCGTTGGTTAAACTGCACTACATTATCCTTTTGCCTACGGACACTACGTGCAGGTTTAACAGCCATATCTATTACAGAAGCAAGAGCATCAATAACGTCATCATGAGCAGGGTTACGTGATGACAACTCTTCTTCTAGGATCTGCGTGTTACCGCCTCTGTAGTGCCAGATACTAAGGTTGTCATATCGTGGCTCAAGGACAGCAGCAATACGTTCCTGCTTATTACCTTGGGTCTTGTTAGGTCTGAACTCATCAATACTTATGGATAGGCCATGTTGCTTGATTAGTTCTTTTAGTTGCTTAACGATAGCTACCTGCGCTACTGTAGTCTCAGCCCTTAGTTTACGGAAGGACCACTTGTTAGATAGCTGAAGGATGTGCTCGAAGTAATCCGATATACGGTCAGTACGGAAACGATCAATGTCTAATACGTATACGTTATTCTCTGCGTCTATCCCTACGATGACAATGGCTGTATAGTCAGCCTTCTTTGACAAACTAAATGCAAAGTCAACAGCAGCAAATACGTTCAGGCGATTATCTTTATAGAACCACTTACCGTTATCTAAGACCAAGTGTTTACGGTCATAGTACTGGAACTTATCGGAGCCTACAGGTACGTTGTCAGGATCACTTGGGTCATTGTAGTACTGTGCTCTAAATTGTCCACGGTCTAGGTATTGCCCTCGTTTCTTAGCTAGGACACGTATGTCAAAACCAAACCACTTACCATCCTTACGTTGACTGCGGGGCCAAAGCATCTGGCCTGTGCCATCCCCTCTGTCCTCCACAGGACGTTCGAAGATCTCGTAGATGTTGTCCTCACCTATCTTCTGTCCTTCGTCGTCATACTGATCCTCTACCATCTGGAGGAGATCATTATACAAGTCTGCTGGGTGGTATCTGGTGCCTACGACCCACTCCTTAGCATCCGCCCCTTCGATAGATGACAACAGAGAATACTGGCTCTTTACTTTGTTTCTACCTTCACCTGTGTAGGCATTCTCATAAACAACTACGTCATCGAGGACAGCAATATCGCAGTGCATCCCTGTAAGAGAAGTAGTGAGACCACCAGTAAAGATAGACGGATCACGGACATTCTCTTTCTTCCTGTCTGGGTGGTCTAACATAATTTCTGAGTTAGTCCACCTGGTACGCTTACCGTCATCAGGATGTACATGGTCAGGCCAATAACGAGAGTATATCTCAGAGGTAAGAATGCCCTTGATAAACCCTAACTGCTTTTCCGCTAGGTTAGCAGTGGCAGATATATACAGTATACGTAAAGTTGGGTTCTTTGTCAACTCCCAAGCTACACGATAAGCAATTAATCTTGACTTACCATGGTCACGAGGGAACAAGAGTAGCTGATGAGACTTGGAATCAGGTCTTGTCCACCAGTTAGCTACCTCCTCATGGCATTGCCCTAGGACTTGCTCAGGTGCAACGAGCTTAATGAAGGTGACAAGATCTGTCTCTGCTGCTGTACGTATTTGCTCTAGGGTTGCCATGTATTAGGCTGCGTCTTCAACTGCCTGTGGTGTTGCATCGACTACCGCCTGTGCCGCTGTACGTTCAGCCACATCAGTAGTAATCAACGGGTTCTCAACGGTTTCCTCTACAGGCTCTGCGTCCATGTCATCAGAGTAGACCAAGCGTGTGACTGTAGCCTCAACAGGTTCAATGGCTGTGACTGTGATAACCTCGTGCATCACATCTTCCATCTCACCAGTTTCTTCGTTGAAGACCTGTTCACCTGTGGGCTGCATCTCACGCACTTCTGCACGACCATCTGCAACCACATACTGTGCTAGTCGGGCTGTGGCTGTACGGTAGGCTGCAAGCTGACGATCAAAAAGTGTCTGATCTGCATCCGCTTGAAGCCAATCAGGAACGTCTACATCCAGTGCTGCACCTGCGTTAGCAATTACATCTTCACGCATTGCCTGATACGCTGAGTTACCACCTACTGTAAATGTTCGGTAAATCTTTCCATCATCTGAAACTTCAGCAAAGATTTTATCATTTGCGTCTAATAGTTGATATGTTGTCATAGCTCATCACTCCAAGCCAAGTACGCATCCGTTGTATTAGCTAGTAATTGAGCTGCATTGCCAGCAGTCAAACCAGAGGATACTGAAAATTTAAATAGTGCTGTGTTATTTGAAGCCCTAATAAATGTGGGAACTGCGGTGCAAGTGTTTGAACCTCCAGCCGTGTAGACTGAATAATCAGATGCCGTCCCTGATTGGTCAAGACCTGTTGGCCCTGTTAAAGACCGCATCGTCACAGGGAAAGATATAACCCCGTCTGCTTGCGTTGTACTTGAACATTCAGCAAGACTAAAACGATCTCCAACTTGACCCACATCGATCCGATAATAATACCTCTGACAAGCCGCCAGTTCTTCCCCGTAAGACCGATGCTCGAAGGGGGTGGCGACTTTGCCTAGTTCAACCTGTAATCCTGTGAACTCAACATAGTCACCAGAGGTAATTGAAACATTACCCCCAGCTTCGCTTAGGATTATTATCTCTATACTAAACTGAGTGCCAGCAGTTGCATCAAGCGTAAAAGTCTCCTGCAAGTAATGCCATTCACCGTCTGCAATAGCAGTTTTCTTGCCTTGATCCGTATTTGATCCATCATAAAGATAAAATCTAACAGAAGGATGGTTTGTTTTGACCCAAACAGATGCGGTAAACTCACGACCATTAAACAATTTGTAATCTTCAATCGTTTGCCGTGTCCCCATAAATCCATTCGTTGTTGCAGTTGCCGTCAATCTCCATGATTTGGTGTTGCTCAAAGCACTAGGCTGATTGGATGTGATATGCTGCTTATTAGCAGTAATATTATGATTTTGCTGGAAGCGATCCAAGTAATACTCTTCATCAGTTGATGATGAGGCTGTAGTAAAATCACCTCGCTGTGATATGTTGCAATCACCATTGATAATCAGGTTCCTACGCCCTGCACCAATCAGGTTAAACTGTTCCTGTGGTGTCTCAGCCCGTAGCATTGCCTCACCAGCTATGCCTGTGGGCTTGTCTAGTTCTGCCAGTTTTTCACGGACGTTGATGCTAGGCTGTGTTACAGTTACCGTCATCTTACTGTTCCCCTACCAAATTGTTTGAGGCACTAATCGCTGCCGATACCGCCGTTGTTGTATTGTCTACCCTGCGTAGCCCTTGGAATACTGAACGTCCTGCGCTTGTACCCACATGAAGTAACTCTGTGGTGTCGTCATAAGCCAAAGCTGTTACCGCATCAGAGGAGCCGTATAGCGTGGCTTGGGTATTATCTTGGAACAACACCTTCTCGTCCTCGTAGATTTTCTTGATCTGCTCTGGGGATGGGGCTGTGGCTGATATGCGCCAGAGGGCTAGGGAGCCTGTGTAGACCCCACCGTAGCTAGATGAAGGGCCATCTGTTGCCACGTACAAAACTGCATCTGTACTAGACACATCCCGAACTGTGCCGCTTTTCGTGCCTTGTAAAACACCTCCAAGCCAAACCTCTAAAACACCATTTCTTCGTATAAAACACCAACAGTTCCACACATCAGCATCAATAGAAGGCGTGGTAATATCTGTTTGTATCGTTGTTTTGTTTCCTGAACTATCACCTGTGGAAAACCACACTTTATCTGTGGTATATGAACCAACGGTAAAAAGGTGATTTGCGTTGTTTGAATTACGAGTTAAAAATGGGCCAATGGTATCTGTACCTTTTTGCCAACCCATAATACAAAAGTCACCCGTCCCAAAGTCCAAGTCACTGTTATACGGCTGCATCAGGTAGTTAGAGTCAGACCACCCGCTATACGCCACCAGATCAGCACCAGTAGCCACAGGGTCTTTGGTCACAGTGCCAAACACCTGTAAGCCATTGCCGTTCACGCTGCGATCTTCTTCGGCTAGGCGTACTGAGATGTTGTCTACGGTTGTCTGCTGACCAGAAACAGTACCCCCACCCTGCAAGCTAAAGAATGTTGTGGTAGATGTAGCCACAAAATCTAGTGCAATAGTCGTGTTCGACAAGAAGCCAGATGCACCTATGTTTCCTGAAGACGCAGAGGTTCCAATTAAAATCCTAGATGTAATGCCCGTAACATCACAAGAAGCAACGTACCTTTTACCCACTACAGTGGTAATACTTTGATACACAGAAGCGTTTGACCCAGTGACTTGCTCCAAAATTGCAGAGCCACTTGAGTAAGTGAAAGTCCCATTTGAGGTGACTGTCCACCCAGAAACATCACTATCAAACGTACCATTCGTCACCAACTCACTGCCAGTAACGTCAGTATCATCCGTGTCGGACAAGGTGGCGAGTTTGATGTCGCCGTTCATCCAACCTGTGTTGTAGGTGGAGGTAATATAAGCACCTGCATTTTCGTTATTAATTTCAGATGTTTCTAAGATAGCTGTTAATCTGCTATTAAAACCTGCGGCAAGGCCATAATCTGTGGGCGTTGCATCTATTACATTTGCACCTGAGTTTGTGTACGTTATGGGGTTTAAAACAACAGCAGAATACGCTAGAGTGCCAACTAGCGTTTCATAGACACGTTCACTATTACCTCGCCAGTTACTAAATGTTTCGTCAGACGAAGGTATACTATCTACCACATAGTTGTAATATTGTTGTTGACCACCACTATTTTGTGCTGAAAACGCTAATTTGTTTTCTTTAGTAAATTCTATTTTATTTGCGCCTGTGTAGGTATTTGTTGTCTTTAAATCGACAACAGTCCCATCATCCTTGATAACACTGACACCACCATCGGAAGCTATCGCAATCGTAGGCACAGGTAAGCCCGTAGCTGCATCAATCGGGGCGTTGGGTAGCACGGTCATGGCTACATCGTTGACTATGGAGTTTACCAAAACTGGATATAATTCTGGTGTAAAATCGGTGTCTACATAATCTATTAAAGGAGTTACAAAGCCATTAACATTAACAGTGTCCGATCTGTGATAAGCTACATCTTCTATAAAACTAAAGATATCAACCCCTGCGTTATAAGTGGTACTAGATGCTGTTTTCCCAATTACTAATGTAGCATTAAGCATGGAGACTGTAGTTACTGGATAACTACCACCACCTATACGCATAATACCCGCACCATTTGACGTTGATGACGAAACAAGCTGCTTCCACATAGGCAGATCAGGGTCATCACCATCGTAGATCGTAACGGTATCACTCTCAGCCACAATCACAGCAACCGCAGGGAACTCCTTACGGCTACCACGAGTAGCAGTGTTCAAGGTTTCGTTATACCAGCTTGTGCCTTGTGTGCGCTTACGCCATGCACCACCGTCACTGTCCTTGCTGGTGTCATAAACGAATACGTCTACGGCTGTGTCAAGGATCTCTTTATTGTACTCATTGAGGTCAAGGCTGTGCCAGATGTCATTCAGTTTAGTACGAACTGATAGACCACTTTCGCCATTACTTATGGATGTTGCCATTTTGAAGTTTACTCCTAGATTCTTTTTCTTCTATCAGTTTATTCTCTTAGTGTTTGTTAGTTCTCTCTCTCTGAGAGCAGTCTATACGGTAGTCCAGTCAGCACTATCACGCCAGAACTCTGAGTCATTCCATAAGCCTGTATTCAACAACCAAGACTTACTTGGGTCTGTCTGTTCGAACTCTGTTGCTATTAACTGTTTCCATGAGAAGTAACCGAACTCAGCCTGGAAGTAGGCCAGCATACGGTCAGCCAAGGTGCCGCTTGTGTAGCCCTGGTCACCTAGGTACTTATACTGCATATCGTTAAGTGTGCCCGTGTAACCCTTCTCGGTTAGGATCTGGGCTTCTTGATCTGGGTCATCCGCAAATATCTGCATGAAACTCTAAGTATCCCTTAATTGACTTTAATGCCTAGGCGTTCTGCATCCTGAGAAAGTAATGACAAAGCCTGTTTGTTCTGCTCTTGCTCTTCCTTGGCTGCTAACTTCTTCTTAGCCTGAGAAGCATTGTCTTTATCTAACCAACCTTTGTCTAGCAAAAGTTTAGCCGCAGAGAAAGAACTACGACCACCAGTCTTCATTTCCTCAGCAATAGCCTTGATAGCCTCAGACTTAACCTTTACTTCTACTTCTCTACGCCAACGCTCTACATGAACCTTGACACCAGGACACTTACTTATGTTTTGCCATATGTCCCAAGAACCAAAGACTACCTGAGAGAACTCATACTCCGTAGGATCGTTAGGGACCATTGACAAATATAGAGCCTGAAGAGAAAGGTAATGCTTACCATGAGCCTCTATGTCCTGCTCCTTTAAGGTAAACAAGACATCTGAAGGATCTGCATAGGATAGCTCATAGAACAAACTTACTGTCCGAGCTTTACCATTAACACCTTTTAGTTGAGATAAGGAGAACATAAGTATACTAACTATTCTATCTTTTATTTTTTCTGAGGGTACAAGGTTAAGTATAGCACCATGTTTTTAAGGTGTCAAGAAGAAAATGACAAAAATAAGTAATTAAATTTTTATAGTCCTTGAGGTGATTTTAGGGATTGACAAGAGGCTCAGGAGTGTGTATAATTTCATTATCAGCCCGCCAGGGGTGATATAGTATATATCTATAGGCTATACCTTAGTATAAACTAAGGTTACCTTAGTATAGGCTAAGGTCCACTACGTAATCACTCTACGTAAGTACTTAACGTAGGTACTTAACACCAATAGGAGTAATAGTAATAGAATAATATTCTTTATGGTTCTTCTTACTTACGCCTAGTCCTAAGGACAGGTTCAGATTATCTCTGCTATAGCACCCCTTGGTACTTAAAATACCTTGGGGTGTTTTTCTTTTTGTTTATGTGTGTGTGTGTGTACTATGGCAATCCTTTTTGGCACCTAGGGAAAACTTATGAGAAAATTTAGGGTTGCATTGTACATACAGTAGGCACCCCCACGTCCCCCTTGGTCTCCCCTGCGCATCCCCTTACATTTAATGCCCCACCCCTAGGCTTTCCCTTGGTATTACCTGGGTGTTGCCTTGGTATTGCCTTAGTGTTGCCTTGATTGGGGTGAGGATAGCTTAATGTTAATAGGATTTACATTAGGTAGGTCATATGGGAAATAAACCTAAGCTCACCTTGAGCTATTCATGCCCCTGCAATCCCTAGGCTTTTCCCTGGGCTACCCTTCCAGGCATATCCTTGGCTAATACTTGGCTTATGGGATGTTTAAGATATTTCTTTCGGTAGTCATAAATTAATTTAAATTAGGTGTTGACAAATAGAATTATGGTTGTTTATGTTGGTGTCACTAACACAAACCCCTGAAAGGATCTAAGCCAATGGCTCACCCTCTAATTCATATTTCTAAAATGACTGGTAAGCTGGACGGGTTCCAGGCTATCAGCACTAACACCATGACAAACGAGTATTGCATTAAGCAAAACGCAAGTGGCAAGGCTGACAACATTTGCACCAAGTGTTACAGTCACACAATGCTAAAGTCATACCGAAAGAATATGCAACCGGCATTGCAGCGTAACAGTGAAGCCTTGGCTAATAAAGTGCATGATATGGATTACCTTCCGTCAATCAATCAGGCTTGGTTTAGGTTCAATGCTCATGGTGAATTGATTAACCTAACTCACCTAGAAAACCTAAACAGAATAGCAAGGAAGAACCCCCACTGTTCCTTTGCTCTTTGGACTAAACGGAATGATTTGGTGTCAAAATACTACAAGACAAGGGAAAAACCTAGCAACATGATCTTGATCTACTCTAACTCTAAGGTGTCAACTATTATGAGCAAGCCACCAAAGCACTTTGACAGAACATTTAATAATGTTTTAGAGCATGAGCATGTTGACAAACAGAATTGCACTGGTCAAAAATGTAAAGACTGCCGCCTATGTTATACTATAGGCAACCAAGTAACCACCATTGTGGAGATGGTAAAGAAATACTAAAGGAGAAACTAAAGATGTTCTATTGTATAGCAACCAAAGCCCTCAAGGATGGCACTCAAGGATTCCGCTTCAATGTGTGTGGCGTCAAAGGATTAACTCGCAAGAGGTTATTCAAGCGCCGCTGGGGCATAGCCAAAGGCAAGTCAATGGTGTCATTGCATATTGGTAAGCGTTCTGTTTATATTGAACGGAAGACAAACAAGACCAAAGGTAAAAGGATCAGGCATTTTGCAGGATGAATTACCTAAGTATCTCGAGAGAGAATTGGATCTGCTGGGTGTTGTGTCTCAACGCATGACACCTAGGCAACCACAAGAGAAACAAGAGCCACCTCAAGTATGGGATGGCAAAGGGGATTGTCCCTTTTAAATTAGGAGAAACTAATATGCTAGTGCAAGTTATTACCCTGAATATTTCCGATGGGGGTCAAACCACATATGTTGACATAGTAGGCACAGAGGATGCCGCAGAGAGTTATTTCATTTTGGATTTCCACAGAGAAGGGGGTGGGAATGGGACATTGAGAGTGTGCAAACTAGTGGAGGTAAGCCAATGATCTATGCAATCGCAGACGTACCACACGCAGATTATGACAATTATGACATGCTTAATAAGCTCTTTCACGCATTGTCACCGCTTGGCTGGGAGCATAGCTCGTGGAAGAATGACACATGCCCATCACTCCACTTTGATGACATGAAAGAGGAACGGCATGGCAACACCTGCCAGATATTCGTGGACTATGCAGACCCCGCCATGCGAGAGGATCCAGAGTGGCCTGTGCTGTCATTCAACTGCTATGACGCAGAGGGAATGCTGACACTCCAGAATGATTTTGACAATGTGGACAAGCTCCTAATCTATCTAACAGGGAAGGTGACACAATGACAAGGACAAGGGCAAGACAGTTAGAGGTTGTAAGGGTAGCAAGGGCCAAGGCATTTGTTGACAACTACAAGATGAACCAAGGCTGCAATAGGTGTGGCTTTGCCGAACATCCTGTAGCACTACAAATGAACCACATAGATCCCAGCACTAAGTTCAAGAATGTCTCTGAGTTAGTGAAGAAAGGTGTCATTGATACAATCAAGACGGAGCTGTCAAAGTGTGAGGTTCTTTGTGCTAACTGTCACGCTGTCCACACATATGCAAACCAACATCACAGAGAGGAGTTAGGCTCATGATCCGTATTGTACTGACCAGCAAGAGAACAAACCAAGAGATCTGCTATCATACATGCAAGAGACTGGACGAGGCGGAGAAACATGCCGAGATTTATAGTCGTATGGATGGTGTCAAAACGGAGATAGTGGGGGTGACACAATGACAAAGCGTAGGGACATAACACCAATAAGATCATACCAGATAAGACAAATAGATGTTATTGATGATGCTGACTGGCTAACGGAGCAAGAACGTGTCCATAGGTATGAAGAAGAAATAGAAGACTGCCTGTTGGTGGTGATGCCTAAGGAATATACCTATAGAACCCTTGTCAGGGACAAGCCCTAGGGTATCAACATTTTCAGATGTGTCAAGAGGGAATCGACATGGATTATGAAACAAATATCAGGCGTCATGACGGAGAGTATACCGTCTATGGAGAGCTATGGGATGATGGTATGGGGTTCTGGGATAAATGGGGTGACACAGGCTATACCTTCGAGGTGCAGCACGAGCCAGAGTTCTCTGTCACTGAGCTATACAACAAGGATGGCAAGCCCGTTCCATTAACTACCTTGACACCTAAGGAGATCCTTGTCATCATAGACATCTTCACACAAGACTATTGGGATCACATATTATGAATTGGAAATCACATAAGCCTTGTCCCTACGAGGATTGCGGTAGCACAGATGCCTTTAGCTATAACCTGGACAGCATGTCAGGTAGGTGTCACAGCTGTGAACGTAAGTACCCAAGGGACAAGGCAGCAAAGCTAGACTGGGCAGAGGAAGAGTATCCTACTCAGGGACAGCAGCAACAAGAGAAGGATGATTGGGACATGGAGCCAGCGATCAAGGCAGTGCCTACCGAGGTACTCACAGGCGTATACCGAACCATACGTAGCATCTCAGACCAGACCATGCGAAAGTATGACTGTAAGACATACCTAGACAAGGATGGCAAAGAGGTTAAGCAAGAATACATCTACCCTTCTGGTGGTGTTAAGACACGTTACTTCCCAAAGGAGTTCCGTGCAGTTAACCTCAAGTCAGACGAGCTATACGGTATGAACCTCTGGAACGCAGGGTCAGGTAAGATTGTGACCATATGCGAGGGTGAGCTAGACGCCATGTCTGCCTATCAGATGTGTCATAACCCTAAGTTCTCCTCTGCCTTTGTGTCACTGCCATCGGCAACACCATCGAAGAAGCTATGGACAAACACAAACGATTGGCTGTCATCCTTTGACAAGATCATTCTGTCTATCGAGCATGATGACCAAGGCAATGCCGTGGCCCAGCGCATAGCTAACCTATACCCCAATAAGGTATACCGTGTGCAGCATGACAAGTACAAGGATGCCAATGAGTTCCTTGAGGCAGGTGCAAAGAATGAATACTATAACGCCTGGATGAATGCCCGTAAGTATACCCCAGAGAATGTCATCAACACCACTGACCAGTTCCTTAGCCTCTACAACAAGGCAGAGAACCACACCTATGTTGAGACAGGCATACAAGACTTCGATGATATGTGCCTAGGCCTGATGCAAGGACACTTCACCCTGTTCAAGGCCCAGACAGGCATAGGTAAGACAGAGTTTATGCGCTACTTGGAGTATCGTATTCTGGCTAAGAACCCTGACATCAAGATCGCCACATGGCACATGGAGGAGACTAAGCTACGATCCTTGTTGGGTCTGGTGTCATACGACATCAAGGATAACGTGACCCGCATGGACTTGATCGAGGACAAGGGTGTCAGTGCCAAGGTACAAGAGTCAATCAGCAACATAACCAAGGACGAGAGACTATTCCAGTTCTTCTTGAATGACGAGGACGATCCCCTTGACCTGCTCGGGCACATACGTTATCTATCCCAGGCTTGTGATGTTAACTATATCTTCTTCGAGCCTATCCAAGACATCGCAGCTAACATGGGCGGTGACGAGAGCAAAGAGCAATTCCTTGCGGATCTATCTGTCAGGCTATCTAAGTTAGCCGCTGAGTTGAACGTAGGTATCGTGACCATCGGGCACACTAATGATGACGGTCAGGTTAAGTACTGCCGTATGATAGAACAACGAGCATCTGTTGTTGTTGATCTACAACGCAACAAGATGGCTGAGGACGAGGACGAAAGGAACACAACCAAGTTACTTGTCACAAAGAACAGACCAGTGGGTCCAACAGGGTACGCAGGACAACTTAAGTTTAACACTAACACCTTTACATTGGAAGAAAAGTATGCCTTCATTTGATGACCTGACAAACATGACAACAGTAGCAGCAGCCCTCTACTTCCTTGGGGTCTACTTCCACTACGTCCATGTCAAAACTATCTTTCACCTCCTCGATAGATACGAGGACTTAAACAAAACTAAAGCTATCTTCCACAGTGTAACGTGGCCTATCACAGTGCTAGTACTTATGTGGGATGAGTTCTTTGGAGCAGAAGAGGACGAAGACTTAGAATGAAAACCGTAGCAATGGACATAGAGACAGACGACATTGATGCCACACGCATCTGGGTTATCTGTGCCAAGGACATAGACACAGGGGAAACAGAACAATTCCTTAATGTGTCACACATAGAAGAGGAGAAACAAAGGTTCATAGAGTACTGCGCTGATGTTGAAACATTTGTATTTCACAACGGCATTGCCTTCGATGTCCCAGTAATTAACAGGTTGCTTGGTGAAACTGTTGTTGACTTACACAAAGTACTTGACACCCTGATTGTGTCACGCCTAGTGGACTACACTTTGGATGGCAAAGGACATAGCCTCAAGGCATGGGGGCGTAGACTAGGTGACCATAAGCTAGACTTCAAGGACTTCTCAGCCCTAACAGAAGAGATGATCTTCTACTGTCATCAGGATGTTACTGTGACGGTGCTGCTCTACAATACACTTAAGCCTGTCATCA
>Ga0208767_1000256_pt1 | contig 40611 bp, 56 predicted proteins | sample VirMetDEL_Mar_21_FD_184514 | JGI IMG/M metagenome (GOLD analysis project Ga0208767, IMG submission 184514) | Aqueous microbial communities from the Delaware River and Bay under freshwater to marine salinity gradient to study organic matter... | ecosystem: Environmental > Aquatic > Marine >...
AGCTTGAAGCCCTCACAAGGTCATAAAGTAAGGACCCGCTAACATCAGCACAAGAGCTACTAACAAGCACGCTACGTTTCCTATCATTCATCTCTTTTGCTCTGACACTTTCGACAAACAGGCCCGCGCTTCCAGTTATCGAATCGAATTATTCTTGAATCGTTGCACTCTCCGCACTCCACGTCGACCATACGCCTTTCGTTGTGCATGCCCATATCAGCCATCAAGACGTAGTCGCCTAACTGCTCACCGATCCTATCCTGAACGATTCGGCGCGCGCGCATGCTTGACATGCTCTCGCGCAAGCACCCGCATGAGTTGATCACCCTGCCAAGGTTACTGCCGACCACCACCACCCATTCGCCGCAATTGCATTCACACTCCCACAAAGCGCGCCGGTCATGGTCGAACTCAACGAATCGAACCACTCGCAAGCGACCATGGCGCTCACCGCTTCTATCCTTTCGCTTTCTCATTGATCCATGAAAACGGATTGTAATTAGGTGGATCTACAATTCCAGAGAGACACTTCCAGAACTCGCGATAGACTTCGGCAAACTGTCGCGCCTCGTCTCGCTTACGCTCTAGCTTTCGGGCCAGAGCGGCTAGATCATCAATGTGCTCTTGCCAGTCGATGTGCTTACCACCTGCAATGATGTCTGTTTCTGGTGTGTCACTCATAGCTTTCTCATGTAAGGGCCTAACGCTTTGTCTGCTTTCTTGCGTATATCCCGCATAGCCTCTTGTCTAATCTGCGAACTCTGAGAGTCGCACTGAGCCCAAATGCTAATTGTCACCAGAGCACGCACCATGTCTAAGATCTCGGTCTCTGTAAGCGCTTTGACGGCGTTCCTTGATTCACTCACCCTTTTCTCAGTTCATTCGCCAGTGCTCGCTGAAACTCGATCTGGAATCGACTAGCCGAGATCTTATTCAGCTTCTTATGCAGCCGCTTTTTAACCAACTCTTGCAAGATCGAGAACGCGTAAAGCTTGCGAATCTTTCGCGAACCCGTGCGATACTTACCCGGCGCTTGCTTGAAGATTGAGCGCCCCTGCCTGCCTTCCTGGTTTCTCAGATTGGTTGGTCGAAACGCGCCCCTTACAACGCGCCCACGAAACCGCACGCGTTGCGCTCGACGCTTGCCCTTGCGGAATGACGAAACCTTAGTGTCTCTGACTTGGCCAAGGTGTAAATAGTCCTCATTGGTAATGATCTCAATGAAATCGCGCCCGCGAGTGCCGCGCTTCCGGTTTGCTGCCGTCGCCTTCTCTAGCGTGACCGCCTTGGATACGTCGCCTTTGCGACGCGGGTTCACCTCCTCGACCAGGTTGGCACGATGCACTTTGCGAATCGTTATTCCTAGACGATTCAATGCCGCACGCGTCGCCCTCGGCACCTTCTTACGCTCGATAGCGGTCAGGCTTGAGACCACGTCTCGAATGTCAGATTTTACCGAAATCATGACCGCGCCTCCACTTTCCGCTTGGCACCGATCCGGCCCGACTCTGCCCGCGTCAGCGTTGGCGTGTTGAGTGCTCGTTGCAGTGTCCAGCCCATCACATTAACCCGGTAGCGCACCGCTTGCGGTGAGATCGGTTGCCCGCTTTCCCGAATGGCGCGCTTGATCGTTTTTCGCGTGTTTCGAATCCGATAGGTCTTGGCCCTCTTAGGCTCTCTAGTCTCGGGAAACACAACGCCAGCAGCCCGAAGCCCTGCAGATAGTCGAGCGTTGTTTATACGGATCGGATGCGGACACGCTTGGCGCGCTTGCTGGAGTGTGTACCCCATAGCGGCCAGCGCGCGGAATTGATCCGCTACCTGATAAGCAACTGCCATGACGCGCGCACTGTCAGCGCTATTCCGGCACCCGGTCAATAAGTCGGCATCGGTGGACATAATCGCACACGCTCGGACGCGTTGTCAGTCTCGTTGTCAGTCCTGAGCGCCCATTAATGTAACTCATTGACGATCAGTGGCAACTACCAACAAGAATTGAACCCCCTTGGGTCACCTGCGGGGCGTTGGTGGTGCGGTTAGGCCTATAAAATAAGGGTTTGGACGTGCTCGCATACGGTCGCATGTTGTCAATTTCGTTGTCAATTTCCCTTGCTGATCGAGCCGAAATCGGGCAATTTTGCCGTGCGGCTGAGTAGGTCGTAATCTTCATTCCTGAAAGGCCCGCTGGTTCCCTAGTTTTCCCAGCGGGCCTTTCTTGTGCCCTGTGATACCGTGTCACCGTCATGGCCAGCATTCGTCAGAAACCGGGCTCTCCCTATTGGTATGCCTGTCTCACGCTCCCACACGCGCGCACAGAGCGTTCCACGCGCATCAGGTGCGCCGATGGTGTCCAAGCCCGAAGACGCGCACAAGCGCTCGCTGACCTATGGGAACGCGATCTACTCGACCAGCGCGAGGCCCAACGCGCGCATGCGGTCGTCGATGAAATCATAGGCAAGTTGCACGGTGCCGGCGCCGTCCTCACCGTGCCTGCCTATCTAGATCAATGGCTAGCCGCTCGCGAGGGCGAGCTAGCACCCGGCACCTATCGAGTCTACGAAAAACGCCTGCGCGAGTTCGGTCACTCGGTCCGCACCGCTACGCTGAGCCAACTCTCAAGTGAGCATGTGCGCAAGTTCCGCGATGATCTCGCCAAGCGCGTCGGCGTTAACACGGTCAACAAATACCTCTCAACGGTCAAGACCGTACTGCAGGACGCCGTTAGGGACGGTCATCTAGCAAGCAACCCATGCGACGCGTTGCGCCGTCTCAAGGCCAAACGCGCCGATACTAGACGCGCCTTTACGCTCGATGAGCTTCGACGCGTGCATGAGCTAGCGTCGCCCGAATGGCAAAGCATGATCCTATTTGGGCTCTACACGGGCCAGCGTCTGCAAGACATCGCGGCCCTCACTTGGGCCAGCCTTGATCTCGTTACACAAGAGGCACGCTTTGTGACCGGCAAAGGCAACAAGCGCATGGTCGTGCCGCTGCACCCATGTTTAATGGATCACATCCAGGCCATGCAGACACCGAGCGACCCTAACGCGCCATTGCACCCTGACGCCTTCGCCGTCGTCGCCAAGGCTGGTCGCGTGTCCACGCTGAGCAATGCCTTTCGAGATATCCTCGCCAGCGCTGGCCTTGTCCGCACCCGCTATGTCAAAGCCAACCGGGAAGGGGACCGCCGCCAACAATCCGAGCTGAGCTTCCACTCGCTGCGCCACACGGCCACAACGCTACTCAAGCAAGCGGGCATTTCCGGCCCGGTCGTGCAAGAGCTGATTGGCCATGAGTCTGACGCCGTCAACCGGGTCTACACTCACATCGACGCTGAAACGTTGCGCGCTGCCAACGCTTCATTGCCTCGGCTTTAAGGAGCGCCGCCGATTTCTTCTAACATCTTTCTCACGTAGGCTGAAATATTCTTTCCCTCGATCAGTTCGCCGCCTTCCCCTCCCGCCTCTAAGGCGTATTGCATGGCCGCGCCCAAACCCGCGTCCATGATGCTAGCATAAATCCTCTCCTGCTTTGTTGCCGTGCTCATGTCCGGGTCCATCGAGCAAGCAATGTTTCCGCCGTCGACTTCTTTAATTACCATCATGCATGTTATCATTTTATTTTTCTTGTTAGTGGTTAAATTCTTTCAAACTTTCCAGCGCTTCCCACATAGACGCCGAGACGTTGCGCGCTGCCAATGCGTTGTTGCCTAAGCTTTAACCGCCTGAAATAGACGGATTTCTGCCTATCACCCCTATTTGGACGTGATAGGCGGAACTCTGTCGAATTGACTGTTCGGCTCAAGAAATCCCGCCGCAATCTCCAACCCTTTTGCCACCCCGGCAGACCAAGCGGCGGCGTTCTTGTCGCTCGTCCTTGTCGCCGCGTCTGCGTTCCCCTCTCGTTTCGCCTCGATAGCTAGAAGGGCATGGGCAATCCGCCGCTCCATCTTGCGGGCTTCCGTGTAGATGTTTCGCGGGTTCAGATCAGAGTCAGACCTGCCCCCAGTTCGGAGGCAGGCCCTTTCAATCGTTTTCATTTTCTCGCTCGTTTTATCCATTCGGTGATTTGCCCCGATTGGCTGCGTTTCTTCGCCTTACAAAGCTTGCGGAACTTTTCCGCGTGTTCTGGCTCGATTTTCACTGTGATCGCCTCCAGAGGGGTTGCGCGGGGCTTGCGCCCCGCTCCCTTGCGTTTTCCGCCGTGACTCATGCTCCCATTTGGATCATCTCCATTGCCCATTGCTTCCTTGTTTCTTGTGGGATTGTTGCGAGTAGCTCTTTCTGTGATTCGGCGTCTTTTGGGATCTCAACACCGCGAAGGCGGAAGAATTGAGCGGCTTTGAATTGGAGGTAGTCTTTGATGTCGTTCGTTGTCATGCGTGTAGAATACCTCTTTTTTGATTTCGCGCAAGTCTTTTTTCATGTTTTTCTGCATTTATTTTCACGCAAGACCGGAAAAGCGAACAAAACGTCGCAGCTAATCCTTCGGATAGCTGGACTCAGCGTTCTGTCTCAAGCATCGTTGGCGAGATCCGTTAGCCATTGAGTGAGCGATTTCCCCGCTTTCCGTGCTTTGCGAACCCACTCACCTTTGCGGGAGAGATCGCAACGGAACCGGACGACCCCTTGCTTGGAGTCGTCCTTGGTTGTGCCTTTTGGGCGGCCTCTCATGCCTCTAAAAACACTACCTTAGCTCCAAATGCACCATCGCGCTGGACGCTGCCAACATTAAAGATATGCACCTCGTCAGATTCTGGCCATGCCATCCAATGGATTTCGAGCCCTTTGATATTGGCGATATTATGTCCGCCTTTCGCCTCGCTTTGATTTGCGTTCTTGATCTTTGATGCGGTGAGCTTAACGCCTTGGATGGTTACTGTCTTTTGAGTCATGGTCTTCTAGATTTTAGATTTCTCAGATCCGCTGAGGCGGTATCGCGTCTTGCGATGTGATTATAATACGCGGTTTCTTGCGTGTGTCTACAATTAATTTAACATTCTACGAAAAAAGCAGAACAAGGCAGGGCTCATCGACTGCCGATCACGCTGGAGTTAATTTGGAGAGTCACCGGCACGGCAGCGAGAGGCTTTGACGTTCGTCAAAGAATCCACTTCCATCATCACTCGGAGGATTTCGGCGGCGACTTGGGGGACGATGGCGTTTCCAAGTCCTCTAAGTCGGTCCACCCTGTGGGGTACCCCATCAACCACTCGACCCATGCCGGATTCAGCGAGCCATTCCCTTTCTTCGATCCATGTATTGCCGCAACATCCCCCTGTTCCGATAATGGCGGCTAGCCTACTTACGTTCGATTCCTGCCAAGTGTGGAGCTTCATTTAACCAAATATTATCTTGGATCGATCACAAAGGCAGAACAAGGCGGATCAGGCAAACAAACCAAACCGCCTTCGACCGCGTGATATGATGCCCCCGCAAGATTTCCGGGAAATGTTCCGCCTGGTGCCTCGCGCCGATAAATGGCAGCGTCACACTGGACACAAAGTCCAGTTCTCCCGAGCGTTCCCACTCCATGCACGTAAATCTGCGACTCGCTGTTCGAGTATTCGGGCGTGATTTTGCACTTCACGGTTGGGAGCCCTTCCACGCGATCACAAGGCAGAACAAGACGCGGCACGCCAACGCCCTCCTCGCTTCGCTCGTCTGTCATGGGTGCGCTCATGAGTTCTGCTTTAGGGCTTTCAACGCTTCCCACATAGCAACCCGCACCTCATCTCGCGTTAGGCCAAGCACCTTGCATGTCTCGCGCTCGGTAGCTATCGGGCGCTGTAGTAGTCGCATTTCAACCACGCGGCGTTGCGTCGATGTCAGCGCGTCGAGCACCGTGCTCTGCGCGGCAGGCGACGCCGGAAACATGTCGGGCTCGATTGGCTCGACCGGTTGCGGGGTTGCGGCACCCATCAAGGCCCGCACCATAGCCGACCTGACGCTTGGCTTGGCGTATGCCCAGAATGGCACGCCTGGTCGCGGTTTCCAGCGTTCCATAGCCGCCTGCATTGCCAGGTAACCCACTGACACCAAGTCGCCCGGCTCGCATAGGTTGCCGGGCTTGCCGAGCTGATTTGCGAGCACGGGCAACCGGTCGACCATCTCGGCCAACAGAGCGGCCCGCCCTCGCTTGCTGCCGGCAAGCTTGCGCTCTCGCTTTAGATCCGCTGGCGTGGCTTTGTTTAACATGCTATTTCGGCAATCCTTCGATGTAACTTCGGACCGACTCATAACTGATCAGCCTTACCCCGCTGAGTTTGCCCGGCGCTCTCACTGAGCGCGTCTCAATCAGCCCGGCTTTCATAAGATCATAGTAGCCTGTCCGACTGATCCCAAACCATCGGCAATAGGTGCCGTCTTTCGGTAGTCTGATCCATACTGGCGGCGCTTCATAAACAACCTTCGGCGCGACTCCTTCAGACATCGGACTTCCCCCGGTTTGCGCATTCGGTGATGCCTTCCAGCCATAACCGTTTCTGCATTTCTATAATTTCCTCGTCCGTCTTGCCCAGTGCCCGGTTGCGCCCGTAGTGCGAACAGATCGTCCGCGCGCACGGTTTCCGCACCCCCCATACCTCATAGTAAGCTTCCCACCCCGCAAAGGTGCGGTCGCCGTACTTGTGAGGCTTTCTCCCATTCGGCGCGGTCCTGACTCTGCGCTGGTGACTGAGTCTCGCTGTCCTTTTCCGTTTTTGCATTTTGTCGTTTTTGGGTTCGTGTTTATTTAGTGAAATTGTTAGTTGCCGGCCCCCTTAGCATTTCGCATGCCATCGCAGACTTTCCGAAACGTTCCAAAGGTTGGCTTTTCAGCTCTAGGATTTCGCATCGGCGCTCAACCCCAAGCGCTATTTTTCTAGTCGAAGTGGTCCCCTTTTTGATTTTGCAAAAGGGGACCACCTTCCGCGCCCCTCGGCAGGTCCCCGGCAAGAGGCGTGGTCCCAACTGGTCCCCTTGGTCCCGTTTATCCCCTGGAAGGGGTAACGGGAAAAGGGGACCAGGGGGACCACCCTCGCCCTGCCTTGGGTGAACTGGTCCCCTTTTTGAAATTAACTGGTCCCCTTTTTGGGGACCACCTAGCCTAAAACGGCAATTCATCAGACGATTCCTCCTCTGTTTTCGGCGCTAATTCGTTAGCTACCCGGTTAATAAATTCAGCGATCTTTTCATTTTTCCGAGGTTGGCCCTTGATGCCAAATCTTGCGGCCTCGCGCCTCGATGGGAGTCTTTCATGCTCCTTATGGAAGTCTCTGATTGCTTGTAAAAACTCGTTCTCGCCCTTCTCACGGTTAAGAGAGTAGCGCGATTTTGACTTCGGCGCGGCGCTCCGATCTCGGCGCTTTGGTGCCGCTTGCTCGGTGGCTTCCTTGAGTTCCTTGATGTCCTCTGGCGTCGCGTCCTCCCAGCAAATCCCCACCTTGCCATGCTTAAAATGCCTCACCTGAGAGTCCCAGCCTAGCCGCCCTGCCCGCTTGCCTGCAATAAGCTGGTAAAGCCCTTCCGTGACCGTAGGAAGTAGCAGCATGTCAGCCCTTGCCCAGTTGGCGAGCTGAGCGCCTCCCGCGCCCAAATAGCTCGAATAGGCAAGCCCGCGCTCTTGTATGGCGTTGACACCTACCTTCGGTGTATGGTGGCAGAGCTGCCAGCCTAGCGCCAGCTCCCTGGCTAGGCGTGTCATGTCCATGGTAAACTCCAGGACTCCTCGTACATCACCAGCCACGTCGAGCCCTGAAAGCGCCTGTAGTGGGTCCAAGCACACAATGTCGGGCTTCCAACCCTTGTATCCCATGCCGAGCCTACGGGCCAAATTGAGAACGCCTACGCCCAACGTTTCGACGGTAAAGGTGCGGACGTTGCGTTGCACCTGCTCTTTCTCAGCCTCGGTCAATCCAAGGCCCTTGAAGACACCTTGCGCCATTTCGGTCAAGTCGCCGTCGTCGTTTTCGACCTGGAAAACGGCGGTCTTGAGCGGCCCGTTCGGCGTGATACCGAATGCTGGGCGACCAAGCGCCCATAAGATATGGGCTTGCGTTGAGCTGGACGATTTACCGATGCCGGTTGATCCGGTCCACATCATAGCGCCGCCACGACACAAGAATCTGTCGCCTAGCAACGTCATGGACTCGTCGATAGGGGTGCGGGCCAACTCCAAGGGCCCGCGCCCGGTCTCAAGAATGCGCTCCAGTTCGGGGTCGTTTTCCGAAAACCAGCCTTCCCAGTCGGCGCAACCCATGCGAAGCCGCACCAGGCGCTGGATGCCGTCACCCCTAGCTGCTGTAGGGCACCTAGACCAGCGCGACGGGTTGCCGACCTTGATGTCCACCCCGGTATTGTCTAGTGCCTCATAGACAAGCTGCGCGCGCTCGTCATACTCTGATCGCGTCGAGGCATCGACCCGCACCCACGCATGGAGCCCGCGCCCCGCACTGTCGATAATGCATGAGATTGGAAGAGCGCTCTTACTGAACGTATCTAGCTGCACTTGGCGCGATATCGTATCATCGTCGATTTCCGCCAGGACGTGGCGCAATGCGGTCACGTCGGCATCCTTAGTGCCGCCCTTAGTCATCGGATTCATGCGAATGAACACGCCGCGATCCGTGCTCATCAAATCGCGTATATCACCACCGTGCTTGCGCTCCTTGCGCTCGACCAGGCGCGCTATGAGCGCGTCGCGTTCCAAGGTTACGCCGCTGGTTGGGTTCAGCTCCTCATCAGCCGATGAGAGCGAGACAAACTCGCCTTCCTCATAGGTCGATTTGAGGAAGGCAACCATACCCTCATGCCCGGCCAGCTTGTCAGGATAAAGAACGCCATCGAAAGGATCATGATCCGGCTCGCGCGTCTCGTCGCTGGCAGGCTTGGCACGACCGATGATCGGCTTCTTACGACCAGGCACGCCCGACTTGCGCCCGCATGGTTCGCGCGCCTCACTAACAACCATGCAAGAATCAATCGTCTTGCGGGCTTCTTGCTCGCTCAATCCATCGGCCATGGCTCGCGTTTTGAGTAGGCCGCGCCATACGTCACCGACGCGCCCGCTGTCACGGCACTGGTGACATGCATTGCGCAAGGCGACGTTGCGATTGCCCTTGCCTACGCCAAACTTGAGATAGTTGACCGTGACTGGCGGCAGGTCGGGCTTGCCCTCCTCAGTGTATTCGTTGATTCGATTGACACGCCCAATGCGCGGTCGGCTCGACCGATAGCGAAAGCTTCTAGGTCGCGTCGGCTTGTTGTTCTGATCATTGTTCGGCTTATCGTTTGGTTCGTCTGGCATGGCGTCGGCCTATTGTTTGTAGGTTGTTAGGGTCTGGGCGAATTCTGCGAATACGTCGCGCTTATGCTTGGCCGCTCGGTAGCGTCCGCCTGACGGCGAGGCGCTCGCTTGAGAGGGTGCGGATTTCTTACTGCCAAAGCGCGCGTCAAGCTCGCGCCCCGCCTCGGCACGCGTGAGCGTGTTGGCATTCGGCACTTTCAACTTATGCAGCCAGAATACTTGCTTGGCCGTTGCCAGGCCCATCTTTTGACGGCTGGCCAGCGAGTCTAAAAGCTTGCTAGCATGGCCGCGCGATTGGATCTCATCAGCCTGCACCCCCATCCTTTCGAGAGTCTCAATTTGCTTGTCGGTTGGCTTAGCTCGTTCCCAGCCCATTGTCGGCTCATAATCAGCCAGGCCTGACGATTCCATGACCTTTAGCGCATAAGTGACAGGATCAAAGCACTTAGCCGCCGCCGCTTTCTTTTCCTTGAGGCGCTTCTCAATACTAGCAATGCGGCTTTCTCTCGCGTCGCTCGTTGCCTCTAGTAGATCAATAGCCTCATCACCGACGCCAGGCAGATAATCCGCGTCAACGATAGCCTCGGTCACTGCCTGAGCGTCTTCCTTGGTCTCGGCTACTAGGTGCGCCGGTTTCGTCAGCGCGTGTGTCTCGCTCATCCAAAGCGGATCGATCACAAGTAAATGATCCTTGCCGGGAGAAATGCGCGTGCCTCGGCCTATCATCTGTGCATACAGCGCGCGTGACTTGGTTGGCCTTAGGCACATGATTGTATCAACGGCGGGCTCGTCGTAGCCTTCTGTTAGCAACATGGCATTACACAAGACTTCGATCTTGCCGCTTGCGAAGTCTGCGAGGATCTCGCGCCGGTCTTTACTCTCGCCATCGATATGCGCGGCATGAATTCCCATGCCCTTCAATATCTGACAGAAATCCCAAGAGATGCACCGCAACGGGAGGAAGACTAACGCTTTCCTTCGCGCCTCGAAATGCTTAACGAATTGCTTAGCAATCGGCACTAGTAAAGGTTCGATAGCGTGTGCGATCTCGTTGCGGTCATAGTCACCGCTGGTTGATTTGACGCTTGCCAGGTCCACCTCAACCGGGAAGCTGGCAACCCGAATGGGCGAGAGATATTCCCGCTCGATCAACTCTTTTAACGAAACTTCATAGGCGACGTTCTCAAACGCACGCGAAAGGTTTTTCTTGTCGGCCCGGTCTGGCGTCGCCGTGACGCCTAGCAAGTACGCGCTCGCGAAATACTCAATAATTTCTTGATAGGTCTTGGCTAGGGTGCGGTGTGCCTCGTCGACAATGATCAGGTCGAAGTGGTCGGCAGGCCAGCGCTCTAGGCGCTTTGGCCTGTACATGGTCTGCACGCTACCAACGACCACTGACGCGCCGAGCGAGGCCTTAGAGCCCGCACGTTCTAGACTGCTGACGACACCCTCGGCCCGATAGAGCTTGTCTTGCGCTTGCGTAAGCAGCTCCTCCCGATGCGCCAGGATAAGGCATCGCTTGCCGTTAGTGGTCCAATTTTTAACCAGCTTGGCGAATGTGATAGTTTTCCCTGCGCCCGTGGGTAAAACTAAAAGCTGGCTTTGAAAGGTGCGGAAGCCCTGATCAATCTTGATCAGAGCCTCCGCTTGATAGGCGCGCTCCTCGAAGGCAACGCTCATTTTTATGTTTGGGTTAGAATTTGGACGGCTCGCTTTCCGCACTCGCGGCAGCCTTGGCGCGCTCCTCTTGCTCGCCTGCCGGCTCGGACTCAAAGTCCGCGATCATGTCAGGGTCGAAATGCCAGACCGAGATTTCCGGTGATGGCTTGCCGTTGTATTCACCAAGCTCTACCGTGACCCATGCGGACTTTCCTATGAGCTTATCACTTTCCACCGAGAAATCGCTACCGTCCTCAACCTCGAAGCCGAGCGCGGCTAGCACTTGGTCAATTTTCCAATAGGCGTTTTCGGTAAAGACGAGCCTCTCGAAAAGCTTGTTGTTTCGCCCGTGAATTCCGAGTGTCAGCTTGATCATGTCGTTACCAGCCTTGGACACGTCGTCCTCGGCATTCTCGATTGTGACCTTGTAGTCTCCGGCGTCCAGAGTGCCGAATCCCGCTGTCGGGGTGCTTTGTGTATATGTTGGCATAATGCTATCTATGTATTGGGTTTGTTTATTGGTTAGGATTTCTTAGCTCGGCCAGGTCGGATTGATCCGGCGCGATAAGTTTTCTTAAAGAGCGCCTCGCGCTCGGTTTCGGTTAGTTCGACCTTGGCTTCCTTGAGTAACTTCTCGGCATCCTTACCGGAAATGTCCTTTAGTAAGGGCAACAGGTTCTCCAAGCCTATCATATTAATATAAGGCTCAAGCGCGGCAGGCGAGACGCTAACAGACTCCGCATCCTTGGTTTGCATGTAACCAGGAATCTCAACGCCATCGGCCTTGCAGTCCGCTTTGATTCGCTTCTCTATCTCTTTCGCAATCGCCATCTGACGTAGGAAGACCGAAATGGCGGACGGATCGCGCCTCATTTCTATCAATGTCAAAACATCGGTTTGGAGCGCGCTTGACACATTAGTCGACACTGCTGGGCACTCATTGAAGCGCTTACACCACTTGCAGAAATCGTTAATCTCTCGCCTGCCTGATCTGTAGTTGAGTTGTGCGGCTCTGATTAGCTTGACGCATTGCTGGCGCGTGAAGCTGTAAAATGTCGCGTCCTCGCTGTCCATGTATAGCACGACCACCGCCCACTGATCCAGGCCTCGATCCTCCATGCAGCCGAGCGCATAAGCGGCCATTTGTCCTTCGTAGTCGTACTTACGGCCACTTTTAACATCTAGAGTCATGGCCATTTCAGGAATCACGGCGTCCATCGTGCCAGGCCGCTCAAAGCCCGGAATCGAGATTGTGCATGCGTCTTCATCGGCGATGATGTCGTGACCCTGTGCCAGGCCCTCGGCTTGCTCCACGGCCCACAAGACACCTTGCCGGTCGAGTGGCGTTAGCTCTGCGTAGGCGTCGGACTCGCCGTCCGTGTCGCCCTGACGTAGCTCGATAAGATCGCGGAATGCCGCATCCATGAGGGTTCCACGCTGCGCAGGATACCCGCTGCCCGGCGTGGACTCATAGCCCCCGCACCTCAATAAATAAGGGATCGCGCTCGGCCTAAACATCGGCAGCCTCCTTCTGTTTCTCGTCGCGAAATGACAGTAAGGCATCGATAAATTGCTGGGGATGATCCGCCGCGCGAATCAGGTAGTCTTCCGGCGCGTCGCGCCATGTCTCGCCGTCGCTGATCTTGCCCCTGGCAATCAAGAAATCATCGATCAGCTCATTCGATCCATGCACGGCAACGGCAGCATGGAAACGCTGACAGGCCTCTGATAGGTCAGACGTGTATTCTTTAGCATCGAGCAGATCCTTAGCCTTGTCGGCCAGTGCGCCAGCGCTAAGACCTTCCGACTTGGCGGGGGAGGGTGCGGGCTTCGAGTCTATCGCAATCGCTTTAGCGATAACGTCAGGCAACTTATCCTTGACCGGCACAAGCTCAGGTAGTTGGTGCCGGTTTTTGGCGTCCCACGCTGCCGAGTGCGTCGTGTGTAAATTGCGCTCCTTGCCACCGACGCCACGCGTCTTCTTGGTCTGCGAGTCTTTGGCAACCTTGATATCCCAATTCAAGAATAGCAACATGTCAGCCCACTCTTTTAGCAATGGCAGGCTTTTCTTGGTTAGCTTGAGTTGCCAGCGATCAAATGACGCGCCGCTGTCTGGTTGCTCAAACTTCAAGATTTGCGCATGCGCCAGGACGACGACATGCACGCCGCTTTGAACTACCGTCGTGAGGCGCGATAACAGTTTCGCGAATTCTTGCTGTGCCTCGGTATAGCCTTTGCCGTATCCATAGTCTTCGATGGATTTCATGCCGTCACGGCGTAACATGCCCTGAATCATGATGCTCTCGCACCAATCTGCCGTATCGATAATGAGGGTTTTAAAATCAGATTTCGCGATCTCCGCGCATGCCTGGTTCACGTCGTCAATCGCCGCGATGTTGAGGCGGTCAACGTCCATCTGTTTTGTGCCGCCCTCACAATCGAGAAACAACGGGCTTGGAAACCAGGAGGCCAGCGTTGATTTGCCGATTCCTTCCGGGCCGTAAATGACGATCTTTTGCGCCCCTTTAACGGGGCCTTTCTGTATTCTGTTTAATACCATTTGTTAGTGTTGGGTTTGTTTGTTAGAAAGGGCAATCGATCTGCCCTTGAGATTTTAGACGCCAGAGAAGGCCATTTAGGATGCGTCATGGCCTCCCCTGGTGCTATTGGTTGGGTGGGTGGAATGGTCCGCCAGGAAACTGCGCGCCATGTCTAGAAAGTCTTGAGCCCGCACCGTCACCAGCCACGGTTGGCGCGACGTTTTGTGGGCCACGTACGGAATCTGCGCAGACAGGCTAGCGTCAGCCTCGGCCTGATCCATGGCCTGCCGAATGTTAAGGCGCTCGACAAACTTAACCTCGCAATGAAAGAGTGAGGCCATTTCCTCGCAGATCACGTCGGGCGAGTCGCCGCCGCCTGAAAACTGCTGACCACGATGCGCGGTAAAACCCGCATTTCGCAGCTCGTCACGCCAGGCGCGCTCAGCCCTTGCCCCTTTAGCTCGACTATTAATTGGCATAAGGCGAGTAGGTTAGAGCTTTCTCATGGGACCACCCTTTAGCTATCCTCTTTCTCAACCCGGACGCGCTAAGTTTGCATCTAGGGTCCTTAATCCAGCTAGTGATAGGCTTCTTTTCGCCGAATGCGGTTAGGTAAACCGTATTACACTTGTTGTTTTGCTGGATATCATTTTTTACCCAGCGGCAGTTGTTGGGCTCATAATTCCCGTTTACATTAATTCTGTCTAAGGAGTAACTAGGATTGGGGCGCTTACCCATGTCCTTGATAAAACGACTAAAGCTTTTCCATCGGTTGCAGACCTTTATACCCCTTCCTCCGTAGCGAGCGTAACTAGAAGCCGACTTGCAATTGCACCTGTGAAGCATACCGCTCCAGCTCTTGTAGGTGATTGTTTTGTGCATGCCGTGCTTTCTTATTCTGCATCCGCATGACTTCGACACCCCTTGCTCTAAATGCGCTACGCGAAATGTTTTCACATTTCCGCAGTCGCACTCACAAGTTAACATTGCGTGACCTTTTATTCGCTGCGCTTCTTTGATTACGGTTAGTAATCCGTAGCGTTTGCCCTTGTCTCGGCTAAGTTTACTCATAGTTGTAATGTGAGTTTGAAAGTATGGGCGCGGCCTGGAAAAACCCCTTAAAACAGGCCGCGCCCGATCCCGCTATGAGGCTAACGGAAAGTCGTTGGTTGCCCGCCTAGCATCTGGGGCAAATCGATGCCAGTTAAGGCCGAGAAGAAAAACACCAGAAAGTAAAGCGCTAGAACGAACGCGATGAGCCTAACAAGAATCATGCGCCCGTAATGAGGTAGACGCCTAAGCGAATGGCTGAGTAAAGGAACGCGATGCCCGCCAAGCCGACGCATCCCAGCGCGATCAGATTTGCGGGCTGGTCCTCGTCGCCGTCGTCAACGAGAGGCAGGACGACGCTAGAGCCCTTGACTCGCTGAGATTCCCAGCAAGCAATTAGGAAGTAGCCAACGCTGGCTAGCATAATAAGCACTAGAGCGGTCACTTGTTGGCCTCCTTCTTGGCGCGCTTCTCGGCTTTCTTGCTATCCTGCTTGCGGTTCCACTCTGCTAGCTCGGCCAGGGCCTTGTCAGCCTTGGCATTGATACCAGTGCGGAACTGGCTCATTTGGAAGCCTCCTTCTTGGCTGGCTTTGCTGGGATCACTTCCTTGATGATCTTCGCCAACTTCTCTTCTGGTGATATGCCCTCCTTGCTCGCAATCTCGCAGAATCTAGAAAGGTCCTCCGCGGCAAGGGTTGGCGTTTCGGTGATAGTCAGTTGAATGGTCATGAATTAACAGATTGGTTAAGAAAATACCCAAAATGGGCAATTAACAAGTCTTTCTTTGCAAATTTCGGAAAATAGTTCACAGATTGGGTATGAACGATGAAGTTAAAGCGTGGCTGAAGCGATCAGGACACAGCAGACAATGGCTTGCTGATCAGTGTGGTGTCTCAATTGGCACTGTTAACAACTGGCTATCCGCGGGCCGAAAAATCACGGGCTCTCCCGCCAAGATCATTGAACAGTTAATGAGTGGCGTGCCCGAAATTAACCCCCGACTCGATTTGAAGACATTTGAAAAGTTCCAGGCAAAAGCTCGCTCTGAAGGGAAGACGGTCGATGAGCTGATCGCCGAGCTGATCAAGAATGCTATCAAACTCCTCATCTTCGCCGCCATCATCACCGCAGTATTCCTGACGTCAGCCGACGTCGAGAAATGGACAGCCGAGCTTTCTAAAGTCCTTGATACTGAGCCAGTCGCAACTGAAGGCTCACGCGATATCTTCTGGGGCGAATGAAGCTCCTGCTGAAGTTTCTCATCTTCTGGCTGGCAACGCTGCTGTTTCACTGGCTGATCACACGGTAATTCCCTCATATGTTCAAGTGAACACTTTTGGCTCGATCTCGCAATCTTCTGCCTGTAGTACACTGTATTACAGACTATCAACTATCCTTAACTAATGGCTTCCAAATCCCGCCCTATCCGCCTCCCTGAAGACCTCGCTAAAGTGGCCGACGCACGCGCCAAACACCTAGGCTACGCCTCCTACTCGGCCTATATAAAGGGCCTGATACGTTACGACGCGCTCGTTCAAGGTCCGCACCAGATCAGCCTCCCATGGGCGCAACTACCCCTAGAAGCACAGGACAAGATTGACGCCGAGTTACTCGACCTTTGCAAGGATGGGGTAGGGAAGCGCGGCCAGTATCTCAGAAGAGTGATTGACGGAACCTCTAACGATGAGTGAGCATCCTCCCCATGGAGGACAAGGATTGCCCGTTCTGCGGAGAAACCATTAGAGCCAAAGCTAAGATCTGTAGATATTGCCAGATTGATTTATCAACGGGTCAACCCCTAATCCAGCAACAACAGCCACCACCGCTTCCACCACCGAACACGGTAAACGCCCGATCCAGTGTTGAAGATGGCGTAAAGCTAGGGTGCGGAATGTTTATTGTCCTCCCTCTCTTGATCCTAGCGGGGTTGCTTGCTCTTCTTTGGTTCATCGCTATGCTTGGAGCTTCTGCCTAACAATCCTATGACAACTTTCCAAGCCGCCAAAGAGATCAACGCGCAAGGCCTAGGCCTATCCTGGCCTGAATGTCTGCGCATCGCCGCCAGGTTGCGCCGTGCATTTGAGCTACGCATAGCTAGGGTGCGGGCACAGTATTTCCGCCAACGTCGCCAAGCCTTGAGAGGCGAGCGCTTTCGCTCCGCACTCCACAAAGCGGGCAAAGTATTAGAAGGCGCTCAAGCGCGCGAGGGTAGGGCAGGGTTCCCCGTGGAGTTCTGCGAGCCTCTAAGGCTTTCTGAATACCATGACATTGTTGAGAAACCAACCGGGCACGGTTTCATGATCCACGCTTTCTAGTAAGTCTTTTGTTAGCTTGGCGTCATGTCTTAGCTCGGTATACTCCTCGATGTCATGCCGCCAGTTGGCGCGCGGTCGGCAATTGATATGCCCGACGCCGCCTTGGCCGGGTTGCGCCGCTGAAAACACTAGCAGATTCTTAGTCATCCTGCCGAGATTCCTGAGCGCCGTCACCGTATCGGCCTTGTCTATGTGTTCCAGTACTTCCAGGCATATTACAATGTCAGCAACACCGCTGAAGGGCATGTGAGATTCTGTTAAATCTCTTTGGAAAACATGGCAATGATCCTTCCTAGCATCGATGTCATACCCGCAAGCGTAAATATCCAGAGCCCTCATCGCGTCGACGAAGTGACCAGGCCCGCACCCAATATCTAGCACTCGGCTAGGGCTTTGCTCCCTGATCCATGCCGCCACTTGCTCGGCTAACGGCTTCTCTTCTTCGGCCATCCATTCGAAATTTTGACGCTCAGGATGGTGCGGAAAATTCAGCGTCAAGTGATCAAGCTCGGCTCGGCTATCATCTCGCTCATACCAACCGCCGCTTGGCTTGGCATGCATGCGTGAGGCGAGTGTGAAAAATTCCTCATATCGAGGCGCGATAGCGTCTAGACTGTAGTTTCCTTTCGCCCACTCTCGGCAGTTGCGCGGGTCGATCCTGTCAATGTTGCGCGCGGCCCAAATGAGCTGCTCAAAGCTCCGCGCTCTATACCCCGTATGGCCATGCAAAACGGTTTCAGTGAATGCCCCCCAGTCTGTACTAATGACAGGCGTTCCAGAGAGCATGGATTCGACAGCAACCCCGCCAAAAGGCTCTAGGTATTGAGACAAGCAAAAGACGCCCTTCGCGTCTCGGTATAGCTCGCGACGCTTTTCACGATTAGCAAACCCGACAACCTCAACATTGGGCGGCAAAGCCTGTGCCTTGCCTGGCCCGTAGTTATCATCTATATAGCATCGGTTTTGACCAGCGATCAGAAAGCGCTGATTCGGCAAGGCCTCGGCTAGCTGAATCACCAAGTGAACGCCCTTGCCCTCATAGATGCGACCAAGAAACAGGAAATAATCACCTCCTGATCGATAAGTGAAATCTTCGGTGTCGAAATAGTTAGGAATCACGCCGGTGTGCCATTCCATTCTTGCGTTAGAGCTATTCTCCAGCCCATAGTATTGGTGATAGAGCGAGTAAGACTCGAAGATTTTATAGGTCGCAAAGTGGCCTCGACTATAACCGATACCTGGCTCAACTGGTGCAAGCTCAGGGTGCGCCTGGCACACCGGCTGCCCAGCAACGCTAAAGAAGCTCAGAATGAACTCGTTAGGCCCTTTCTTGCGCTCAGCTATCGCTTTGATTGCGCCTTGCTGGTGTTCTTTGTAGGTCGCGTCGCTGAGATCAAATTGAAAGAATTTATTCTTCGTGTCGTTTGATCCATAGTCCGCATCAAAGGTCTCGCGAGAAACTACGGGAACATTCTCGGAATCAACTTCCGAATCAGGATGGCCATAGTGATAACACTTATGGCCGCGCGCCGTCGTCATCTTGATGAATTTTAAGACTTTGGCAGTGTAAGCGCAAGCACAATAGTCTTGGCTCGTAATAGTGTGAGGAACACCTAAGCAGTGGAAGGTGAATTTCTGATTTAGCATGTTGGGTGCTGGTTGTTGGGTATGTTATGGCGCGTTAAGCGTGCCGATGTGAATGGCTCCGGTCGCGTTGACCTCGAAAACCTTGCGGTTGCTCTTGTTGATCACGACCTTGTCACCAGTCCCGGTCGGGTCGCTGGTTGTGACCTCGATAGAGGGTGCGGGCTCCGGGCCTGTTGCGCCGGTTGCCCCGGTAGTGCCGATGCCAGTCGCTCCAGTCAGCCCCGTCGCGCCGGTCGCTCCATCGCAGCAAATGCCTGTTGCGCCGGTTGCCCCGGTAGTGCCGATGCCGGTCGCTCCGGTCAATCCGGTTGCGCCGGTTGCTCCGGTAGTGCCGGTCGCTCCGGTCGCTCCGGTTGCACCAGTCAATCCCGTTGCACCAGTCAATCCTGTTGCCCCAGTCAATCCGGTTGCTCCGGTTGCACCAGTCAATCCTGTTGCCCCAGTCAATCCGGTTGCTCCGGTTGCACCAGTCAATCCTGTTGCCCCAGTCAACCCGGTCAATCCCGTTGCCCCAGTCAATCCTGTTGCCCCAGTCAACCCGGTCAATCCTGTTGCCCCAGTCAACCCGGTCAATCCCGTTGCCCCAGTCAATCCTGTTGCCCCAGTCAACCCGGTCAATCCCGTTGCCCCAGTCAATCCGGTTGCTCCGGTTGCACCAGTCAATCCTGTTGCCCCAGTCAACCCGGTCAATCCCGTTGCTCCGGTTGCACCAGTCAATCCCGTTGCACCAGTCAATCCTGTTGCCCCAGTCAACCCGGTCAATCCCGTTGCGCCAGTCAATCCTGTTGCCCCAGTCAACCCGGTCAATCCCGTTGCGCCAGTAGTGCCAACGCCGGTGGCCCCAGTCAACCCGGTTGCCCCTGTTGCACCAGTAGTTCCGGTCAATCCGGTTGCGCCGGTAGCCCCGGTAGTGCCAACGCCGGTTGCCCCTGTTGCACCAGTAGTTCCGGTCAATCCGGTTGCGCCGGCAGCCCCGGTAGTGCCAACGCCGGTGGCTCCGGTCAACCCGGTCGCCCCTGTCAATCCGGTTGCCCCAGTCAATCCCGTTGCTCCACTTGCACCGCCCCCAGGACCCATCACTCCAGTCGCGCCGACAGGCCCGTCTATTTTTCGCTGATAGAAATCAGCGGAACTTGTGGGATCTGGATTATCTACCAGTGCAACAATCTCATCACCCGCCGCCAAGGCCCAACTAAAAGGCCCCGTCCCGGCCTGATCCACCCGCAAATAATAGCCAGCTTTCGGGATCTTGTCTGAATACGTGCTGCCCCAGGTGTCCGTGCCAGGGCTGAACACCCCGCCGAGGATTGAGCGGTCTAAATCAATAGAGACGCTCACCCATTCTTCAGTTGGATCAGCCATAATGTTAATTTTCTACCCTGCGGAATATTTCTACTTTTCTGTTTGGCCCATCAAGCTGTATATGCACGTCACCCACGCGCGCGTCAACGGACCCCGCGTCCGTGCTTGGTTCTATTGCGCTTGTTGTCACCTTTGGTGTCGTGTCGTCTCCTTCGGTCGGGAGATCGCTTGGCGTGACATAGACTAACTCTTTTTCCTGAGTGGCTGCGTCCCACCCAAAGATAGTGCTCGCCACCTTCTTCAGAGCGAGCCTAACGTAAGCCCTAGGCCCCTCGGGTTCGGTAACAAGAGCATGATCGATGACCCGATAGGTATCATTCACGCCCATGACATCGCTCTGAACGGTCACGGTGTCCCATGGTTTCATATCCAGGCCCTTTTGAAGGTTCACTTCCATGTCGATTGTCTCGTCCATTCGCTGATTCCTCAAGTGGATCGATGCCGTTCGGCGCGCTTGTTCATGCGTCGCGCAAAACTCCAAATCTTTTTCTAGAATGATTTCCTTGCCATTGTCTTCGATCAAGAAAGCCGATTCCGTGACAGGGACATACTCGGCAGGCGCATCGTAGGTTTCAGGACTAACAAACAAACCCTTGATTGTATTCGCTCGCGTCAAGTTGCTGCCCGCCGTTGCTCGTGTCAGATTACCGATAATATCGTCATCGGTAATCGTGACCTCTGGTGCAACCCATGCCCCGGCGTGTATGTAGTAGGTGCCGTCGTGCTCAACCAACGCACCCGCCATAGCGTCAGTAATTGGTTCGATCCATCCTTCTGGCGTGCCCTCAAGCTCGAAGTAGCCGTGCGACTCATAGCGCGTTGCCGTCGACGTGTCCTTGAGGGTAACTGTCTCGTCGCAAGTGTTCGCCGCCGCCGTTAGAGCTGTCGTATCAATGCGCGCGCGAGGGATACCTAGATAGGTTTCCAAGATCCAAGCCACCTGTAGTGCGGGGTTTGCGGAGTAGCCCGTTAGGGTTGTGCGCGGATCATAGATCCCGTTAGCCCCGTGCATCTCAACGGTAAAATTAGGGATAAAGCTAGGGTAACGTTTCTCACTCTTCCAGAGCTTAGCCCGCAAGTAGGCCCGCCCTTGGAAACGATGGTTTGCCGTCCAATTTGCTAGCTCTTGCAGCGTGGTGTCTGCCGTCTGCGTTGGTGATCCTAGGTGATACTCAAAGTTGGCATATTTACGAAGGACCCCGATAGCATTTCCTGGCGTTAGCCCACCGACATCAAAGTCGGTTTCTTTGCCACCGACGAAAAGCTTGTCCATGCTCTCTACCTCATGCGCTGCCACGACTACCGCTAGATAGAGCCGACGGTTTTTTGAGGGCGATCCGCTGCCGTTCACGTAAGCCATGAGCCCGCCCTTCCGCACCACTCCTAAGACCACATGATGCGGCATTGAGGACGTTCTAATATTACCAGATCGCCCTTGCTTCTGATCAGGGCGCTTGCCAAAGATTGCCGTAGCGGCAGCATTTAGGCCAACACTGAGCGCTGACGTTAGGACCGCGCCCACAGCCTTAGCCGCCGCCGTGCCGGACGCCAGAAACGCAAAGAAACTACCTATTGCCGCACCTAAGCCCATGTTTTCGAGATCTTTGGATGAGTCCAGACGCTGCCGATTTCAATCATACTCCGGCGCATCCACGTTAGGCCCGTTCGGCTATCTTTGCGCGTGGCGAAGTAGCCGCGATTCATAATCCCGACGCATTCTGGAAAGTATGACACTGTGCTTTTGGCGCAAGCAATCGCATAGTCTTCTTGCCTTCTTAGGTTGGTTTTCTCAAACCCTAGCGGTTTCAAGATAGAGGCAACCGCCGCTTCCATGCCTCCCTTGCGCTCTAGGTAATCCTTCGCGCCTTCGTCAGTGAGTGCGGGCAACTTGACTTCTTCGCCGCAAATCAAGCTTGCCCAGCCTGCCGCAAACGCACAACAATCACCCGTCCCGCGCTCGAATGGGACACTAATCGCGCCCTTTACATAGTCTGACCAAAGTTTTAATAGTTCCATTGTTATTCCTTGAATGTGCTACCGTAGGCACCCCAGCGAATTTCGACGCCTGAAGATAAATAGGCGAGATATTCAAAGGCCTTATCGCCAGGGTATTCTATTTGCTGCTCCGCATCAGAGTATCGCCGCACGTTCTGTCTAGCCGCGTAGGTCGTCTCATGCTCCAAGTTCACTTGCACCGCGCCCACACCGCCCTCGATTGCATAAGTCAATTGATCTACGTAGTAGTAGCTCGGCTTCGCATACAACACTGAAGCATTCTGCAACATAGCAAAGATGAAGCGCGCGGGCCTGCCTTTGTAGTCCTCGGCGTTCAAATTCCCAGCTTTCATCTCATCGAGTGGCAAGCCATGCATTGATAGAGTCACGCCGTTAGCTCGGACATCAGTAGAAGATCCAATCTCGCCCACTCGGCCAACGCCACCAGTTGGCGACCAGGTTTGGCTATCGTAACTCAGATCATAGGTTCCGGTCCAGTAGCGCTCTGTTCCGGTTGCTAGCTCAAGCTCTACCAAATATGCCAAGACAGCGTCACCATCTTCGAGCGCTGTCTTTGCTGCTGCCGATAACAATCCCATAAATCAAAGTACCTCCACGCATTGAATTTGATTTTCAAACCGCTCGAAACGCGTGCGATTAAACGTTGGGTTGCTGTCTGCTAGCGTAAATGTTCCGCGCGGATTGCGAGTGATCACTTCCGTGTCAGCCGCATGCGCTTTCCGCAATCTCGGCCATACTTCCAACGTCATCGACCCGCTACCGTCGCTTCCCGTCCCGCCCGCGCCGCTATCGGCATCGACGAGAACCTTGTAAAGATAGCCTTCAATTTCAATCAGGTCATTTGCTAGGAGCTGGTCTGACGTGTTGGGCAGGAATCCTTGAACCTCGATTGTCGTTGCCTGCGCTACCGCTGTTTTGACGGATCGATTAGGCGACACGCCATGCTTGAAATCATTGCCGCGTGGCAAGGATCGGTAGGGGTCGCCTTGACGGAAGCTATTTACGCCGCCTCGAAGGCGAGAAATAAACGCCTCAAGCTGAGCGGCGTCACCGCGAGACATTGGCAGGAAATTTAGGACCATGCGCCATTGCTCGCCGCCCCAATCTTGTACTTCGCGCGCGAATGTGTAAGGCGATGTCGCATTTCCTACCGCGTTTCCCTCCGTGAGGGAAACCTCGGTTATGCAAACATCAGCAGGAAAGTCGTAAGTAGCCATTTGTTAGAAGTTGCAGCGAATGATAGAGCGAATCTTAGATTTCGGGCGCTTCTTAGACCAGACGCCGTCGCCATCTCGACCACCGCTAGGGCCAGTGTTACCCTCGATGGTCTGGACGTAGCCGCCAGCTTCGTCTTTAGCTGCTAGCCCGATATGGCTAAACGTGTAACAAACAATATCCCCCGCGCGAACTGTCGTTTTGCTAGCGGGTTTAATGAGCGTCACCGCAGCGCTTTGCTTGTGCGCCCAATTCTCGAAATCCCATGCGCCAGCCGTGCGCGGACGCTCGACGCCGCTCGGCAATCGGCGCCCATCCAACGCCCGCTGGAATACCCAACAGATAAAGGCCGCGCACCATGGCCAGGGGGAGGGGGTTAGCCAAGTGGCCTTTTGATATTCTACAATCCGCGCGCCTTTGTTGTTGCCTCCTGACTCCTTTGTCCCTAGCTCTCCGTGAGCAATAACTACCATTCTATGGCTCATTGAGCCTACCTGCGCGGGGGCGGCAGTCTTGCTGGAGAATCCCCCAGAGGCGGGCTCAGGCTTACTCTGAGTGTCCCACCAGGATAACGCCTTATCATACGCCGCTTTACTTTTAGGCCCCCAATTGCCAGATTGCGGCGCTCGGTAAAGATCCATAGCCGCCAAACCTTTCTGAATGAGAAAAGCGACCATCTTGTTAGGAGGGTTGAAACTCATTTGATAGTCTCCTCTCCGCGCATTGGTGGAATAGGCAGCGTCTTGTCAGGCTCGAAAGCGCCCCATGCAGAAGGCGGGTTCATGGGCTCAACTGCCGGGAATCTCGGCTCGCGAGGGGTATGTGCGGGCGCTGGCTCTTCTCGCAGTGGCGTTAGGCCTGGCGGGTCGAAGCGCGTCGCCGAAGAAGAGAACCGATCATGCATGCGTTCCTGGCGTTTCTGCGCTAGCTCTTGCTCAATTGTGCGTCGAGCTTGACCTTCTGGCGCTGGTCGCTTGCGACGCGTGCCAGGCTTATCGTCATCCTTGCGCATCATGTAAGCAGCAGACAACGCGCCCACAAACGCTTGCAAAGATGTTAGCGCGAATTGATCCATCCCATTCGCCGCCACGTATTGCCACCAACCAGCAATACCGGCAATGTTTCCATATAGGAACACCCTGACATTCCTAGAGGGAAGTCTCACTTGCGACCCCCTTTCCGGGCTCTCCAGGGCTCACGAGTAAGGGAATAGGGCGTTTCGAAACCCATTGCCTCCCAAGCCTGCTTTGGGCTAAACTCAAGAAAAGATGGGTCAATGTAAGAATCGCTGAAAATATCAGGATTTTCTTTAGATGGTTCGTCATTTTCAACGATGCGAACCGAAATTTGCACTGTATGAGTGCGGGTGATCGGAATAGCGCACGACGTCAAGAAAGGCACCGCCAACGCCAGCGCTAACAGTAACGCATGACGCTGACGGGTCTCAGCACCCAACAGCAGAGAACGAGAGAGAGATGTCATGGCACGCCTCATTCTTGCAGTTGATTTTGTTGAGAAAGAGAATCTTCAAGCGCGGCAATATCTTTTTTAGCCTTGTCGGTTGCCGCGTTCTCGGAGTGTACCTTACACGCCTTCCAGGCGTCTAAGCCTGTGATTAGCTTGGAAAGCGCCTGTTGCGCCGCTGCGCCTGCCTCGCGTGCCATCGCGATCTTTTGCGCGTAGCTCACTGGATCGTCTGAGATTTTAGCGGACAAGGCGCTTTGAAGCGCTTCGTTACACGTTTGGGTGCATGATGCCGAGTGTCTTAGCGCGTGCCTGACGCGCAGCTCTGCCTGGTCGGGTGATAGTGTGGGTGTCTCCATGACACCACTAGGAAGCCAGCACTTTTCAAGCCGACTGGCCTTCCAAAGTGATCGCCATGATTGGCAAGCGACGGTTAGCGGCATCAGTAGCGCTTGTCCGTCTCCAAGCCATCCAGCCAAACGCCCATAGTGCCGAGCTAGCTATCAGACACCGCCAGCGCGGCAACCCCATTTTGAGAATCCCGATCAGAAAGAGCGAGTCTGCCTCATATCTCGAAACGGCAATCATGCCGCCGTTCATGACAGGAACGCGTCCTCTTAGTGCGTAAAGCACGTCATGCGCATCGCCTGGCGCTTCGGTCTGGTCATTGCGCGGCACAACAACAAAAGGCCAGCGCGCAAACCAAGGAATTGACGGACCATCTAATTCCGTCCCTTCAGGGACAATGACCTCGTATTGCAGAAAGTCTTTTGTCAGGATGAAGCGCCATTCCTCGGCCAGAATCAAGATGCCGTCTTTCCTACCGCGCTTGGTTCTCGGCTCTTCTGACCAGGACAAATTCAGACCGTATGGTTTGCGGAAATATAACATTAGGCCAAGCTTTTTAAACGGCTAACAAGAATGCGACAACGCGTCAATGTATTTTCATCCAATTGCTCGTCGCTATGCGTCGCGAAAGAACAGTAAGAAATTGCAACGCAATCCTTATTTGTTTCTAGCTCCTTCCTAGACAAGAAAAACCACGCTGAATGCTTAACACCTTCCGCATTGTAAATTTGACGCACGTAGCTGTCAGGAATTTCTTCAACCGCAAAAACCAAGCTTCCAGTAGAAATGATCTGACTTAATCTAAACGCATAATCATCATCAAGTTCAAAATGGATATAAGACCTAGGCTCCTGACTGCCTTCTCTGTATTGATAGACTGCCGTCGTCCACTTGGGCTTAAGCGTTCCATTCCAAGCCCGCAAAATAAGGAAACGGTCAATATCAGTCTCTTTAACTAAGGAATGCAATTCTTTTTCAATTTCGCCCCACTCCCCGACAAAGTCGGTAAATGATAGCGCGGCTTTCTGAAACCCCATTTCGTTCTTTGCTTGGTCGCGCTCTCTTTTTGCGCGCCTAGCTGCGCAAACCCCAGCAAATGCAGTGACGCACATGCCGAGAAATCCAATGATTGAACTTATAATGACATCACTCACAGAATCAAAAACCTAACGTTCTCGCTCTTCGGCCACCTCTCAGGCCCTCATCCCGAATGGCCGCCATAGTACCTTCTTTGGCTGCTGCTAAAATCTGTGGAATCATCTCCTGACTGACACCCGGCTGAATATTGAGCGTTTGCGCGATCTGCATCCCGCCACCGCTTGCGGCCATTTGCCCGCGTGACAGGTCAATCACTTGCTCGTTGGGGTGCAAGATAGCAGGGAACCCTCCGAACCCGTCGACACCGCCCGTGCGTGGACCGTAGCCAGTAAAACCTCCGCCATTGAACCCTGGAATAAACGACAGCAAGCTTCCAAGATTGATTCCGCCGCCACCACCCGCGCCGCCAAACAGATCACCAAGGAAGGATGCCGCGCGCCGCGCCAGGTTACTAAGCACGTTCACGGCACCCTTAGCCATATCTGCCAAACTACCAAGAATGGTCTGGTTTGCATCCTCGAAGCTAGCGGCAGTGCGGGTCGCCGCCGATGTTCCAGCGTCCTCCATTGCTTGAAAAACATTCAGGCTGATTTCCTCAACTTGCCCACCTAGTAAATCAAACGCGCCAGGATCAATGCCGGGCTCGACCGGCAGAGTAACTGGCACAACTGCTGCGGACGGCTTGCGAGGCTCCACATTGGTCCGCACCCCTGCCAGGATGTCACGCGCCTTCATAGCCGCGTTCTCCAATCCCTTTGAGATCGGGGGCGCGTTAGCCACTGAGAATGCCTCTCCGAAATTCACGCCCGCCGATTGGCCGAGAGTGTCGAAATAATCGAGATTCTCAGCAGCCTTGTTTTTGAGCGTTTCGAAAAACTGATAGTCTCCACTCTTGAAGGCGTCGTCTAGCGCTTTGTGAAGCTCGCCCGCATGCTGCGAAGAAAGCCCGCGCTCGACCAGGTCAAAAATCGCTTCGGTGCCTCGCTGAAAATCCAAGTCTATCGGTACCTCTAGCGATGGAAGATCCGCACTCACTACCGCGTCTGCTGCCGCTGCTGCGTCGTAAGAGGCCGGCAACGAGATCGGACGTTTGAACCCCTCCAATACGCGCTGAACGGGCAAGGGGTCAATCTCCGGCGTAATATCGACGGTTAAGGCCTTCGTGCCACCGCCTCCAAATAGCTCACTCAGAACGCCGTTATCGCCAAACAGAAGGCGCTCGGCTTGGAGCGCGGCAATCTCGGCAATGATTCCTGCGACGAACTCACCGAAGTCGTCGACACCGCCTCGAAGGAAACTTGAGAAACTCGACTCAAGAACACCAACCGTGTCTTGCCATGTGCCTTGCAAGCCTTCCATGCCAAGCTCGATCTCGCGGAACTCTTCAAGCGCGCGCGATTTGTAAATCTGGTTCTCCTGACCAGACAAACCACCCGCACCAGTTGCCTGGTCAATCGAGCGAAACTCGCGTTGCAGACTCTCAACCGGCGTTGCAAAGCGCGAGCGGATCGCATCTGCCGCACCTCTTAGCCGCTCGGCTTCCTGAGCGATCCGAGAGAAGCTCGAAACGCCATCAACGCCAGCCTTGCTAAGCGCGCCAGCCAGATTATCAACCGACGCCTTAGCGCCGTCCGTCGCTGATGTCACGGCGTCGGTTTGACTCGCGAGCGCGCTAGCCGCATCCCCCGCACCATCTAAGCTCGTTTTTAACTCGGACGCTGCTTGTGCCTCGCCTTGAATCAAGCGATCAGCCGCAAGCGCTTTCCGACGCTTGATTTGCTCTTGCGTCAGTTTCTGGAGGGCGCTTTCAGCGAATCCAACCTCACCGAAGAGTGATTCGAAGTAGCGCTGCGTTTGTTCATCCAGCTTAGCAAAAGCGCCGAAGAACTCATCACTGAAACTCTTGGTTTGCGGAATGTCAGGTCTCGGGAAGCTGAGCGTCGGCAAGTCCACTTCAAACCTGCCCGGCAAAATCGTATTGATCTTTTCGAAGTTCGCTAAAATCGCATTGAACGCCGTTTCTGCTTGCGTGATAACGCCCGTAAACGCCGTCCCTAGCGCGCTTTGAATATGGCTTCCAATGACATTAAAAGTAGCAATCGCCGCCGCCCTAATCGCATCAAAGGCAGACAGAGCATTCCTGATTTGTTCTCTCGAAATGTTCTCGAAAAATGCCGCAATCCCCAAGCCAACGCCTTTTGCGGCGTCTGCCCAGTCTTGGAAATACAGATCAATTGCTTCGCTCGCCTTAGCAAGCCCGGCGCTCAGATCAGGAATGATCAGTTCGCCAAGGCTTCGGTTGAATTGCTTTTGGCGATTCTGAAAGAGCTGCAACTTCGACGCGTAGGTATCGGCAGCCCTTGTACTCTCCTCGATCAGCGCACGGTTCTCTCGCCAGAGTCCGCTTGATTGCGCCAACCGTTGCCGCACCAAATCTACATTACGCGCCAGGGTAGGGAACACCCTCAAATTCTCATCACCGGCAAGCTTGAGTTGCGTTAGTACATTGGTGGTATCGTCGCCCGTTTGACTAAGGCCCTCTAGGAAGTCCACAAACGCGCTAGCGGCATCCTCTCGGAAAGCCTCTGCGATCTCCTCAGCACTTTGCCCCATGACATCAGAAAGCGCCTGCGCGCGCTCCCCGCCTTCCTGCGTGATCACCTGGATAGCGCGAAAAGCTCGACCAACGGCGGACCCTGAAAGCTCAGCTCGCAAGCCTAACTCTTTCATCGCCGTCGATAAGCCGACAACCTCGTCAGCAGAAACGCCGAACTGACCAACCGATTGGCCCACAAACGTGGCCATGTGAACGATTTCGGCCTCGGTTGCTGCCGCCGAATTACCTAATCCAACAATAGCCGCGCCTAGGTTGTCAATATCATCGGTATTCGATCCGGTGATATTAAGAAGCCTAGCAAGATCACGCGCGCCTTGCTCTCCGGTAACATCTGACGCCAGTTCAAGTCGCGCTAACGTCTCAGTAAATTTGAGGATGTTATTGGTGCCCTTAACGCCAAGTTGGCCAGCAGCCGACGCCATACCAAGAAGGTTCTCGGAACTCGTCGGAATCTTTCTTTCGAGATCTTCAACGCCGCGCGTTAGCTCTTTTAGCTGCTCCGACGTTGCGCCCGTCGTTTTTGCAACCGCCGTCAGGCCCGTCTCAAACGCTGCCGCTTCCCTGACGGCGGCCTGAGCAAATCCAGTAATTGCCCGAATCGAGAACGCGGCAGCAATGACACCGCCAAGCCTCACGAAATCCTTTTCAAGAGACTTGGTCGCTTTGCTAACTGTTCCGAAAGCGCCCGTTGCCGCGTTAGCTCCCTGGTCAAGCGCCTTGAATTCTTCGCGCACCTTGCGAATAATGCGGCTAGCGCGATCCTCCGCTGAAACCTCGAAAATGGCCTTTTCGCGTCTTGGCATACCCTTAGAAGCCAGCCCTTTTCGAAGCCGCTTAGATTACGTTAGTCCTTCTCACTCAAAAGTGAGAAATAAGCAAGCCACCCCGTGCGCTCCGCCAGCGTCATGTCGTTCACCTCGGGCAGGGTGCGGCCCAGGTGATGCGCTAGGAAAAACGAGTTTCTTAGGTGGACTCCGGTTTCTCCTCTGAGAACTGCTTTCCCTTGTCTACGTCTTCCACCTCCAGTTGGGGCAACAAGAGAGAAATCAGCTCTTGCAGAATCTTAGGATCAACCTCGTTCACAAGAATGCGCTCGACGTTGCGCGGGCGCTTGAGTTCGTCCTGGTGCGAAAAAAGCGGTTTGCCGTCCGCTTGCATGATCCGCTTGAGCGCGAGCTTGGGCCAAGCCTTTTCGCCATCCTTGAATAGTTGCTGCTTATCGTCCCAAGTGAGAGGCGAAACTTTGACGGGCAAACCGCCAAGAGACTCAACCTCGGCGTCGGTCTCTTTCTTTGCCCATTCCTTTTGCAGTGTTGTTAGTATATCGGCGTCAGCCATGTTGGGTAGTTGTTGGGTGTTAAAAAGCGGGACCGCCTAGCATCGCCTCTAGACGGCCCCTAGTTGCTGCGAGGATAAATTTAGACCACAGTCGCAATGGCAAGCGCGCCGTCGCCGGTAATCGTCACGGTTTGCGTGATATTCGAGCCAACCTCGGAGGGAACGCTGACGCTAGCAACCAAGCCAGAACCAGAGTATTCCTTTTCTCCAGACGCGTTGTCGTTCGGGTAGAGCTTGACACCAACCGTTTCGCCAGCCTTCGTCGGATCAAGGTAGGTGCTCGCGCCCTCGTCGGTTTTCTGCCAGAAAAATTCCATGTCCACGGACCAAGACTTGCCTTGGAGCGTGTTCGAATCCCAAGCGATAGACGAAGCGCTTCCACCGTCGCCGTTAGACTTCATGCAACGCGTGTTTTCCGTGTTGACGCTGCTAGATGTGTTCAACGTCCATGATCGGAGACAAGGCACTTCTTCCGGAGTGCCGCCGCTGGTAATTTCGAGAACCCCGTCGGTTCCTTTAGTGATGCTAGTTGCCATAGTGTTGCGTTGTTGTTAGTTAAGTTGTTGTGTCCAAGTGGCTAGATAAGCCTGAGTAATAATTGCTATGGTTGGAGTGCTAGGATTGATTTCCGTTTCTTGCGCGAATAGATCGATCTGCACGCCCTCCGGCATGTTGGCGCGGTCGGCTTCAACCGCTGCCTCTAGCGCCTCGCCTAGGCCCAGGATGTGTTCTTCGGCGTCCTCACCTAATGCTACCGTATCCGCAATAGTCACCTGGATAACTTGTTCTCGATCCGTGATCGAATCGCGCATAGAAACGCGAGAAGTTTCTTGCTTCCCGAGATAAACCGACGCGGCGTCATCCTCGAAGATGTCAGGCTTGCCACTAGAAACCGTGCCGCTGAAATCAGCCAAGCCAGCCACAAGCGTGAGCATGCGCCCTTTGATTTGTGTGGGTATTGTTGGCATTTGTTACGGTGCTTGGCCTTTACCGAGCGCTAGAGTTGTCACGACGCCATCCGTGCGAACGTCCAATACCGGATGGTTAAGTCCACTATATGAAACCGTATCGCCTTCGGCTGCCGCACCATCGCTCGCGGCATAGGTGAAATGGATCGCATCCACTCGATGATAGGTGGTGCGGTATCCATCGCCTGCCTCTTGCTCCTCTTCGCCCGTGTCCCAGTAACCCAATAGGTCAATGCTGCCGCCGCCACCGCCAGGCGTAAGCGAGACGGTAACGGCGGCATCGGTAGCGAATAGAGCATTGACGGGCTCTGCCACGGCTAGCTAGAGGAAGCTTGTTTCTTGGCTGGAATCGGCTTGGCCTCCGGCTTGATAGCCTTAGCCTCGTCGCTGTCAGCCCTCACGAATCGATTGGAAGCGAGGAGAGGCAAAGCCTCATCCTTTGGCTTTGTGATGACCGCCCCGCGCTTGATCACCTCGCCATTGACGAGGCACCGAGCGGAGCACTTTAGCTCGATATCAGCCATGATTATGTCAGGTCGGTGATTGCGCTGAAGTTGGCAGCCTGACCCACGACACAATCAAGATCTTGGAAGACACGGAGAACAACGCCACCCGTCGCAACCTTGGTTGCCGTGTCACGGATCAGCTCGACGCCGCCCCACATGCCAACATGGAGAGAGCTAAAGTTGCCGTAAATGATCGCTGTCTTGTCGGTGCCAACGCCGAGATTGTTCGGCACATTGTTAGAAATCTTAAAGTTTCCAACGTCGGTATCAACCGAGCCATTGTCGCCGCGAGATCCAACAAACAGACCAGATCCGGCGTCTGTCTTGGTGGTCAAGAGAACGCGCTTTCCGTGCGTGTTGGTCAAGCCTTGCGCGCCGCTTGTGCTTGCGTTGGCGTTGGCGAGATCTTCTTCAAGGTCGAACAAGTGCTCGCGGGTCAGTGTGCCGCTGGTCGTGACAGAACCGATGCCAGAAGCATTCAGAATCCCTTCAGGCTCCCCGCCGCTGCCAGGACCATTGATCAAGGTTTGATCGATGGCGATTGCAAGGCCTTTACGAATCGAACGAGTCAAGAGGCCCTCGATGCCTGGAGTTGTGGTTTTGCCAGCCTGACGAGTGAATGGGATGCGGCCCGCTACCGTCTTGTAGCTAAGCGAAATCTTGTCCAGCGTGTAATCACCCTCGGTCGGCTCGGCATCCTCCGCAACCCAATAGAAGGCCGGGTTGGTTAATTCGCGCGGAATTTCGACATTCCCAACGAGACCAGGAAGGACGGTGACACCCATTCCCAGCACCACGGCTTCTTCGCGCAAGCTCTCGATAAACATATCATCCCGAAGCTCAGTAGCGACAATGTCAGCCGCTTCCGAGTTGCCAACGCCGACGCCTACCGTGGCGCGCTCACCATAAAGAGCCGAGCGGGTTGCCGCGTCTTGCGGAATCCAACCGCGCAAGAGCACGTCAGTGGGAATGGCTACGCGATCATTGGAGCGGCCTTGGCTCTCTTTGATAGCGTCGGAAACTTCGAACTCATGCTCGGCACCGCGCGTGCTGCCGGTGATCAGCGCTTGAACAACGTTCGCGAGATTGTAACGCTTCCTCTCTTTCTGCGAAAGGCCGATGTCTTCGGTCGTTGTCCCGAGAGAACGCGTCTGACCCTTTTCGAGTACCATGGCGTTAAAGTCGGCTATTGATGTCCCATCGTCGCATGCACGCTCGGCTTCTTCGGAGAAATTCCATTGTGAGCCAATGTCACGAATCTTACGTTGGCGCTCACGATCCGCTGAAACCGCATCGTTAATGGCTCGCGTATTATCGGCTTCCCGCTCAACTACAATGGTAGAGCGCTCACCGCCTGAGTTGCTAGTGTGTGTGCTCGAATCCTGAGCGTTAGAAATATCGGCTTCTTTGGCCATAATGCTAGTGGTTGTTGTTTCGTTGTTTCGTTTGTCGCGAAATTGTTCAATTTCTTGAAGATGGCACTTTTCGGAAGCGCTTCGGCCAAACCCCGTGTTTGGATCGGCTGGCACGGTGACGAAAGAGGCTTCCTTAGGCTCCCAGTCACTCACGCGGTAATGCTCGCCGTCCTCGGTTTCTCCCTCGAAACGCCACTGGTGAATGCGAAAACCGACGCTCACGTTGCGCAAGATCCCGGCTTCTACGTCGGCGCGCTTCTCTTGTGCTAAGGGTGACGGGCCGAATCTGACGGTCACATAAACCGAGCCGTCCCGGATTTCCGCACCCTCAATGACGCCTAGTTGTTGGTCATGACGGTGCATCCAAAGCAACGGCGCGTTACCGGACTGTAGCCAATCCATCCGCACTTCGCCACGGTCATGACCTAGGGTTTCGTGGTAGTCAGCGAAAATATTGACGGCGGCGTCAGTTGTTAGCCGTACCTCATACCGAGCGGGCGCTTCCTCCGCGCCATCGGACTCCTCAGACCGCAGGCGCGTGACGGCATCTTGACCGCCCGCAAATGCGCGCACGATCACGCCGCCATCCGCTTCCGGCTCCTTAGTGGGTGCGGACGCTTTACGCTCGCCCTTCTTCGGTAGTGTCTTTGGCTTAGCCATCGACAAATAGAAGCCAGCACTTTTCAATTCCGCACCTCTATATATTATCAAGCTCCTGCTCAATAATGTGCCAGTCTTCCACGGTGCCGTCTTTCTTGACCACTTTGCGCCAGTGCCCGGTTTCGTCTTGGTAGTCCATGGTGAGACTCCACGAATGACCCTCAACGCTGCAATGGGTGTCGAATCGAATTCGCGTTGTTAGTGAGTCCACTTCTGCCAGCACGGACTCAGGAAATTCATGCGTCTCTTCTCGCTCGCCCGTCTCTTCGTCGGGCTCTGACCAATGAATGCGTCTCCAGAAATCAGCGTAATTGTGAGGCTGGTCAGACGGGCGAACGGTAACGTCGACAGGCGCGAACGTCTCCCCATCTGGTAGCTCGGCATGTGTAGCCAACCCCTGGAAATAGCGGCCATAGTTGGCCAGATAGCTATCTTGTAAGAGCGTCACTTGTGGCAATAGCTCTGTGAGCCTTGCGTCTATTGCTGTTTGCTTTGTAACCATATATTAAAAATACAACGATTCTAAACGTGCGTCGATGGCGTCTGTTTTAAGGCTCATGCTAAGGCAAAGTGCGCGGTTAATGCTGCTTTCTCGGTGGCGGTTAAGAGACGCCCAAAGACAATCACGGATTCAATCGTTCCCACCCAATTGGACCCCCAATTGAACCCGCTGTGTAGTGAGTTAATGCCCCCAACGCTGAGCCCTTTCATTGCTTCCGTCGTGCCTGTCCCTTTGGCAAACACGTCCGCATCCACCTGCAAGGTAACATCCGTGCTCGTGAACGAGGCGAAGACAAGGACACGGTCTGTGGTCGTATTTGTAGACGCGGAGAAAAGCGCGTTGCTGTAAGCTCTGTATTTACCACTTGGCACAAAGAGCAACCTGCGGAACGAGGCGTCATTGCTGTCAATAACATAGGCACCTGAAGGGGCTGCGGCATCCTTGCTGCCTACAAACACAATGGTAGAATCCCCCAAAGTCTCCCCTGAGGTTGTCTGCAAGGCATTAGAAAGACCATCATATACCAACACCCCACCTATAAACTGAGGAGCGTCCCCAGGCGCATTGATGGCGACATCCCCAAACGGGCTAGCATCGGTCCCTTGATTCTCCCATTTCGTCACCCCTGCATATTGTGTCGCCTCATACTCCACCGGCCCGTGAGCTGCGCCAACGGTGTTATTGTCGGTTAGATGGTTGGAGCCGTGCGAATCATATCGGGTCCCCCTAGGCTCGTTGAGGTTCCAGAAACTAACAAGATCAACTTTCTCGGAGGTTGTTAGATCTGCGTAATTGCGAGGAGTTCCCGAATTGTAGAGGGCAGTGATTTCTGAAGATGATAGGGCTCGGCTCCAGATAGCAGTATTGGACATCTCAGCATCACAAGGGACGGTAAACCCAGAGCTGCCGGCCAATACAAAGGGACCAGATGAGTTTATGCTAGCGCCCTGTTGGGCAGGCGAGCCACTTGCCAGCCCGTTGCTAAAGGCTTCGAAACTACCGCTAGCATTGCGCCGCATGATAATATTATACCAACTCCCCAGGACGATCCCACTGACTGCTATTTGAACCCCCGCGTTGTTACTATCTACCAAACGGCAGTAGATGGTAGTGTCAACCCTAACCATTGTCAGGCCAGGAGTCGATTGATTCCCTGCCCCTTTCGCCATAATCCACTGCACGCCGCTGATAGAAAGAGGTCTAATCCAAAGGGAAATCGTAAATTCCCCAGCACCCAAATCTAACCCTGTCTGCGCCGCATCAGTGATGCTCAAATACTCACTATTAGCACTATCGAAGCTCGCCACCAGATCCGTTTTGAACGTGCTAGGCGTGGTATCATACCACCCTTTGGCGTCACTGTAAGCATCCCAAGTAAACCAGAAGAAATTATGATCGACCGAGCCTAGGTCGTTCGTCGCTGTGATAGTGACAGCAAGTGAGCCTTCATCGGCGTCGATGCTGCCGCTAATCATCCCGGTGTTTGGATCAAGCAACACGCCTTGAGGCAACCCGAATGAGCTATAGCTTGTCACCACGCCATTAAACCACGTGCTAGCATCGATGCTAATTGCGTCATTGACCAAATTCGCCATATCAACTGGCGCGCTTCCCGAGACAGTTGGCTCATACCCGAAGAACAGATCGCCGTCTCCGATCAGATTGACCGTCTGCGTGATATTCACGCCGATTTCGGCAGGCTTGGACAATGACTGAATGATTGCCGACCCTTCATAGCTTGGCCCACTAGCGCCGTCAGGGAGTAGCTCAATATCAATCGTTTCGCCCGTGCGTTCTGGTGAGAATGACGGCGCGGCAGCCTCGTCGGTCTTTTGCCAATAAAACGTTAGTGATAAGCGCCAGCCGCGCCCGATGGCGACCACGCTTTCCCATAAGCTGAAATTGTCGTCGCCATTACTCGCCATGCACCGAGTGACTTCTCGCTGTTCTGACGCCGTCGTATTCAGCTCCCAAGACGACAAGCAAGGCACTTCCGCGCCTCCTTGAAGCTTAATGATTCCCTCGTTGCCCTTTGTAATCGTGCCTGCCATTTAGTCGTCTTGCTCGGTCTGCTGTGGTGCCGCTGGTTGTGCTTGAAAATTCAAACTAACGTCATCTCCAGCGATGTCTTGAAACTCCTTGATTTCCTCAAGGATCACTGCCGGATCTTCACCAGTCGATTCTTCGATGACCCGTTGCGGTGACGTAAAGCCCGCACCCACTGCCTGAATGTTCGCGTTTACCTCCTTGAGAGGATCGACCCATTGCCAGCCGCGCGCCGTGAAACGGTAGCAATCATCTTCTAGCAACGCTTGAAGCTTCCCAGCGTCGAGGCCGCTTTGCTCATTGAGACGTTGCACCTCAACCCATCGGTTAAACCAGATCTCTTCAAAGTGCTCGATGTAAAACGCTTGCAGCGTGCGCCAGGCATCCCGGTCGTTCAACTTAGCCTCGCGCAATGACGAATAGTTGACGCCTTCGTAATTATTGAAGACGTGGTTATAGTTCGCGCCAACACCTGACGCGATGCCGCGCGAAATGACCTTGTGAAACTCTTCTAAGTTTGCTGGTGGAAAGTTAGGGTCAAACGTATCCACGTCGAGGCCTGGCGGCAGCAAATCAAACATGCCGGGCTCGACTTCTTGCCGCAAGTCAGTGCCGTCATCCTCGCCAGGGTCGTCGCCTTCGTATTCATCGTTAGGCTTATAGAATCCCATCTTCGAGGCCGCAACCCTAGCGCCTACGCAAATTGCTTCCTCGAACTTATCGAGCATCCTTGACCGCACTCCAGAAGATGCAAGCCAAGTAATCCCTCGCGTTTGTCCTGTGCGCTCGATAGCGTAAAGGTGCGTAATCTCGTCGGCAGGAACTACCTCATATTCTGGCTGATTCGTGCGCCAGCCAAAGATGCCCTCTGACGGGTGTTGTTTGAGAATGTGATAGGCAATCGGTCTGTCGTCCTCGTCAACCTCGACGCCCATCTTGACCTGATTGCCGTTAGGCAAGGTGCCGTTCACGCGCCAATCAAGACGCATTGAATCGATAAACTGAACAGCATAGCGCCACTTGTTTTTCTTAAAGCCAGGTCGATGATGAATGATCGCCTCGCCGTCAACCGCTAGCCGCACCATCGCCATATCGCCGATGTCCTTTCGCGTCTGCTTTCCGCAAGCGCTTGGCGAGTGCTTGAGCTTTCCGGCGCGCTTCCAAGCGTCTTCCAGCGTCTTGTTAAAAGATTTATCAATGCGCCCATTCCTGGCTTTCCGGCATGCCGTCAGTTTGATACCATGCGACCCTATTACATTAGCTTTCAGCAAGCGTAGATAGTTTCGAATGTAATCATTGTTACGCTCAAGGTCACGCGCCCGTGAAACCATTTGCACAAGTTGCGGGTAGATCGAGGCATCCGCCGAAACGTCTTGCGTATCCCAACCAACAAACGATTCGCTTGCCGCCATTTGGAAGTAGCGCTTGCCCTTCTTGCGCTGCTCAAACTTGCCGGTTTTAATGTTGAACTTGTAACTCATGAAAGAACGGATTTGATGCGGCGGTAGCCTGTTTTCTTGGAGGCCAGGCCAAGCTCGGCTTTGCAACGCTTAATTTCTCCCATGATCCAAATTCGATGGCGTCGCAATTCCGCTAGATCAAGCCATTGATATTCGCGATCTGACACGCTCGGAATCGAAATGCGGTGCGCCTTGACGCCGCCTGATTCGATCACTTTCCGAATCGCAGAATCAATACTAACAAGGTCTGCATTGAGTTGCGTTAGCTTGGCGTTGCTTGCGCCAAGCGCTTCGGTGATTACGATCCACCCCTGACACACGTCGAAGATGTCGCCGCCTTTCGCGGCCTGGATGCCGTAGGCGTAGCTTCCTGGCGTCCATGTTGCCGACGTGGCCGCCGTGACCGCGAACGCGTAATCGCTGCCATCCTCCGTCGCAACTACCGTGTATGTCTGCGAGCCGCTATTGAGGATCATGGACACGGTCCACCCATCGCCGGTCGGGTAGTCCGTCAAATGCACGGTCCACTCGTCGCTTGTTGTGCCCGCCCGGAAGCTCGAAGGAATAGCCATTGCTCACCAGAAGCGAGCACTTTCCCCTATTTGACCGACAACCAGTTGGCGCGCCTAGGAGGCCTCTGGCGTCGAATTTGGGCTTTCTTGCGCGCTTTGGGCTTGTTTTCTGGGGTTTCGGTCTCCGCATCGCCTTCTTTCGCTTCCTCTTGCCTAGGTGCAGAATCAGGCGCTTGTTTCAGCTCATACTTGCGCTTCTTAAGCGCCTTTCTCTTGCGCGCCAGGGTGCGGAGATTGATCGGCAAAGAGCGCAAGGCGGCCATGGCATACACACGGCAGTCAAGAGGTTCATTACGTCCGCCCGTGCCCGCGTCGGACTTCTTTTGAAAAGAAACGCGCGGCTGGCCAGCCGTCCACCGCACAACCTTCTCTTCCGATGTCAGTTGCTTGAAATACTCTAGCGAATATTCCATAGGGAAATGCATACGCCCGACGCGATCCGAGAGAGCGGATAGGTTGGCGTAAATCGTTTCCTTGGCGGTATCCGTGCCGACGTGCGCCAACTTGACTTTGGCCTTCTTGAGCTTAGACCAGCGCGCAAAGATCGGTTGCCCGGCAGTCGTTAGGCCTCGGCAAGCAAAGACGTGCCTTGAAGTCTTGCCTCTTACAAACTGATAGACAGCGTCGGCGCGGTGGCCGGCAGCATCGATAAAGGTTGCCTTGATGCCCATTTCGCGCCCGTCTTGACGCTTATAGAACGTGTCACTCAACACGGCGTCAAGCTGGTCGCGTGTTTCCTTGTTAGCGGGGTCGCCCGGTATCGTGATGTAATCGAGCGACCAGGATTCCTCGCCATCACCCCAGCCGACTATCTCAAGCTCGAAACGGTCGTCTTGCGTATCCACTCCGCACGTTATCACAAGGATGTCATCAGGGATTGACTCGTGACTATAAACCTCGCGCCGCTTAAACAGGGTTTCGCAATCGACCTCAAGCCCGGCGTGGGAATACTCCAACCCTAAGACCGTGTTATAGAACACTTGCTCTAGTTCAGGGTCGCCCTTGCATTTCTGCCATTGGTTGCAAATCCAAACCCACGACCTAAACGGGCTGTAAGCTGTCCAGATGAAGAAGCCTCTCGCACCCTCGCGGCCTTCATCGCTGGTTGCTCTCCATTCTGCCGTTCCGCCCATTTGCGAGTCTGCTAGCATCGCCGCTTTGTGATGGTGCGCAATGTGTCGCTTACATGACTGGCATCGATACTCGCCATAGTGTTTTGCGTCAGGATCGTCTTTCTCGAACTGCTCCCACTTGAGCGTGATATGATCGCGACAGTGCGGGCACTCCACAAAGTATTCTCGCTGATCGGTGCTCTCGTAGCCCTTGACCGTTCGTGAGGCTCCCTTTAGGACTGGCGTTCCACCAGCAACAAACATCCGGTTAGATTGATAGGTTGCTTGGCGCGCTCTCGCCAACTCGATAGGATCGCCTTCCTTGCCAGTGCTTGGCGGATAGCGGTCGACCTCGTCACAGAACACAACCCGAATGGGCCTTGATGCGATAGCTGCCGGACTGTTCGCGCCGATCAGCTGCATCAAACCGCCGGGGAATTTCTTCCTGAGAATCGTATTGCTCGACTTCTTAGCGCGAAAGTCTGTTAGCGCGGCTAGACATTCGCAATCTCGAAGCATTGGCTCGATGCGATCTTTTGAATAACTTTCAGCCATCTCAAGCGTTGGCTGAACCATCATGATAGGGCCAGGGTCCAAGTGAATGTAATAGCCGACCGCATTGTTGAGCGTTTCACTGTAGGCAATCTGAGCGGATTTTTTGAACCAGACTTCTTCAACATCAATAACCGCACCCGTCATTGTGTCGAGGATCTCGCGCATGTATGGCGTGCGCTCGATACGAAAGCGGCCAGCCTCGGCGCTAGCCTCCGGCGAAAGTCGTCGGTATTCGTTGGCCCATTGCGAGCCAGTAATGTCAGGCGGTGGCGCAATCCTGGCCCGCACCCTCCTAGCCAAGGCGCGAACCTTCGGCCCGATCTCAATGCGGGCTTTCATCGCTTAGATCGGTTAGCAGTGTGTGTGCCTCTTTGTCGATGCGCGCCTTCATTTGGCGTTCGGTCTTTAGGCCTGTCAATTCCGGCGCGAGTCGCGAGCCCATAGCCAAGACGCCCGCACGGATTGCCGCGACAATCTCAGACCAAGCCAGTTCGACTTCGGCAGAGCTGACCAGTTCGCCCTCATTCACGGCGTTTTTCATCTCCTGGTCATCGGCCTTGGCTTTGGCGAGTCGCGCTTGCTCTTGCACCAGGTCGACCCTCTCCGACGACATCTTGTCCTTGCTGGTCGCCACGTCTCTAAGCCGGTCAATGTAAGCGCGAGTGATCGCCATGAGATTATAGGGCGCTTTCATGTTGTGCATCTGCGCCGTTTTGCGCACGGTCGCCGAGTCGACATTGAAAAATTCTGCCGCCTCTCGCTGCGAAATTTTGATGCTTCGAAAATCCTTGGCGCTCATGGCTTCCTAATGCGCTTAGTGTAAGTTTTACACCTAGCTATTTCTTGCGAGCTTGAAGCC
>Ga0208767_1000257_pt1 | contig 40563 bp, 23 predicted proteins | sample VirMetDEL_Mar_21_FD_184514 | JGI IMG/M metagenome (GOLD analysis project Ga0208767, IMG submission 184514) | Aqueous microbial communities from the Delaware River and Bay under freshwater to marine salinity gradient to study organic matter... | ecosystem: Environmental > Aquatic > Marine >...
TTCTTCAGCGGCACTTTGTACTGCTGCTTCTAGTTCTTTGATCTTTTGATTTTCATTTAAGTGACTTGCTGAAAACTCTGTAGCAAAAGTTTCGAATAGTTTACGTCCGAAAGTATTTTCTTTTGCGATTTGAATATCTTCTTTAAGTTGAGTCATTTCACCTTTTAGATAGCTGGTTACTGCTTCATTAACAGCCTTGCTTGTGTGCTTAACAAACTTCTCTTTAAGAGAAGCAAACTGCTCACGAGCTTCTTTAACTAGTCTAACTTTAGTTTCTACAACATCTTGACGATCTTTTTGGAAGTCTGTGATCTCTTCAGAAAGTTGTGATGTAACAAACTCTTCGAGTTTGCCAATCAATTCTTGCTGTTGAATTCTTTCAGACTTTAGTTCCTTAATTTCTTCACTAAGTGTTTTAACTAAAAACTGGTCAAAAGTGCCTGCAGATTCTTGCATTTTTGCAACAAACTTAGCACGGTCTTCAGAGATTTGCTTACGCTCTTCAGCGATTTGCTCTAGCTCTGTAGTAAGACCTTCTGTAACCATACGATCTAAGGCTTCAACCATAGTAGATTTATCATGCTCATAGCGTTTTGCAAACTCCTCGCGAAGTTCTGCAGTAACCTGTGTACGAGTTTCGTTCATCTTTGCTTCCCATTGTTCAGCAATAGCAGAGCGAGTTTCCTCATTTACAAGGTCGCTATCCAAAAGTGGTTTGATAGCATCTAGCATTTTGATCTCCTAGATCTTTAGATCCCTGATAAGACGAATCATTTCCTCTTTCAGGTATTTTTGTACTTTAGCATCGCCGCTTGCTTCGCGAGCCATGTCAAGCACTTTATGCCCCCCACGCATATTAAGTAGTCCTTCGTAAATCGCTACTGGATATGCATTTGGTGCACTGGGTTGTGCCACAACGTCAACTGTGACAATTTCAAAATCAGCAACTTGACCACTGGATTCATTTACGTTTCCACTGCCTCTGCTACTAACTCCTAATTTTACTCCACCTTGAATCATTGTTTTCACAAGTTGACCCATAGGTGTTTCAAGAATCTTCAATTTACCATATCCGTTAGGTCCATCCATCCACATACTTTCAATCATATGTGATACTCGATCGAGGTTAATTTTTAGATCATCTGGATGGTCAACTTCGCCAAGAACGCTGTTGCCTTCTTTAATTTGCTCGTTGATGGTTGTTACAGCATTGGTAATCTCAGAGACAGGGTAAACACGCTTGTTTGCGTTTTCTACCCCGCCCTGGATACAAATGCCTTTCATGTAGAGATCCTTGCCGCCATTAGAATTCTCTGTTGCTTCATAAACAACATTTGCATCTTTAAACGTTAGGTTTTCTCTCAAGTATAACATAGAAATTATGCTTTACTCATTGTTGCGCCACGTGTGTCGTGTGCGTCAGTTTGTACTGTTGATTTTGGTGTAGCACCGCCTTTTTCTTCGCCGGTTGGATCGACTGCTTTGCCGCCCATGTCGTTTTTGCCAGCTACTGGACCTGATGATCCATCACCTTCTTCGCTAGTTACTGGTGCAGGAGCTTTCTCAGTGTATTCACGAACAAAAGACTCATCTGCCTCTTCTTCTTCACCTTCGTCTTCATCACCTTCTTCGTCGCCCATGTCCATGTCCATTTCTGGCTCCATGTCCATTGCGTCGTCGTCAGCAGCATCGTCTGCACCCATTAGTGCTTCAAATTCTGCTTTCAATTCGTCAAGTGCGTCTTCTAGGTCAACAACGCGGTCTTCAATTTCTTCGTCCGCATCATCATCTTCCATTGAAAGACCTTCTTCGTCTGCTTCGATGTCGTCGATCATATCGTCTGCTGCATCGCCACCTAGCTCTGCTTCATCAAAGTCTGACTCTTCAATTTCTTCTGCTTCTTCAACTGCATCTTCATCTACTTCTGCAGTTTCTTCAACTTGATCCTCATCTGTGAGACTCTCATAGATGTCACGTGATTTTTCAACCACGATCTCATGGAACAAATCTTTTGCGCCCTGCTCATCTTCTGCGATAAACAGTTCAATCAATTGCTCAAATTTGTTTGTCATTTGTATAACTCCTATATTCATAAGGCATTTGTAGTTTTATTTAGTAATAAGGAGTTTTAAAGGATAAAATGCGTACTTTTTGAACCAAAAAGTAGACTATAGGATTTTTTTAGGATTATGCTGCTGGTGCAGGTGCAAATTGCTTGCGAATCTCTTTGATAGACTCTTGATACTCTGCTGCTTTAAGATCACTAAGTTTACGCAGTTTACTCAACTGTTCTAGTGTCAAACGAGTTTTGCGGGTATCAGTTTTCATAGCAGCACTGCTATCCTGATACTGCTTATCTTCTTCTTGCTTTTTTGCGTCTAGTTCAAATAATAACATGATAATATTTATGCTTCTGGCGTTGCTGCTGGACCTGCTTGTGTAAGTGGACTTTCATTGCCAGTTGCACCTGCTTCGCCTGCACCGCCTTCTTCACCGCCGCCTGGCGCTTCTGCTGCTGGTTCTTCGCTAGGCACTTCAAACGCATCCATGTCTGCTTGGATGCCGCCTGTAGTAACACCAACACTGCGCATGCTAGGTAGTTCACTTTCAACACTAATATCAGCATTTTCTTCACGCCATAGTTTGTTGTTCTCAGCCATTTCTTCTTCTGTCATGCCCAAGTAACGCTGCATAAGGAAACGCTTGCTCATATATGGATAACCTTCAAGTGCTTGGAATGTGTTAATTCTTGCACTGTCCATTTCAGTTTCGCGGTAACTAGCAAAGTTTTGCGGCTCATTAAAGCGTAGTTCAAATGTACTGTTGTCAATCTCAACACCGCGCCACTTCAAGAACATTTTAAATTCTCTGTCAAATGTAGCAGCAATAAGACGCTGTAGTCTCATGCAGTATTCGTTAAAACGCTTTTCTTGAATCATTGCTGTACCAACACGACCGTCATTGTATGCTGCTGGACTGTCTTCAAATCCAGTTGGCAAATAACTGCTAGGTATACGCAAGCCACGGAACAGTTTGTTAGTAAAGAATTTCAAGTCATCAATCTCACCAAGGTTTGTGCCACCTGGTAGTGTATCAACTTTACTGCCTCTGCCTTCCGCTGTTTGTGGGAAGAAGTAGTCTTCGTTGGTTGATAGTGGATTGTATGTTGTATCCATAATGTTAGTGCCGCCGCCAGTTTTACTTGGAATACGACGCTGATGAATTTCGTTTTTCACACGCTCAACAAAGCTCATAGCCATATGACTTGGCATGTTTCCTACATCAATATAGAATACTCTGCGCTCAGGAGCACGTTGAATACGGTAGATAATAATAGCATCTTCAAGCAGTTCTTTTTGCTTGTATACTTTAAACACTTGTTCTAGGATACTATTACCAAAGGGCCAGTTAGGATCAAGTCCCTCTGTCAAACTAGCATGTACAACATGCTCTGCTTCAATTGCTTTTTCGTTTAGCGCACGATCAAAACGACCTTGCGCACTGCTTCCGCCACTGCCATCATATAAGTTACTAGGCTGAATATATCCTCTGTTCTTGTAGAGATCACCTTGATTGCCATGGTCACTGAATGTGCTTGCTGTGACTGTAAGATTTTCAAAGTTGGGATTGATGTCTTTGATAACATACTGTTCAGGCTTCTTACCTTCACTTTCGTTTACAATGATCTTGGTAACTTTGTTCATTTCACTCCAATATAGCTGGAATGTTTCTGGATCTCTGACGAATACTTGATCGCCATACTTTAGTGTATTGCGGAAAATCTTAAACAATCGCTTGTCAAAGTCGTTGAGGTTGTTCCAGTTGACAAGCTGTTTTTTAATAATGTCAATTTCACTCTCAGTTGGCGTTTCGTGAAAGTGAATGTCAAAGCCTGTGCCGTTTTCTGTGTTTGTTTGTGTACAAAACTCAGCAAGGATATCCAGCGCAGCATTGATCTCACTGTCAATATCCATGGTCTCATACTGACTATAACGTTCAGTACGATTAGGATGACCACTATAAACTTCTGGCAAGTGACTAGCATAGTGACTGTACTTGGTGCCGTCGGTGCCGCCCTTGTTTGCGTTTGTAAAAGGACTAGTGTCCTTTACTAATGTGAAGTGTTTTTTCCAGCTCATAACTTATTATACTACCTTATTGTGTATTTACCTAATAGATTTACTGCACTGCAATGTTTTGTAATTGTTTTGTTGCTTCTTTTTGCTGCTTTAGCATATCTGAAAGTATACTGTTAGTTGCTGTCATGTCTACTGGCAATCCAGCACCAGGAGCACCACTGCTTTGTGTTGTTGCGGCACTTGTATTAGTAGGAGTTTCAAATCCGCTACCATCTTCACTGTCCATTGCACTAGGCCCAACTGTAGCCGCAGTAGATGTACTAGGTGCACTTGTATTACCATTTCTGGTTTGTCCTGGCGGTCTTGTATTTGTGCCCGCACCAATATTTTGGTTAACTTGGTCAACTAAGAATGTTGCACCTTTGGTCAGTGTTGTGACACTAGATATTAATCCATCACTTTCTGCTAACAATTTAGTAGTTGTTTCACTGAGTGCCATTCCAAGCTCGCGCTGTGCTTTTTGCTGTTCAATAAGTGCTTTGGTTGCAGCATCGCCTCCGGCTGCAATACTCTGCATGTCTGTTACTACTTTGCTAACTGTGTCATTTATTGCTTTTGCCATCATTTCCTGTTGAGGAACAATCATTGCTTCAGCACTTTTAACAAACGCATTACTTGTAAATCTACCCAGTGTAGCAACTGTGTCTGCTGCATTTAAGTATTCTTCGCGAATTGCTGCACTGTTTTCTGCTTGTTTTGTAAACGCATCAATAGCAATTCCACTGCCATCTTTAATACCATCAACAGCACCTTGCACACTTGCAACTGCATTTGGAAACTGACTCATCTGCATCATTGCTTCTTTACTAACAGCACCGCCAAATGTAACTTGATCAAGAATAGCATCTTTAAGATGCGGAAAAGCACTTATAAGTTGTTCTGTTTGTTTGCGCTGCTCTGGACCCATTCTTGCAAGACTTGCTTGTACCTGTGCATCTTTACGCTGTGCTTTTTCTGCTTGTTTTTGTGCCTCAATACTTCTGCCTGTTATTGCACTTAGAATTTTTTGCTGTCTTGCTTGTTCAAACGATGCTTTTGCAACTTCACCAGTTCTAACTGCGAGTTGATCAAAACTTATACCACTAAGTGCAAATTGTTCCATCATGTCTGCAGTAGTGCCGCCCATGTCTTCAAAGCTAAAACCCATTTGTTTTAGTTGTCTGCCCATGTCACCGCCAGCAAGAGCTCTGTTTGCTTTGCTGAACTCTCTTGCACCCACTGCAGTCTGTCCACCAAAACTTGCCATTGCTTCGCCATTGTTCTTCATAACATTTGTAAACTCGCCCATGGTCAAGTATCCATTGTGTGCTGCAGTTCTAAATTCTATCAAACTTCCGCCCAGCGTTGCGCCACCTGCTTGTACTGCATCAAATGCTGCACTGGTTGCATTAAGTTTATCAAACAAAAATCCTGCTACTGCAGCGGTGCCACCAACAACCAATCCAGGTGCAACTGCACCTAAAACGCCGCCGGCTAATGTTCCCATGCCCTCACTTAGGCCTGTTAGGCTACTAGAGAAGTTGCCCACTGCAGCACCAAGAGCCCCGCCTGCCATTAGTTTTCCAAACCCTCCGGCGTCTTCGACCATTTTAGCTGCAGCTTCGGTTAATCCTTTTGCCATAGCAAAGGGTGCAGTACTGGCTGTTTCAAAACTACGGAATAGATTAGAACTTGCTCTGCCTATGTTATCACTAAACGTTCTACCGGATCTACCAGCAAGTGTTAATCCTTGATACGCACTATTGCCGCCTTCGTTAACATTGTCGCCAGCACTTTTTGCTTGGCTGCCCAAACTAGCAATAACTCTACCGGCTGCACTGCTTTGACTTTTAAGCACAGTAGTCGGGTCACTGCCACCGCCGGACTGTTGCTGAGACATTACCTGCAACAATGACTGAAGTGTAGATTCTTGCGCAAATCCGTCCGCAAATACGGTACCAATACCTGGAATATCAACTGAAGGCAAAGAAAATTTCTCCTATTATATGCGTATATAAATATATAATACAACCATATTTATATTGTATTTACCTGGAGAAAAACATGGCAGATGCGCCTGAGAACTTTTCAATGACGCCTGAGCAAATTGCACAGATGCAAAATCAACAACAAATAGTAAATCCACTGTCAAAATACATGAGACAAGCAAGTATTCATGTTAAACTACCCAGCAATGGTGTTTTTTGGGCACAAGGATGCTTGGAAATGCCAGTTACTGGTGAACTTCCGGTGTTGCCCATGAGTACACAGGATGAAATCACCTTAAACACACCCGATGCACTGATGAATGGTGCTGGTGTTGTAAGCATGGTATCCAGTTGTATTCCTAACATTAAAAATCCATGGATGATTCCTATTACTGACTTAGACACTATTCTCATAGGTATCAGAATTGCAAGTTATGGTGAAACCATGGACTACAGTAGTAAATGCCCAAGTTGTGAAAACACCGACGATTATGAAATTGATCTAAGACAGTTTTTGGACATGCCTGTTAACATGGCTATATATGATGCTCCGTTCGAATACAAGGGTATGACTGTGTATATACAACCTCTAAACTTTGAACACATTAACCAACAAAACCTAGAAACGTTTGAACAGCAACGATTAGTAATGATGGTTAACAATTCTGAACTAAGCACCGAGGACAAGCAGGCAAGATTCCATGAAATATTTTCTAAGATGACCGAATACACCATCAAGGGTGTGAGTGGTAGTATTAGAAAAATAATCACACCAGACGGCATCGAAGTCACTGATCCTAGTCATCATTATGAATTTGTAAAAGGCGCAGAACGTCAGTTTTACGATGCACTGCGCAAGCATGTAGAAACTGTACAGAAAGCAATACCTGAAAAAACAGTTAGCACTAACTGCAGCGAATGCAATCACAGTTACGATACTCCATTCACATTTGACCAAGCAAATTTTTTCGCATTCGCCTCTTAGCATTAAGCAATTCCGAGATTGAGGGGCTACTAAAGGATTACGACAATAACGTTCGTTCGATAAAACAGAACGTTGCTCGTATTGCTTGGTATATGAGAGGCGGAGTAACCATGAGTGAACTATACGCCATGGCACAAAGTGACTTTGTTTACTTTAATGAAGTTATCGAAGACAATTTCGAACTCAGTAAGAAAGCTAAACAGATAATACTTTAGGAATGAGCTGAAGCTCATTCGTTCTTTTCACTTCGTTCAATCACTTTTTTCTTTATTAGAACATATAATTTAATGAACGAAGTGAAGTGCTATCATCTCGAAGTTGAACTCATACTTCACCCGTTGCCGGGCGAAGCCATGAAAAAAGACGCCATCATCTGCGTGTCTCGCTCATCTGTTATAAGAAGATTGTATTACTACACGGAGGCGGAAACCCGCTAACCCCCTACTTCAGCCTTCACTGAATAGTCTCGGAACCTAGTACACACCATAACAGCAATGTGTGTTCAGTTGCGGTTGCTTTTTCTCAGAGCCGCTATCTTTTGTGCCTAAAGTTGGTTTTACTTGTGTCGACGACGGTTTAATGCGCAGACCGTAAACGCTGAATTATTTCTATTGTGACACTATCTAGCCATTTAATTGTTTGTTGTTGAGAATACCTTTTTGATGTACTCTCACTCTAATGTGCCCGTTGTACCATTCGTCGGATTCTAATACTTTGTGTGTGAATTGTTCTCTCGCTTCAACGTAATTTAGTTCACTTTTGCTAGTGCAATAGAACAGTATTTCACGTTTGAAACTTTGTGGGCCTAGTTCAGCAACGTCTGCTGATAGTTCGTCGGATGAGCCATAATAGTCGCGCCAGTCACTTTCTACAGTGCTACGCCTTTTATTTTTTCTGCCTTTGAGGGGTGGTTTAGTTCTTTTGAATTGTGCCAGTTTTTTGCCAATATATTTTCGATTGTTAGTTAGATTTGTAATCAAATATACGAAGCCCACGGTACCTTCTGGTAGTTCTTCAACAATTTTGTCATTATAATACCAAGGTTCCATGTGCTTTGTATATATGCAGAATTACATGCTGTTCTTCTTTTCCTGAATCTCAGCGCGGCGTGCTTTGGTAAGTTTACCTAGTTCGCCCAGTGCTTTACGAGCGCGAGTTGCTGCGGCTTTTACACCTTTAGTTTCAAATGCTGCATGCTCTTTTAAGTACGCTTCATATTGTTCTACAATTTGTTCGTGTGACATTTTATGTCTCCTTAGTTTGTTTCATACCCAACAGCATAGTCTTCATCTACAATGCTTGATCTGCATTTAAGACTACATTCTACCCAGGTATTTGTGTTCATACTGGAAAAAAACTTTTCCCATAGATTGTGATTTAACACTTGTTCTATAGTTAGTCCATTTTTTACATTCAATATGTTTCTATATTTTTGGAAAAAACTATCTTCATATTTAATAGTCTTATCTTCAAAATTCATTGTATCATACGGAAAACTAGTCCAACTGCAAGGATGTACTGTGCCTTCTGCATTTACAAACATTCCCCTATTACCAACTAAACATAGCGGAGTAAGGGTATTGGTTTTTTTAGCATTGAGATACTTTTGTAAGTTTGTGCGCATATACTGATCAATATTTTGAATACGATTAGTTAACCGCTGCACATGTCTTTCGTATCTATCTGTTTTGCTTATATATTCACTGCTTGGTTCTAGTGTATCTTTTTCTCCCCAAGCACCTGGGTACTTAAAATTGAATTTTGTACTCTTAGTCCATTGTATAGCATCGCATCCATTTTGTCTAGCTAAATCTTCAATTTTTTGTAAATTATTTTGATTAAAACTAAAATAGATAGCAGCCCAATTTACAAATGCTGTGCTTTGGTGTCCCATGATGTGCATGCCCAACATTATACTTTCAAAGTTATTGTTAACTCTGTATAAATTATTTGATTCTTGATCATAACCATCGACACTAAAGTTTATGGTATCATATTCATTGCTAATTCTAGCAAACTCTTGCCACCAGCTTTGTGTTTTATAACTTCCATTTGTTATTGTATAAACATGACAGGTAGGCTTTATATCTTTGATATACTCAATAATTTTTAGGTAATCTTTGCAGTAAATAGGATCTCCTACGTCTCCACACATCGTAAAACGCTGCACATGCTCTGCGATAAAATCACTAGGAAACGCTGCTTTAAATTGTTCAATACTAATTTCTTTTTGTAGCCATGGAGTATCCGGCATTTCTGTACGGGGACACCTAGGACAACGCAAACTGCATTTACTACTAGGCTCTAGATGCCAATGGTATAGTTGCCATCCATATGTGTTTTTCATGGCGTTATCCTAGTAAAAGTTTCATGACTGTTTATAAAATCGACAATTTTACTTGCAACCAAAACAGGGTCCAAACAAGGCATTGAATAAAGATCATCAACCGGCTTGTGATTTTCTTTGTACCTATTGTTATTAAATTCTGTTTTAGTAAGCCCAAGTCTTACTTCTTTTATTACTACATCAGGGTGATCTATTTTAAGCATTTTTCCAAAGTGTTCTAGAGCAACTTTGCTCAAACTATACACAAGATCGTTGCCCCAATACTTGTCATTATTTGTACTTGTAATATTAACAACTATCAGGTTAGGGTTTTTTTGTAATGCCAGTTGTGTAATGCGCATTGCACTCACTAAATTGGTGTTTAAAATGCGTTGCCATTGATCAAATTTATGATTTACAAAGAGTACTTTGCCGCCGAGATCATGCCCTGCATTATTAATAATAATATCCACATGTGGAATCTGTGCATCTGTAATATTTTGAGGGTAATCTAAATCTACAGTTTTTCTTGTCAAATCTATAATACTCCAATCTGCAAATTTGTGGATATTGGCTCCAACGCCACTTGATGTCCCTGTTATTAATGCTTTCATATTATTTCCACATCAGTATCATAACTAGTAAAGCCGTTTTCTTTGATGACTTTCAGCACATTGTTTACACGCCCTATAAGTTCATCTTTATGGCTTACCAACCATACACTTTTGTTACGCTCTCTGCTCATGCGCTTTAGTACGCCCATGGCATTTTCTACACCTGCTGAATCCATGCCGCTATCTACTAGTTCGTCGATAAACAACAAGTTAATAGGCTGATATAGACTTTCCCAAACATCACGGAAAGCCCAACTTAGACTTAGTATAAGTCTGTTGCGTTCACCTCTGCTCAAGTTGTCAAAGTCTAAATCTCTACCTAGTTCTTGTATTTCTACTGTGAGATCGTTCTGGAATATCACGGTGTGTGGTAGTCCAACTGCGCCCAAGTATCCTTCTAGTCTTGTGTTTAGGTATGCGAGGTTCTGATCAATAATTCGCTTGCGAATGAAACTGTCTTTGTTAGTAAGCAGTTTAAGTAAAAACTCCTGATGATTCTGTACACGGGTAAATTCGTTGATTGCGTCCCAGGTTACTTCCTGCACTGCAGTAGTTTCCATGTCTGCTATTTGATCGGTGTAAGGGTCACTTTCATCTTGCTTACTTTGTAGTTGTGACTCCAATGTGGATAGGCTTGAACGATGGTTGTGTGCATCAGTGGCGCTATCATAGAAAGTTCGTGGTTTGCTTGGCACTGTTTCTTCTTGAGTTCTGAGCTCTGCAATTGCTGCTTGTAATTCTCCAAGGAAATTATTTGCTTCGTCATATTCTTTCTCCGCTTTTTCAATCTCTTTTTTATGGCTGTCCAAGTGTTCGATGCTTTGATTGCAACTATGACACACTCCGTCTTGCCAGCCTTCTAATGCTCTCTTTGCTTTAGCAACATCGCGCTCTGCTCTGCCCTCTTGTGCTTGCAGTGCAGCAATATCTTTTTGTAGTTGAACTTGTGCATTGTTCAGTGTGTTCCAGTCTGCAAGTTCAGTGTGTGCTCTAAGTTCTTCGTCGATGTCAACATGGCTAAGATCATTGATTGCTGTTTTAAAGTTTGCAATGTCCTGATCTTTTTTCTCTTGCCACATACGCTGTCTACGCTTTAATGCCTCAACTTGTTCTACAATCTTACCGTTTGCATCTTCAACCGCTTTGATACGAAACTCTTCTTCTTGTATTTTATTCTTAGTTACACGCACCATCTCTTTGAGATTCTCTGCCTTTTCGCTGAGAATAGTAATACCCAACAACTGCTCAATGATAGCACGTTGATCGTTGGTGCGCATGCTTAGAAACGGTTCGCTGTATGTGTTCAGCGCAAGCACATGCTTGAACATGTCGTGCGACATGCCTAACAGTTCTTCAATAGCTTTTTGTGTTTCTCTGCTATCGCCTTGTGCGTTGTCGTCTGTTTCTTGTTCACTGTTGTTGATGTAAAACTTTAGCACATTGGGCTTGCGCCCACGTTCAATACGATATGCTAGTCCATCTTTTTCGAACTCCACTGTAGTAAGCATGTTCTTACCATTGGTTTTGTTAATCAAGTTGTCCTTGCGAATATTTGTAAGTGCATTGCCGTAAAGTGCGTAACTTAGCGCATTGATGATAGTAGTCTTACCAGTACCATTTCTACTGCCAGCATCACCTCCACCTGTATCCAAGTTCTCACCTAGCACAAGTGTAAGGTCATTGCGATTAAAATCAATAGCTTGTGTGGTGTTACCCACACTCATAAAGTTTTTTACTGTAAGTGTATCTATTTTAAACATATGTATATTTTACAGGGTTAGTTGTGATAATTCAATATCTTCTAGTGAGAGATATGTCTTAAAGTTATGTTCTAGAACGTCAGAAATACTAGCAACGTCTACTCTAATTTTTTCTATAGGCTGTGTTACAAATTTTTTTATACTTGCTGTAACACTATCAAATCTATCACTGGGATCAACGATTGAGTCGTACGACTCATCAATTATTGTGTTAAAAGTTCTAAAACCTTTAGTCTTAAGGAGATCTAATATATTAGGTGCACCAACAATTATAAAAGGTCTTTTACTAGTAATCGGTCTCATAGTTTTTTCAGTGACAAAAGGATACGGATAATCAAACACTGTTTCAGTAACAATGTCTAATCCAAAATATTTGTAGAAATCTGCTTGATATCTACTACTATCATTTGGCGATCCGGGTATAGCATCACTGGTAACGTTATGACGGATAGGACTAGTGTCGCCATTTTTAAGAAATATTTTATCATTTACTCTTGTGAGTGGGTCTGTATAAAATATAGTCATCCCTTATATCCTCTAATAGACACTTCAACACAATCTAATAGATTGTTTGTGTTTAGATAGTTATATAGAGCATATCTGTGAGATCTACTTGCTCCCATCATTGATAATCCGGCATATTTTATTTCTTGAGTATTAACAGGCAAATCTTCTACCAAATCGGAATTGTAATGCGTAGTTGTAATAAAAGTTTCTATAATTTTAGGTCTGTCTTCTCGTGGATGATCTTTTAGTATTTGGTCTATTTCTTGTTGTAATCCAAAGTTGTTTGTAGCAAACACTATTACAAAGTAAGGTATATCCAGTTCTGCTATTAAAGTCATTACATTATATAAATTTAAGCCAAAGCTCAGTATTTTGTCGTCATAGTAATCTGTATCAAAGTGCTGTATTATTATCCTATCATTTACATTATATTGTTCACGTTTAATTTGAATGAGCCTATCCTTTAACACATCAAAATTATAGTCAAATTCTTTAAAGTCTATTGTATCCAAAATGTTGTAAACACTGGATAACTTGTCATAATATTTTTCAGTAAGAAGAACGAGCATGTTAGATTTGCCTATCTAACCAAATATTGTGCATTTTACTGACTAAACTTTTATTAAATGTTCCTAGGTTAAACTCTTGAAATACCACAGACATTTTATCAATAAACTTTTGTCTGTCCAGTAAATAGTTCAAATCAAAAAATATATTATGGTATTTTTTGTTATCAAAATTTTCTTTATTTGCATACTGTAGCTTAGTTGTGTTGTTTTTAACCATTTGTTTAAAGATACTTTCTTTTTCTGCCAACGGGAATTTATACTGTGGTTTATATTCTAAAAGTTTAGGAACAGCCTCTAAACTACAATGGTCCAGGCTACTTGGCGTATATATAATACTATCTTCTGATTCTATAAAATGTTTACTGTACAGAGTTTTGTCTAACCAAGATTTCTCATGTTCACTAGTTACTAACACAGTTAAGACCTTTGCGCCATTGCAAAATTTAGGCAGTGTACTTTTATTAAAAATTAAGTTTGCTATTAGTTTCTTTTTCACACAACTTATTAGTCTGCTATCCTGTTGTGACCAATATTGATCTGCAGTAACATTGTTGCCTCTGTTAAAGGTTGTACTATAAAGATCAGTGGAATAAGGCACCATTGGTTCATTTATAATATGTCTATGATGATCCACTGGAAAACTTCTATCGCAATATATTAAAGTTGTTTCTTCTACAAACTTTTGTAATTCCTTTTGTGTTTGTATTAGATTGCTCCAATGGTCCACCTTCATACTAGTTTGTAGAACTGTGCTAATAAATTTGCCGCCACCGCCGTGAGGAAATCTTGTTACTAATAAGTCGTTCATAAATTTCTGTAAATGTCTAACATTAGGTTAGTGTCATATTGTTGGCTATCAATCTGTTGCAGTTGACTGGTAACAATAGTGTCCACACTTTCAAAGTTAATCTCACCTGAGATTTGCATGTCCATGTCCTCAACTTTCACAGGGATCAAACTCATTTCACGCAGTTGATACTCATCCATAAAAGTTTCTTTAATAAAGTTTGCTTCTTCGTAACTGATGTCTACATCTAAAGTAACACGAGCATAAGTCTTAGGGCCTAGATACTTTTCAGGACCTTCTAGTAGTTGACTAATTCTTAGTGTGCGATACTTTGGTTGATCGGGCCAAGCAATAAACTCTCTTGTTCCGTCCCAATCCAATATCATTAGTCCTCGATCATCATCTCCAGCATCGCTATAGTTGTGTGGAAATGCATTGCCTGTATATACAACGTTGCCTCGTTCTTGACGCTTGTGAAAATGTCCTGTAAACACTGTGCCACACCGACCAAAGTCATCTGCATTAAGTTCACCGTGATCAGGCATCTGTACCATAGCGTTCATATAAAAGTGAGGAAGTTCAAAGTGACCAATTACATAGTCAGCCTTTACTTTGCGCATCTGTTTGTGTTCATCACCAACCAGCCAAGGAATAAATGCAACACCGTCTACAGTAGTAATATCATTGTAGAACTGTATGTTTTCAAACTTTTTAATAAAAGCAATGCTGTTGTAGTCGCGTTTGTCTCTGTAGTATTCATCATGGTTGCCAGGGATAAAGTGGATTGTATCAAATGAATCATTGAGCAAATCCAATGCAGCAATACTGTAGTTCAGCGTAGCAACATTGATACTTGCTCGTTGATGGTGCCAATCGCCCATAAAGATGCAAGTGTCAGCACCTTGTGCTTTGGCTTCTTTACAAAACCAAGTTACAAAGTCAAGACAATCCTTGTTGAAAGTCTGGCTATTGCTTTTGTTACCAAAGTGAATATCCGTGAATACGGCGGCCCGTTTGAACAAACTCATGTGTTAAGTATAGCACCTTATGTATTATTGTCAAGTAATAGGATCTGAACTCTTTGCTAGTTCGTTTTCAGTTTGTCTGGTGTAACTTGGGTTTAGTCCAGCACTTTCGAGAATATCATCTCTAATGCTTTGATTTTTCTTTTCCAAGTTTAGCACTCTTGTAAAACTATTTGTGATTGCTGCAGTGTAGTAAGCAAATGGATTTTCACTTTTGCTTTCATCAAACTGTAGACCAATCTGTGTAAGTTGTAGCAGTGCTTGACTGCGCATTTCATCATTATAAGTATATCCGCGCCAGTTACTACGAGTACCATAGCGTTCACATAGTTTCATATACATGCGGGCAAGTTTGTTGGTAGTGCGTCCATGTGCTTTACTAAAGTTACCATTTTCTAGTCCACCTTCCCAGTGACTTTTACCAACACAAACTGCAACATCATTGTCGTCCAGTCTGAAGTGTTGAAAAGGAGGGAAGTTACACTGGATGTGATGATCAGCAACAGTTTTAGGATTCTTTTTACGTCCAGGATGCAAGGGAACGTGATCATGTGTCATAACACGGAATACAACATCTTGCTTGTCAATTTTCTTCCAGTCCACAGCAAAATCTGCTTGCTTGACTTTTTGTCCTTCAGCACGAGCAGCCTCATATGCTTGTTTTTGCAAACGATCTGCTTGGTTGCGCTTTGCCTGTGCAATAGTGCGAATGTTAATTTTTTCTACATTTGGCAGTATAATGTCATAAACATCATCGCCTTCTGCAACAAAACTACTGTAAGTGTTCTTAGATAAATGAATTTCTTTCAACAAATCGCGATTGTTGAGATAATTTTTCCTTTTGATCATGTAATGTGATTCCTTTTATATGCGTATATTATACAGCCTATAAATATACTTATCAAGTAAAAAATTAAGGATTTGATAAATGGCATCACTATTTGATATGGGAGCAAAATTTGCTAAGAACCCACAGAACTTTGTACAAAATGCAGGTTCTCAGGTGCAAAGCATTGCGGCTAAAGCAATTCCAGCTGGATTGGATGCGAGTGCTGGTAGACTGTTTCAGAGTGGATTAAACTTTGGCGGAGCAAATATTCCTAGTCTTGCTGGTGGATTTACAGCACAGTTTGCGCAGCAGGACAAGCGAGTAAGACTTGCACTAAGTCCTGGCAGTGGGCCTATGCTATATAAAGATCCTAACAATAATGTGCTTTCGCCTTTGGTATCAACAGGCGGAATACTATTCCCTTATACACCAACAGTTAGTATAAGTCACAGTGCGCAATATTCAGGAACACATCCAACACATAGCAACTATGTGCAGCACAGTTACAATGCAAGCAGTGTAGATAGCATCACAGTAGACGGTTATTTTACAGCAAACGATCCTGATGAAGCAAAGTATGTAATGGCAGTAATACACTTTTTGCGCAGTGCATATAAAATGTTTTTTGGAAATGATAGACTAGCAGGCACACCACCTCCAGTGCTAAGACTGAGTGGTCATGGTAGTTTAAATTACAACAGTGTTCCTGTTGTGCTACAAAACTTTGCAGAAATTATGCCAGCAGACAGAGACTATATTGAAGTACCAGGCACAGGCACACTAATACCTACATATCTACCAATAACACTTAACCTAATGCCAATATACAGCAAGAATCAAATCGGCAACTTTAATTTGGATAGTTTTGCAAGAGGCGATATGATCGGTTCGCCAAATGGATCGGGAGGAATGTTATAATGGCAGTTACATACACAGCAGATAGTCCGTATGCTAATACACAACAACATAGTTATTATCTAGATATTCTGTCACCACGCTTTATTCGTCCTTCAAAAGACGATGTGTTGCACACACTAACACTGGTGCATCAGTACAGACCTGATCTACTAGCGTTTGACTTGTATAAAAATTCAAACCTGTGGTGGGTATTCCAAGCCCGTAATCCAAATGCATTTGAAGATCCTGTTTGGGATTTCCGTGCTGGTGTAAGATTTTACATTCCTAAAAAGGATAGAATAGAACAGACGTTGGGAATCTAACATGGCAAAAAAAATAGTCACCTTACCCAATGGTACTACTTACGAATATGATACAGACACAGGCACCGGCACACTTATTAAGCAAGGTGATCCACTTATTGGCGGCACCAATAATCCTGTACCAGACGATTTCAGTCTTTATGAACCGCCGGCTGCAAATCCTATTAACATACCTGCAGGAACACCGGTAACTGATGCCGCCAAGATTGACTGGAGCGATGTTGTTGTTGATGACGGGTTAAATGATAATGCTGAAAACTTTGCAAATGTAGAACCTATAGGACAAACAAGTTATCCTTATAAAAAACCTAGCCCAGATGCACCTGAGGAAGTATTTGTTGACAACGACGAAGTGGAATCAGGAGTAAGCGGAAGAGTAGTTGGAGGAACAGACGGCAGTGACACAGGCGCACCTCCAGGATTAAACAAAGACTCTAGATCAATTACTAAGGTTAATAATGCTAAGGATGCAGCAGGTATTGACGGCGCTACGCCTACGTTTGATGCTGACTTATCTAAAATAGAAATAAATCCTAGACCAAATGAACTTAACAAGTTTGGCAGCGTTACATATAACATTGCACTGTATATGATTAATAGCAAGAGTTATGTTAATTTAATGACTGCACCAAGTACACCAGAAGCAGTTATACAAGACAGTATATTATTAATGCGCAGCGGCGGCGTAGGCAGTGACAATCAAGATAATGCTATCGCTGCTAGTTTAGGAATTGATAATAGTTTTTTCATTGATGACCTTGAAGTCACAACCATCAGTGCAGGCCCTAGCAAATTTAAGCAAAATACAAACGCAACGGACATTCGTTTTACAATAACAGAACCGCGCGGTGTGACACTTTTAGAAAAATTGCAAACTGCAGCCAAAATAACATTGGCTAGTACTAAGGAACAATACATTCATGCTCCTTACCTATTAGAAATTAAATTCAAAGGCTACGATGAACTAGGACAACCAATGGCGGCTTCTAGTAGGCCTAAATATATACCTATCAAAATAAATGATATTAGTTTTGAAGTCACTGCAATGGGCACTGTATATTCAGTAACTGCAATGCCATTTGCACATAAACTGTTTGGACAAATTAATAGTACAATACCAATGAATATAGAACTTACAGCAGGCACGATTGGTAATATATTCAGTGATCCTATTCAAAACTTTACAACGGAAACTGTAGAAACTCGTGTGCCAGGCTCGGCACCGCCTAATCAACAACCAGAAACAATTAAAACTGAAAAAGTAAAATATGGTGACAGTTATAAGACACTTGCTGATGCACTTACAGATTATCAAAAGAAACGCACAAAAGAAACTGTAAAAGTTAGCAAAGAACGCCAAGGACCTCAAGGCCCTAGCGGCGGCTTTACTGAAGAAAAGATCCCGGCTGCAGCAAAAGGATATGACACTTATAGTTTTACACTGGCAACTGAAATTGCAAATGCAAAACTAAATGTGGACGCTATCTTTGATGCGCTGGATAGCCCAACACCGACTGGTCAGAAAAAAGATGATGGCAAAGCCAACAAGAGTCAGTTTCAAGCATACGCCGAAGGCTTTAAAGGCAGTGTTAGCATAGACAAAGACAAGAAAACATTTAAAATTAATGCCGGTACTGATATTACCAAATTGTTAAATCTTGTTATTATGCACAGTGATTACATGGATAAAAACATAATCGAAAATCCAGAACAAGCTGCAGCCAGCGGCGAGCCTATTAAATGGTTTAAAGTCAAGCCCATAATAAAAAGTGCTGAAGGCGATGGCAAGGGATATGATGACAAAGATGGAAGATACAAATATCATATTGAATATGTTGTAGAACCAAGTGTGATTTATTACCATGATTTTCCATGGGCTAAGAAAAGCAAACCCTCGGGCAACGGTGTACACAAAGTTTATGACTATATTTTCAGTGGAAAAAATACTGAAGTTTTAAATTTTGATTTAAAATTTAGAAGTGCGTTTATGCAAACCATGACTGCTGGCACTGGCAGTCCTTTTGCAAACAAAAATGCAGACAACCCTTTTATACCACAAGTAAAAGAACAACCACAGAGTCTTGAAGGTAACACTACTAATGGTGCAGATAGTTTAAATCGAGCGAGAGCAAAAGACTTGTTCAGCACAGTTATGAGTGACGGTGTTGACATGGTAGAATTAAGTTTAGGCATTGTAGGCGATCCAGCATACTTTACTACCAGTGATTTTTACTGGCAGGATCGTGTAAGACAAGGCAGGCAGTACACGGAAGCATTCATGCCAGATGGCACAATAAACTATGAACTTAGTCAACCATATGTTCAAATAAATTTAAAAACACCAGTAGACTATGATGATATAAGTGGACTTGCAAACCCTAATACAGCAATTAACAGTAGTTTTAGCGGAGTATACAAGGTTACAGAAGTTACAAATAATTTTAGCGCAGGCATATTTCAACAAACACTGCGAGGCATAAGAGCACCTTTACAACCAGACGAAGTAGGTGTTGCTCGCAGTAAAGCAGATAATAAAAACAAAGAACGTGCAGCTCTTATAAAAGATGAAGAAAAAGCAAAAAATACTATAGAAGGTACACCAAACAATCCTGATAATGAATTTAGCGGCATAACTAAACAGCAGGCAACAGTGGTCGAAGATGGCGATTTCGCTGCTGGAGGCAATTACTATGAAGATGACGATGACGGACCGTATACTAGTGCAACAGTTAACAATGCACGAACTGCAGAGATTGCAAGAGGGCCTGATCAGTCTGTACAAACTATACCAGATGTAAATGCAGATTTAAGTAGTAGTTGGAATCCTCCTGCTGATGCATTACAAAATGAACCACCAGCATTTACACCAACACCGACACCAGTTAGAGTTACAACAGCAGACTCACTGGTTAATCAAGATGTAGAGACAATATAATATGGCAGTGGATATTACAAGACAAGGCACCAAAGGTGGCGATAGCGGTTATGATACCAGTCAACTAAGAGGTATCAGAGAAGAACGCGGCATTATCACTGGTGTTGTTAAAGCAAACGTGCATCCAACACACATGGGCGTAATTAAAATTTGGAATTCAACATTTAGTACTGATGAGAATGACAAAACACAGTGGCGCACAGTGCGTTACTGTACTCCTTTTTACAGTCGCGTTGATAACAGTGGAGTAAGCGATACATACTTTGGCACGAAAGTAACTGCAGGTATTACTACACCTCCGCCGGACATTGGCACAAAAGTATTGGCATTTTTCCCTGAAGGACGTAACAGTGAAGGCTATTACTTTGCGTGTGTACCTGATTTATATATGATGCAGACACTGCCCGAAGCAACTATTAGTAATGGTGTAGCAACCGGCGAGTTTAATGACAGTCCCGCAGGTTCACATCATACAGGTAAGATTACAAATTGGCGTTCCCAGACTAGACCAGAAGATTTCTTTACACAGGACGTACAGGTTAAACAAGGACTTAGTGATGATCGTGTAAGAGGACTTAACAATAGTAATTACATGCGTGAAAGTCCTGCAGAGATTATTGGTATTGCAACCAAAGGTCGCAGAATAACAACTCAAGGACAAGATTTTACACAAACGTATGCTGCACAAATTAGAAATCCAGACACTGCTGATAAAACAATTTTACAAGGACTATTAGGACCCACCGCAAGACGCAAAGGGCATAGCATTGCATTAGATGACGGCGATATTGATGGAAACAGTAATCAGATACGTTTGCGTACCAGCACAGGACATCAACTGTTATTAAATGACAGCGAAGGTGTTATCTATGTTGGCAACAGTGACGGTAGTTGTTGGATTGAACTAAGCAATGAAGGCACAATGGATGTGTATGCACAGGACAGTATTAACTTCCGCAGCGCAAACATTAACTTTCATGCAGATGAAAATATTAAAATGCATGCCAAAGGATTCGCACAGATTGTTGCAGATCAACAGTTGCATTTGCAAGGCACACAGGAAACATCAATTGTTACTGACGGCGAAGCGGGTATAAAAGCAAAGAAAAACTTGCATTTGTATAGTGAAAGCGAACTGTTCTCTACAAGCACTGGCGCAAGTTATCTTAATGCTGGAGGCAACATCAGTGTTGCTGGTAGTATGGTATTGCTACAAGGTCCTAAGACACAAGCAAAGCAAGCAAAGAAAGTAAGCGAAACACAAAAAGAAGATACTACTTACTTCCCAGACTTGGATCAGTTTATTCTCGATGAAGAAGAAATGGTAACAACAACTGTGGACAGAATTGTAACACACGAGCCTTTCCCATATCACAGTGTAATGAATACTGCTACACCTTATACCGGCGGACTTGGCGGCGCAAATGGACAACCAACCAGCAACTATGGAATTGTTCCTGCAACTGTTACACAACCTACTGCAGTAACTAGTCCTGCAGCGGTTACTGGATCAGCATCGCCTGCTGCTACGGCAACTGGCACAAGTGGAGCAACAAGTTTAACTAGCGGCAACACTGGATTTGCTCAAGTAGCAGCCGCAGCAGGCATCAGTGAAGCAGAACTACAATCTCAAATCGGTGCTGCACAAAGCCAACTACAAGGTGCAGATTTTGATAAACTTATTAAAGATAGCAGTGGAAAAATTACAGGTCTTGCAGATCAACTCAGTGCAAATGCTCCGCAACTCACAGCAGGCTTGCAAAGTGCAATACCTAATTTACAAGATCAACTTGGTAGTGTATTGCAAACACCAAACATAAACAAGTTTCCTGTTACTGATCTAGTAGCACAAGCAAACACAGGATTTAGCGTTGGCGCACTGGATAGTTTTGATGTGCAAGGACTTAATGCTGCAGTTGTTAAACAAGTGGGCAGTGGTAATAATCCTGCGTTTGTTGACAGTGTAACAAAAAGTGTTGGTAAGTTTGGCTTTAACGTGGATCAACTTAAAGCACAAGGCTTTGTTCGTCCTGAAGCAGTGTTTAACGATCAACTTGCAGATAGCAGTGTATGGACAGGTAAAGCAGGCGCAAGCAGTCTTAACAAATTACTAAGCAATGCGCCGCTACAAGAAAGTATTCAGCAGGGTGTAGTTGCAGCAGACTATCAGAAACTAGTTAACCTCGGAGGTATTAAAGCAACTGACGGTAAAAAAGAAGTTATGAGTATGCTTACTGCAAGTAATATTTCAACACCAGAAATCACTGCACAAGTAAGACAAGGAACACAAAACATTGAAAGTGTGTTGCCTAACACTACAAACATTGCCGGTGGCGAAGATGTTGCTAGTAAAGTAAAACAAAGTATGCAAACTGGTGCTGCAGCGAGTGATCGTGTTGAAAAAATTAAAGCGCCAGCGCCAAGTGTTCCTGAAACTATTGCGACAACAAAAGATGATAAAGGTCGTATTACAGAACGCACAGTAAAGACTACTGGTGTGGATGAAGATGGATTTGAGTTCACTGAAACAAAGAGAGTTAAAGTAGATCCGGAAACAGGCAATGACTTGCTAGATGCACCAACTTCAACCGAAAGTGAACAAGATTTACAAGCAGGGTTAGACGCAGACTATGATGCAAAGGTACAGCGTGATCTTGCAATTGCTGCAGGCAAAGCAAAGCGTAAAGCAGAGCGCGATGCTAAAAAACCTGGTATTGCTAAACGTAGAGAATTTCTGAAACAAGCAGCCGCGCTGCGCAAGCAGTGGTGGGACGGCAGAAAAACACTATCTAAAGCAGACAGAGCAGCATTAGAAGCACAGATCAAATCACTTAAAGCGCAAGCAGATGCAGCAATAAAAGGAAATTAAAATGGCAATAGCAACATACAAAGGATTTAGTACAATAAGCAACAACTTTGGAAGTTCAAAGTTAACTGATACTGATCTAATTAAACGAGATTTACTTAATCATTTTGCTATTCGCAAAGGTGAAAAACTAATGCGCGGCAACTTTGGTACTAGTTTGCGTGATTTAATCATGGATCCACTAACAGAAGAAACAAAACAACTTATTATCGAAGAAGTAAACGCTGTTATTAACAACGATCCTAGGGTACGTCCAGAAGAAGTTACACTGGATGAATATGAAAATGGACTGCAAGTGCAAATAGTATTGCGCTATGTGCTTGACAATCAAGTTGAAAATCTACTAGTACGTTTTGACAGGCCCGATAACGCAGCAATATAATATACATACTTTATTCCGCAAATAAATACTGCATAAGATAGGAATATGTAAACATGGCTGCTAGTACAAGACAATCAAACTTATTTGCTGCTGAAGATTGGAAGAAAGTCTACGAGACCTTCCGTGAAGCAGACTTTCAGAGTTACGATTATGAAACCATTCGTAAGAGTATGGTTGACTATTTGCGTAATTATTACCCAGAAGATTTCAACGACTTTATTGAATCAAGTGAATATATTGCACTGATTGATCTGATTGCATTTCTGGGGCAAAGCCTTAGTTTCCGTGCAGACTTGAACGCTCGTGAAAACTTCCTAGAAACAGCAGAACGCAGAGACAGCATCTTACGCTTGGCTCGCATGCTTAACTATTATCCAAAGCGTCAGCAGATTGCCAGAGGCTTGCTTAAAGTTGCCAGTGTAGAAACAACAGAAGCAATTAGTGATGCAAATGGAAACAGCCTACGTGACACAGAAATTGTCTGGGGCGATCCAACTAACAGTGACTTCCTGGAGCAATTTACTACTGTGCTTAATGCAAGTATGGTAAACACACAACAGTTTGGGAATCCAGGTTTAAAAACAACAGTTGGTGGTATTAATATTGAAGAATATCAGCTAAAACTAAATCCTGGCACTGTTCCGATCTATGATTTTAAAACCACAGTTGGCACACAAAATCTAGACTTTGAACTAGTCAAAGGCACTTACAGTGGCACAGACTATTTGTATGAAGTAGCACCACAACCTAGTAGTACAACAAACATTCTTTATCGCAATGATAACAGAGGCTTTGCTAGTGCTAACAACGGATTTTTCTTCTACTTCAAGCAAGGTAACTTGCAGAGTGCAGACTTTAGCATTGGCGAAAAACTACCTAACCGCACAGTGGAACTGGATGTCAACAATGTCGACAACAATGATGTTTGGTTGTATCAGTTAGATGATACCGGCAGAGAAACTACACGCTGGGATAAGGTGCCTGCTATTAGTGGCAACAACGTTATCTATAACAGTTTAAGTGCTAACAACAAAAACTTGTTTACAGTGCGCAGTCGTGCAAACGATCAGATCAGTTTAGTATTCGGTGATGACGTTTTTTCAAACATTCCAACAGGCAACTTCCGTGTTTATTTCCGCACAGGCGCAGGTACTACATACAAGATTAGTCCAGATGAGATGCAGAACTTACAACTTGTTATTCCGTATGTAAGTCACAGCAATCAGATTGAAAATCTAACTGTAGGATTAAGTTTACAAAGCACAGTAGCAAATGCTAGTGCTAGAGAGAACTTGCGTGACGTCAAACTAAAAGCACAGCAACAGTATTATACACAGGATCGTATGATCACAGGTGAGGATTATCAGATCCTTCCTTATACAAAGTTTAGTAATGTTATCAAGTCAAAAGCAATTAACAGAACTGCTAGTGGTATTAGCCGTTACTTGGATGTGCGCGATACAACAGGCAAGTATAGTAGCACAAACATTGTTGCTGAGGATGGTATTATATATCGCACAGAAGATTTGCAACAATTCCAGTTTACTTTTATTACCGACAGTGACATTAGCAATACTATTAGTCAGCAGGTAGAAAAGAATATTCTTAAGAATGAAAGTTTACACTTTTATTTGAAAAACTATGGCGGTATTAGTGTTACAGGTTTAAATGCTAGTTGGAATTTAGCAACGACTACCAGTGGATCAGTAACAGGTTACTTTAAAAATGATGTAAACAGTCCTCTTAAAATTGGTAGTTTTGCAACTAGTAATTTAAAATATGCCAAAGTTGGATCATTACTAAAGTTTACTGCACCTAGTGGCAAAGTATTTGATATTAATAATAACTTAATTGATGGTGTTAGTGGTACAATTAATACTCGTGATTATATTTGGGCAAGTATTAGTGCAGTAGTAACAGATGGAACTAACCAAGGTGTTGGTAATTTAGAAACAGGTGTAGGCCCAGTGACGCTTACTGAAGTAATTCCGCAAGATGCAGTTTTAGATCAAGTTATTGCTCCTTGGAATACCACTATTTCAAGCACAGTAAGAAACAGTATTATTCAAGCAATCGGTGATTTTAAAACTTTTGGTTTGCGCTATGACAGAGATACACAAGCCTGGGCTATTATTGATGCACTAGATTTAAATCAAGCAACTACATTTAGTTTAGCATATGCTGGTAATACTAGTAATACAAACTTGGACAACAGTTGGTTCTTTAAGTTTACAAATGATGGTTCAACTTATACTGCGAACTTCCGCAGCACAAGTTATGTATTTGAAAGTAAACTAGAGACACGTTTTTACTTTGACAATGATTTAAAAATCTTTGATCCGCGCACTGGCAAAACTATTAAAGATAAGATTAACATTTTAAAAGTTAATGCACTACCTGACAGTGTAAGCAGTTTAGCAGTTGACTATGCAATGCAGATTGATGATGTTATCACAGAAACAGATGGTTATACACTAACAAACAGAATTAAAGTTACATTCCCTGATATTGACAGTGACGGCGTTGTTGATAATCCAGAAGTGTTTGATATTGTTGTTGCACCCGATACAAATGCAGTAACCAAAGTTGTGTTTTATCAGACTAGCACAAGCACAGGCGGCTACCTAACATATACTCCTGTTGCAACTACCAGTATTGAACAACGCTATACTACACAAGCAGCAATCAATGAGGTTATTGCACAGTTTGCAAGTGGACAAGTATTCTATGCAATCACAGATGATAAGTTTTTCATTCTAAGTGTAGATGGTGCTAATGTAAAAAGCATAGCACAAACCACTGATTATGTCAAGCGTACCGGACGCAGTGATTTACTATTCCAGTATACACACAACAGTCCAAACAACAGACGTATTGATCCAAGTCCAAGTAACATTGTAGACTTGTTCTTGCTAACAAGCCAGTATGACACAGATTATAGAAACTATGTAACAGATATCACAGGCAGCATTGCTAAACCAACCAAGCCAACTACAAATGATTTGCGTGATCAGTTTGGTAGTTTAGAACAATATAAAAGTGTAAGTGATACGATTATCTTTAACAGTATTAGTTACAGACCACTATTTGGCGACAAGGCAGACGAAGAATTGCAAGCAACATTTAAAGTAGTTAAAAATACAAGCACACTAGTAAGTGACAGTGAAATTAAAGAACGTGTAGTGGCAGCAATCAACAGTTATTTTGCTGTTGAAAACTGGGACTTTGGTGATAGTTTTTACTTCAGTGAAATTGCTGCTTATTTGTATAGTACGCTGAGTCCAGATGTGCTCAGTGTTGTTATTGTTCCTAAACTTGCAACCAGTAACTTTGGTAGTTTGTTCCAGATTCAAAGTCAGCGAGATGAAATATTAATTAGCGCAGCAACAGTTAATGACATTGAAGTTATTGATGTTATTACTGCAAACAGTTTGCAAGCAACAGGTAATGTTGTTAACACAACAACTACAAATCTTGCAGCAGAAAGTGCCAGTGCAAACAGTTCTAGCACCGCAGTAAATACAGCAACGAACACAGTTACAACTACAACTACAAGTAGTAGCAGCGGAGGATATAGTTACTAATGGCACTTCGTAAAAGTCAAGTACTGTTACCTGATGTATTCCAAACGGTAAAAAATAACAAGTTCTTAAATGCTACTGTTGATCAGTTAATTAGTGAACCTAATTCTCAGCGTGTAAACAGTTTTATTGGACGTAAGTTTGCTCCTAACTTTACAGTGGGTGACAGTTATGTACAAGAAATTGACACAGACAGACAAAACTATCAGTTAGAGCCTGCAGTGGTATATCGCAGTCCTAATAAACAGATTGAAAGTTTAACCGGTTATATTGATTTTATTAATAGACTGAAATATAACAATGTTAATGTTAATACACACAGCGACTTGTTCGATCAAGAATACTACAACTACAGTGGCTTTGTTGATTTAGATAAATTGGTTAATTATGGCGAATACTTCTGGTTGCCTGCAGGCCCTAACAGCGTACAAGTGTTCAACAGCACAGTTGATAATGAGCGAGATTTTACAATAACACGCCGCATTGTAGCAAGTGTAGATGAATATAGTATTGATGGAAGTGACAATGCTAACCCAACTATTACACTTGCAAGAGGCGGCAGTTATACATTTGCTGTGCAGCAAACAGGCGTACCTTTTTGGATCCAAACTGAAATTGGTATTGGCGGTATTAGCAGTTATGGTTCAAACATTAGCACTCGTGAAATACTGGGCGTCACTAACAACGGTGACGACAACGGCACAATTACATTTAACGTTCCAGAAACAGATGCGCAAAACGATAAGATTAATGCAACGCAAGCAGCAAATCCAGATTTTGCTACAACGCTGACCTACAAACAAATACACAATGTTCCTTATAGTGCATTTATTGCAGAGCATGGCGGGATTGATGTACAAACAGAAATTGATGGCAAAAGTCTAGTATTTGTCAATTTAACAACAGATTCAACAGCATGGGATGCAGGCCAGCCATATGATGGTTACGGATTTGACGATCCCGACAATCCATGGGATGAGACAACTACACTTCCTATTGAGACACGCTATGATGTATATGACATTGCAGTTAACAATATTGGCGGCGTGGATACAATTCAACTTACTCGCAGTGCAGACTGGCCTGCAGAACAAAAAGTAAAAATTAAGCAAGGCGATGCATACGGTAACAGAGAGTTTTACAAAGATGCAAGTGGTTATCCTGAACTTATACAGCCATACACTGCTGGACTAGACACACTTTACTACCAGGACGGTGTTAATGCAAATCAGTTTGGTAAAATTCAACTGGTTGATGTTGACGTAGTTCCAGCAATTGACGTTGAAAATGATATACTAGGCAAACAAACTTTTACCAGTGCTAACGGTGTTAAGTTTACTAATGGACTTAAAGTAGAATTTAACAGCGACATTACACCAAGCACTTATGCAGGCAGAGAATATTTTGTTGAAGGTGTAGGGCAACCTCAGGGTATTACACTTACTCCTGTAGATGAAATGCTTACTCCGGAAACTTATACTAACAGTACCAGTGACGGATTTGATACTGTAGCATATGATGCAGGCGGCTGGGATGGCACATTGAATGCTCCAATAGATCAAGATTACATTGTTATCAATCGCAGTAGTCCAGACAAAAATGCTTGGAGTCGAGGCAACCGTTGGTTCCACAGAGAAGTTATCGAAGCAACTGCAACCTATAACAGCTTCACTGCAGATATTGATGATGCTGCAAGAGCAAAGCGTCCTATCGTTGAATTCCACAGTGGATTAGAACTGTTTAACATGGGCACAAGCAGTGTTACACCAGTAACAGTTGTTGACACAACTCAAACAGATGCACTAAGCAATGTTAATGGCACACTGGGATACTTTGCTGATGGTATTGAATTGCAGCAAGATAACACAATTATCTTTAGTGCAGACACAGATGCAGATGTTAGAAACAAGATTTATCGTGTAGACTTAATTGACCAAGACAGCGATGCAAATACAGATGAGATTATTAACCTAGTTGCTATAGGCACAGTTGTTGATGGTAACTGTGTATTAAGCACACTGGGTGCAAATAACCAAGGCAAGCAATATTGGTTAAATGGCACTACTTGGACTGCAGCACAGCAAAAGACTGCGCTTAATCAAGACCCATTGTTCGCAGTATATGATCCAGATCATGTAAGTTTTGCAGATGAAACAAAATATCCAAGTAGTAACTTTGTTGGCAGTAAGTTGTTTAGTTACAAGCGTAACAACAATGCAAGCCCAGACACAGTTCTAAACTTTGGACTAACATACAAAAACTTTAACACACTAGGCGACATTGTTTTTGATAATAACTTTGACAGTGACCGGTTCCAATATACAAAGAGCAGTGGTAACACCAGTGTAATTGTACGCAGCGGGCACACGCATCAGTTTGATCGCAGTGGTCTTAGAAGCCTATTAAATGGCTGGACTAAAACTGTTGAATCTAGTACACAGTATCAGATTGTAAGTTATGATGTAAACAGCGAACTTTATAGTTTTGAAATTGGTGCAAGTGTTGACACAACTAAAATTAGACAACCTCTGCAAGTATTTGTTAACGGCAAGTTTAAATATCCTAGTGAATATACACACCTCATCCAAAGTGACAGAGAGTATGTTGTATTCACAACTGCTCTTGCTGTAAATGATGTTGTTACTATCAAGTTTGTTAGTAACACAAAAGCACTAAACAGTTTTTACGAAGTTCCAGACAACCTAGAGCGTAACGCAGGTAACGCAACGTTTGGCACACTAACACTGGGACAGATGCGTAATCACACTGTTGAAATTAGTCAGCAAATTAAAACATTTGCAGGTGTTGCTCCGGGCAAGAGTAATATCCGTGATGTAAACTACAGAGCATATCCAGGTAATATTCTACAGCATAGTGCAGGCATGATATTGCCTATATATACACTAACTAACAAAACAGCAAATACAATTGACAGTATCAAGTATGTTAAAAATGAATATACTAAATTTAAAAACAAGTTTATTGACAACATTGATAAACTAGATTTAGATTTAACTAATCCTAGCAAGTGTGTGGATGATATTTTAACACACATGGCAGGAAAGAAAACCAGTGCGTTTCCTTTCTACTACAGTGACATGTTACCATGGGGCACACAGAAATCACAACTAGTTTATACTATTGATGATGCTACAGAAACAGAATTTGAATTTAACACACAGTTTGATCTAACTGCTATTAGTAACCAAGGCGTACTAGTTTATCACACACCTGTTAGCACTGGTGTTGCCAACTTGCTAGTTGAAGGTAAGGATTATGCATTTGACACAGTAGAAGCAAAAGTAACACTTACTGCAACTAATCTTGGTGTTGCAAGAATTGGATTGGCTGTTAATGATACAATTACTATTGTTGAATACACAGAAACAAACGGTAGTTTTGTTCCACCAACTCCTACTAAGTTAGGATTGTGGTACAAGTTTATTCCTGCTATCTTTACAGATAATACCTATGCAACGCCTAAGACTGTTGTTGAAGGACATGATGGTAGTATTTGGGTTGGCTGGGGTGATATCAGAGACAACGTTTTACTAGAACTAGAAAAACGTATCTACAACAATATTAAGACACAGTACAACAAAGACCTGTTTGACTATGCAGAAGTTGTTCCTGGTTACTTCCGCAGCACACTGGATGATTTAAGTGAAGCAAATAATATTACTCGCAGTTACTATGGTGAGTGGGCACTGCGCAACAAAGTTAAAACAGCACCTAACACAACAGTAGATCCTAACAATGGCTTTACCTGGAACTATCGCAACAGTGTTGAAAAAATAAATGGCACAAGAATCCCTGGTTACTGGCGTAGTATCTATCGTTGGTTTTATGATACAGATACACCACACACAACACCGTGGGAAATGCTAGGACTTAGTACAAAGCCAAATTGGTGGGATCAGCGTTACGGTGTAGCACCTTATACACAAGGTAACACTGTGCTTTGGGAAGATTTGCGTGATGGTAAACTGTACAGTGATGCAACAAGTACTGCATATACAACTGACACAAAACGCCAACGTCCAAACTTACTAAGTATTATTCCAGTTGATGCACAAGGCAACTTGAAGCCACCTAGAGACTTCCTAGTACAAGACGCAAATCAAACAAATGTTGACGGCGACTGGGTATACAGTGATGGTAGTCCTGCAGAGACAGCATGGAGACGTAGCAGTGAATATCCTTTTGTGCTACAGATTCTCGCTGCAACAATTAAACCTGCAAAGTATGGCACACTGATGTTTGATACTAATATGTATGAAAACAATGCACAGTACGATCAAATATTGCAAAAGAATAAGAGTTACAGACCAGGAATTGCTGACTATCAGATGCATGGACAGAGTGATGGCAACAATGGTATAGTTAGAGTTGAAGGTTATAACCAATTTATCAGTGAGTATACTAGATTTGGTGGATATAGTGTTGACGATGCTATTACAAAAATCAACAACCTAGAACTAAACCTTTGCTATGGAATGGCTGGCTTTACAGATAAGAAGTTTCTTAAAGTTGTTGCAGAGAGTGTAACACCTAGCAGCCAAAGTGAAAACATCTTTATCCCTGATGAAGATTTAAGCATCTTTACTAAAAAGAGTTTGCCACTGGAGCGTGTAGTATATAGTGGTGTGCAGATTATTCAACGCAGCGGTGGATATGAAATACAGGGCTACGACATCGAGAATCCATTCTTTAAGATTGTTCCTAGTGTTAGTGCAAATCAGCCCAAAGAGATTCGCGTAGGTGAGACTGTACTGTTTGAATATACAGACTTTGAAAACAAGATTATTAATATACCATATGGCACAGTTATTCAAAGCAAGCAGCAGGTATTTGACTTCTTGGTTGCTTACCAAAGATATCTACTGAGTCGCGGCTTTGTGTTTGATGGCACAACTGGTGTTGGTGAAAAGAATGACTTTGTAACTGCTGGCGCAGAGTTTGCTTTCTGGACAGAACAAAAGTGGAGTGAAGGCAGCGTTGTTGTACTGAGTCCATATTATGATACATTGGTCGTTAACAGAACATTTGCTACAGTGGATGATCTTACCAAAACTGGTGCGCTAAAAGATGCAAACAACGCTATACTAAATCCCAAGTATTATGATATAAGCAGAACTGACAATAGTGTTGAAATACGCATTGACACAGAAAATACAAACTTGTATGCAGCACAGTTGGATCCTGTACAGCATGAGCATGTGCTTGTGTTTAACAACACCACCATTTTTAACGACATTATATATCAGCCTGCGCTTGGTAACAGACACAGCAGACTTAAACTAATTGGTACTAAAAGTGGCGACTGGAATGGCACACTACACGCACCTGGATTCTTTATTAATGATGATGTTATTGCTATTTGGCAACAATATGATGATTACAAAAAAGGCGACATTGTAAGTTTCAAAAACAAAACCTATGTTGCAAAATACAACATTGATGGAAGCAGTGTATTCAAGTTTGATGACTGGACACTGGCAGACAACATTCAAACAGGACTTGTTAAAAACCTTGCTAATAAAGCAGGACAGTTTAAAAACTTCTTTGAGCTTGACAATTTGAATCTTGAAGATGGCGTTGACAAACTAGGCAAAGGTATTATCGGATTTAATGAAAAAAGTTATCTTGCAGGCCTAGGACTGGATGACGTTAGTCAAGTTAAGTTCTACCAGGGTATGCTAAAGCAAAAAGGTACTGGTGCAGCAATCAACAAACTTATTGATGCAGAACTTACTAACTTGGATCAAAGCATTGACTACTTTGAAGAGTGGGCATTCCGTGTTGGCGAGTATGGCAGTATTGACAGTAACCAAGTTATTGAAACAATTATTCCAGAACAGGAAGCAACTAACAACCCATTTGTATTGCATTTCCATGCAGATGGTGAACTGCCTGGTGGCACCGACGTTGGACACTATCATGTACAAAGTAAAGATTTATACAAAACTCCTAACAACTATACAGGCAATGTATTTGCAGCAAGAGATGCAAACAGCCTAACATTAAATGATTTAGACAGTGCAGGGTATGCAAGACTGGATGATGTTGACTTTACAGTGTTTAGCGGTGATGAACTAGAAGCACTAAGTTCACGTATTAGCGAACTTGGCAAAGGCAAAAAGATTTGGGTTGCTACAGATAACACAAACACCTGGGGCATGCGCCGTATCGACGAAACACTGAGCACAATTATCAGTGTTGAGAGCGCAACCAATGGTTACTTGATTTACACAACAGATGTTAATCACGGACTTGTAGAAGATGACTATGTAATTGTTCGTGCAGCACAGCCAATTGGCAAAGTTGCAAAGATTGCAGGAGTTCCTAGTCCAAATAAATTTGTAGTTGTAGACGCTACTACCGAAGCAGACATACAAGATGTGCGTATTCCTATGTACAAACTTAGCAGTGTGCGTTTTGCACAGCCAAGCGATTTAAGCACATACACACCTGTAAGTGGCTGGGACAACAAAGAGCTTGTGTGGATTGACGCAGACAATGATGGCGATTGGAAAGTATTACAAAATGCTCGTCCGTGGACAACAACTGGTGTTAAAGAAGCAAGCCCGATTAATGCAGATGATTTATATGGTAGCAGCATTGCTATTAATAGTAGTAGTACCATAGCACTTGTAGGTGCTCCTGCTAATGGTAGCGGCACAGTTGTTCCTTATGTTCGCAGCGAAGGCGGCACACTTGTTGAAGCAAACAACATTAGTAGTGCAACCATTGGCGACAGTTTGGATAGTTTTGGTGCTAGTCTAGCAGTTGCTACAGACTATGCTATCATTGGCGCACCAGATACACAAAGCGGTGTTGGTGCAGCGTTCCTTTACTACATTGATAGCGCCGGCACATTTAATCGCAGACCTGCTATTCGTCCAAGCACACTTAGTAGCAGTCACTTGTTTGCTACTAGTATGGCAATGAGTGGCGATGGTAGATATTTGTTTATTGGTGCACCAGGCGATAATAGATTTTATGTTTACACACTTATTGAATTAGACACAGCAAGCGAGAGAGCATTTACTATTACAACCACTGGTGGAGCAACCTATACACTGGACTTTACACCCATTGATCTTAATGCACTTAATGTTGTAGATGAAAATGGCAAAGTATATTTGCCAACAAAAGACTTTACACTAAGTGGTGCTGACATAACATTTACAAGCACACCTGCAAGCAGTTTGCAGATTGTTGTAAGACAGCAGGATTACTTTAAAGAGATTGGTAGTTATACAGCAGGCAGCGGTGACTTTGGACACAGTATTGATTGTGATCACTTGGGCAAGCGAGTTATTGTTGGTGCACCTAATGCAACTATCGACAGCAAAGCAAACAGCGGTGAAGCATATCTTTATGCACAGTATGCTGAAAAGTTCATTGCAGATGGCACAACAAAAGCGTATACAACAACTAACACACTGCAAACAAAAATATATGTTGAAGTAAATGGTGTACTACAAATTGAAACAGATAACCCAGATGTCCCAACAGACAATGATGGATCAACTGACGGATATTACACACGTTCAAGTAATACTATTACTTTCAAATATACACCTACTGCTGGTGACATAATCCAGGTATACACAGGCACATTTACACAGATGCAACAGATTGATCAGTTGGATCTAGATGATGAAACAACTGGCGAAGAGCAGTTTGGTATTAGCGTTAGCATTGATACTAAAGGTAGCATAATTGCTATTGGATCACCTGGTGAAGATGAAACAAATCCTAACACAGGCAGTGTGTTCATTCTACAGGACGCAGGCAAAAACTATGCTAGTGTTACTAGTAAAGAAGGTAGCAGTTACAGTGTCACCTCAGGACACACACTGTTTATTGATGACCGTGAAGTAACCGTTAGTTCAACAAGCAGTGACGCAGCAGATTTAGCACAGGACATTGTTGATGCAGCTATCCCTGGCGTAACTGCAAGCAAGAACAGTAGTGATCAACTTGTTATTACAACAACTAACACAGAACTTTACAATAAACTAAGTGTAATGCCAGGCACAGGAAATAGTTTCCAGACTGGTGCAATTGTTGATCCGTTTAAACTTACACAAAAGATCAGTCATCCACAAGCATTTGAAAATGAAAACTTTGGACAAACTGTAGCATTTGACAAGCATGTGCATGTTGGCACAAGTCAATACAGTGACACACGCAACCTTGTAATTGCAAGTGATAGAGCAAGCACACTGCTACCAACAGGTTTTGACATTGAGACAAACACTAACAGTGAAGATTATTTGAGTGCAACAACAACATTTGATGAAAGTGGCACAACATTCACAGACAGGCGCACACAAAGTGGTGCAGTATATGTGTATGAACTGTTAAACTCAAATACACCAACACTTGCTAATCCAAGTAAGATGGTGTTTGGACAGCAACTCAAGAGCACAAACATACTTGAACTGGATCAGTTTGGTAGTGCAGTTGCATACAGTGACAACAGAATATATGTTGGTGCTCCTAATGATGTCACAAGTACAACTCCTGATATCAATTGGACTAACATTGCTACTGATATACTTGCTATTGCAGTTGGATTAACTAGGAATCTTAGTCCGGTTGCTAATGCCGTAAGCAATGGATTTGCTAACGCAGACTTTGACGAAGATGGCAGTATTGGTGCAGATGATGCACTTGATGCAACTAAATTTGGAGCTGGCGTTTTAGCAGCAGGTACTGAACTAAATCGTATTAACAATTATTTTATACCGGCACTAAAAGCTGCATACCTTTTAAATCCCTCCACTTACAGTCAATACTTTGATGCTATTGAGTATAACGGCAGTGTATATGAGTTTAACAACAATGCAAGAGCGGGTAGTTGGAACGTATTGCGCAGTGAAGGCACAAGAGTTGACGTAAGTCAAATAAATCGTGTTGCACTTTACAATAAAAAGCAAGGCGAAGTTAGTGTATTCCTTGATTATATTGATCCAGCAAAAGGTAAGATTGCAGGTGTGGCTCAAGCAGAACTTAGTTATGTAAGTCATAGTGATCCAGCAATGTACGACAATCTTTGGAACTACAAATACAAAAATAGACTATGGTGGGACACAAGCACTGTGCATTACCTAAATGCAGAGCAGGGCAATATTGATTTCCGTACAAACTATTGGGCGCAAGCATTTCCTGGTTCAAGCATTGACATTTATGAGTGGATTGAAAGTTCAGCACCGCCAAGTCAGTACACAGGTGAAGGCACAGTAAAAGATATTACACAATTTAACGTAGCAAATGTATATGACAGCAGAACAGATAGCACACAGCCTCGTTATTACTTCTGGGTAAAAGATATCACAAGTGTTCCTTCAGAAGCAGAATTTAGAACTATTAGTGCAGACAGCGTAAGAAGTCTTATACAAGACCCTAAAGCAGCAGGCTTGCCACATATTGCATTCTTGGACACAGACACAGTTGCACTGTATAACTGTAAACAGTATTTTGCAGACAGAGACACAGTATTAAGCATTAACTATGATGTAGTTAAGAACGAAGGCATACTGCACAGTGAATTTGAACTGTATGGCAGAGGCAACACAGACCAAGCAATTCCAACAAGAATGTATACAAAACTTGTTGACAGTTTAGCAGGTAGCGACAGTGTTGGCAACTTGGTTCCAGATCCGTTCTTGAGTGAAGTTGAAAAGTACGGAGTGCTCACACAACCACGTCAAGGTATGTTTGTTAACCGTGCTGCGGCACTTAAGGTTCTAACACAGTACGCTAACAGTGTTCTTGTAAAAGCACCGTTTGCTAGAAACAGTAGTCTAACAAAACTATTAAGCAGTGAGAATATTCCAACAGTTAACAGTGGCGAGTATAACACCAGTGTCGACTCAGTACAAGAGAGAGACTTTTTGAACACTGCTATTCTAAGCACAGGCTACAAAGTACTTGTGCTTGAAGATGAAAATCGCAGTAATTACTGGACTATATACACACTACAAGCAGACAAGACTTGGCAGCTAACAAACATTCAGGCTTACAATACCTCAGATTACTGGGACTATGCAACTTATTATGCAACAGGCTATGATGCTACGACTGTTCCAAAGTATCAGGTAACACTGGAAGCAGACCTGCTAACACTCACTGATGCAGTAACAGGCGACATTGCTAAAGTAACCAGCAATGATGAAGGCAACTTTAGTATGTTTGCTAAGACTGACACAGGCTGGGATGAAGTTATCATCGAGCGTGGCACACTGCAGTTTAATGCAAGTTTGTATAGTTTTGCTACTACCAACAGTAACTTTGAAGCAACAGGTTTTGACAATGACGGCTTTGACTTTGCTGCATTTGATAAAGTGCCTGCACAAGAGATTAGACAGATTGTAGATGCTCTCAAGACAGATGTATTCATTGGTGACTATGAAATAAACATGAACGAACTGTTTTTCCGTTTAATGGAGTATGCACTTAATGAAAATAACTTCAGTCAAGACTGGTTGTTTAAGACATCGTTTATCACAGTTGCACACAAGATTCGCAGTTTAGATCAGTACAATACGTTTAAGTTTGACAACACAAACTTTATTGAAGACTTTATTAACGAGGTAAAGCCTTATAAAACTAAGATCCGTGAGTATGTCAGCAAGTATGACAAGATAGATACCTTTGCCGGCGATACGACTGACTTTGATGTACATGCATACTATGACGAAGGACTAAGATACTTCCGCAAGCCAAGCGGCGAACGCAGCGGTGATGAAATACTATGGGCACAAGGACTAAACAAGCCTTGGAGTGAAAACTATGGTTATAGACTGGACAGTATCCAAATTGTAAATGCTGGCACAGGTTATATCACAGACCCAACAGTAGCTATTAGCGCACCGCAACTAGCAGGCGGAGTACAAGCAGTTGCAGTTGCTAAGACAAATGGTAGTGCTATCATTAGCATTACAATGACAAACAAAGGCAGTGGATATACTCAAGAGCCAACTATTACAATTACTGGCAGTGGCACAGGTATACTAGTAAGTCCAAGACTTGTAAACAATACTGTAAGAAGTTTTGATACAACTATTAAGTTTGACCGTATTACATACACAAGTAGCGTTAAAGATTGGACAGCAAGCACTGCTTATACAGCAGGCGATGTAATTGCTTACCAAAATACTGTAACTGGTACACAGGAAGTATATGATTGTGTTGTATCATTTACAAGTGGTGCAACATTCAGTGTAGAAAACGCTAGTGGCACTACTGTACTAACTGTTAAAGCTGATGCAGATTTTACAAATACTGCAGACAGAATTGCTGCTTACTATTATCCAACTAGTGGAATGATTGGCGATGATCTAGAGCTACTACAACGAGGCACAGGGTATATGGGCACTAAAGTTGATGGTCCTAACTTTGATCAAGATCCAGGCTTTGATAGTGGCAACTTTGATGTTGTTGCGTTTGATAACTTTGAGATTGACAGTGATGGTCTGGCAGTTCTTGCAGGACTTGATACTGTCTTTAGAGGTATTGACTTTGGTAATCAAAGCTACCAAGGTGATGAATTTATTGAGCCTGGATATGTAGAATCAGGATATTTTGCAGAATTTGATCTAGGCATTGACCCCGTTAGTATTCAAATTGATGGAGCAGGATTTGTTGACACTTATAATAGTCATGCTCCGGAAGAGTTAATTCCTGGCAGAGTGTATGACACACTTGACATGGAAGTTTATACTCATGCAAGCAATGATTATGAAGGTGACGGTAATGCAATGGAAATCCGCTACACCAGCTTCACTGATACAACTGGTCTAGTAACCGACTTCCAATACGGAGATCCGACAAAAAGCAAAGATGATTTTGAAACACTGATCGTATATAAAAATGCTGATCGCCAGTATAGTTTCACTACTAACTTTGCAACTAAAACTATTACATTACCAAGCACACTTGCTGCAACAGACATACTTCATGTTTATGCATATGGACAAACTGGTGAAAAGATGGTAGGCGAGTTCACTTTTGATGGTGACGGCACAACAGAGATATTCATCCTAGCCAATGATCCAGAAACAGTTGGTCAAACACTTTGCTTTGTAGACGGAGTGGAATTTTTCCCAACGTTTGGAAGCCAAGACAACAGAAGTACTATGACATTTACTAGTGCACCAGCAGATGGTGCGCACATTCATGTGTTTACGTTTAATCAAGCAACATCTAGACTTGCTCCGACCAAGTACAAACTGCAAACAACTACAATGACTGCAGGCACTTACACATATGTACTTGACAATACTGTACAATATGCACAGCCGTTCAGTGCAAACACAATTGTTGAAATTGATGGTGTTAGGTTGCGTCCTGTAAACAGTAAATATCACGCAGGCGATGGCTCAACTGTACAGTTTAATATTGCAACAACAGCAGGCGAAACAGTGATTGTTAACCCAGGTGACATTGGTGTTGCAGTTATACAAAAAAGCGACAACCTAACATTAAATGCTGTTCGTAACGTAGATTATACTGCAACTGCGGGTGATGCATTTATTACTATGCTAACTGCACCTGCAGATGGCGACACAGTTATTGTATACAACAGAGCTGCAGCAGAATATAGTATTAGTGGCGATGGCACAGAGATTACTATTGATAGCGGAGTAAGTTTCACAAGTTCAAGCACAATGCGTATCAACACATTTGCTAACCATGATCCACTGCGCATCCAAACAAAAGTACATGTTGGACAGGGCACAGGATCAACCACAGTTATTGATGAATTTGATGAAGTTGGATTTGATAGTGCTGGATTTGATCGCAGTAGTGTTGTTGGTACAGTTGGATCATATGATCTAGATAGAACAGTTACTAACGTAAACAACTTCTGGGTAACAGTTGATGGCGTTAGACTACACCCAGGTGATTACATTACTAATGGTACTAAAATAGAAATGAGTCTTGCTACACAAGCAACTATTACTGGTACTAGTGTTGTTGTAATAACACATATCAGTGAAAATCAAATTCAGCCAAGCATTGGATTTAGAATTTTCAAAGACTTGAACGACAACGTTGAATATTTGAGAATGTGTAAAGATGCTACTACTAGTATTACTCAGCAAGCAGCGGTTACAGATACAAAACTTTACGTTGAAGATGCCAGTGTGCTGCCGCAAGTGACAGGAGCCAGTGAATATCCAGGCGTTGTGTTTATCGGCGGCGAACGCATTACATACTGGGAAATTAACACAACAGATAATTATATCAGCAGTTTACGCAGAGGGACAGCAGGCACTGCAGTAGTACAGCGTATTACTCCAGGCTACTTGGTAGTTGACGGCGGCAAAGATCAATACTTGCCATCAGCAGATACACATACAAAAACATGGTATGATCTAGGAACAGGCACAGCCGCAGATGGACTTGGAATACAGCAAAGTTCAACAACAAATGCTAACTTCCTAAAAGCATGCGAAGCACAAGTACCGAACTACAAAGCAGAACTTAATAGTAAGTTGTTTATACAATCTGATTATGTAGAAGAAGATTACATTGAGGTACTAGCATAATGGTTGATAAATATTGTACAATGTTTACATTAACTGCACTTGAGGATGAGAAAAAATGACTATTACACTAAGATCAAGCAAAAGTACGGCACTTACATTTAATGAAATGGATGGTAACTTTACTGACTTGGATGGACGTACTACTACAATAGAGGGTGCATACGTTGCAACTGTTAACGGTGTAAGTCCAACAAGCAACGCACTGACTATTACGTCAGCAAATATTACTGAAAATACAAATTTGTATTATACGGATACCAGAGCAAGAGCTGCTTTTTCAGCAGGTTCAGGAATTACCATTAATGGATCCGGCGTGATTAGCGCAAGTGGTGCTGCATCATCTATCAGTGTTACTGACACAGGCGGTGACGGTAGTTTGACATATAATAGTGGCACTGGTGTTCTTACATACACAGGACCTTCTGCCTCAGAGGTAAGAGCTCATGTTTCTGCTACCGATGCTGGCGGAGATGGATCATTTAGTTATAATAGTGGAACTGGTG
>Ga0208767_1000261_pt1 | contig 40256 bp, 59 predicted proteins | sample VirMetDEL_Mar_21_FD_184514 | JGI IMG/M metagenome (GOLD analysis project Ga0208767, IMG submission 184514) | Aqueous microbial communities from the Delaware River and Bay under freshwater to marine salinity gradient to study organic matter... | ecosystem: Environmental > Aquatic > Marine >...
CTTGCAGACCCTTACATTCACAGCGCAGGGCGCAACCACATACATAGGTTTGCAGACCGAGGGGGCCTCAATCGGTAACACTACCGACTTCGACAACGTCTCCGTCTACACCTCAGACGGCACGGACGTGGCATTCACCATGCCGAAAGGCTGGAAGCCACTGCACGTTTACGACGATGGCGTGTTGCAGCGAGAAGGCTCAGCCGAAGACTATGAAGTGACGTTTGACGGTTTCAACTACTACGTCAAGCCAACCGTAGCGAACCCCGGCGCACGCAACACAGTAATCGGAGTACGAGCATGACAATCTTCGTAAACAAAGGCGACCAGTACCTCACCCCTGTTCAACTTGAGCGTCGAGCGCAGAAACACATTCGTCGGTCTTGGCCGTTACAGCGCCGTGAAAAGTCCATCCGTCTTGGCGACGGGCAGTTCGACGCTTTCATGACTGACTTTTCGGCCAACCACGACACGAACAAGGCGAACAACCTGTTCAACTGGCAGCTTCAAGAATACCGCAAGGCCACGGCACGGCTTGACCAGTACGTGCTAGCCGATGGGCGTCCTGAGCTAACCGAAATGCAGCCCACCGGCGAACAAGTCTACAACGAAGATACAGGCGAAATGGAAGACGTACTGCACGAGGTTGTGGTCCAGACCGCTGTTGAGCCTCTTCCGGCTACTGTGGAAATCCTTGTCTACAATGAGGAAGACCCAGAAGCAGAGCCTACTGTTGAGACTGTAGATAACCCAGAGATCATTCGGGACACTGAAGAGCGAGCAGCAGCACAGTCTGTTGTGGATGCTACACCGGATGAAGTTAAGAACTTTAACTAAGGAGAATTACTATGTTGGACCAAAAACAATGGTGGATGTCTAAGACTGTATGGGGGGTAGTTGTTATGATGGCCACCGTACTCCTTAGCCGTTTCGGTTACGTTATCACCCCAGAAATCCAAGAGGGCATTGTAGCCATTGCCTTGGATGCTGTTGCAGTAGTCTCCGGTATTGTGGCTCTGTGGGGACGAATTGTAGCTACTAAGAAGCTGCAGTAAAATAAGGGGGCTTACCCGAGGCCCCCACTCACCCCACAAGGAGGGAACGGGATGAGCAAGGAATGGGACCGTACAGATTACATAGAGGAAGACGTAAGGCGTCACTCCGATGAACTGCGGCAACTCACTAAAATAACCCACGAAAACACAGCAGCCCTAGGGCAATTAATCGGGGAGGTCTCCCGTCTAAACAGTAGCCTTTCTCAAGAACTAGACCGAAGACAAATGGTGATTGAGAAGCAGGAAACAAGACTGAGGGACCTAGAGGGCTGGAGGTCTCGTTCAGGGGCTTACTGGGCTATCGTAGGAACCTTTGCAGGTGCAGCAGCAGCCTTGCTGATCAGACAGTTAGGGGAGGGAATTATCCCGTGAAAACGGTATTTAGAGAAGTGAGGACGTTAGTTCTGTGGTCCCTACTCTTGGCTCTGGCTTGGGCTTCAGTGTTTACGACCAAGGCTGTGGAGACTAACCTTTTCCCTGTGGTCAAGGGTGTAGAGATAACCGAGGCCATCCCTGCAGCTTATGGGTCTGGGCTTTCGGTGCACCTGAAGTTCAACAAAGTCCGTTCCTGTGACTTCCTGAAAGTCGTCTGGTACGACAAAGACGGGCATGCTGTGCCTGTGAGCTTCAACACAAACGTAGGGACTAGACCTCCTTCAGAAAATGATGTAGGACCTTGGCACGTAGGTTTGACCGAATTGGAAGGGTCCACCTTGTACGTACAACACCAGTGCCATCCTTTATGGACCCAATTTACACAAATGTACCCGTAGGAAAGAATTATGAGTAGAGACCTGACAACGGCCCTTGAGACAGCACTGTCAGCAGACGTGATTGAGCCGTTCTTTGCTGTAGACCTAAACTTTGACGTGTCCCCTTTGTATATCTGGTCTGGTCAGGGGGACACAGTCATAGACTCGAAGACGTACATCGGCTCCGAGGAAATGCTAAAGGTTGACACTATCGAAGAAGCCAATGATGCCTCTGCTAGAGGGGCAGTCTTGACCCTTACCGGTGTCCCTTCTGAAGTAGTATCCATTGCCTTGAATACTGAGTATCAGGGACGCAAGGGAACCATCTATTTTGGGGCCATGTCGGACCCCACCACGTACACCGAACTTTTCACCGGCTACATTGACACAATGGACATACTGGAGGAACCCCACACCAGCACCGTTCAGGTGACGTTGGAGAGCAAGCTGATAAGGCTAGAGACTCCCTCCGGTATCAAGTACACCTCCTCCTATCTGAAAAGCCAGTATGCAGGGGACCTCGGGCTAGACTTTGTTGAAGGTCTGGCAAACAAAAAAATCACTTGGGGCTCTGTCACAGAGTAAGGGAAACGGATGTTAGGTTTTTTGCTTGGGGCTGTAGTTCTAGGACAAGTCCTGTTCGGACGTAGAAATAAGAAGTCTGTTGACTCCGGTTCTCCTACCGAGACGGACACTGGTTCCGGTGCTACCACCGGGGGCTATTCCTTCAACTCGAAAGGTGCAGCTCTCCACCAACAAGTCATTTATGGCAAACAGAAGGTGGGTGGAGCTATCGTCTTTGACGAAGTGTCCGGTACGAATAACGAGTATTTGTCCCGTATCGTTGCCTTTGCTGGACATGAGATTGAGGACTACGAACAAATCTTTCTAGACAATTACCGGGTGAAGGGAGTTACCGTAGGAACCGGAAACGTGTCTATTGTCGTAGAGGTAGACGAGAACGGTAACGACATCGGCCCGGACCTTGACCTATACGATGGCCTTGTAGCTATCCGAGAGGTAGACGGGGGCCACACTGCAAGTCTGGGAGGCACAGCCTTCTCTAACTTCAGCTCCAGCTGGACAGCTAACCACAAGCTGCAGGGGATTGCTCACCTTGCCCTTACCTTCAAATATGACGAGGATGCTTTCCCCAGAGGCCTCCCGACTGTCACGGCCATTGTCAAGGGCAAGAAGGTTTATGACCCTCGGACAACCCTCACAGCTTGGTCTGACAACCCGGCCCTGTGTCTCCGGGACTACCTGACAGACACCACCTACGGTCTGGGTGAGGATGCAGCAAACATTGATGACACTGCAGTCCAGACAGCAGCTAACGTCTGTGAAGAAACACTGGCTACGGCAGCAGTGGACCGGTACACCTGTAACGGTGCCTTCCTGACCTCCAAGGCTCCGACTGACATCATCGAAGACCTGACCGGCTCTATGGCTGGAACGGTGTGGTATGCACAGGGTAGCTGGAGAATGAAGGCGGGGAAGTATGTAGCTCCGACTGTGACCCTCACAGAGGATGACCTACGGGGTCCTATCAGTGTCTCCACTCGTCACAGCCGTAGGGAGAACTTCAACGGGGTCCGGGGCATCTTCCGGGGTCCAGAGACCAACTACCAGCCTACGGAATACCCACTGGTCACTCAGGCTGCTTTCGTCACCACTGACGGGGGCTTGGAGTCCATTGCAGACTTCCCTACCCCGTTCACCAATGACTCTGATGCTGCACAACGTCTAGCAAACATCCTCCTAGAGAGGGTCCGGTCTCAGGTGACGGTTGTAGCAGACTTCGGCTTGAACGCCTTTAAGGTTCAGGTGGGAGACATTGTCAACCTGACCATTGACCGTTTCGGGTTCTCGTCTAAGCCTTTCGAGGTCTCTGGGTGGGAGTTCACCTTGTCCCCAGACATGGACTATGCCGTAGGTCTGACCCTCCGGGAAATCACCTCTACGACCTATGACGAGTTTACGGACGTAACGGTATTCGAGACGGACAACACCACACTCCCCAGTCCCTTCGACAACACCACAATCTCCTCTGGACTGACCATCACCGAGACTGGGCAGTTGAAGTCAGACGGTACGTTTTTCCTACTTGCAGACGTGACGTGGACTGCACCGTCCAATCCGTTCATCACTCGGTATGAAATCCAGTACAAGCCCACAGCGGCTACTAACTATTCCTCCATGTTTGTCCCTACGACAGCAGGGCAGATCGGTCCAGTCATTGAAGGTGTGTCCTATGACGTTCGTGTCCGGGGTGTCACAAACTCCGGTGTGAAGGGGGCATGGGCTTCCGACACCTTTACCGGTGGTGGAGATACCACAGCCCCCAGTGCACCCACAGGCCTGTCAGCCTCGGGTGAGTTCCGGTCTGTACGTCTGTCATGGACCAACCCGTCAGACAGTGACCTGAAGCATGTAGAGGTTTGGGAGCATACTTCAAACTCCTCTGGCTCTGCCTCTAAGATTGCTGAGATTGACGGTAGTTCCTACATTCGTCAGGACCTTGGGACCGGTGCTACCCGGTACTACTGGTTGAAGGCTGTAGACTACTCCGGCAATACCTCGGGCTTCAGTACCGTAGCCTCCGGGACCACAGAGTCAGCAAGCCTGACAAACGGGGAGCTGGCCACAAACTCGGTGTCTACGGCTAAGGTTCAGAACCAAGCAGTATCAAACGGAAACAGTGTCTACTCCACGTCCAACAGTTCGATTAGCTCCAGTATTTCCTACTCCACTGTGTCCAGTTTTAACTACACAGGCACAGGGCAAAATGCCCTTGTTAATTTCAGCTTCTCTATCAAGCCTCCGACCGGTACGATAGACGCCGGGGCACAGATTGACTTCAGGGTCCTGAAGGGTGGGTCCACAATCTACACTGCTACGGACGTGGGGTTAGGAGAGGGTGGAGGAAACTTTGGTGGGTCCATTGTTACTACAGCCAACTCTAGCTTTACCTCATATCAGTTGCAGGTAAGGAAGGGTTCCAACTTCTCGCCTACAACCGTCTACTGCAACCCAAAGTCCCTATCAGTACGGGAGTTCAAGAAATGACCTATGCAATTTATGACATAGAGACCGGAGAAATCCTCCGGCTCTTGACCTGCACCTTTGAGACCCTTCAGGAAAACCTAAGCCCCACCGAGGGCTATGTAGAAGCCAACGTACCCACTGAGGACATGATGGTGGTAGACGGTTCCCTTGTACCTCGTCCAGCTGAGGTCCTAGAGGCTGAGGCTATCGAGAAGGCATGGGGCAAGCTCCGTACAGAACGGGACATTAAGCTGAAGGCTACAGACTGGACACAGATACCAGACTCCCCGGCTGATACCGTAGCTTGGCAAGAGTACCGTCAGGCCCTCCGAGACTTGACCGAGGGACTAGAGGACCCCAGAAACGTAGAGTGGCCTGTAGAGCCACAGTAACCCGAGGAAAGACCATGAGTTTTAGCACAGAAGATATTTACTACGGCCCTTGGATTTATGACGAGTTCAACCGTTCCGTCCCTGCCTCTGTCCGTCTCCGTAACATCGGGGCAATCGGTTCCAGCCGTGACAAGCATGAGTTCCGGTTTGGTGGTTCTGTAGGACAGGACCTACCCGGCTCAGACGGAAACCCTTTGCCTACCCCAGTCTTTGACTCGGTGTACGGTGGTTGTGCCTACTGGGGCCACTACGTCGTCCGTAGAGCTGAGGTAAAGCCGGGGGTCATTTCCATTGCTTCGATTATGAAAGCCTACTCCACAGGGCACTCAGAGACGTATGGTAACACCATAGTCCGAGAGACAGGCATTGGTCTGCATGAGGGGATTAACCTGTGGAATGACCCTGACGGATACCACAAGGCCTACCGTGTCATGGTGTCGATGGGACGGTGGGAAGCTGGGGCAAGGAACAGCAGCCAGAAGGGTTATGAACCGTTCAACCACGTCTACAACACCACAGACCAGAACGTAGTAGATGAGATGTTCTACGGCATGGTCCACGGTATGCGAGAGGCTTGGAGGGACGCCGGGTTTACTATCGAGAAGACTAAGGAAGAACTCGGGTTCATAAGTCCGGAGGTTAAAGTAGAGGCCCCGGTTAAAACCAAGGAACCAGAGGACGACCCGGACCCATTGCTGCATGGTGGCCTGAAGGGTCTCCGTACAATCATCACCGGGGGCCTTGGGATTATTGCTACGTTCTTCACTACCGTCTTTGAGCTATTCGGCTTTGAGAAGGCACAGCAGATGGGCTCCGTAATTGCACAGGTTCTCATTGGCTTGGCTCTGGTGTTCTTGGTCATCAAGTTCTGGGGACGGTTTGAGAAGATGGTCAAGAAGGGACTGAAGAAATGAGCCAAGTCATCAAGTGGCTAGATACCAAGTGGCAAGCCCTGCTTATCGGTGTAGGACTAATTGCCGGTCTTATCTGGTGGGGCCAGAGGGACGCCGTTGAACGATACAAGGATAAACAAGATGAAGACGCCAACCACAGGGCTAAAGAAGCTGACGATGCTGCCCGTAATGCTGACAAGCTGTCTCCTGCTGACCGTAGCCGGTTGCTCGGCAAGAAAGGGTGGTATCGAGATTGAGGTAGCCTGTAACCAATGGGACTACATCTACGCCTCAAGGTGGGACACACTAGAGACCACCGACCAGATACTAGAGAACAACCTCCGAAGGGAAGCCTTCTGTAAGGGGTACTAGTGTCATTTCGTTACTAGTATGCCTCCCGTACCACTAGAGACTAATGAAAGGCCTCCGGATAACTCCGGGGGCTTTTTTTGTGCCTAGTGCATTTTCCTATTGCAATTCTCTGAGGAGGGTTTAAATAGGCAGTCATCAACAGAGGAGTTTACCGATGCCTAGCCTTTACGCCCGTCTCGCAGCTGAATTTGATGCCGCCTTTGACAAGGAAACTGGTATCCTTGACCCCTCTTTTGACAAGGCCACTGTCTCTCGTATCGTCTACCCGGATGCAACTGTTGACGCCAACGGCGTGGCTCATGCCCCTTGTGACGGTTACGTCTGCCGGGTTTGGGTGCCCCTTTCTCGTTTCGAGGACGAATACTACGAGGAAGAACGTGAATATTCTGCAGGTGAGTTCCTGCCTATGAACTATGACGTTTTGGAGTTTGCAGGGGAACGCCCTTTCTCAAAGCAGTTTGCAGCAAAGCAACGCCGTGCAAAGTGGTTGTCTGATAACGCCTCTCTGATTGAGCAAATCGAGACTAAGCTTTCGTGGTCAAGCTTTGCAATGGATGTCCTGTCCCGTGCAAAAAGGGACTGTGGTTTCACCCCCCGCCAAGCTGAGGCTATTGATAGCATGCTCAAGAAAGCTGATGAAAAGGCCAATGATACGGGGGCTAAGACACCCGACAATGGGCACTTTGGGGATGTAGACGGTCGGTTCACCGCCACGGTTACTGTGGAAAAGGTATTGGAGTTTGACGGTGCTTACGGCCCTTACTTCATTGCTACACTGATGACCGACTGTGGTAAGGAGCTTACCTACAAAGGTGGCAACCCCCCTACCATGTGGCCCTTGGCTGAAGGCGGTTACGTCGGTGGCAAAGGTGTCTCCGGTGAATTGTCTTTCACGGTTAAGGCCCACACCGAGTACAAGGGCCGAAGCCAGACCATCATTCAACGGCCCCTCACCAAGGGAGTGGCAAAGTGAAAATAACCAACCCAAACCGAAAGGTACTGAACTATGAACCCCGCATTTGAAGCAGTCTGCGAACGTCGTATTGCTGAACTAAAGAAGCAGATTAAGGAGTTCTCTGGTGACAAGCAGACACTAGGCTATGTAGGCCTGAAGTCAGAACTGCGTGCAACCCAAGACTTCCTCAAGGATATGCGAAAGGAGTACGGTTACTGTGAACAGTAGAATGGAAGACTTACTGGTGTCAGTGATTAAGGAGGCCAAGGCTATGACCGAGGACCATTTCACTGCGACCCACCCAAGCCTTGACACAGCCAAGAGGCTGGCCACTGCAGCCGTAGAGCTAGAGTTTGAGGTTATCGAATGGTACTTAGACAGGACAGAGGAAGACAAGTGAGCAAGAAGTACGAAATGGAGTCAACCCTAGCTGCACTGGCTAGGGGCTTCAGTAACCCTGAACTCTACGAGGACCTGTACCAAGAGGGGGCCCTAGCTTGGCTAGAGTCCGAAGCTAAGGGTGAAGACCGGGCAGCTACAGAGGCGTGGGAGGCTATGAACGACTTCCTGTCCAAGAGTAGCCTAGACGTAACGGTCCCTATGCACGAAGGGACCCGTACTGCACTCAAAAAGATAAGAGCTGGTGAGACTTGGGACGGTACGGACAAGCTGAGTGAAAAGGCATTCTACAGCCTGTATTGGGCACTAAAGGACCTGAGCCAAGTATCTGATGAAATGCCTCATGCCCAAATGTCGGACCCAGAGTTTGAGCTGTTCTTTAAGGAGGCGGCAAAGCTGGTCCTGAAAAAGATGGGGGTTGAATACCATACCCTTTTCTACTACCAGTATGGGCCCCTCGGGTACAGCCTTCAGGACATCTCTGCAGAGCTGGACGTAAGCCCGTCCAAGGCAAAAAAGATGAACCAGACCCTTTCTGCATTCCTGCGTAGCCTTGTTTAATTTGAACCTTATCTCCCACAGAGAGGTATAGGTTTAAACCTTAGTAAACCCGAAAGGAGAGGACATGTACATAAACGAGGAACAGTCCCATCAACCCTGTCCCCACCCTAGCTGTAGCTCTTCCGATGGGTTCAGCTTCAATCCTGAGAAGGGTGTAGGAAAATGCTTTAGTTGTGACAACCCGTACCCTGCAAAGGGTGTGAATTACTCAGAGGAAACCCGAATGAAATACCCACTAAAGGAGAAGGACAACGTGTCCTCCTTTGTCCCCAAGAACATTCAGGCCCGTGACAGTGGCTCCCTCAAGGCTGACTTCATCGGCTTGCGGGGTATCAGCAAAGACACAATGGCTTTCTACGGTGTGAAGACCTTCATGGACTCTGACGGTCCTGTGAAGCAGGAATACACCTACCCGTCTGGTGGTCAGAAGGTACGGTATTTCCCAAAGGCATTCTCTGCAGTGGGCCTCCGTCAGGATGAGTTATTTGGGATGAACCTGTGGAATGCTGGTTCTGCCCGTTATGTAACGGTCACTGAGGGAGAGCTAGACGCCCTCTCAGCCTACCAGATGCTTCAGGGGACCTACACCAACCCTGTAGTTTCCTTCCCCTCTGCGACCCCTTCAAAGGGTTTGTGGGAGAAGTGTGGCCCGTGGCTGGACAGTTTTGAGAAGATTATTGTAGCTACTGACAGTGATGCCCCCGGCAATGCTCTGGCAGAGAAAATCTTTCGCCTGTTCCCTTCCAAGACCTACCGGATGAACTTCGACAAGTACAAGGACCCGAACGAGTTTCTGGAGAAGGGTAAGAAACAGGAGTTCAAGTCTGCTTGGTATGCAGCCCGTAAGTTCACCCCGGAGAACGTCCTGTCCACCCCGGAGCAACTTCTGTCCCTCTACCGAGACACACCGGACCACCAGTTTGCACCGACCGGCATTCAGGCCCTAGATGATAAGCTGCTTGGTATCCACCAAGGACAGTTCCATGTCCTGAAGGCTGCTACAGGTATCGGTAAAACTGAGGTCATGCGGTTCCTTGAGTTCAGCCTACTGAAGCAAGGCATCTCCTTTGCTGCATGGCACCTTGAGGAAACCAAGCTCCGTACCCTGCTTGGCCTTGTGTCCTACAAGCTAGGGAAGAACGTCACCCGACGGGACCTGATTGAAGACGAGGAAACCAATGCAGAGGTTGAACAGGCAATTCAGGAGATTGCAGAGGCGGAGGTCTTCCACCAGTTTTACATGCCGGAGGGTTCAACGGTTGACGACTTCATCGAGCAAATCCGGTACTTCGCCACAGCAGCAGAGGTCAAGTTCATATTCTTCGAGCCAATCCAAGACGTAGTCTCTGGGATGACTGACGAGAACAAGGAGGCCCTACTTGCGGACCTGTCTGTCCGTCTGTCAAAGTTGGCTGCTGAGTTGAACATTGCCCTTGTGACCATCGGCCACACTAACGAAATGGGAGAGGTAAAATACTGCCGCATGATTACCCAGAGAGCTGGTGTAGTTATCGACATTCACCGGGACAAGGACTCTGACGACGTAGAGGAACGTAACACCACCTACCTCACCATCAAGAAGAACCGTCCATGTTCTGAGGAAGGGACAGCTGGTAAGCTCCGTTTTGACCCTCGTTCCTTCACCCTACAGGAGATTTTGTAATGGGAAAAAGGTCTGACTTCGGCAGGATACCTCGGGACTTCTACCCGACACCGGAGTCAGCTGTCCGCCCTCTCTTTGCACATCTCCCTGAAGGGTTCACCTTCTCGGAGCCCTGTGCAGGGGACGGAAGGCTAATCACCCATCTGGTGAACGGTGGGGGCTCTTGTGTAGCAGCCTCGGACATTGAACCGAGGGGCTTCGGTATTACCGAGGCAAGCTATCAGGAGGCTCCGGTTTCTGGGGACTGGGTTATCACCAACCCACCTTGGGACAGGAAGGTCCTTCATCCGATGATAGAGTATTTCTCGGGACTACTCCCTACTTGGCTCCTGTTTGATTCTGACTGGATGCATACGAAGCAGAGCATTCCCTACTTGCCTTTCCTAAGAAAGGTGGTATCTGTGGGGAGAGTTAAATGGATAGAGGACAGTCCCCACACGGGGAAAGATAATTGTTGCTGGTACTTGTTCGACAAGTCCAACACAGAACGAACGAGGTTTTACGGAAGGACCTAAAGAATGACACCCGACAACCACATAGTCTTCGACATGGAGTCCGATGGTCTCCTAGAAGCCGCAACCAAAATTCACGTTCTGTCCTACCACAAGGACGGGGAAGTTCACAGCACCCATGACTACGACGAAATGAGGGAGGTCCTGACCGGGGCCTCTACACTGGTCGGACACAACATCATCCGGTTTGACGTAGTCCTCCTTGAGAAGCTGCTAGACATTAAGATTGAGGCTCGCCTTATCGACACCCTTGCCCTCTCTTGGTATCTCCGTCCTGACCGACAACGGCATGGTCTGGAGGGCTATGGGGAGGACTACGGTATCCCCAAGCCTGTTATCACAGACTGGGACAGCCTGACCCCGGAGGACTACCGCCACCGTTGTGAGGAGGACGTAAAAATTAACACTCGTCTCTACGGTGAACAGGTGAAGGACCTCCGGTGGTTGTACCCTGACCAGTCTGAGCTTGACCGGTTTGTGGACTACCTATCGTTCAAGGTGGACTGTGCAGCTGAACAGGAGAAGCTACGGTGGCGTCTGGACGTACCGAAGGCCGAGGCTCTTTATGCAGAATGGACAGCTCTCCGTCAGGAGAAAATGGACCAGCTGGTGGAGGTCATGCCACAGGTTCCGGTTTACCGAAAGGTGACAAAGCCGGTGAAGACCCACAAGCAAGACGGTTCTCTCACTGCCTACGGTGCCCGTTGGTTTGCCACTCTTGAGGAGGCAAAGATGCCTTCCACAACAGAGGGGCCTATCAACGTCTTGAAGGAAATGGTTCCGGCTAACCCCGGCTCTAACATGCAGGTGAAGGACTGGCTTTACTCTCTGGGCTGGAAGCCCTCTACGTTCAAGTACAGCAAGGACGTAGACGGTAACGAGAAGGTAGTAGAGCAAGTCAGGAACGGCTCTGAGCTTTGCGACAGTGTGAAAGACCTGATACCGGAGAACCCCTCAGTGGGCATCCTAGACGGTCTCACAGTGCTGAACCACCGGCTTGGCATCGTCAAGGGTTTCCTAGACAAGGAACGTAGTGGCTATGTCGTAGCAGGAATCAACGGGTTTACCAACACCCTCCGGTTCAAGCATTACAAGCCACTGGTGAACCTGCCGGGGGTGGACAAGCCTTACGGGGCTGACATTCGGGGATGCCTGATTGCACCGGAGGGCTACGTCCTGTCCGGGGCAGACATGGTCTCTCTGGAGGACACAACCAAGAGGCACTACATGCAACCACTGGACCCGGACTATGTAGAGGAAATGAGCAAGGAGGGCTTTGACCCACACCTTGACTTGGCTAAGCAAGCCCGTTTCATTACCGAGGACCAACAAAAGTTCTATGCTTGGTATGAGGCAGAGGGCTTTAAGCAGACAGGGGAAGACGCAGCACTAAACGAAGGTCTTTACAAGAGGCTCAAGGCTGTGCGAAAGTCCTCCAAGGTGGTGACATATTCCGCCTTGTACGGTGTAGGGGCCACTACCCTTAGCCGGAGTACGGGCCTTAGTGTAGGCCAGTGTAAGAGCCTCCTAGACGCCTACTGGAAACGGAATTGGGCTGTGGAGGCTGTAGCCAAGAGCCTGAAGGTACGGGAACGGTTCTCACAAATGTGGGTACAGAACCCGGTGTCTGGCTTCTGGTATTCCCTCCGGTCTGACAAGGACCGGTTCTCTACCCTTAACCAAGGAACGGGGGTGTATTGCTTTGACTCTTGGGTCAAGCTGTGCAGGACCAAAGGTATCAAAACCATAGGCCAGTTCCACGACGAAATCATTGCCTTGGTCCCTGTAGGTGACGAGGGCAAGACTGAGCAACTGATGAAGGAAGCAGCAGACGAGTTAAACCAGCAACTCAAGCTAAACGTAGACCTCGGGGTAGATGTTCAGTTTGGGAATAACTACGCAGAAATTCACTAAATAATCCGAACCGTCCCCGTAGTAGGGAGGTATGGTAAACTACCAACTAGCCAACCAAAGGAGAACCCGACATGGCTACAACAAAACGTATCATTGCTGAAGGCACCGTAGAGTGGGTAAAGATTTTCCCGGACCACTTTGACGACAACATGCAGTACCACGAAAACACCAAAGGCCAATACAACATGATTTTCTACCCAGACAATATGGAGAAATTTGTGTCCGATGGCTACCCAGAACAGAAGGGGGCCTTTAAGACGATCAAGGAAGGCAACCCACAGTATGGCTCTGGTCAGTGTATCAAACTGAAACGCCCGGTGTTTAACCCAAACCTCCCGAACGAGGAAGGTGGTAAGGGTGTCTACATGAGTGCCCCCGTAGTCCTCAACCGTACCGAGGACCCTACCGGTTCTGAGGAATGGTCCTACTCTGAGGACGGTCCAATCGGTAATGGCTCCCGTGTCAAGGTTCAGGTGTCTGTCTACTACGGAGACCGTGCTACAATCGACACCTTGGAAAAGGTGGCCGTTCTTGAGCTGGAAGAATACGAAGCAGGGGACACGTTCTAATGGACATTAAAATCTCTGTTCAGTACGACCCGGAGTGGGACGGTGTAGACCAGAAGCTCACTCTTGAGGAAGTAGATACCGGGGACTCACTCTCGGACATTCTCCGGGTTATGGAGACGTTCCTCTCAGCTATGGGCTTCACTTACGTGGAGAAGCTGGAGGCTCATAAATCAAGTGGGGACACGGTGTCATCCCATGACGTAAACTAGGAGACTACCATGAACGGTATTACTAAGACTTATGTAGACGGTGACATTGTAGCCTACCGTTCTGCAGCATCGGCTGAAGCCAAGGACCTGACCCTGCAAGAGGCGAAGGATAACGTGGACTCTATGCTGAGTGGTATCGTTCATTTCACTCTGGACTTCCCTGCAGATAACGACTGGGAAGTCTACCTGACCGGAAAGAATAACTTCCGTTTCGATGTCGCCAAGAGTCACCCCTACAAGGGGAATCGAGTCAACAAGGAAAAACCGAAGTTCCTCCCACACCTACGGGACTACATGGTAGAACAGTGGGGGGCAGAGGTCTCAGACGGAGAGGAGGCAGACGACCTGTGCAGCAAGTCAGCCTACAGGAACGGGTCCTCCTCTTGTATTGCCTCCGTAGACAAGGACCTAAAAATGGTCCCTTGCTGGCACTACAACTTTGTCAAGGAGGAGCTGACCTTTGTGGAGCCATTCCAAGGTTTGGTCTGGTTCTACACCCAAGTCCTAACCGGAGACCCTGCCGATAACATCAAGGGTATCCACCGGGTAGGACCCAAGAAGGCAGCTCAAATCCTAGACGGTGCCACTACTGAGGTCGGTCTTTACCGAAGGGTCCTTGAGGCTTACGACGGTGACAGGAACCGAGTGATAGAGAACGGTAGACTTCTCTGGATGCGTAAGGAAGACAATGAACTCTGGGAGCCACCGGAATGAGTAAGACATCCACTGCCAAGGCCAAGGGCAGGAAGGGGCAACAGGAGGTCCGGGACGCAATCCTCAAGACCTTCCCCCAACTTGAGCCAGACGACGTAAAGTCTACAGCTATGGGCCAGAACGGGGAGGACGTACAGCTTTCCCCTGCCGCCCGTCGTTTGATGCCGGTGTCTATCGAGGTCAAACGTAGGAAGGACTTTGCTGCACTTTACAACTACCAAGACCAAGCCAAGCAGGACGGTTACTACGAGCCTGTGGTTTTCCTCCGGGGGGACCGTAAGCCTTGGCTGGTTATCGTAAACATGGACCATTACTTGGAGCTTACCAAATGTCAGAGTCAGACGAACAGTTCGTAGTCTACGCATGGCTGGAGCATGAGACCTTTGGCGGGTTCCAGCAAGTCTGGGACGGTACTTACGAGGACTGTGTAGACTTTGTGAACTCCCCTCAGTCCCGACTTGATCTAGAAATGGGCTTGTACTCTGAGTTTCAGATACTACCTATCGAGACAGCTTCGGCCCTTCTCATGGCTGTGGGCTTAGACGACAACACCACTATTCACTAGGAGCCCGACATGGCAAAGAAGAAAGAGGACGACATCGTAGTCCGACCGTCCCACTACACCAAGTACGAATTGGAACCTGTAGAATTCATAATGCGCAACCGCCTATCGTTTGAAATTGGGAATATAGTGAAATACGCCTGTAGAGCCGGGGGTAAGCTGTACCCAGACCAAGACGAAATCGAGTCCCGTATCACCGACCTTGAGAAAGTACGTCGATATGCGGAAATGGAAATCAACCGCCTGAAAGGTATGAGTATCCTATGATTATGCAGACTCTGCAAATAGCTGCTTTGGTGGCTCTGGTGTCCCCCCTGATTATCGTCGGGGTGGGCATGATGTTAGGCCTCGTTCTCGCAGTTTCTCAGGTGATGATGGGGGTAGTTGTCGGAATGCTCATGCTGTTCCGTGGCTCCTCCGACCAAGACTGGGGGGATGAAGAATGAGGAGTATCTTTGGTAATATGCCTTACGACGAATCAATGGAGCTAGCAGTAAAAATGGTAGAATACAACCCCAACGGAACTCCCCGTTCAACCTCCGTTCACTACGATGCGGTCAAGGCATTCACACTGGCGATGGGTCAGCCTGTGGGGGTTGATATTAATGACCGTAAAAACAGAGACCTTCTGGAAATGCGCTTGGACCTGATTGACGAAGAAATAGATGAAATGGGCCAAGAAACGCCAGTGGTCTGGTATAGACCCGATGGAAGAACGAACAAACCTGCCTTTACCAAAGAATTGGCGGACCTTCTTTACGTGATCTACGGAATGGCCGTTACGTTCGACCTGCCCATTGATGAGGTGTTCGAGAGGGTCCACCGTTCCAACATGAGCAAACTGGGTGACGACGGTAAGCCCATCTACCGGGACGACGGTAAAGTCCTGAAGGGGCCAAACTACGAACCGCCGAAGCTGGACGACCTGTTCTAATGCTGACGGTCTTGATTGTCGTAGCCCTAGCCCCACTTATAACGGGGGTCCTACTCGGGACCTCCTTTGTAGTCTTTAACCTAGTGACGTGGATTCTATGCGAACTCAATATGCGATAACACTGGCCCTAGTCGTAGGCTGGCTCTGCTTTGTAATGAGTACGGCTGTACTTACTGCCGTCACCGAGGACAATCTAATCAAGGAAGTAATAAGAAATGTCGGATAACTACCTACCAACCCCCTACCAGCAATTCATTGCTAAGTCTCGGTACGCCCGTTGGCTAGAAGACAAGGGACGCCGGGAGACTTGGGCCGAGACTGTGGACCGGTACATGACGGAGGTTGTCGGTGACAAGGTCCCTGCAGACACAGCCGAAGAAATCCGGGAGGCAATCCTGAGCCTCCGGGTGATGCCTTCAATGCGTGCCATGATGACAGCAGGACCAGCACTGCACCGGGACAACACCTCCGGCTACAACTGCAGCTACCTGCCGGTGGATGACCCGAAGTCCTTTGACGAGGCCATGTTCATTCTCCTCTGTGGGACCGGGGTAGGCTTCTCGGTTGAACGTCAGTTTGTGTCGAAGCTCCCAGAAGTTCCTGACGAGCTGTTTATGAGTGAGACTACAGTAGTGGTCAAGGACAGTAAGGAAGGCTGGGCAAAGGCGTTCCGTCAAGTCCTGTCCCTGCTGTGGGCTGGAGAGGTCCCTAAGTGGGACGTGTCGAAAGTCCGTCCAGCTGGTGCCCGACTGAAGACCTTTGGTGGTCGAGCCTCCGGCCCTGCCCCTCTGGTTGACCTGTTCAATTTTGCAGTGGCCACCTTCCACAAGGCCAAGGGTCGAAAGCTCTCCTCTCTGGAGTGCCATGACCTCATGTGTAAAATCGGTCAGGTTGTGGTTGTCGGTGGTGTCCGACGTTCAGCCATGATTAGCTTGTCCAACCTGTCTGATGACCGGATGCGTCATGCCAAGTCCGGTAACTGGTGGGACACCGAGGGCCAACGTGCCTTGGCAAACAACTCCGTTTGCTACACAGAGAAGCCGGATGCAGAGCTGTTCATCAAAGAGTGGGGGGCACTGATTGAGTCGAAGTCTGGTGAACGTGGCATCTTCAACCGGAAGGCTGCTGAAGCTCAGGCTGTGAAGAACGGACGTAGGGCAGGTGGTTTCGAGTGGGGCACGAATCCCTGTTCAGAAATCATCCTCCGACCGTACCAGTTTTGCAATCTGACTGAGGTTGTAGTCCGGTCAACGGATGACGAGGTGAGCCTCCGGGAGAAGGTACGACTTGCAACCATCCTCGGGACCATCCAGTCCAGCTTCACCAAGTTCCCTTACCTTCGGAAGGTGTGGCAGAACAACACCGAGGAAGAACGTCTGTTGGGGGTCTCTCTTACCGGCATCATGGACAACCCACTGATGACCTCGGAGAACCAGCTCTTGGACGGACTTCTGGAGAACCTGAAACGGACTGCTGTGGAGACAAACAAAGAGTGGGCTGCAAAGCTGGGCATTCCTGCCTCTGCTGCAATCACCTGCGTCAAGCCTTCGGGCACTGTCTCTCAGCTGGTGGACTCTGCTTCTGGCATTCACGCCCGACACAGTGAGTTCTACATTCGGACTGTCCGGGGTGACAACAAGGACCCACTGACGGAGTTCCTGATGGACTCCGGTGTCCCCTGCGAGCCAGACGTGATGAACCCGAACTCCACCACTGTCTTCTCCTTTCCGGTGAAGGCTCCGGCTGGATACCACACCGAAGTCCGAGGGGACCAAACAGCAATTGAGCAATTGGAGACGTGGCTCACCTACCAGAGACACTGGTGTGAACACAAGCCTTCCATCACCGTCTCTGTCCGAGACGAGGAATGGATGGACGTGGGGGCCTTTGTCTTCAAGCACTTTGACGAAATGTCCGGTGTCTCGTTCCTGCCTCACTCGGACCACACCTACCAACAAGCTCCGTATCAGGAGTGTACGGAGGCTGAGTACGAGGAGGCACTGTCCAGAATGCCCAAGTCGATTGACTGGGACAAGCTGGCTGAGTACGAGTTGGAGGATAGTACCTCTGGGGCTCAAACCTTGGCTTGCACCGGAGACTCCGGTTGTGAGATTGTAGACATAACTTAGGAGACGACGATGATTCCCTTCCTTCACACCCTCCTCCCAATCGTTGCCGGGGCTTATGCCTCGGTGATGTTCCTCGGTTTTGCCGGGATGCTTCTTTCACCGAAATGGAAAACCCATGTCTGAGATCAAAGCAACCCTTGTCCACTCCTGTGGGGATGACCTGACGACTGTGAATGCGGCACGTGTTTCCTTCGACAAGTCCAGTGAGACCCTGTCCGACCGGGACCGGAAGCTGATTGGCTACTTGGCTGACCACAAACACACCTCACCTTTCGGCCATGCCTTTGCAACCTTCAAGGTGGACGCCCCGGTCTTTGTGGCCAGACAGCTGGTGAAACACAAGTTCCTCCGGATGAACGAGGTCTCTCGTCGGTACGTGGACACACCACCGTCCTTCTACAGTCCTGACTTTTGGCGGGGCAAGTCTCGGGACAAGAAGCAGGGTTCCTCCGGAGTCCTGACTCACCAGAGCTTCCTGAACAGTCAGTACGAGGAAGCCATGTCCAGAATGGAAAAGGTGTACGACTTTCTTTTGTCTCAGGGGGCAGCACCGGAGCAAGCCCGAATGGTTTTGCCTCAATCCATGATGACTAGCTGGTGGTGGAGTGGTAGTCTGGACGCCTTTGCCGATATGTGCAAACTCCGGATGGGCTGCGATGCTCAAGCCGAAACCCGAGAGGTAGCCCTGCAGATTGCGGAGGCTCTTGACGAAATCTACCCGGTCTCTTTCCGGGCACTGTTGAAGGAACCCAAGTGATGCCCTGCACAATTATCAGTCAGCCCAACTGCCCCTCCTGCCAGAAGGCAAAGACTCTCCTCAAGGAACGGGGGCTCACCTTTCAGGAGTACGACCTGTCCGACTACAAAAACAAGTGGCTCATCGGGGTCATGCGGAAGTCCAGCCTGAACACCGTCCCTCAAATCTGGAACCACCAAGGGGAATACATTGGTGGCTTTGAAGCACTGGAGAACAACCTGTGAATAAGCCCTTCGACCCGACCCTTTACAAGACCTACGACAAACCCGGACGGGAGGCTCTGGTCTCCCTTCTCGAACAATGGGGGCACGAAATCCAGAACGTAGAGGAAAACTACAACGCCGATATTACCTCCACCAAGGACGGGGAAGACCACTACTCCGAGGCTGAGATTAAGACAGCTTGGAAAGGGGACTGGCCCGAAAAGTGGGCTGAGGTCCGTATCCCCGGACGGAAGGCACGGCTACTGTCAAAGCATGACGCCGTTACCTTCTACGTGTTCTCCAACGATTGCTCCCGATGCTGGGTGGTGAAGGGGGACCAGCTGGACAGCCGTAGGCTCAAGCCAGCTTATGGACCGGGGATTTACCGGGGAGAGCTTTTCTTCCACGTCCCAGTGAACGAAATTCAGGAGGTCCGTTTTGCGGAAGACAAGTGGGAAACGGTCTAAATTCCTTCGGGAAGGACCACAGCTGGAGGCCAAGACGGAGGCTCAGAAGTTCTACCTGAACTCCCTCAAGACCTCTGACCAGACCATCGTTCTCGGTCCAGCTGGCACCGGGAAGACTTTTGTTGCAGCCTCTTTTGCAGCTCTGGCCTTGCTGGACGGTGAGATTGACAAGGTCGTCATCACCCGGCCACACGTCTCTGTAGGTAAGGACATCGGCCACCTGCCGGGGACCTTGCTGGAGAAGACTGCTCCTTGGGCTCTCCCGACTCTGGACGTTCTGGAGAAGTGGATGGGCAAGGGGGCTGTGGACACCGGACTGAAGAACGGGAAAATTGAGATTGCCCCTCTCGCCTTGATGCGGGGTCGGTCCTTCGAGGACTCGTTCATCATTGTGGACGAGGCCCAGAACATCACCGTTCCAGAGATTAAAATGCTGGTGACTCGGGTGGGCCAAGGTTCAAAGCTGGTCCTGAACGGGGACGTTCAACAGTCGGACCTCCGGTCTGCCAACGGTCTGGCTACACTTATCGAGCTGAGCCGCAAGCATGGCGTCGGGGTTCCGGTGGTTGAGTTCACGGTGGACGACATCGTCCGTTCCGACATCTGCAAGAAGTGGATTGTGGTTTTCATGGAGGAGGGAATTTAATTTCTCTGGGGGCCTTGACTTTCGGGTTGAGGCCCTTTATTTATGAGGGACACAACGAACAGGAGCCACCAATGGCACAGATTTTCTGGATGGTCCTCATCCTCTCTTTCTTCACCATCATTCTGGCTTGTATCTACTCGCCTCTCTTTCTCACCCTCTGAAAAGGACCCGAACAATGAAACACATACTGGCTGGCCTTCTACTGGCCCTCACCCCGGCTGTAGCCGTATCTGAAACCACCGGACAGGAGTTAATCGTCTCCGACCTTCAGGACATAGGCGTCCTCATCATCGGCCACACCTCTGGCTGTGGAGAGGCAGACTACGAGGCCATCGAGTCAAAGGTCTCAGCCCTGTCTGCCGTCTACAAGGCACTGGACGAGGAGGGCCTGTCTAACGAATCCCTGAAGGTCCTCATCAAGTCTGAGCTTGTGCATGGGGCAAACGTCGGAGAGAGGGTCATCCGAGAGAAGGGCTGCTTCACCTTCAACAGCTACATCATTGACCACCGTTTCGACATGAACACTGTGGAAGACGTTTTCTCTCTCTACATCCCAACCTCTGGAGTCTGACCAATGCTAAACTTAGTTATTGCTGCAGTCCTCTCCCAGTCACCAGTAGCAGGTGACGTGTACGAGGCATTCCGTAACCCGAACCTCGGCAAGATGCTCTGTGCAGACCAAGGGCCCAACGGCTGGAAGCTGTCCGGTGACTTTAACTCCAACTACACAGACTGGGAAGCAAACCGGGAAATCGGGGAGCTGATCGGGGGCGGTAACTGCCAGAACCAGAAAAGCTGGATAAGCCTTTGACCAGCAAGGGAAAAAACGGAGGCTCTACCAGTGAACCAGAAGACGAAGGAACAGACGATGACGACAGCACCGATGGAGACGACAACGGGAACAACGGGAACGGAGGGAACGGTGGTTCCTGCAACAACGGCATCGGCAACGGTGGTGACGGTTGCTAACCCGGTAACTCCGGCAACGGGGCCAACGGAGGCCAAGACGGTTGACCTAGAGGATGACGGTTTTGTGACCGTCTGGCCCAAGGTCTAGAAACGAGGGATGCAGGGGTTTTGACTCTTGTGTCCCTTTTTTCGTTTCAGGGGTTGACTTCCCCAGAGGAGGGTTTAAATTGGGGGTATCACAGAAACAGGAGTTACCGATGCAAACCCGGACTATCGAAGCTGCAGTGAACAGTAAACTACCCAACCCGTACGTTAGCCTCTACAAAGGCGAGGGTTACTGGTACTTTGTCTATGACGACCCAAACTCCGGAATCTACCGTACACGGTCTGTCTACGTTTACCGTCTGAATGAGCTGACCCTTGAGCAATGGCTAGACGAGGCCGCAGAGCTTACCCTTGAAGTGGAGAACACTTACTATGCCTAACCAGAGTACAGAACCAAAGTACGACCCAGACACCCCATGGGGATGGGCCCACAAAGCCGGGGAAATGGACAGTTATTACGGTCGTCCACCCAAGCCCCACTACCACGGCCTCGGGAGCAAGCTCTGGGGAGTCCTCGTTGACAACCCTTGTGAGACCACAAAACAGGCTTACCTTGAGGGCTACTTCGACAACACCGAACGGAAGGATTGGGGCCTTGATTGACGTGTGGGACCAGTCCACTTGGAAGGACCTCCGGGTCCTCCGTACCGAGCTTCGAGAGGCACTGTTTGACTGCACAGACCCGAAGACGGAAGCCAGCCTTCAGGCACAGCTGAACTCGGTACAGGACGACATCGAACAAGGGCTCACCGTACAGGTGCCCTTCTGACAGAATCCGGATTGCCCAGTCTCCGTGCCTTTGGCTAAACGATGGGCTTCTCTCCTCCTAGCTGGAGCTAGTCTCTAGTACCCTCCCAACTCAGGTCTCACTGGTTCATCCGGTGGGCCTTCTTTTTTGTTCAGTCTCTGGTCGTCTCCACAAGGCCCGTAGACAGGCTCTAGCTGTAGTCTGGCACTGGCACACTCTGGAACAGCCAAAGCCTGTCAGTGGGCTTCACAGGGGCTTCACAGGGGAACCCTTTCCAAAGAGGGACGGAGTCCAAACTGGGAAGGGGATGTAAACGGGTGTTTACTTTTGAGGACAGGGGTTTGGCTCTGGTGTCGGTACGTTTGTACCGGGGAGAAACTGAAGTGGGACGTTTGTTTGGACTCTGGTATTTGGGGCAATTTTGGGTTGATAGATCAAATTTTATTTATCGTTTTTGGATACCTCATCGACACCGGGGGTCTCTAACTTTAAGTTGAAGGACTCACTGTCGTCTCTCCTTTTGGGACACCTCACCTCCGGTTGTGACTGGGGCAATTGCTAAAATTTGAGCTAAAGTTTGTCTCTCGTAAAACGGGAGTCTACCTCTGGTTGCAACGGGGGGGCAATTGCTAAAATTTGAGATAAAGTTTGTCTATCGTAAAACGGGAGTCAACCAGAGGTTGCACTGGGGGTCTCTAACCTTAAGTTGATGAATCAAAGTTAGGCCATCGTAAAACGAGAGGGCGGGGGTCAGCTGATGCAGTATCTAAAATTTGATTTAAGTTTTATTACTACGACAACGTGTGTCCAGTCCCTCCGTAACCTTAAGTAGTAGGACTCAATTCTCACTATCGTCACACGGGAGTCCACCTCTAGTTGTACGACCCTCCAAATACTGGAGTTAAACTTAAGTTGAAGGACTCAGTTTGACTACACCTATCAAGAACCATACCGTACTGTTTATCTTAAAGTTTACACGAAAGCCCTTGACTGTGACACCGGAGCCACACCCTCGTCTCTCCTCTAGCATAAGTTGTGCAACGTGTACGGGAGTGGGTCCCTTGGTGTTTCTAGGAGGGGTTTTAGGGGCTCTGGCAGTGGGTTATATTTCCAAAATAAGAAAATTAGTTATGACTACGCAAAAAAGGGATAGCTGACAGGCACAGTGCAAATGGCTTACCAGAGCCACACTGGAGTCATACCAAGGAACCCAGAGCCACACTGGAGTCATACGGGAGTCATACGGGAGGACCCACACTCGTAAACCCTTGATAACAAGCCCTTTTTAGGTAGTGAACCAAATCTGTGAGAGAGAGGTATGTATTACTATAGTAAGACGATAGTTTCCCATAAGTCACAAGGACACTTAGGGACTCAAGGAGAAACCAGTAAAGTTTAATATTATTAATTAACTACCTTAAGCTAGACTAAAGTTAGACTCTAGTAAGAGGAGCTTAATGGTTTTTAATACCACTTTGTAGTGCACCTTAAGTAAGACTTTAGTATGCGACTTCGACAGTACCTAAAGTGTTTTGTAGCAGGGCTTTTAAGCCTTCTCCCCTTTGGGGCTGTAGCTGACACTACGACTTACACCGTACAGGTTGACCCTTACGTGGTTGTAGTCGAAAATGAATTAAAAGACGTAAGCCGAACAATCGGGATTGATAAGGACCGTACCCAAAGGACCGTTGTAGTCCATAGCCAAGGGTTCAAGGTTAAATCCAATTCTGGTTTTGTAGTCCAATTAAGAATGCCGATGGAGAATGTAAGAGGATCGTGTATCCCAGTCTTTCGGCATGAGGATGGGTCTTACGTCAAAGCAGAATTTAAGGTGAGTGCGGACGAGGAATATTACTCCTCAATTAGTCCGACTCTCTCCTACCAGACAAGGGGCAAGGTGGGAGTCACCTGCCTCTCAGGGTTCGGGGAGGTCTTTATCACTAGACCTGAAGCAACCTCCTCACCCACCCAATTTAGTATCTGGCTTGCCTTCCCTGCGGGGGACCACAAAGCCGGAGAGTACGTTTTTCAGATTGACCTATTTCCGAGAACACTTGATTAGGACTTATACAGCTCCCATATCCATACCAGAAAGGAGCTTACAATGAAACCCAAACTTATTCCTGCCGTAGCAGCTGAGAGACTTGTCACCGGAGGCCCTACCGGACTCATCTGGGAGAACCCTGTAGCCCCCCGGTTGAAGGCCGGGCAGAGTGCAGGATGCCTAAAAGACCCCGGCTACTTCCGTACCGCACTTGGTGGGAGTTTATACCTGAACCATCGAATAGTCTGGTTCCTAGAGACCGGAGAACAACCTCCCCAGTTCCTAGACCATATCAACGGCGATAAGCAGGACAACCGTATAGAGAACCTGAGACCGGCTACCCGTAGCCAGAACATGCAAAATAAGGGAATGTACCGGAACAACACCTCCGGTTTCAAAGGAGTGAGTTGGGACCGTACCGCAGGAAAGTGGCGAGCCCGGTGCAAGGTCAACGGCAACCTCCACTACCTCGGCTACTACACCACCCCAGAGGAAGCAGCCGAAGCTGTAGCTGGGTTCAGAGAACAACACCATGGCGACTTCGCCAATCATGGATGAAAGACATGCCAGAGAAACTTCCATATAAGAAGCCGATTGCCAACAAGATCAAACGGCTTATCAAAGCCGGTGTCTCGATGAGAGACATCTTTGCTGATATTCAACACCTCAAGGGAGCCCCAAGCTCCCCTACCTCAGTTTACAAAATCTACGGGGCAGACATCGCCGAAGCCCGAGCTGAGATTTACGAGGCTGTGGGGAACAGGGTCCTAGACCAAGCTCTACATGGTGACAGCAAGGATGCAGCCACCTTTAAGAGCCAAGAGCTGTTCCTCCGGTCACGAGCCGGTTGGAGCCCCACCAGCACCGTACAGGAACAAGAGCTGGAGAAAGACCCCGAGACCGACGTTTCAGCTATTGACGAACTAATGACCCTTCTGGGCAAGTCTTCCACGGGGTCAGAACCCGAGGAATAAGACATGGGCTACAAAGTCCCACCCATCACAGCACAGACCCTCAGAGAGCTACCTGACGAGCAAGTCCAAGCAGCTCTTACAGCATTGGGTCCTGAGAAGGTAGCAGAGCTTCAGCACAGTTGGGAGTTCTGGGCACGTCCGGACCAACTAGAGCCCAAGGGCAAGGACTGGAACATCTGGCTAGCACTAGCTGGCCGTGGCTGGGGGAAGACAAGAGCCGGAGCTGAGTGGGTCCGACACCGGGTCAAATCCGGTGATAAAATCATTCATTGTGTAGCCCCAACAAAAGGGGACGTTCGGAAGGTAATGGTTGAAGGTGACTCCGGTCTCCTGAACGTATGCTGGCCCGGAGACAAGACATATAAGGGTGTCCCAATGGGAGCCCCGGAGTGGTCTCCAACGAACAACACCATCACTTGGGCCAACGGTGCCAAGGCAGTGTTCTTCTCGGCAGAGGACCCGGAACGTCTCAGGGGTCCACAGTGTCATGCAGCTTGGACTGACGAGCTTTGTGCATGGCGTAATGCCCAGATGACTTGGGACATGATGATGTTCGGACTTCGACTGGGCAAACACCCTCAAGTCTTCATCACCACCACCCCGAAGACCACCAAGCTAATCCGGAACATCATTGCTGACGAAAAGACCATCGTCACAACCGGTAGCACTTTCGACAATGCTGCAAACCTTGCAGACACGTTCCTAGACGCAGTCAAGGCCACCTACGAGGGAACCCGACTGGGTAGGCAGGAACTCTACGCAGAAATCCTAGACGAGGCTTCTGGAGCCTTGTGGAACCGTACCCTTCTGGCCTCCTGTGAGATTGAGCCAGAGGACGTTCCCGACCTTCAGAGAGTTATCGTATCTATTGACCCTGCAGTCTCAGCCAATGCTGAGTCCGACATGACCGGTATTGTGGTTGCAGGTGTGGACATCAACGGCAAGGCTTATGTCCTTGCAGACCACACTGAGAGATACAGTCCCCAAGAGTGGGCCTCAAAAGCTATCGAGCTGTACCATGAGTACGAGGCAGACCGGATTGTAGCAGAGAAGAATCAGGGTGGGGACATGGTGAGGCATACTCTGCACACCGAGGACCCAACCGTCCCCATTAAGCTGGTACATGCATCCAGAGGCAAAATGGCCCGTGCCGAACCAGTTAGTGCTCTATACGAGCAGGGGAAGGTTTTTCATGTCAGAGGACTAAACGACCTAGAGGACCAGATGGTCCAGTGGGAGCCACTTGGTTCCACGGGTTCCCCTGACCGATTAGACGCAATGGTGTGGGCAATCACTGACTTGGCCTTGAACGGCTATGCTAAACCGCAGCTGAGGCTGGCTTATTCGTCTGCACAGGGGCTCCGATAGTTTCCCCGGTGTCAGTACCCCAGAAACTACCCAAAGCCTCTCAGTGGGCTTTACAGGGCCGTATGAGGGGTCCCTAAGAACACGAGGACCCTCAAAAGGGGAGTGAAAATGGCTAAAAAGATACTTTCCCCGACAAAAGCAGTAAAAGAACTCGGTATTTCGGGAAATAACGTCCATAATGGCGGAATCCGGGCCGATGAGTTCCTTCCGGAGCTGAAAGGCCGCAAGGCCATTAAGAAGTTCCGGGAAATGCGAGAGAACGATAGCACCATTGGAGCTGTCCTCTACTCAGCAGAACAAATCCTCCGGGACGTTGACCTCCGGGTAAAACCAGCTGATGACAGCCCTGAAGCACAGGCTGCAGCAGGGTTCCTAGAGTCCATCCTTGAGGATATGGACCATTCTCTGGATGACCATATCTCTGAGAGCCTCTCGTTCCTGTCTTACGGGTTCATGTGGTTTGAGCTGGTCTACAAACGTCGTAAAGATGGCAAGCTAGGCATCAAGAAAATTGCTGCAAGGGCACCTTGGACCATTGACCGGTTTGATGTAGAGCTGAAGTCCGGTGACGTACTGGGGGTTTACCAGTCGTCTTCTCGTCCGGGTTCAATCTCCAACTACATCCCCAAGTCCAAGTCCATCCACTACAAGACGCATACGATCAACGGAGACCCTTCTGGTCGTAGTATCCTCCGGAACGCCTACACCTCTTATGAGTACCTGAACAACCTTCAGGCGATTGAGGCGATTGCTGTAGAACGAGAGCTTGCCGGTATTCCGGTTGGTCGTCTCCCTTCGGAGTACCTGTCAGCTGATGCAACCGATACACAGGCTGCAATCAAGGCAGAGTTCGAGACCATCCTCCGGGACGTTAAGTTCAACGAACAGGGTTACCTAATCCTGCCCTCCGACATGTACCCGGACAAGGACGGTTCCCCGACCAGTAACCCTCTGGTCAATATCGAGCTGATGAGTTCGTCTGGTACTCGGAACATTGAGATTGACCCGATTGTCAGCCGTTACCAGCATGACATTGCACGGTCTGTCCTCTCTGAGTTCCTGTTGTTGGGCTCTCAGCAGTCAGGCGGCTCTTACGCCTTGTCTAAGTCTAAGACAGACATTTACCTCCGGGCCTTGGAGAGCTACATCACCACTATCACCGATGTTCTCAACAAGCAGCTTGTGAAGCCCCTCTGGGAGCTGAACGGTTTGTCTCCTGAGACCATGCCGAAGATTAAGGCATCTGACGTTGCACCGCATGACCTGCAGCAAATCTCTGGCTTCCTCCGGAACCTGAACCAAGCAAACATCACCGTACACGATCACCCAGAGGTTATCCAAGACCTCATGGATATTGCAGAGCTGAGCTATGAACCTAAAGACACGATTTCAGAACCTAATTCAGTCGATGGAACGCCGGAACCGTCTGGCCAAAGATCGTTCGAGTTTGATGAATATGACGGACAGGGAACTGAGTGATATTGGTATCTCCCGGCTCCAGATTGATGAAGCACTGAGGGACGGCAAGAAATGAGCCAGTACGCAAGAGAGCTATTCAAGGACAGCCTACTCTCCATTTCACAGGGGCAGGTAGCTGGTCATTCCGTAGTCTCCAAGTTCGGCTACAACCCGGACGTTGGGGGAACTAAGGAGACCGTCTGGTCTGCCGGTGGTCTTTACCCTTGGTCAGCTCTTGCAACGGCTCAGACCCTCTACCTTATCTCCACAGATGCCGGGGACACCGGAGTCGTACAGGTTCAGGGGCTAGACGAGAACTACGCCCTGCAGACCGAGGAAGTGACCATGACGGGGCTCACAGCAGCCTCCACCACAAACACCTTCCTCCGGGTCTTCCGGATGATATACCTCGGCTCTACGGACAACGTCGGGACCATCACTGCAAGGGTGACTTCCGGGGTGGGTACAGTGGTTGCACAGATTGACGCAGCTTACAACCAGACCCTCATGGGGGTTTACACGGTTCCTGCAGGACATTGGGCCTACATTACCTCCGTATCTGTCTCGGGGACCAAGGACCAAGCTATCGAGTTTGAGGGGTGGCATAGGCCAGTGGGCCAGAACTTCCGGATTGCTCACAAGGCAGAGGCTTCCGTCTCGTACCGTTACGACTTCACACTGCCTTTGAGGTTTCCGGAGAAGACTGACTTTGACACCAGAGTCATTGCCGGTGCATCCAACACAAAGATTAGTGTAAACTTTGACATGGTTCTAGTTGAGGACTACGCAGATAACCCATAGGGGGCCAGATGAAATATTACGATTGCCCCGACTGTGGCAGGGAGAACCTGAACAGTGGCAACTTCAAACGACACTTGACCATCAAGCATGGTTACACAGAGAAGCAGTGGGAGGCAGCTAAAAGCAGCCCACAACCAAAGACGGAGGCTCCCTTGAACAAAGCCAAGTTTGACCGAGTATTTAAGTCGGTCCTAGAACGGACGGGTTCAGCAGAACGAGCAAAGAACGCAGCAGAGTTTGCAGTCTATGGCAAGGTGTTTGAGAAGGCAGAGTACCGGGGAGAAAAGGTACGGCTAGACAAGCCTTTCCGACTTCCCAAAGGTTCTGCTAAGAAATTCGGTGTTTACGTCAAGGATGGGGAGAAAGTTAAGAGGGTTACTTTCGGCTCCCCGTCTATGGAGATTCGCCGGGACGACCCAAAGGCCAGAGCTTCCTTCCGGGCACGCCACAAGTGCGACGCCAAAAAGGACAAGACTACTCCGGGGTACTGGTCTTGCCGTATGTGGGAATCTGACTTTTCCGTTTCGGACATGCTGTCTAAGTCTGACGTAGAGGGAACCATCCTGAAGACTGACGAGGAACAACGTCTCGTTTGGGGCTGGGCTTCTGTAGTCTCCTCCGGAGGCATCCCACTGATTGACCGACAGGGTGACGTTATTGAAGCTGACACCATGGTCAAAGCAGCAAACAAATTTATGGAGGATGTACGAGTAGGCAAGCTCATGCATGCCGGAGACCAGATCGGTCTGGTAGTACACAGCCTCCCACTGACTAAAGAGATTGGGGACTCCCTTGGGGTTCACAGTGACCGAGAGGGCTGGATTGTCGCATTTAAAGTGCAGGATGACGAGGTCTGGGAATCGGTTAAGTCTGGCCAGCTAAAGGCCTTTTCTATCGGCGGTAAAGCCAAACGGGAGACCATCTAATGACTACCCTACTGATGGACTTGGAACTGGACGAGCTGTCTCTGGTAGACCGGCCAGCTAACCAAGCCGCCACAATTTGCCTTGTAAAAAGGGATTCACCAATGCAAGAAGAATACTTGAAGGAACGCCAAGCCTTCCACATGGAAGCAGGTGCCTCCGAGGACGAGGCCATGAAAATGGCTGAGGAAGAACTGTCTAAGATGCCTGAAGCAGAACGTAATGAAATGTTCGGCAAGGCTGAGGACGATGCAGACAAGGAAGACGATGCAGACAAGGAAGACGATGCTGAGAAGGCAGAGGACACCGAAGCTGACAAAGAAGACGACGCCGAGAAGGAAGACGAGGAAGCTGACAAGGAATACGAGGACACTGCAAAGTCCGACGAACTCCTTGCTGAAGTTGACGCCCTGAAAGCTGAGAACGACCGTCTCTCCAAGGCTCTGGAAGACAACGGTTTCACCGTAACCGATGAAGCCATTACTAAGGCGGCTCCGGCCCCTGAGTTTATCGAATTGGACGGGGAACAGATTGCCAAGTCTGACATTCCTGCACCTGTCCTGAAAGCACTCGAAGCAGTGGAGATTGAGAAGCAGTTTATTGAGCTGAAGAAGCAAGCTACTGAAATACTCCCTAACTTCGACAATGACGTTGCGGCCAACATCCTCAAGGCAGTGTCCAAGGATGACGCAATTGTAGAAGCTCTCAAGGCGGCTGATGCTGCTATTGGTGCTTCAATGTCCGAGGTAGGCGAAGCCTCTGTGGAAGCTGACATGGCTTCTCCAAAGGATAAGCTGGACTCTTTGGTAAAGAGCCACATGGACGAAAACGCAATGCCAAAGTCTGCTTTTGCTAAAGCATATGCTGCTGTAGCTAAGACCGATGAAGGCAAGGCACTCATTAAAGAACTCTACAAAGGAGAGTAAAAATGGCTACTATGCATGGCCGTGATAATCGTACCTATGAAGCTGGTTCTGCAGTTTCTCAATACCGTTTTGTGGACTTGGCCTCTGACGGTCAAGTAGACCACTCAGCCGATGGTGCAAAAGCCGTTGGCGTTTCCCTCAACTCTGCCTCTGCAGCTGGTGATGCTCTCACCGTTGCCCGTTCTGGTCAGGTTCTCGTCTACGTAGGCGAAGCACTGACTGCAGGTGATGCAGTAGCAGCTACCACCGATGGTAAAGCAGCAACGGCTACGACCGGCGAAATCATTGTTGGTTACGCAGTAGAAGACGCAGCAGTAGACACTTTGGGCTCTGTTGAAATCTTCCTCGGCGGCAACGCAGCAGCATAATTAGGAGAACTGAATAATGCCTTTGCTGACCCCATCTAGTGTGCATATTGATGCACCATTGTCCAACCTTACGCTGGCTTATGTCCAGTCTCAGGACAACTTCATCGCCGATAAGGTATTCCCTACCGTTGGTGTAGACAAGCAGTCTGACTACTACTACACCTATGACCGTGACAACATGAACCGTTCCGGTGACGTTAAGAAGCTGGCACCTCGTACCGAAGTAGAACGCATCGGTATGGCTATCAGCAACACCACCTTCACGGCTGACGTTTACGGCCTCGGCATGGACTTCGATGAGCAGACCCTTGCTAACGAAGACGCAGCTTTGGACATTCGTTCTGCTGGTGCCCAGACCCTCGTAAACCGTCTCCTCATTCACCGTGAGAAGCAGTTTGCAAGCAACTTCTTTGCTGACGTTTGGACCTCCAAGCTGACCGGTGTTTCTGCTACGCCTTCCACCAACGAAGTTCTGCAGTGGAACGATGCATCCTCTACTCCTATTCAGGACGTGACGACTGCCTCTCGTACCATTCAGCTGGCTTCTGGTGGCTTCCGTCCTAACACTATGGTTGTAGGCCGTGAAGTTTATGACGAGCTGGTAAACAACCCTGCTATTCTCGCACGTTTGAATGGTGGTGCTACCGTTACCAACACGGCTCTCGTAACGAAAGCTAAACTGGCAGAAATCTTTGAGGTAGAGAATTTCTACGTCATGGAAGCTGTAGAAAACACTGCTGCTGACGGTGCTACCGAGTCTAACTCGTTCATCGGCGGTAAGGCTGCACTGCTTTGCTACACGCCTTCCTCTGCCGGTCTGATGACCCCTGCAGCTGGTCTGACCTTTGCTTGGAACAACATGCCGGGTGTAAACAACCTCGGTATCACGGTTGAGTCCTTCTCTGATGAAGCTCTCCGCCGTCAGCAGATTGCTGAGATGATTCAGGTTAAGATGGCTTACGACATGAAAGTCGTAGGTGCAGACCTCGGCCTGTACTTCGCAAGCATCGTAGCATAAGGCTTTTGCCATGTCACCCGACTACGCAAATGCTCCTTTTCAGATTGATTGGGACCACTTCGTTGTGGTTCCTTTCACTGCCTCTGGGAAACGGTGGGAACGAGGGGACCACTTCGACTGGAAACGTCGGAGCATCCCTTGGAACATCGTAGCCCAGAAGCATGCTAGGGGAGAACTGACCCAAAGGCCCCCGGAAGAAGGGGCCATTAAAACAACCGTTGGAGACGGGCTTGATGAGCTTACGGTGGATGAACTCCACGTTATCGTAAACACGATCAATGCCAAGGTTAAGCTCCACACCAAGACTGCCAAGGAATACGGCATTAAAAAGTGTAAGTCCTCCACTATTCTAGAGAAGCAAAGAGGGCACATTAGACGATGGAGAAACAGCCCTTGGGCTGATATGGAGCTTAGATAGTGTCAGACTTTACCTACGACATTGACGACCTCGGGATAGCTACCGCAACCGGCAGGAAGAACGCCGTTCGTTTTCTCGTAGGCGACACCGACTCTACGGACGTTCAAGTCTACGACGATGAGATTGTTTTTGCACTCTCCCAGAACTCGGACAACATCCATTACACCTCAGCCTACATTTGTCGGGCCATTGCCAGCAAGTACAGCCGTAAGATTGACGTAAATATCTCGGGTGCCTTGGATGCCAAATATTCCATGCTTCAGTCTCATTACCTGTCTCTTGCAGACACACTAGAGTCCGAAGCAAAGAAGCAGTCCGGACTTGGGTTCTCAGCAGGTGGAATTAGTCAGTCTTCGATCACTACAGCCAGACAGCTGACAGACCGGGTTGACCCTGCATTTAAGAGGGACCGTTTCTGGAACCCTCCGGGTTACGATAACTCAGCAGACTACGAGTAGGGTAAGCTATGATAAACCCCTCTGACTTTGACAGGCTTATCTCAGACTTCGGACAGCAGCTAACGGTTACAAAGGTGACTACAGATGGCTCCTACGACCCTTCTACAGGGACCGTCACCGGGTCTTCTACTAGAAATTACACGTTTACCGGTTACTTTTACTCGGACACCGAGGGACCTACCAGTGCCTCCAAGACCACAAAGACGGTAAGAAACTTGGCCGTTTCGTCTGTGGGTCTACAGTTTGTCCCGGAGGACGGTGACAGCATTTCCGGCTACGGGGAGATAAGCTCCGTCCGGACGATTGATAGCCGGGGGAACCCGGTGGTTTATCTCTGCGAGGTACACATTTAATGGCCGGAAGCATTGAAATATCCCGTAGCCTTCAGGAAAAAATAGACAGTATCTCTGACATTGCAGAGAACCAAGTAGCAGAGAAGCTGGTAGAGGTCGCAGAGACACTGATTAAGTACAGCCCTGTAGACACCGGGGCTTTTGTTACGTCTTGGTCCGTCAGCAACAGCCCTTCAGCTTTGAGGTACGAGTCCTCTAAAGGTAGGACTTCCTCACCTTGGCCAGCAAAGACCAGAGGGGATGCCTTGGGAAACGTGGTCTACGACATCGGAAGGTTAAAGAAAAGGTTCTCCTTTCGGAGGCAACTGGGGACATCGGCAGGTACTTTCTACTTTGTGAATGGTTCCCCTCATGCCGTGCCTGTAGACAAGAACCATGCAGTAATTGCACGGGCTAGGAGGATTCATGGCTAATGTTTTTAGAGACATACGGGCTGCATTCGAGACACAACTTGCAGGGCTTACGGGTATTCCGGACATTTCCTACGAAAACCTGAAGTATAACCCTTCGGCACAATCGGCATATGTAGAGGCTATTCTACTCCCCACCGAGAAGAAACCTGCAGTCCGGGGGTTAAACCCTCAAGAACGATACGAGGGCATCTTTCGGGTCATCTGCTACTCTCCGGAGGGTTCTGGACCCGGTGCCTGTGACGAATTGGCAGAGTTAATCCTTGACGGGTTTCCCGCCACTTCCAGCATATCCTACACCAATTCCGACACAGTGACTACCAACGTCTCTGTTGACTACGCCGAAAGAGAGGCGGGGTTCCTTGAGGGGGCCTTTTACTATATCCCGGTGAATATCGGGTTTTACGTTTACAAATAAGGAAAATCCAAAATGGCTTTTGCACAGGGTTCCCGTTCCGGTCTCTCTTACATTGCAGAGAGTACCTTTGGGACTACGCCGGTAGGAAACTTTACCAGCCTCCCCTACAACTCCCACAGCCTGAACCTGTCAAAGCAACGGGTACAGGGTAACGAAATCCAACCAGATCGCATGGCCCGTGTTGACCGTCACGGCAACCGTTCTGCAGCTGGCTCTATCTCCGTAGACCTCCGGGACCAAGCTTTTGACCCGTTCATCGAATCGGCCCTTTGTTCCTCGTTCATTGTCGGTGTAGCCAAGGTCGGTACTACTCCTAAGTATTTCTCTATCGAGGACTACGCAGCAGACATTGACCAGTCCCGTGTATTTACCGGCATGACGGTCTCCACCATGTCCGTTTCTATCTCCCCTAACCAAATGGTTACTGCAAACTTTGACATGGTAGGGAAGGACATGACCATCTCTACCACCGAAAAGACTGTAGATTCTGCAACGATTGCAGAGCCGTTTGACTCTTACTCTGGTGACATCAAGGTAGCTGACGACGGTGTGACTGCAATTAATGCATCCTCTGCCCTGTCCATTGTGACTGGTATGAACTTCTCCGTAAGCAATTCCTTCAGCCCTACGTTTGTCGTAGGAGACGACGCAGCTCCATCCTTGCAGTTTGGACGAGCCGTAGTTGAAGGGACCATCACGGCCTACTTTGAGGATGACACCTTGATCAATCGTTTCATCAACGAAGTGGAAAGTGGTATCGAAGTATCAGTAGCAGACCCAACCGGGAACTCTATGACGTTCCTTTTCCCACGGGTAAAGATTAACGGTGCTAACGTACCGGTGTCCTCTGCCACTTCTCGGGTTATCTCCCTTCCGTTTGTGTCCCTGTACGACACCACCGAAGCCACTAACCTGACCATTACCACAGCATAGAATCCGGCCTAGCCGGTAGGGAGGGAGAGCTTGTCGGGTGGCTCCCCTCTCTTTCAACCTGACCCGAACTAAGGACCCGACAGATGGATTTAAAAGACCTGACACCTAAGTCAGACGAAATTGAGGTTGTTCTTGTTCACCCCAACACAGGGGAAACCTTGATGAACGGGGACAGTGACGAGGAAATGACAATCACCGTACATGCTCCTCACACCAAAGAATACCGGGCTGCACTCTTTGAGCAAGCAGAGCTACAGATTGCCAGAAACCAGAAGGGTGGAAAGAAAAGCCAGCAATTCCTAGAACAGCAAGACTCTGGTATCGAGCTAATGGCCCGTATCACTAAGAAGTGGGACATTACCTACGACGGAGTTAAACCACGACTTACTTTTGAGAGAGCCTTGGGGGTTTACAAGGACTGTTTCTGGATGAAAAAGCAAATTGAGTCAGCCATTGACGACAGCCTAAATTTTATGAAGGGCTGACCAAGGAACTCGAAGCTTATGCCTCTTGGCACTTCGAATTAAACTCGGACGTTGGTGGAACTACAAAAAAGAGCCACCTCATGCAAGTAGAAAGGCAGACAGGAGTAAAGCCGAAAGAATTAGTGGGACCACCTTTTCCGCAACTTTTGGCCCACCTCTGGTCTGCCTTTTCTTCTTTGAACGCCGGTAGGACCTTGGGGAGAAATGGCCCCGAACCCCTCACTTACAACACCATACACAGCTGGGTTTCCCTCATGGGAGTTCCCCTGTCTCCCAGAGACGTAGAGGTCCTGCAAAGACTGGACCGAATTTACTTGAGGACTTAGCCGAATGGCAGACATTAAGCTCATAATCGACGTAGACGACGACGGTAAAATCCAGAAGGCCACAGACAGCTTAGAGAAGCTGGAGGTAGCTGCTAAAAAGACAGGTTCCAATGCCTCAGACATGGCTACTGCCTTTTCTCCGTCCGGGAACCTGCAAAGAAACACGTTCTCTTTTAAGGACACCGTAGACGATACGACCGGCTCCCTCGGAATGATGTTTGAGCAAATGGCAGGTGGTGCTGCCCCACAGGACGCCTTTATTGACTTTGTGGCCGGGCTGGGTGGAAGTTTGGGCCCCATTGGGGCTATAATGATTCCGGCGGTAACTGCGGGTTTGGTTGCCCTTGGTCCTAAAATAATTGAACACACCGGGTTGTTTAAAGACTTTGGTTCCTCTGTGGAAAAGGCTGCAGCTGGCATTGACTCCGTAATTAGCTCCTTTGAGAACTACCAGAGCCTCACCGGTGGGGACGTAGACTTGGGTAGGGAGGTTTCTGCCTTTGCTCAACGGTCTTTGCAGTATGATGTTTCCGTTGCCTCCAAAGACGCCACAAAGGTTATGTCGGGTCTTTTCGGGCATATGGAGACTTTGGTGAAACGGTACGAGTTTGCCGGTTCCCGTGGCCCAGAGGAGGCGGCTAGGCTTGAGTCTATGAAGGTGGCTCTGAAGTACCTTTCCGAAGTTGACGAGGTAGATACTTCCAGTGTCAAGGACATGGTTGACACCTTGAAAACGGTCAACGTCGTTCTGGAGCAACAGTTGGAAGGTAGCCTGAACCTAGACAAAAAGAAGATCGAAAAGCTACGGGAGTTCGGTGATTCCATTACCGAATTTCTTGCATCGGTAGAAATGAATCAGGCAAAGCTGGATGCAGCCTTGGGCTACGGTGTAGACGAGTCTGCCACTGTTGCCCGTGACCGTTCCGGTTTGGTACGTCGTAGGGACGGTAAAACAGCAAAGGACCCGTTGAAGGCTTACTTTGAATCCCATGGCATCCGTTCAGCTCCCTTCATTTCGGCTCCTCGTTATGGTGGAGACTTTGCAGCTAATGAATTTTGGGCAAGCCATGATGCCTCCTCGGATGACTATGTAACCAAAGGCTATGCCGCAAATGACGTAAAGATGGGTGTAGAGGATGGCCTGAAGGCTTACTTTGAATCCCATGGCATCCGTTCAGCTCCCTTCATTTCGGCTCCTCGTTATGGTGGAGACTTTGCAGCTAATGAATTTTGGGCAAGCCATGGCGCAAGGTCCGACGACCATGTAGCCAAGGGTTATGAGCAAGCCGATAAATTAGCAGAGGCAATAACAGACCTTACGGATGAGGTCGTAGCCAGCTCTGAGACTCAGTTTGAACTGGGTGAAATGTTCTCTGACTTCAAGGACCGTTTCTACGACGGGCTTTCTGTTGACGTGGAAGCAGCTATGGCTAGGGCCACAGAGCAAGAGTCGGTTTGGATTCAGGGGCTTATTCAAGAGCAAACCGAAGCCGTAGAGACAGCTATCCAAGAGGGGACTGTAGATATTGACGAACTGTATTCCATTTTCGAGGAATATCAGCACGTCATTACGGAAACCAACACCGCCCTTCAAGAGGAGATAATGAAAGACATTATCGCCCAACAAGAGGCTAGAGAAGCTGCAAAGAGAGCTAGAGAGGCACAAGAGGCCAACACCGAAGCCCTGAATGCAAATGCAGAACTTTTACGGGACTTCTTTAAGTCCCAAGGTGTAGACATACGGCCATTCTCCACAGCTCCCCGTTACGGTGGGGACTTTGCAGCCAATGAGTTTTGGGCTATGCACAATTACCCAGAGGAGGAAGAATTTGCAATCGGTGGGGTGGTGAACCGTGCTACCCGTTTCGGTATGACCAACGGACGCCGGGGTGTCATGGGTGAAGCTGGACCGGAGGCAATCCTACCCCTACGCCGGGGAGCCGATGGCAAGCTGGGTGTGGCAATGAACGGAGGCAGTGGTCAGGTGGTCATAAACCAATCCTTCAACTTCTCTGCTAACGGTGACGACTCGGTAAAGAGAATCATTGCTTCCGAGGCCCCCAAGATTGCGAAGATTACTGAACGCAGTATTATCAACAGCCGCCAAAGGGGTGGTAGTATCAGGAAGGTATTCGGCTAATGGCTATCACTTACCCCTTGTCCATTCCGACAACCATAGGGATTGGGGACATTGAACTACGGGCTAAGAACGTGGTTTCACTCACCCAGTCCCCCTTCACCTTGAAACAGCAAGTGGTGGCTCATGCCGGTCAACGGTGGGAGGCTAGTGTCTCCATACCGGCTATCCGTAGGGATAAGGCCGAAGAGTGGAATGCCTTTCTGTTGTCCTTACGGGGGCAGGTCGGAACCTTCCTCCTTGGAGACCCTAATGCCTCCACAGCAAGAGGCACGGCCTCAGCCACACCGGGGACTCCTGTTATAGCTACGGCCATGTCTGCAGGGGAAAACTCGGTACACTTGTCGGGGCTCCCAGTCAGTGAGACGGGATACCTTGAGAGGGGCGACTACATCCAACTGGGTTCCGGGGCCACCTCCACCCTTCACAAAGTCCTAGAGCAAGTGAACTCTGACGTATCTGGTGAGGCCACCTTTGACGTATGGCCAGACGTTCGGAGGACAGTAAGCCTTTCTGAGGCTGTAGTGGTGGAGGATGCAAAAGGCTTATTCCGTCTTGGTAGCCCTGTCTCTGACTGGTCTATTAATAATGCCAGTATTTACGGCATTTCATTTGATGCAGTAGAGGTAATAACGTAAAATGACCACAATCATTCACAAAAGGGGTGACACCCTAGAACTAACCTTCCAGCTTAAAGTTGACGGGGTAGCCCAAAACATCACCGGGTACTCCTTCTCCAGCCAGCTCCGGGACTCTACGGATGCCCTTCTGGTAACAGACAACTTCGATGGGAACCTGACTTACACACTCATAAATGCACTGGAGGGGCAATTCTCTTTTACAGCCTCCCCTACAGAGACATCCGAATGGGACACTAGGACTTACGACTGCGATTTGCAAATTACCGAGCCTGATTCTGACGTGTCTTCTTCGGAGACGTTTAAGATTAAGGTGATTAAAGACGTGACGAGGGCTTGACACATGCCAAAATACGACTTAATCTTAACCAGTGAAGAACTAAGTTCACCCATCTCCCTTTCAGTGCTAGACCTGATTGGGCCGAGGGGCAGTGCTGGTTATACCTCCGTAGTGGAGTATTCCAACCTTGCTTCCTTCCCAGCAACAGGGGAGGCAGCTGTCCTCTACCTTGCCGTAGACACGGTGAATTACTACCGTTGGAACGGTGCCTCTTATGACTTGGTCTTGGATACGTCCAAGCTGGCAGGTATTGAGGCTGGGGCTACAGCTGACCAGACCGGTGCTGAGATCAAGGCACTCTATGAGGCAGAACTTGACACCAATGCCTACACAGACTCGGAGAAGTCGAAGCTGGCAGGTATTGAGGCTGGGGCAGATGTAACCGACACGGCTAATGTCACAGCAGCCGGGGCCGTAATGGACTCTGAGTTGACCTCTGAGGCTTCTGTTAAGGCACTGGACCAAGGTGTAGCAACCACGGACAGCCCTGCCTTTGTAAATACCACCTTGACGGGGTATCTAGGGGGACCTGCTACATTTACCATTGACCCTGCTGCTATTGGGGACAACACGGGCAAGGTAATCATTGCTGGAGACCTGCAAGTAGACGGTACGACCACAACGGTAAACTCTACGACGGTTGACGTAGGTGATAAGAACATTACCCTTGGGTCCAATGCCACGGCTGACACGGAAAACCACGAAGCTGGTGTGTCTGTGTACCGTCCGGATTCTGTCAATTCGTCTTTGAAGTGGAACGAGACCCTAGACCAGTGGGAGTCTAGTCACACCCTCGATATTACCGGGGACCTCACCTTAACGGGTACGGTAGACGGACGGGACTTAGCCATTGACGGTTCAAAGCTAGACGGTATCGAAGCCGGTGCCACTGCGGACCAGACAGGTGCAGAGATCAAGTTAGCTTACGAGGCTGAAGCAAACACCAATGCCTTTACGGACTCCGAGAAGTCAAAGCTGGCAGGTATCGAGAGTGGAGCCACCGGAGACATGACCGGTGCAGAGATTAAGGCACTCTATGAGACTGAAGCCAATGCCTTCACCGATGCCCAATTCACTAAGCTGGCTGGCATTGAGACCGGAGCTACGGCAGACCAAACTGGGGCAGAGATTAAGTCTCTGTACGAGGCCGAGGCTAACACCAACGCCTACACCGATGCGGAGAAGACTAAGCTTGCAGGTGTAGAGTCCGGTGCTACAGCAGATCAAACCGGTGCAGAGATTAAGGCACTCTATGAGACTGAAGCCAATGCCTTCACCGATGCCCAATTCACTAAGCTGGCTGGCATTGAGACCGGAGCTACGGCAGACCAAACTGGGGCAGAGATTAAAACAGCACTGTTTGCTGAGGCAGACACTAACAACCTCACGGACACTCTGCTTACCAAGCTGAACGGTGCGGTACAGCCTAACGACAGTCCGACATTCGGAACACTCAATGCCACCACAGTAGACTTTGGCGATTGGACCGTCACAGAGTCTGGCGGCTCCCTGTACTTCGCCACGGGCGGCATCAACAAAATGAAACTAGACGCAAGCGGCAACCTACAGGTGGTCGGCAGCGTCGAAAGTAACGCAACGAATCTCAGCTAATAGGAGCTTCCGAAGATGGCTATTAAGATTGCTGGCACAGAGGTTATCAATGATAACAGGGAACTGGTGCTAGCCAAACTCACAGAAATCAATTCGTCTATCAGCAGCACAGCCGTTGACGTATTCATCTACGACACGTCAAAAGACAGCGACGGTGGTGCATGGCGTCACCGGACCCAGCATACGTCATGGTACAACGAGACGCTGGACACGGACATCCGTGGCATTCGTAAGGAGTTCCCAGCCGTTGCCGTGATTGTGGCTGAAGCTACAAAGGTCACGATTTACGATGGTGATGATCCAAGCCTGCCGATGTGGATGGTGTTTAATGAGGGCACCGGTAATGCGTTTTGGTCTAACGGCGCCATCTATCCAACAGGC
>Ga0208767_1000263_pt1 | contig 40230 bp, 44 predicted proteins | sample VirMetDEL_Mar_21_FD_184514 | JGI IMG/M metagenome (GOLD analysis project Ga0208767, IMG submission 184514) | Aqueous microbial communities from the Delaware River and Bay under freshwater to marine salinity gradient to study organic matter... | ecosystem: Environmental > Aquatic > Marine >...
TTCGACGTCCTTCACTACGGCCACATTCATTTATTCCAGACCGCACGTAATCTATATCCTAACACAATTGTAAGGGTAGGTCTGGATACGGATGAGAGGATCCGCCAGATGAAAGGTGTTACACGTCCTATTAATCCACTTGATTTCCGTATCAAATTCCTCCAATCCATCCGTTATATAGATGAGGTTGTTACATTCGGAACAGACGATGAATTACGCGCACAAATCGCCGCATTTAAGCCACATATAATGGTTATAGGCGACGACTACCGCGATCGCACCATCATTGGCGAAGAGCATGTAGGTCGCATTGTATACGTTGAAAGATACGGTGATTTATCTTCTACTAAAATAATTCATGGTGGATAGTATATACGTATCTGTGTATGTTTATATGTTCAAGAGAGCCTTTTCGGAGAGAGAAGAGAAAAAAATATGAAAATTAGATTTACAAACCCTTTTCTTGCATTTGTTGGGTGCTTATTTGGTGTTTATTCATTTTTTACACCTTCATTATTCCCTTCTTTTATGTTTGGGGTTTGTTTTGGAATGATTTATTTAAATTATAAAGATGAGAAGAATAACAACGGAGGAAGCTAAACAATACATTCCTTGTAGTGAAGATTTTACTTCTAAAGGTATTGAAAAAGCAGAGTTTTTCACTTTAACCCCTTCTGCTAGAGGTGATGGTTGGGATGATGTAACTTATTACACGGCTCGATCAACTTCTACGTATGCTAATCGAGATGGGGATTTTGATTCTTGGGTTTATATTCTTTCAAATCCTACTATGCCCGGTTACTACAAAATTGGTTATACTAAAAACACTCCTGATGAGCGTGCAAAACAAATTTCAAATGCTACAGGGGTTGTTTTACCTTATAAAGTAGAATGGGCTTTCCATTGTTTTAATGGAGAACAACTTGAAGGTGAAGTTCATAAATATCTTGCTTCACATCGTGTAAATGATCATCGAGAATTTTTCTTGATACCCCTTGAAGAAGCTAAAAAAGCAGTTGAAATTCTCGGGCAGAGATATGTGTAAAAATTTGGCTTCCCGAGGGATCGTTCGTATATTTACAGAGTAAATTTAAAATTAAGGTTATGCCAAATCCAAACATTCTTTCCTACATTGAAAATTCTTTTGAAAAACTTTACATGAACCCTGTTCCTGTTCCTTACTCACTAGAAAATCTTTCCGAACTTATTGAAAAATTCCCTAATGATTCGATACAATTATCAATCAATTACGGTCAAAAAATTGCCCTTCAAAATCTTGAAAAACAAATTCACAATAAATAAATAAAATTAATAAAAAATTTGGATTCCCAAGATCCTGTTCGTATATTTACATCATAGAAATAAAAAATAATAAAGGTTATGTCAAAGAAAATCAACGTAAACGCAACAAACAGTAAAGTTATTGGTGGTAAATTATTTATCACTGGTTTGAAGATGGCTAAAATGTCAGCTCAACTCTCAAAATTTATTGTTTCAGGTTCAAAAGTTCAACACCCAGTTCTAGGAACTATGTATGAATATAATGGTCCTTTTTCTCGCGCCTAATTTGGCTTCCCGAGATTTTGTTCGTATATTTACCACGTAATAAGAAATAAAGGTTATGAATATTCAAGTTAAAGCAATCGAAAATTTAGTTGACAGCTTCAATGCTGGTTCTATGAGTGAGGAAGATTTTTTCCGTGCTGTTCAAAATTCTGTAAATTTAGGTTTAGATGCTATTCGTCGTATGAAAGCATTTAATGTTAAAAATGAAATTATGCCGGGTAGTATGGTTAAGATTAACCACAAGAAAACCATTGGTCGTACTTTCCGAGTTAAAGAAATCAAGCGTGTAAAAGCTGTTGTTGTTAATCCCGATAATCAGTTTGAAAGCTTTATTGTTCCACTTAGTCTAATTGAAACTATCTAAATTATGGTACTAGATCTAAATAAAGAAATGGCTTGGGTTACATTCATGGAAGATGGATGGCAAACCAAATGGTATCCCGTGTTATGTCCTATCACAGGTCGTCAACTTGAGTTCGATGATACTATTATGGATCGTTGCCGTGCTCAATTTAATGGCGCTAATGGTGGAGTTTGGACTTACTTTGGGATTGCTCAAACATCCCAAATGTTGATGGGTAATGCTGTTCGAGATAATTTGTAATATGGATTTAGGAAAAACACTTACCCCAGAATTTTGCGAATTGGTAAATCGCATTGAAGAATCAGGTTTAGCAGCTGAGGTTATTGCTACTGCATTGCTAGAGATGAAAGAACACCCAAAAGGATCTCCGCTAGTTTGTTTACAAATTGCGGCTTACGATTGGGATATTTAAAATTTATTTTGTATATTGAATAAAAATAAAGTTATGACACAAGAACAAATAGATCAAAAGAAAGCCGACCTCGTAAATGATTTGATTTTTCTTCTAAATATTGAAGACGAGCTATGGCGTTATCATCCAGAAAATCCTTCAAGAGTAAAAGTGGAAGCTGAGTGGATTGATGTTAAAGATAAAATCCAAGCAGTTGAAAACGAACTTAAACAACTTGGCTAATGCCTAACCGAGCTACTGTGGTGGAATAGGTAGACACGAGGGACTTAAAATCCCTTGGGCAGTAATGTCCGTGCCGGTTCGATCCCGGCCAGTAGTACAAAACGTTCTTTAAAATACAAAAGGGGAGAAAAACGTAAAATCCTAAGGTTACAGTCGACGGGCTGCTTAGGTTGGGACCTTGACGCTGGAAGCGCGCTAAAGAGGTGAAGCCCCTTATTATGGACTCGTAGCTCAGCTGGATAGAGCATCAGCCTTCTAAGCTGACGGTCGAAGGTTCGAATCCTTCCGGGTTCACAAAAAAATCGTAGCAATCTAGTCCGCTAGATTCTGAAGAAAGTGTGGCCAGCTTTCGTAGGTTAAGCGATATCCTACAATATTGGAAGATTGGCAGAGTGGTCGAATGCGGCAGTCTTGAAAACTGTTGTACCGCAAGGTACCGTAGGTTCGAATCCTACATCTTCCGCACGGACTCAATTAGGTTGTGTATGCAATTAGCTCCTCAACCTCATGCATCTGCAGATAGTGAGATGATTGGGTCTAAAAGCCACCATAGCTCAGCTGGTAGAGCTTCTGATTTGTAATCAGATGGTCGTTGGTTCGAATCCGACTGGTGGCTCTAGAGTAGGTAAAGAAAACTAGGGAGATAGCGTGGCTATGTCCCTTTTTCTTTTTATATTCTATTACAAGTTACAAAAGTGTTCTTTGGCACATTAAAAATTAAAAAATTATGGAATTAACATCATTTATTTTGGGTGTATGTGCGGTTGTTGTTATTATGATGATCGTGGGTACGTCTGTGAATTACATGGCGATTAAAGTTCTTAAGAAAGAATTAGAAAACCTCAAAAAGCAAGATTGGGAAACAATCGATTATGCTGATCAATTAAACAACAATCTCTACGATGAGATGAATAAACTCTACAGATATGTAGATAGTCGACACGATAAACTTCAAGATAATTTCCAACGTGAAATTGAAAATGTAGTTCGTATGATAGATGAACGCCAAAAAAATACTGAAGGTAATATTCGCGATTACTTAACCAGTTGGCAGAATTCAGATGAATTCGCGATAATGTTAAATAAAATTAAAAAGAAGGAGTTTGATTCTGATTTAGGTCTCTCCTACTAAGTATGTATAATCCGTCAAAGACGCTTTTGTTAACTTTAAAAAATATTTTTGTAAAATGGGTCATTACGAAGATGCTTTCTATGAAATCTATGAAGATATAGATCAAAAAGGTTTAAAACCCCAATTCGACGCTCAAGTCCAAAAGATGCTTAATCAAGAAAAGCATAAAAATAAATCTGCAAAAGAAATGTGGGAGTATGCCCACCACAAAGTAACCAGCTCATTTACTTCAGAGAGTAACTTGGATTAATAAGTCTAGCTTAGTATACTCCAAATATGTATACTAAGATGATTAACCTAAATAATATATTCTCTTTATTTTCAGCCAATGAAGAATTGGATGGGGTGAATTCTGAGGTTCAAATAGATTTTTCTCAAACCCCAATTTACTGGATTGGAATGTATAAAAAACTTGTTCTCAATCACATTAATTTTAATAAAAAAGTCCTTAAATTTTTCAAAGAATCAAACCAAGAACTTGACGTAGAAGACATGAAAGACGCGGGGGAATTCGTGGTTTACCATAGGGCATGGCATTACATACAAAACGTAAATATAGACGTTGAAGAACACATTATAGCAATAAACAAATACACAGACGAATATTTAGATACAGCACTTAAACTAGGTATTTCATTTTTCGAGCAACATGAAGAATATGAAAAGTGTGCACATCTTAAAAAAATCCTAGACAAATCAAAAGAATTTTAATCTTAGCTTGGAGTTAATTTTTCCCTATATTATATTTGGAGTACGGGTTAAGGGGAAAAAGAGATATAGAGAAATAAGGGATGAATGAGGGGGGGAGGTACTTCCGAAATATTAAAAATATTAAATATAAACATATGCGTAATCAAGAATTAATCGACAAACGTTTTGACCAAATTGATGGTAAGATTAAAACATTAAATTATTTATTAAGTCGTCAATCAAGTGTAAATGATTTTAAAAATGAGCTTGGACAACTTGAGGAATTAGTAAGTGATCTTAAATCATTAGTAGAAAGAAATCTTACACCACTTAGAAACGGATAATATTTAAATAAAAGTTATGATTTTAGAAGCAAAAGATATCCAAAACAATTGGGTTCAATTTATGGCTAATATTGATGCCCATATTACTGGGGAGCGTAAGCGTAAATTGATTGAATTTTATGAAAAGTATCAAGAGCGTATTATGCTTATGCCTGCTGCTCATAAAAAAGAATATCACAATGCATTCCCAGGTGGATATGTTGAGCATGTAAATCGTGTTGTACGTTGTGCCCTTAAACAATATGATCTATGGTCAGATGAAGGAGCAGATATGACTACATTTACAAAGGAAGAACTCGTATTCTCTGCTATTAATCATGATTTAGGTAAAATGGGAGATGAAAATGAAGAATCATATATCCCCCAGACTGATAAATGGAGAAAGGAAAAACTAGGTGAAGATTATATGTTCAACACTAAAGTTCCTTTCGCTTCAGTACCTGATCGTGGTTTATACCTCCTTCAATCCAATGGTATCCAATATTCATTTAATGAAATGGTTGCTATCCAGACTCATGATGGTTTATATGATGATGCTAATAAAAAGTATCTTATGACCTATATGCCAGAACAAAAGCCTCGTACTTGTTTACCATTTATTCTTCACCAAGCAGATTTAATGGCAGCACGTATTGAGTTTGAGCGTGAATGGTTACCTAAGTTAAGAGGAGAAAACAATAACTTGGATACCAAGAAAAATAATTTTACATTAGGTACTAATACTAATACTAAATCCACATCTTCAACAAAATCCAAAGCATTGGGTTCTATTAAAAGTGAAGGGTTGAAAAATATGTTAGATAATTTATGATTACCACAATAGTAATTACAGTTTTGTCAGTTTTGGTCGTGGTCTTAGGATTCACGACCATCAACCTATTACGTAAAAACGAAAGAGCCGAGGATATCGTAGTAGGTTATCTTATCTATTTAGAAAAGATTTCAAAGGTTATAGAAGCATCAGATGAAAAATTAAAAAAGATTGACTATAAAGGGTCATTCCGTTCAGATGATGAAGTAGGTTTTTTCTTCGAGCAAATCAAAAAGATTCAAGACATCTTAAATGATTTCAAGTTGAAAAAATCCTAAAACCCCTATGGACCATATAATTAGAGCTAAAAAAAGCGAAAAACAAAGTAGAAGATATTTTACAAAAGAAACAGAACAAGCTATTGTAAAATATAATAATTCTATTGATCCCGAAGAACGTAGTAAAATTTATGAGCGTCATATCCATTGGCCCTTTTACAAGCTAACAGAAAATATAATCCACACATTTAAGTTTTATTATACTGATGGTGTGGAGAATTTAGAAGATCTTCAACATGAAATAATGACATTTCTTCTATCTAAAATCCATTTATTTGATCCTTCTAAGGGAGCTAAAGCATATTCTTATTTTGGTACTATTGTAAAACGATGGTTAATTGTATACAATCAAAAAAATTATAAGAAAAAAGTAAATAATATTCCAATTACAGATCTTTCAAATTATTCCAATTTAGATACCTCAGACCCAGGTTTTATTACTTCTAAAAGAATGGATAATGAAATCAATAATATTGTAGAAACCGAAGATTATTTAGATGATGAATTAGGGGCTCAAGGTTATAAACATGAAGATAAATTATCTTGGTTTATAGATCGTTATGTAGAATATTGTACAGAACATATCTTTGAAATTTTTAATAAAGAATACGATGCCCAAATCGCAGATGCTATCTTAGAATTATTTAGAAAAAGAGATGCGATTGATGTATTTAATAAAAAAGCTCTTTATATCTACATTCGCGAACAAGTAGATGTAAAAACCCCCAAAATTACTAAAATAGCTAACGTTTTATACGATATCTTTAAGGAAAAATATTTATACTATTTGGAACACGGGAAATTCCCATCCTAAAGGTTTTATTTAGATATATTTATAAATAAAACTATGGGACAGTTAGATTCAATAGTCTTTGGTAAGAAAAAATTTTCCGATATTTTAGAGGAAATTTATAACAACCAAAAGAAAAAGGAAGCACAAGTAACAGCTCTAATCTCAGAATTAAAACCTTTAATTAATGAAATTGGAGATGCTACCCTTATTGTTCCCTTGATTAAAGAATACATGGAAATTGGAGTTAAAAATGATGAGCAACTTATCAAAATGGCTACAATTGTTCAACGTGCTCTTCAATCAGGTCAAAATGAGGATGGTAGTTTTGGTATTTCTGAAGAAGAAAAAGCTCAATTACTTGAGGCAATGGAAGATTTACAAGGTAAAAAAGGTAAGGAAGAAAAATAATGGCTAAAAGATCCACAGGTCAAGCAAGTTCACCCTCACCCTCAGCAGCCCCTACTCAAGCAAGTATTTTTCCTGGGAGGGTATTATACACTATATTAGATGATAAAGAAGATTCTAATGCTTTTAATCAATATGGTGAATGGGGTGGTATTGGGTGTATTTTTTGGGCTTCGACTGTGAATACAAACTCTAACCCAACAGTTACCGATAAAAACTTTGCAAGACCTCTTTTCCCAAACCAAAAACATTACCCATTAAAAAATGAAGTTGTTTATTTAATTGGATTACCTAGTAATGCCTCTGAAAAAACACCAGGTACTATTCAATATTATTATTTCCATGCTATTAATTTTTGGAATAATAACCATCATAATGCCATCCCAGATCCTATTATTGGAGCTGGGAATATTCCTGAATCTCAACAAAGAGATTATATCCAAACCGAAGCAGGAGCTGTAAGAAGAGTAACAGACGGGGGGACTGAAATTGATTTAGGAACTACTTTTACTGAAAGGTTAACAGTTAAAACATTACTTCCTTATCAAGGAGATATAATTTACGAAGGTAGATGGGGGCAAGGTTTAAGATTTGGTTCAACTGTTAAAAATGCTAATATCCCCAATGAGTGGTCTAAAGATGGAGAAAATGGTGATCCTATTGTTATTTTAAGAAATAATCAATATGATGATGGTAAAGATCCTTGGGTACCACAAGTAGAAGATATTAACAAACAGGGTTCTTCTGTTTATTTAACTTCAACCCAAATAATTCCTTTAGAAGCATCTAGTACATCTTATAAATCTTATTCAACATCTCCCACAAACCCAAACCAATTTGCAGGAGAACAAATTATTTTAAATTCTGGTAGGTTAGTTTTTAATACTAAAGAAGATCACTTATTACTTTCTTCAGCTAAATCTATTAATTTAAATGCTGTAGATAGCGTTAATATTGATTCTCCCAAAACTATATTACAATCTAATAATGTTTATTTAGGAGATAAAAATGCAACAGAATCAGTAATTTTAGGAGATAAATTTTTAACAGATTTAAGTAAATTACTTACAAATATTATAGCATTAAGTACAGCACTTCAAACACCTGTAGGAACCCCAGCACCATTTGTTCCTAATGTTGCTATCCCGGGTCCTGCGGTTCAGGTGACTCAAACAGCAACCCAAATGTTAAATAAAATTCAAACTTACAAATCAAAAGTAAGTAAAACTAAATAATGGGATTAGAAAGATTAATTATAAGGAGTATTACTAAATCAGTAAAAAGTTCAATAAAGTTCCAAGGAACTGTAGATGATCTTATTTCTGATTTTCAAAAAGGGTGTCCTCCTAAGGAGAGATTAATTGCTATAATTAAAACAAAAAACCAAATTACTTCTGCCCTTCAAAATATTAATAAAACTTTAAATAATTTAAGTTCAACAGCAAGTACAATAGATAATATTATTTCTACTCTTTCATTAGTTGTAACAACTGTAAAAGCTATCCCTATACCAACATCTGTTCCTCCTGGGGTAGGTTTACCCTTAAATGTTATTACTATACTTTCTAACACATTAGATACTATTGGGGATGCCTTGAAAAAGAATAAAGGATTAGTAAAGGTAATTCCTGGTGCTTTAAGAAGTATAACTACATCTATTGATCCTGTATTAACTTCATTAAGAGCTTTAGATGGGTTAATTCAAGTTTGTATTACTGAAGCTGTTGAAGGGATGAATGAGGATGAGAAAAATGCTTTTATAGATGAATTAAATTTTTCTTTGACACAAACAGGAGATTTTTCTAATCCTGATTTGAATGCATTAAGTAATGATCTTTTATTAGAGAGATTAAGACCTAATTCTAATAATCCTTTAATTTACCAAAACTTTAAACTAGAAATCCAGTTTAATGATCAAAATGAATTTAGTTTTCCTTCAAGAAGAGTAAGAGGTACTAATCTAGTAAGATCTGATATTAAATTATTTAATACAGATGATGCTCAATATTCATACTCAGTATCTACCCAAATATTAGTAGAAGAAGCCAAATTTAGGATTGATAGTTATTTACAAAGATATCCTTCTTTAGCTAGAATTATTACATCTTCAGCACTTACAGGCTCAGTTCAAGATGTAAATGACCCTAACATTAATGGGGGTGTTGGTAGTGGAGGTGGTCTTATAGGTTCATCATCTTCAACATCAGGTACTCCACCACCACCAGATTACACACCATTTACTACAGCCGGTACTGTAGATGGAGAGGTTAGATTTCAAGGTGGTCAAGCTTGGCGTTGGTTAGGTGGTTCTCAAAAAAGATGGGTTCAACACACAGTATCTTATGCACCTTTTACTCGAAAAGGAGCATATAATGGAGAGGTAAACACAATAGCTACTACTAACACATTCCCTAGAACAGTTACCTATTATAAGTGGAATGAAACACTTTATAAGTGGGTATTTGATAGAACAGTTGTACAATAATGAAAAAAACAATTAATTTTAATATTTATAACAAAAATGAAATCTACAGAACTTAAAAAAATGATCAAAGATGCCGTAAAAGAGGCAATCCAAGAGGAATTGAAAGATATTCTTTTGGAAGCAGTTCGTGCTCCAAAAGGATCTGTAGCAGTTGTACAAGAATCAATCAAACCAGAAGCTCCTTATGTAGGTGTTTCAACCCAACCATCAATGACTGCTGAACAAAAACGTAACTTATACGAGCAAGCATTAGGTGAAACAACACTTTCATTCAATTCCTCACAAGCTCAATCATTTAGACCACAAGCAGGGTACGATGCCGCAAATGGTACTTTACCAGCAGGGGAAGTTGATATGAGTCAAATTATGGGGTTAATGACAAAATAATAAATGGCACAAATTATAGCAAATAAATATCCTATTGATACCGAAGCTAGAAAAGCTGTTGGGTTTGGATTACCTATAAATGGTGATGCTGTGTTTGTGCCTACTTATACAACTGCTGATCAAATTAAAGCTAATTTAGTAAATTGGTTATTAACTAATAAAGGCGAAAGAATATTAAATCCTGAATTTGGAGCAGATTTAAAATCTTTATTATTTGAACAAGTTGAGGTTGGGTTAGAGGAAAATTTAAAATTTACTATTCAAAATAGTATTAAAAATTATTTCCCAATGGTAAAAGTAAAAGAACTAGATTTTATAACAAACCCAGATGAAAATACTACTAATTTTATCTTAACCTATGAAATAGTTTTATTTGGAATTGAAGATACTGTTAATATATTATTACAATAATGGCTAATTTAAATAGAGATATAAGATATATTAATAGGGATTTTAATGATTTTAGAAGTGCTTTAATTGAGTATTCTAAAACCTATTTCCCTAATACTTATAATGACTTTACAGATACTTCTACAGGTATGCTGTTTATGGAAATGGCATCTTATGTAGGTGATGTTTTATCATTTTACTTAGATAACCAAATTCAAGAAACTTTTATTACAAAAGCTAGACAAACTGAAAACTTATTTAACTTAGCTTATATGTTAGGTTATACCCCTAAAGTCACTACAGCAGCTTCAGTTATGATTGATATCTACCAGCAATTACCCGCAAAGGTAAGTGGTAGTACTACAGTTCCAGATTTTGATTATTGTCTTAAATTACCTCAAAACACTACAATCTCCTCTAATTTAAACTCAGGTTTACAATTCTTAATTGAAGATGTAGTAGATTTCTCAGCATCAAGTTCATTAGATCCAACTGATATTTCTGTATATCAATTACAAGGAACTCAACCAACATATTATCTTTTAAAGAAACAAAGAAAAGCTATTTCAGCAACTATTAAATCTACTACATTTAATTTTAATGCTGCTACAAGGTTTGATACTAGAACTATTAATGATACTAATATTATAGGTATTTTAGACGTATTTGACAGTAATGGTAATGAATGGTATGAAGTACCTAACCTTGCCCAAGAAAATGTGTTCGATACAATTAAAAACACGAATGCTAACGATCCTAATTACTCATCAGATACAGAAGTTCCATACTTACTTCAATTAAAACAGGTACAAAGAAGATTTGCATCTCGTTTTGTAAACACCGGATCACTTCAACTTCAATTTGGTGCTGGTGGTACTTCAAGTAATACAGAAGAAATTATTCCTAACCCAGATAATGTAGGTTTAGGTTTACCATTTGAAAAGTCAAAACTTACAACAGCATTTTCTCCATTAAACTTTGTATTTACAGATACTTATGGAATTGCTCCTTCTAATACAACATTAACAGTTAGATATTTAACTGGAGGAGGAGTAGCTGCTAATGCTCCATCTAATTCTTTAACAGGAATTGATGATACTAATGTAGTATTTTTAAACCAAAATCTTACAAATACAACTTTAGCTAATACTATATTTAACTCATTAGCATCAAATAATCCATTAGCTGCTGATGGGGGTCAAGATGGAGATACTGTTGAAGAATTAAGACAAAATGCTGTTGGTAATTTCCAAAATCAATTACGTACTGTAACTAAACAAGATTATTTAATTAGAGCATTATCAATGCCTTCTAATTTAGGAGTTATAGCTAAAGCATATGCTGAACCTGTTAAAATAGCAGAATACCAACCCGGGGAATTGCCTGCAATTTTAGATTTATATATTTTATCTTACGATTCAACTAAAAAATTAAGAACAGCATCATCACTTTTGAAACGTAATCTAATGACTTATCTTTCTGAATACAGGATGATTAATGATTCTATTAAAATTAAAGATGCTTTTGTTATTAATATAGGAATTAATTTTGATATTATAGTTTTACCTAATTATAATAATAATGAAGTATTAACAAAATGTATTGATGCTTTAACAGATTATTTTAACATAGATAAGTGGCAGATTAATGAACCTATTATGTTAAAAGATTTATATATTCTTTTAGATAAAGTAGAAGGTGTTCAAACCGTTAAAAATGTATCTATTTCAAATTTAAATGAAACTGCTTTAGGGTATAGTGAATATGCCTATGATGTTGTTGGAGCTACTTTAAATGAAGTAGTTTACCCTTCACTTGATCCTATGATTTTTGAAGTTAAATACCCTAATACAGATATTAAAGGTAGAGTAGTACCACTATAATAAAAAGATATGGCAGTATATAAAATTTTCCCAACTCAAGATGCTACATTATATGAGCAATACCCTAGTAAAAATACTGGATTAGACCAGATTTTAGAGGTATCTTCTTATTATTATTTGGGAGATAGATACAATAGCAGATACCTAATTCAATTTTCTACAGATGAAATTCAAGACGTTATTGATAATAAAGTAACTGGAAGTTGGACATCTTACTTAAGAAATTTTAATGCTAATGTTTCAGGATTAGCTATTAATACTAATCTTCATTTTTTCACAGTATCTGGGAGTTGGGGTATGGGTACTGGAAGATATTCAGATTCACCTGATGTAGTTAATGGAACTAGTTGGGTTTGGAAAGATTATTCTGGCTCAGTAGCTTGGATTTCTGCTGGGGGTGATTATAATGCTTCTCCAGAATATTCACAATCATTTTCATATTCTAACCCAATAGATATTAATGTTAATGTATCTACCACAGTTGAAAGTTGGTATAGTGGGTCTGATAATGATGGATTTTTAGTAAAACTTTCAAGTAGTGTTGAAGATAGTACTAGTACTACTAATCAACCTATTTTTAAATATTTTTCAATTGACACTAACACTATTTATCCTCCTTGTTTAGAATTTAGATGGAATGATTCTATTTGGAATACCGGTTCTAATGCTGTATTAAGTACTCCTGAAGCATTTATTTCAATTTATAATAATGCAGGTGTTTATTATTCTGAAAGTGTTCCACGATTTAGATTAGCAGCTATCCCAAAATACCCAGATAGACAATTTATTACAGCTTCTTATTATACTGAAAACTATTATCTTCCTGAATCTCAATCATTATATGCTATTAAGGATAGTGCAACAAATGAATTTGTAGTTGATTTTGATTCTACTTATACTCGTATTAGTGCTGATGCTACCTCAAGTTATTTTGATGTGTATATGAATGGTTTAGAACCTGAAAGATACTACACAGTATTAGTTAAAACTGTAGTAGGTGGGGTTACTAAAGTATGGGACGAAAATATTATGTTTAAAGTTGAAAAAGGATAATTATGGCTGCGACAGATTTACAATCCCCAACCCCAATAGATCCTTCAAGCTTAAAAAATAAGGCTCAAATTACCCCTCAACCAACAACTACTCCTACTACTTCTAGTATGAAGTTAAGAGTAAACCCAACCGGAGAAGGAGCTAATGTAAGTTTAAGCAGGCAAGTATTTAATAAAGATGATTTTAATAAATCAGTAAAAACTGGATTTACTCAATTAGTATCTACACAAGATCCTAGTTTTTTTGATATTAACTTGGCTACAATAGAAGACTTTTTTACGTTATACGACAAGTTTTTTTACGAAATTCCTAAAGAGGGTGATACTAATTCTCACACTTTCTTAATTACTGAAAGTAGTGAATTTGTTAATTTTAACCCAAATCAAGAAGAGATTGAAGCTTTACTTGAAGAAATTACGGACTTAAGAGAAGAAAACTTAGAATTAAGACAGGAATTAGTTCAAACTATTCAATCAGTCCAAGATTTTAAAGATGGTGCTGAATAGTTTTTCTAATTTTTATACTAAAATATATTTATAAATAAATGGCGTCTGAAGTTACAGCATCTATAATCCCCGTTACCCCTAGCGATCTTTTTCCAAATGGATATGAGTTGGATGAATCTGTAGTTCCTAGTGAAGTCATAGATTCATATTTTGATCCTAATTTAAATAGAGTTGAATTTTGGATTTATGATCTTAGTTTAAATTTCTTAGAAGGTAGTTCTAATTTTGATGGGTGGTATATCTCAAATAAATCTTCTACTGGAGAAAATATATCTCTTGTAAATGAATTATCTTTAGATCCTGTAGCTAACTTATCAAGTTTTGGTTATTCAACAGGACAACTTTATACTGTATATAATTTCGTTAATAACGAATTAGCATCTTCTGAAGATAAACAATATTATATTTCGGAAATCTCCTCAGATAGAACTGAATTAAGATTAGAAACTAATTTTATTACTGGGGAAGAAATTGTAAAAGGATTCCAAGATCTTACTCAAAAATTAGATGATCCAAAATATTTTGATGAATTTTACCTTAATTTTGGTAATAATGATTTAATAATTGGTGTTAATATTTTACTTGACACTACAGGGCCTGAAGAATATTCTATTTTAGTAAAGCTTTACGAACCACTTCCTGAATCTTTTGGATTAAAAGATGAATTGTATGTAGTAACTAAAGTAGCTGAAACATCAACTTTCCAAGTGGTGTTTCCTAATAATGTTAATGTTTCTTCAAATTTAAAATATATTCAGGGGCCTAATGTTAATTTAGAAATTAAAGATTTTGTTAACAATTCAACAGAATTAAAATCAAAATCTGAATTATTAAGTACTACATCCTCAGGTTCTAAAGATAATTTACTTAATGTATTAAATCAAAAAGGTGTAAAAATCACACCTAACTATTCATACAATACATTTAATGAGTTTGTTAATTTTTCATCTGCAAAGAAAAGAATTGAAAACTTTGTTGAGAAATTAGAACAAATCCAAGCATATGAAGCTGATCTTGATGCTTTAGCAACTATTACAGGTTCAACTTCAGCATCATTCCAAGTATCTTCAAGTATTGCCTCAGCATATTCTAAAGTTGAAGATATTATTAAGAATTTTGATGGATATGAATATTACTTATACTATAATACTTCATCATTATCTTATCCTAAAACCGGTTCTTCATTCCCATATACTCCTCTTCCTACTACAGATGTAAGTGTTTCTGTATGGTTGGGTAGTGATATTGAAGGTTCTCAATATTATGGAGGTATTTTATTATCTGCCTCTTTATATGATAATAATAATCAAAACTGGCTATATTATACAATCCCAGAATTTATTAGGGATAATAGTGATAACAACCAATATATTGAGTTTTCAAATATGGTTGGTCAACACTTTGATGAAATTTGGCTTTACACTAAAGCTGTTTCTCAAAGAATAAACACTACTAGTGAACTTGAAAAAGGTATTCCTTTAAAGTTAGCTGAAGAGGCAGTCAAATCTTTAGGATATCAAGGGTTTGGAAATAATTACAATAACGAAGGAAATTATATAGGATTAACAGGTGAAAATAATGGTGTTTATGTTCCTCCAACTGGTAGTGAGTTAATTACTAATTATATTGCTGTTAATAATGGATCTATAGTTAATTACTGGGTACTTGATTATTCATATGCTGATTATGTTCAACAGCTTTTAGACCCAGGTTATCCTTATCCTATTGATTCTGTAAGTAAAGAAATTTTTAAACGTCTTTACCACAATATGTCTTACCTTGTTAAGAAAAAAGGTACGATTTCTGGTTTAAGACAACTTATCAATATTTGGGGTATTCCAAATACTATTCTTCGCATTAATGAATTTGGTGGTAAAAATAAAGATAATTCTGATGACTATGATTTATGGTACAACAGATATAGTTATGAATTCTCTCCAATTTCTACCCAACATATGCCTAGTGCTTCTGTTGTATTCCCTTGGATGCCTTTATATAGAAACTATATATCTTCAAGTGAAGAAATAGTACCTGATAGTATTCAATTTAGATTTAAAACAACAGGGTATCCATCATCATCATTCGGTGGGGAATTTTTTACTCAATCTTTATTAGTTAAAAAGTCTGATGGAGACGATACTTCAACAGATTTTGACTTTGGTATTGCTTTATTCTATACAGGATCTACCTCTGGTTCATATTCGGGTTCATATACTAATGAGTATAACGATTGGGGTCTAATGAGATTCTATATGTCTGGTTCAAGCGCAGACGGTGGTGTAGCTGTGTCTAACGACATCTATTTACCATTCTTTAATAAGGGGTGGTGGTCCGTAATGCTCCAAAGAAACCAGCATGTAAGTGCGAGTGATAACAATAATGCTACAACTTATACCTTATATGCTAAAAATAAAATCTATAATGGATTTGATGGTAATACTATAGGATTTGAAGGATCTGCTAGTATTACTTCAAATATCTCAGAATCTATAAATGATGCCTGGAACAAATATGGAACCGGGTCTGCTGATGGTGTTTATTTAGGTGGTTTTATTTCAGGTTCACAAGTAGGAGGAGTTACATTAAATGAATCAGGTAAAATTATCTCAGGTTCACTTCAAGAATTTAGATATTATGCTTATGCTATAAGTGAAAGTATATTTAATGATTTTGTAATGAACCCAGAATCTATTGAAGGTATTAACCTTACAGGTTCATTAAGTTCATTTGATATTGTAAACTTTAGAGCACCATTAGGAAATGAATTAGAAAGTTTATTTACTAGTTCATTAAGTTCTTCATATACTGAATCAATGACATCTATGCACCCTGCTATTACAGGTGCTGCTGCTATTTTAGTTACAGAATCATTCTACAACCCAGGTACTCAAGTATCATCAAGTAATTATGACATTATTTACTATGAAAATAGTACACTAAGAACATTTAGTAAAACTAATACTGAGGTATATTTCTTAGATCAACCTGCAGTTGGTTTACGTAATAGAATTTCTAATAAAATTCAAGTTGCTGATGGAAGTGATTACGGTACTATCCTTTCAAACCAAATTAGTATCCAACAAGACTACCAAATCAGTAGAAGTTATACAGAAGATATTAACAGTTTAGAAGTAGCATTCTCACCTCAAGATGAGGTAAATGATGATATTATTCAAACATTTGGTTTTGGTGTGGTAGCTGACAGTTTAGCTGATCCTAGATTCCTTTCAGAATCGGTTGATTACTATCCTCAATTAAGAAGAACAGCTGAATACTATTTCCAAAAATATACAAAAGGTAATGTTTATGATTATTTAAGATTAATCAAATATTATGATGATTCAATCTTTAAAGCAATTAAATCGTATGTTCCTGCTCGTACAAATGTTTCTACAGGTATTGTAATTAAACAACATTTACTTGAAAGAAATAGATACCCATTACCTACATTAAACGAAACTACTACAGTAGCTCGTTATGCTTCAGGTTCAGGAGCGAACATTACTTATAACAATCCAATCAACTATGAAAACCTTGAATTAACTTCAAGCATTTCAGTTGGCTCATTTAGTGGTGGTGCTGGAGGATCAGCAAATCAATATAATGTTCCTGCCGGATATTTTAGACTTCAAGATAATGATCCTTCTAGCCCATACACTTTAAACTCAGGTAGTGCCACTAGAATATTTACAAATCCTACCTATAGCTGGATTGACACTAGAGAAGACACTTTCCTAGATGTATCTTCTTCATTAATTGATTTGGGTAATGGGTTTACAAATACTGATGGTGAATTTACAAACTATACTACTAATGATTATACAGGAAATATATTATTTGCTGTTAGAAACTTAAATGCCGGTTCAGGTAGTGTCGTAGCTAATGTTGAAGTAGCTTTAAATGAAGTAGGTACTGGAGTAATTGCTACTCAAACTCGTTATTTACCTTTAGGTACTACTGTTGATTATGGGTTTAGAGATATAACTTTTAAATCTAAAAAAACATACTATTTCACCTTAACCTCAGATGCAAACACTGTAGTAAGAAGATTAACAGCTCAATTTGATAATAATGCTTCAACTAATTGGGGTGGTCAAGCATATCCTGATAGTAATGTTAATGTTACTGGATTAACTGAATTTACCAATCATAATGAATCTGAATTCTTTGATGGTGAATATAGTGGTAGTGAATTTGCAGCAACAACCCAATCATTATTTAATAATCCATTTACTAAACCTTCAACTACTGAAACTACATATAATTTCTTGGTAGGTGAATATGGTCCTATTTTAGATTATGGTAATACTAAAATTGATGTAAAGTTTTGGGATTCTGTTATTGATACTTTTGAAACAACAGTTCGTCCCTACAACCCAGGATCTGGTACAGGTTCAGCAATTTGGATAACCCAATCAGCTAATGGTGTTTCTACCCCTCAAAATTATTATGAAGTAGTAGCTATAGCTTTATTAGATAGTGATGGAGCTAACACTGTTATAGGAGGTGGGTGGTATGAGGTTGGGACTGAAGGAAATATTTACCCAAGTGAATCATATTATTGGGCTAACCAAGTTACTTGGGACAGTGCTCCAATGGTTCGTTTTGATATCAATGGTGCTATATCAGCAGGTAGTGTAGATACTGATACAGAATCATCAGGAATTCCACTTACAGATATTGTTCTTCAAGGTTTAAAAATTAAACAACAAGATGATTTAGCCGCCTCTTCAGGGTATGGTTATAGATTTTACTATACAGGAGATGGAGAATATCTTGATACCCCTGGTGATCAAGGTTCTTCAAGATGGATTCTTGGAACAGATCCTACGTTTGCATTATCTGAAGGAGCATATTCTTCATATTTAAAATATTTTAGTACAGCTGTACTTACTTTTGGAGGTAGTGGACTAGGAGCTACTAGTTCTTTAGGGTATGCTATTAAAAATAGTGCTTCTGTTAGTGAAGGTATTGTTTATTATGCTCCTGCTAATTATTACCATACAGGTAGCGAATTAAACAGATGGAAACCTTTTGGGTTATGTTTAAATGCTGTTGATGTTAATAATAACGACAATACTTCTACTTTAAATTATAGTGGCTCACAAATTGAATTTGCACTTTCTGCTTCTGGAACTTCTTTTGTAGATGGTACTGGGTTAAATAGCTTTATTATAAACTCAGACTATATCCCAGTTTTATCAAAAACCTACAGCTCAACTAATAACTCTTTCTTATACAAGTATAATTTACTTAACACTAGTAGGAATAATTCTAGAGTTGGTGATGAAACTTCATTAGTAAGTTTTGATCCTTATATTTCTTCTTTAGGAGTTAATTTTGAAAATTCGGTTTATTATGCTACTCCTAATAACTACAACGAAAATAGAAACAATTCATTTATATACGATGTAGATTATTCTACAAATGCTACTACAGCTACTAACCGTATAGCAGTTATCTCAGGTTCAGCCACTCCAGCTGAAGTACCTGATAGTAATTACACTATGCGCAGAATTATTAATCCTAGATATGATGGGTGTGAGGTAGCAAGTGCTGATTATAACTTCTATACCCCTTCTACTTCAAGTGTAAATTTCCTTTCGGGGGGATCTGGAAGTTGGGGTGGTGATACCACTGGTGGTAAATTTGGTAAAGTTGCAGCTGTTGACAAACATCCTATTTATTTTGCCCATTTTAAAAATTCAAAAGAAAATTACGAACTTTGGGATTCTTATACTTTTAGATTAGATGCCTTAATTCAAGTACCTTCTAATGATATCTCAGGAACTAATATTGTTCCTAAAGTATATAAATTAGATGGTTCAAATGAAAGATTAGATGAAGTATCTTCTATATTTGAAAAAGGGAGAAATGCTATTGTAGCATATGATAAAAATATTTTTAATGGTATTGACTACTCATCTTTAACAGTAGGATCTTCTGAAATTTTACAAGGTGGTCTTGAATATAATGCTGTACTTACCAACGAAATTTCTGAGGTTGAATTTAAAGATACTTGTTCATTTATTTCCTCTAGTTGGGGTGAAATGAGGTATGGTACTAGCTACACAACTTCCCCATATGTTAACTTACAACTCCTCTCGGGTGGTAATGAGGGTAGAGATTATTTCTTAGAAACAGGAAGTGGTCATTTCCTTCTTCAAGGTGGTGGTTTATTAATTAGTTCTTCTTACGAACCAACTTCCGGGATAAGAGTTCAACAAAGAGGTCCTGGGTTAGGTTTAGTTCACACCCTGAATATAGCTATTTCTAATTCACTTCAATTAGTAGCAAACACAGGTTCTACTGCTGTCGGAAGATTAGGGATGCCTAGATCTGGATCATTACCTTATAAAAAATTAAATCCAAATCTTCCAAGTAATTATATTAGGTTTGCTCCAATCTCAGCTTCAGGTGTAGATACTTACGAAGATTTTGATTTACCATTTATTATTAAAAAAGGTGATGAAATTAGAGTTACATGGAATCAAACCACAGCTACAAGAGCATTATTTGAAACTCAAGATTTTATAGTAACTGATGTCCGTACCTCAGCATCAGCATTATCCGCAGCATATGGTGATGATTATAATATTTCAACTTATAATCCAATCTACAATCATGATGTTTTTCATAGTTCTATTTGGAATACTATTAATGTAACACCTGACCCTTCAACATTTAATATTCCTGCTGGGGAAGTATTTAATTTTACTATTAGAAGAAGAGTAAATGCTGATGATAGAGCAGTGATTTTCCAATCACCTCCATCTGGTTCTTTAGGAATTAAAACCCCTTCAGGACAAGGATATTTAATACCCAATGATTTATCAGCGGTACAAAAACGAAATGTTCAAACAATCATTACTCAACTTAAATCTAGAAATCTATTTTTAGATACATTAGATGTTGAACAAACGTCCTCAACTTAACAACTAAATTTGGATAGAAACTAAAAAAACGTATATTTATAAATAAAATAATCTAACAATGGGATATTTAAATAACCAAGTAGTAACAATTGATGCCATCCTTACTAAAAAGGGAAGAGAATTACTCTCGAAAGGTGATGGTTCTTTCAAGATTACTCAATTTGCTCTAAGTGATGATGAAATCGATTATACCTTGTATAATCCAAATCACCCCTCAGGTTCTGCTTACTATGGTGAGGCGATTGAAAACATGCCTTTAATGGAAGCTTTTCCTGATGAAACCCAAATCATGAAATATAAATTAGCTACATTACCTCGTGGTACAGCTAAAATGCCTGTTTTAGATGTTGGTAGAAGCAGTGTTATTTTAAAACAAAATGCTCCTTCAAATATTACACCATCAACATTAAATTACTTGGGTAATAACCAAACAACCGAAAGTTCAGGTTATACCTTTACAATTTCTGATATTAGATTATTCTCAACATTTGAAGGAACTGGAATTGATACTAAAGCTTCTCAAGCATTAAACTCAACTTCAACTAATGGTACCAATGTATCTAAAACAGTAATTGGAACTACATTGAATATGAGAGCAACAGGTGTTAATACATTATTTGGTAGTCAAACTACTTTATATGCTACATTAACAATTGTTGGTAGAGACAGTGGTGCAAGATTGCAAATCCCAGTAGAGATTAGAAAAACAAATACAACAACTGCATAAGCTATATAACACTATAAGATATGGGATTTTCATTATTACAACCTGAAGATTTAGTACTAAGTAACGATTCTGTTACCGCTGCTATATGGAGCAATAATACTCCAACACTAACTTCTTTTTATACTTCATCAACTCAAGTAGTTAGCAGCACCTCAGAATTTTTCTTTTCAGTTTACCAAACTGCATCTACTGATTCAACAGCTGCTGTACAATTTAACATTGCATATTGTGATGCTGATGGTAGTGGTAGTACATTTTACAATGCTTTAGTAACAGGTTCAACACCTACTAAATCAAACTATGGTCAATATCGTACTTTGATTTTAGGAGATGAAAACGCAAGCTTCATCTTTGGTAACTATTCTGCATCTTATTTTTATGCTATCAACGTAGAAAGAGCAAGATATAAAGAAAAATTATTCCCTGGTACAATGACTCTCCATCTTTCAGGTTCAGGAGGTATTGTTAAATTAACAGATGATAGTGTTGTTGCTTCTTCAGTAACCTATACTGATGCCGGTAGAAAATATAACCTAGTTTCAGGCTCAGCTGGAACAGTTTACACAGGTTCAAATGCTAATGGTTGGGCTGATTCAGGTTCATATGGTTGGGTGTTACCTGATATTGGAGTAATTTTATTAAATGGTGAAGCTTTAAGTGGATCTATGTCTGTAGGTGGTATTTCACTTCCAACAACACGTTCATTTGATTCAGGATCATTTAACCAAGCTAAAATTGTAAACTCTTTAAATATTGCTGGAGCTGCCGGATCCGGATTTACTCTAAACTCAGAAGAAACACTTTCATCTGATTTTATTTTCGTTAGAGCTAGAAACAGTGAATTTAACTATTCAGAAAACCCATCATTTATTTCGGGTTCTACTGGTGAAGTATTATTTAATTCATTTATTGATAACCCTAAAACCTATATTACCACAGTAGGACTTTACAACGATAATAACGAACTCTTAGCTGTAGCGAAGTTGTCAAGACCTTTACCAAAAGATTTTACAAAAGAGCTACTTGTGAGAGTTAAGCTAGACTTCTAAAATGAATGAGTGCGTTCAAACAATTTACAACGAAGGATGTTGCTATAACACCATTTGATGCTATTAAAGGATTTTCTTTTAGTGGTAATGAGATAACTGGTTCTACCGTTGGAATTGAAGTCTATCAGGGAATAAAACCAACATCATCAGTTTTTATATCCCAGTCTGAACAACCTACAGGATTAGTTTTTATACAAAATACTACGGGTATTTACTCTAGTATTAAACAATTATATTATTCAAACTATTTAACCTCAAGTTTAGGAGATACAGTTCCTACACGAAGTATTATAGCAGGTGCTACTCCTGAAGACCTTAGGTATGTAGGTGCTATTGAAGCTCCTAGATATGAAAATTATCTTCAATCAACTCTAACCCAATCAAGATATTTTCCAACAGGATCAGGGGATAAAATCTCCGTAGTTTCTGTACCTGCTAAATTATTTGGTGAAAATATTGTTCCTTATACATTTGAGGTAGAATATACTAACTCTTTAGGATTAGCTGCTAAAGTTATTGATGATGGGGAAGGTAATCTTAAAGTATTATCAACATCAGGTTCTATAGCTGCTTATGGGGCAGGAGCTTATGGAGCTGGAAGTTATGGGTCACTAACCGGTCTTAATTCTGGGAGTATTGTAGGTCAAGTATTTTATTCTCATGGTATAGCAACATTTACTACTAGTTCCCTTATTACAATGGGTGGTGAAGTAAGTGAATCTGTTGCTAATTTAGCTAATTTTACAGTTAATTTTTCATCCTCATTTAGATTATACGAACATCAATATAAGTGTGGTATTAGAAATAATGAATTTGATTTCTCTCTTAACCCAACTTTACTCTCAGGCAGTGCTGATGATGTTTATTATGATTTTGCAACAGGATCAGAATTTAATCCATATGTAACAACCATCGGCTTGTACGATGAAAATAATCAATTATTAGTAGTAGGAAAACTTTCATTTCCCGTACCAATTTCTAGGTATGTAGATACTACTTTAATTGTTAATTTCGACACTTAAAAAAACAATCATGAACTGGATTTATCAAAATGAAGAAATGAAGGGAGTCTCTGACTTTCCTGATGAAACTTATGGCTTTGTTTATAGAATAGTTCACAAACCAACTGGCAAAGCTTATATTGGAAAAAAAATACTCCAAAACACAACTAAAGTAAAATTAACCAAAAAAGAATTAGCTGAATATGAAGGTGTAGTAGGTAGAAGACCTGCTTACAAACTCGCAGTTAAAGAATCAAATTGGAAATCATATTGGGGCTCTAACAAATACCTAAAAGAATTATACGAGACCGAACCAAAAGAAAATTTTGAACGTCATATTATAATTTGTGCCCCTACAAAAAAGTTATTAACTTATTATGAAGTAAAATACCAAATGGTATACCAAGTACTAGAAAAACCAGATGAATTCTTTAATGATAACATTCTTGGAAAGTTTTTTACACGTGACTTTGATGTCTAAAAATGGTTTCGTATATTACCCTCTATGGTAAATGAACTACTTGTTAATCTAGTTGATTCTGTCTTAGGTGCAGGGAAAAGAACAGCGAGGGGCAATAAAGCTTATCACTGTCCTTACTGCAACCACCATAAACCTAAACTAGAAGTCAATTTCACCCAGCATAAAAAAGGATATAATCCTTGGCATTGTTGGGCTTGTGATAAAAAAGGTAGTCGTATATCTCAAATCTTTAAAAAAGTAGGAGCATCATCTGAAAAATTTGAAGAATTAACCAAACTTATAGGTTCAGAAGTTGAATACAAACAAGTAACTACTTCTACAGAACTAAAACTTCCCGAAGAATTTAAACCAATTATAGGTAGTCGTGATATTGTAGCACGTCATGCTTTTGCTTATCTTAAAAATAGAGGCATTACAAGAGATGATATTGAAAAATATAATATTGGTTATTGCGAATCAGGTCGATATGCTAAAATGGTTATTATTCCATCTTATGATGAAACAGGAAAATTAAACTATTTTACAGGTCGTTCATTTGAAAAGGATCCTTATGTAAAATATCGCAACCCAGAAACATCACGTGACATTGTACCATTTGAATTGTTTATAAACTGGAGTATACCGCTTATATTGTGCGAAGGACCATTTGATGCCATAGCCATTAAAAGAAATGCTATCCCGCTATTAGGCAAAAATATACAACAAAATTTAATGAAAAAAATCGTCACATCTGAAGTTGAAAAAATCTATATAGCTTTAGATACAGACGCCCAAAAGCAAGCCCTCAAGTTTGCTGAATATTTTATAAATCAAGGTAAGGAAGTCTATTTTATGGACTTAGATGGGAAAGACCCGAGTGAAATGGGATTTGAAAATTTCACAAAACTAATTCAAAAAACGTTTCCAATAGATCAATATGGTTTGATGGAAAGGAAGCTACAACTACTATGAGTAAGAGAAACATTAAAAAGTCTTACGATCGTATCTTAGAAATTTCTGAAGATGCCAAGCAAATTACAATGCCTGATTCGCGCTATTATAGACGAAATGGCGAATATTACCCCTCAGTAACTTATGTTTTAGGAACTTACCCTAAAGGTAAGTATTTTGAAGACTGGCTAAAAAAAGTAGGTTATTCATCTGAATATATTGTTAAAAAAGCAGGGGAAGAAGGTACACAAGTTCATGAAATGATTGAAGCGTATTTAAACGGGGAAGAATTAAACTTCTTAGGTCCTCATGGTCGCCCCTTATATCATCCAGATGTTTGGCAAATGTTTTTACGTTTTGTTGAATGGTGGGAAGAATACAATCCTATACTAATCGAAACTGAAGTACACCTATTTTCAGATGAACTTAAAGTAGCAGGTACTTGTGATATGGTTTGTGAGATTGATGGTGAACTTTGGATTATCGACTTTAAAACATCTAATAATCTACAAACAACATATGATTTACAGGCAGCTGTTTATGGTCAAATGTATAAAGAATGTTATGGTAAAGAAGCAAACCGCTATGGTATCCTTTGGTTAAAATCTAACAAACGTAAGGGTGCAAGTGGTAAAATGCAAGGTAAAGGATGGGAAATGTATGAGTCATCTCGTTCACAAGAAGAAAATCTTGATATTTTTAAAACAGTTAAAAAATTGTTTGATTTAGAAAACCCAACCCATAAACCTATTTTTACCCAATTTAAAACGCAAGTGAAACGAAAGTTGTGATATTTATATTAAAACACATTGATGATTTCACTGACACGACTTTTAAAGGAAGTTCAAGGTAACCCAAAAGCTATAATCCTTGCTGGCGCCCCTGGTGCTGGTAAGGGTTCTATCTTGGGGGATTTAGATTTATCGGGGTTAAAAATATTCAATTTAGATGATACTATTTTAGCTTTAGCAAAAGCCGAAAAATTTTCACTAAATCAAAAAGATACAGATGCTGAAAACAGAAGTGCTTTTATGAAGGCAATGGCTGCAGCAACTAAAAAACTTAAAGGAGAACAAATCCCTACAGCAATCGCTAATAAAGATTCATTTATCTTAGATGGCACGGCTGCATCAGCTAAACAAACTCAATTATTAGTTGACCAATTAAAGGAAGCTGGCTATGATATAATGATGTTATATGTTTATACGCATCTTGAAACGTCTCTAAAACGCAACGAACGTAGGTTCGAGAAGAGTGGTGGTGAAGATAGAAGTTTAATGCCAAGCGCTGTATACAGAACTTGGATTGATGTAGCTAAAAATTTTGAAACTTACCAACAAATGTTTGGTAATAATTTTGTATCTGTTTCAAACTTAGGTAAAGATGAAACAATGAAAGATGTAGAAAAAATTCTAAAAACCTACATCGATCCATTTAAACCAACAGATGCTAAACCTAAAACTGATAAGGAAATAGCTAGATCTAAAAAACAATCTGAAGAATTAAATAAAGAAATCCAAGATTTCTTAAATTCAGATAAAGTCCAAAATATTATTGATAATTCAGTGTCTAAAGAAGAGGCACAATCAAAGATAACATCATTTGTAAATGGCTAAAACAATCGCAGCATACGGAGGTGGATTCAAACCACCCACAGCAGGTCATTTTGAAGTAGTAAAACGTGCTTTAGAACAATTCCCTGAAATAGAGGAACTTACAATTTATGTAGGTGGTGGTGAACGTGATGGTATTACTCAAGCTGAAGCTGTTTTAATTTGGGAAATTTATCAATCATACCTTCCAATGAAGGTTAAAATTGAACCCTCAAAAGCCCCTATTGGGGATATTATCCGTTTAGGTAAAAATAATCCACAAGACAAAGTTTACTTTGTAATTGGAGCTCGTGAAAAAAATGAAGGGGATCTAAAAGATATTGAATCACGTACTAAGGGGGTTGAAGAAAAATACCCTAATATGGAGATTAAAATTATTCAAACACCTGGAGGAGGTATGAGTGGTACTAATGCTCGTAAAGCCGCTAAAGTATCTGCTGAAGAATTTTACAAATACCTACCCTCAGAATTAACAGATGAAGAAAAACAAGAGGTTTACGATATTGTAAAACCTATGGTAAATGAAACACTTTTACCTTCTGCTTCTGATATTAAAGCTAAATTTAAAGATTTAATATTTGCTGTAAAACAACAAGGTGGAGATGCTAAAAAAGCACTTGTTATGTTAGTTAAAGCCGCTAAAGGTGAAATTGATCTAACAGATGATGATAAAGCATTTATTAAGTTGCAATTAAAAGATGCTCTTAAAGCTGTTTTAGGAACAGCTATATTTGCTCTCCCAGCAGGTTCATTAGTATTGCTCTTGCTTAAAGCTATTAAACTACATGGGTTAGTAATCCCAACCGCATTCCTAAATGAAAGATTAGAGCCATATAAGTTTAAGGTATTATTTTTAGAAAATGAAGATAATACTACAAGATATACTTTTACAACAAACCAGGGTACCGAATATTTAGTAGATTTAGTTAGAAAACCTAAAACTGAAGTAAAAATTGAATATGGTGCTATTAAAGAAGGTCAAAAATCTTGGGTTAAACCTACTAACGAAGGTGAACCCCTTAAAGTTATCTCTACCGTAACTGAAATTATTAAAGAGTATTATGTAAGTAATCCTAATCTTGAAGTTGTAAAATGGAAAGCAACTAAGGGTAAAAATAATACTAAAGTTGATAGTCAAAGAGACAAACTAAACATTAAATTCTTCCAGAGAGAAATGCCTGGGATTAAAGTAGTTCATGAAGGTCAAGAAACAAGAATTATCTTACCTAAATTAAATGAAAATGCTACTTATTCTAAAGACATTGACATTATAGAAAAATGTGCTGCCTTAACAAACCACATGCGTGAAAAAGGATACAAGATTGATCCTTTACCTTCGATTGAATTTGTTAACGGTGATACTGAAAATGCTAGAGATTTCTTTGGTAAAACAGCATATTACGATCCAAACGAACAAAAAATTGTTTTATATACTGAAGGTCGTCATCCTAAAGATATTGTTCGTTCATTTGCTCACGAGATGATTCATCATGTGCAAAATCTTGAGGATCGTTTAGGTAATATTACAACAACAGATACAACTGAAGATTCTAATTTAGAGGATATCGAAAAAGAAGCATATCTAAATGGTAACATCTCATTCAGAAACTGGACTGATAGTCTACAGGAAAAGAAAAAGAAAGATCCATTTGGTTTAAATCAATATGCTCGTGAATTAGCTCAGGGTTTAGAAGAATCATTAAATGAAGGTCGTTACGATAGTATTTCAAGACAATTAGCTTCAATTGCTCTTAATTCTTGGAAAAGCGATTTCAAAGATGGAGCAAGCTATGGATATTTTGTGGGTGAAATTACTCCTGAAGAATATCCAACGGATTTAACATTTACATTTAAAGCATTAGGTCGATTTGTAGATGGTCCTTACAAGCACAACGGTTATTCAAGATCAGATGGTGAAGTAGGAGTTAAATATGAAATTCCAAAAGATTCTATCCCTCAAATTTGGGAAGAAGTTTATATGGATTTAATTTCTACTATTCGACATGAAATTGAACATCAAACCCAAGGTGGTAAAAATGTTAAACCTGGTAAAGGAATGGCTTCTGACCAAGAATTAAGAAAATTAATTCAAAAAGGAGGAAGTGATTTAGTAGCATATGTTACTCTACCTAAAGAAATCGAATCAAACGTTCAAGGTTTATATCTTAAAGCTAAAAAGTGGAGACGTCCTTATGACGAGATAGCTGATGAATATATTAAGGATTTCCTTAAAATCACCAACCCAGCTGATGTAAACTATGTTAAAAATAAATGGCAAGAAGTAGCTAAAAAACGTAATCTACCTAGTTTATTAAATGAAGGTCGTTACGATGCTTTTGTAAATAAATTGTCTCGAATCGTATTTGAAATGTTTAAAGACATTCACGATAGAGGAGATAAAGAAGGTGAATTTGAATTTAGAGTAGACCACCCAGATGAAGAACACGATATCCCATCTGAAGATTTTTACTTTGATCTAGCAGGTACAGTTAAAATTACTGATGATGAATACATGGTAGATGGGGGGGCAAATGCTGGATTTGATGATGAAGGAGAAGAAATTACTCCAATGCTCGCAGTTAAATTTAAAATCCCTAAAAACCCAGATTGGCAAAAAGTATCTTTTGATATTAAAGATGTTGTAAGACACGAGCTTGAACATTTAACCCAAGATGGAGAAAACGTTAAAGGTGTTGTAATAGATCCTAAAGATCCAAGATTAAATAGACCTGGTAAGCAAATGGATGATGATCAAACAATTAGAGATTTAATTGATCTTGATTTATTGCCTAAAGCAGATTACTTTAGATTACCTAAAGAAATAGATGCTATGCTTCAAGGTCTGTATTATAAAGCTAAAAAATCTAGAACTCCATTTAAAGATGTAATTAATAATTATCTTGATACTCAACCCATTAATGATGAGGAAAGAGAAAATATATTAAAAGTTTGGAGAAGCAGAAATAAGGCCTTATCTTTACCATTATTCGAAGAACTAGAAGAAATGGAATACGAGATTTACTCCGATATGGACGGGGTTATTACTGATTTTGATGCTCAATTTATGAAAGCTTCTGATGGCATTCGTCCTTCAGAATATGAGCGCAATATGGGTAAAGATGGATTTTGGGAATTAGTAGATGGTAAAGGTGTAGGTTTCTGGGTAGGGATGCCTTGGATGCCTGATGGTAAACAATATTGGGATTATATTAAAGAATACAATCCTATTTTATTATCATCACCCTCAAGATCAAATACTTCACGTTTAGGAAAACGTTTATGGGTTAGAAACCAACTACCAGGAACTAAATTAATTTTGGCTCAAGCTAAAGATAAACAAAACTATGCTCGTAAAAATCGTATCTTAATTGATGATCGTCCTTCAAATATTGATGAATGGCGCTCACAAGGCGGTATTGGGATTTTACATACCTCAGCATCAAACACTATTAGACAGTTAAAAGAATTAGGATTATGAGCCATTTAAAAACATTAGCAGGAGGATACAAAGAAAATTCTCCTAGAGTTCGTAGTGAACATTCAAAAAAACCTTTTGTAGATACTAGTATTAAAATGATTAATGCTCAAGAGCTAGCTAACAATATTAAATTATGGGCTAGTGAGGGTAGGTTATCTTCTGAAGACATCCAATTAATTATATCTGAATTACAAAAATTATAATGAGTGATAATGTTTTAAAAAAAGAGTTTTCTAAACAAGATGTTACCCGTTTACGAAATCTAGTACAAGGTAAATATGGAGATAAAACTCAACAAAGTGTAGGTTATACTAAATCTCAAGAATTTCATTCTGAAGGAGATGTTTGGGAAGAAGATGGTCGTAAATGGACTATTAAAAATGGTATCAAACAAAACATTACAAAGTTAGATAAAGCAAAAAAGGCACACGTAATGCCTATTTTTTGTCCTAATTGTAAAAATGTAATGAAAAAACGTTTTGATAAGGATTATTATAATATCCATAAAAAATGTTTTGATTGTGTAATCGAGTTTGAACACGATTTACGCAAAGCAGGTTTATACGAAGAATACGAAAAAAATATCCGCAATGCTGATATTGATGGGTTTATCAAAGATTTTAAAGCATACGTTGAAGATGAATTAACCCAAAATAACTCATCATTTGTTACTGAAGCTGGAGATGTTGAAAAGTGGGTTGGTGGTCTGAATGAAAAACGTGTATTAGAGGCATTAGACAAAACTATAGAACATCTCGAGAAAATGAAAAAGTAACAGATTTTCGTATATTTATAAATAAAATCTACAATGTCTGACTTTAATATTCATGCTTGGAAAAAAAATCAATATCTTGCTGAAGCAGGACTTGGTAGCTCTCAGGCACAATCCTTAGCTAATCTTATTAATGATGCTATTATGCAAGTAGATGAGTCTCTATCTTATAGAGACTTTGCTATTGCTGTTGGTATCGTACTTAAAGAAGAGTATGGCTCTCATAACTTTGGAAAGTTTATGGAAGTATTACATGCTGAATTAGGTATAGAAGAATCTATAAACGAAGAACAAGCTTACGATACATACAAAGTACACGTTGTTACTTCTGATCCTTACGAAGGTGGTCCTGATGAGTGGTTTGATCATGAAGTAAAGGTAGATTCTTCTTTAACTGGTGACGATATTAAAGCAAGTATCAAAGATACTATCTATGATATGGGTTATAGACATTTGTACAAACTCAATTACGAGAAAGCATAATGGAAGATATTAAAAAAATACAAGAATTCTTCTCTAAACCTTTAGAAGAAAATTCCTTTAAAAAAGGTGATAAAGTAACCTATTTGGGAAACCCAGCCGAAATCACTTTCGTAGGCAAAGACCAAATGGATAGAACATATTATAGTGTATCCTACGATAAAGGTAATGGTAAAACTAAAGCATCAAACCTTTATAACAAAGGTGGTGAAATTAAACCTTTAAACGAGGGAAGCGAAAATATAGATGTTGAAGACTTTGCTAAAGTAGTTCAAGCAATCAGCCAAACAAACCACCCCGTAACTGTATTGTTAACTCCAATTTTTGGAAAAAATGAAATCGAAATCATTGTAGGTAATGATGCACCCGATCCTATTGTTGATGATATGTTTAATATAATAGCTGACTTAGGATACAAACGTGGGGAGTATAGTATAGTAGGTGATACATCTAGTTTATCAAGAAGAGAATATTCCCAAATTCGTAGAATAAATGGTGGTCATAAAGATTACCAACGCTGGGAAGAATCGGTAAACGAAATGGATATCAATGACCCAGTCTTAATGAAAATGAGAGCTGCTAAAGATAAATTAGCTAAAAAAGGAACAGATAATACTAGTGGTGATCCTAACGACCGTTTCTTTAAGAAGAATATGGATAGACTAAAAAAGTTAGATGCTTTAAAGAAAAAACGCGCTCAAATTATGCGCGATATGGAACAAGAAGCTGAACCCGAAGGTGGCCCAATCGCAGACAAGTATGGTGATATGCTTAACAAAATTGATAAAGCAATTGATCTACTTTCACCCCAGAAAAAAGGGGATGAATATATGTCTAAGGATGAAATTGAAAGACGAGCAGCAATGATTCAAGATCCTTACGCTAATTATATATCACAAGTAAATGCTATGTTTGGTTTAGAAGAAAACAAACCGGTAGCAAACCCCAACAAACACATTAAAGGAATCCAAATTCAATTAGATCAATTAGGTATTAAATATGAAATGGATCCTAAAAATAAAGTCCAACCATTCAAAGTAATTTACAAACCAGTAAATAAAGATGATGACTTTTATGATAAATTTGATGATATTGTATTCAGATACAATCTTAAAGGTGTTGTAAAAACATCAATGAGTGAAGCTTCTAAAGAAGAAGAAACTGAATTTCATAAAAAATTAGATAAATTAGTTCATAGCACTTTCGGTAAAAGAAAAGACGAACTAGAAGAAGGCGCTGTTGAAATAATGGATGCTTATAATCGTATTTTAGATTTACTTAAAAAAGAATCTCGTGCTTTAAATGATGACGATTCATATGCTTTAGGTTTAAAATTAAGAGCATGGTTTGAAAAGAATATTATAAACGAAGATTCTAAAGGTGCTTTAAATTATTTTAACGATTTAAAATATTATTATCAAAAAGCATTTAGATATCTAGATGTTAAAGAAAGAGAAGAATATAAACAATTAGCTAAAGATTTCTTTTCTAACTTACAAATTGACGATAAAGTTAGAGCTGTTGGTTTAGAAGAAAATGATCAATTAACCGAAGCTTACGTTCCTCAAAACATCAAAGAATTTGCTAAAAGAAAAGGTGTTTCACGTTTAGTAAACACTGTAGCAGGTTGGGCTGAAAAAGTAGGCGCTCGTATTACTGGTGGAACTGCTATTGGTAAATACTATAATACTCTTATTTTAGATTTAGGTTATCAAACCGGTGACATTCGTATCGATTGTGATGAAGAAACAGTTGAATTATATTACGAACCAGTAAACAGCTTTGCTGAATTTAAAAACGTGTTTATGGAAGAAGAAAGCCGTAAACAAGCTGAACACGATGAAGAAACTTTACGTCGTGAACAAGGTTTAGAAGAAGGTGCTTCAACTGAAGAGAAAAAAATTGCTCAACAAGCAGTTAATAGAATTGCCAAATACAGAGGCGTAGGTAAAGATGAAGCCAAAAATGATTTAATTAGAGCAGCTAAAGAATTAGCCGAAACAATTAAATTAGGTGAAGGCGTTATCTACGAAGAACTTTGTGAAAAAGGCAAACGCTACATTAAAGCAAGACAAGCTGCTGGTGAAAAATCATCTGCTTACCTCTCAGGTCGTGCTGTTAGAGTATGTAAAGGTCAAATCGAATGGCCTAAAAAAGGAAAAAAATAATGACAAACGAGCGCCTGCAAGAAATTATTCAAGAGTCATTGCGCGACTGGTTCAAAAAAGAGGACTGGGTGCGCATTGATACTCAAGGTAATATTACTGGCCCTTGTGGTACTATGAAAAAAGGTGATGCAACTACTCGTTGTCTACCAAAAAAGAAAGCTCAATCACTAACTAAAGCGGAAAGAGCTAAAACATCTCGTAAAAAAGCAGCAGCATCTCGTAAAGGTAAACAATTTGTTTCCAATACAGATAAAGCAAAGTATAAAAAAGGAACATACCATAACAAGAAATAAAATGGGTACATTTGATTATAAATCATATATTGCTAATAATCCTCTTTTAAAAGAATTTGAGGACAATGGAGCTGAAGAAAAAGCATTTGATGCTGAATTAATGGCTACCGCTAATGGTATTGCTGCTACTTTAGGTAAAGAACTTAAAGCTAAAAAAGGAGATAAAGACCAATTAGACGAAGTTCTTGGTTCAGTTATTGCCGGTATTTTAACAGCTAATACATTAGTCAATTTTATCTCTAAAATGGCTGCTAAACTATTTAAAAAATTAAACTTTAAAAAAGGTGAAGATATCGCTGAAAAAATTCATCATTGGGCTCACGATAACGAAACCGCCTTCCAAGCTCCAATCAAACGTGTTTTAGCTTTCTTTATTAAAGATGAAAAAAAATTAGATATGGTTACTAAAGCATCCTATGCCATTGTGGTTGGTTTAATGGCAGCTGGTTACGGAGCAGAAGCAGTAGAGGGTTTATCTAAAGCCGATTGGTTTAAAGGAACTTTATCTTCATTAAAAGCTGTTGCTAAGAGCGATGAAGCATTAGTTAACGCTTATCCAGCAATTAAAACCCTTATGGTATAAGGTAAAATTTTTGATATATTTATAATAAAAATCTTATATAATGGACAACTTCGATTTTAAAAAATACTTAGCTGAAAACAGATTACATGAAAACATGTTTGACGTTGCTACAACAGAGAAAATTGCTCAAGCTGTAGCAGACGCGTTTACAGCTGACGATGAACTAGACCTAAAATATACAGTCCACCCAGGAACAGAAGAAAGTTCATTCGATCTTGATGTTGAGGCTGGTCCTAACACCCCAGGTGAAGATTGGAAAGATAAAAATGGATTTAGTATCGATAACTACCTTGGCGAATTTGCAGGTGGTTCTTTTTACATCAAAGACGGAGTAGTATACAATGCTGCTAGCAGAAATGCTCCCGTTGCTAATGTATCACCAGAAGGTGAAGTTGAAATGATTTCAGCTGAAGAATCAAGAGCTGCCATTGATTCACAAGATGATATCCCAGCAATTGATAGAATGTATAACTCTGATGCTTGGGTGCAAGCTCAAAGAGATGCAATGGAAGAATCTAAAGAAGAAAAAAAATCAAATAAAATGAAAAAATCCGAATTAAAGGAAATGATCCGCACTGCATTCCTTAACGAAACAGAAGAAAAAGTTGAAGAAGGCACTTGGGCAGTATTGCCTGCTCGTATTCCTGAATTTATTCAAGCTGTAGAAGATCTTAAAGATGAATATCATGGTGTAGTAGGTAGTGATGATGTGTTTGATGGTTTAGACGCTGCTATTAGCGCTGCTGAAGAATTATTAATGAACACAGCTGAAATTAAAGAAGCTGAAGAAGATGAAGAAGAAGTAACTGTAGATGACACTGAAGAAATCGATGTTGATACAGATGCTGAAACTGCAGATGCAGGTGAAGTAGATGTTGAAGCCGATGCTGAAGTTGAAATGACAGGCGATAAAAAAGAAGTTCAAGACAACTTACAAGCTGCTCTTGAAGCTGCTAAAGCATTAGGTGACCAAAAATTAGTAGACCAAATCGGTAACTCAATTACATTCTTTACTCGTACACACGTTGTAGGTAAATCTGAAGTAGCTGAAGCTGATGTAGATGTTGAAGTAGATTCACCTGTTGAAGATGCTGAAGTAGGAATGAAATTAGATGAATCAATCAACCGCATGAAAAAACTTGCAGGTTTAATTAAATAAAAACTATGAACACACAAGAATTAAAAGAAAAATTAGACGCATTGTACGAAACATTCTCAATGGAACACGAAGGTAAATCTAAAGCAGCTCATGGTAGAGCTCGCAAAGCGTTAGGTGAAATGAAAAAACTCGTAACCGAATATCGTAAAGCATCAGTTGCTGAAGATAAAAAATAAAATATGCTTAACGAACGCAAACTTACCAAAGCTGAACTCAATAAAAGAGAAGATATCGTAAAAGATATGAAAAAAAACAAGCGTGCTTTAGTTAAAAAGTACGGTAAGGATGCTGAACAAGTAATGTATGGTCGCGCCACGAATATAGCAAAAAAACAAGCCGAAAGTATGAATCAAGACAAACTTAGAGAAATAATCAAAGATGCTTTAATGGGTCCTATGGTTGACCCTGAAGCAGGTGAAGACCAATATAAAGATGAGCAAGACCTTGCTACCGTATCTCATGCTTTAGACCAATTAGAAGCTAAATTAAAAGCTCACGATTGGTTTTACATGATGTCGGATGACCATAGAGCATACACTAATGGAAGACACGAACAAAGTGAAATTAGATCCATTATGAATGATCTTGAAGGCCTTGGATACGGTAAAGACGCTAAAGAATTATACAATCAATATGCTCCTTTCTCTGAAGGAGGTCCTGATTTTAGAATGAAAGAAGCTAAAGGTAAAGATATGGACAAAGATGGAGACATCGATTCAGATGATTACCTAGCTGCTCGCGATAAAGCAATTAAAAAAGCAAAAGGCGAAATCAAAGAAGATTGGGGCAGTTCAGATCAATCAATCATGAACCAATCCATTCATAGAGATTTAGGTAACCCAACAGAATTCCCTGGTCTATCTCAAATTATGGATGCTGCTGAATCTGCAGTTGACTTTTATTGGGACGATTGGGATGAATATCAAACAGATAGAGAGGGTTTGATCATGTCTGCAGCTCAAAGATACGCTAGACAATACCACCCAGAATTTATGGCTAATGCTGCTAGAATGATGGAACCAATTGATGAAATGGACATCAATGGCCCAATAAGAGAAATAAGCGGAGATAAAGTAGAAGCCCTAATGGAGCTAAGAAATATCTTAGATGAACTTCAAGTATTAGGAGATCAAGCCAGAGATATTATCGCACAAAACTTCCCATCTTACCTTAGTAAAGGAGAAGCATATGGTGCTTTTGATTTAGGTTCAAGCACAAACAGATACGATACTACAATTGCTTCAATCGTAGACGAAATTGAAGAATACGGTGAGGAAGAAGATGAAGATGAGGACATGATGCAAGAAGATATGGATCTTGGTCATCAAGATAATGAACCTCATATGTTAAAAGGTGACCTATACCGTATTGGAAAATACGCTATGGAATTATACCAAATGGTAGATGGTTTCGAAGGTCAAGGTGAAGTAGATTTCCCACATTGGTGGCAATCAAAAGTAATCAAAGCTAAAGATTATTTAGTAGGCGCTAAACATTACTTAGATTTTGAAATTAAAGAACCTCAAATCGATGCTATGGTAGATGTTGCTCAAGATGTTGAAGCAATTGATGAAGCAGCAGGTAAATTTGTAGTTCGTCCTTGCTCTAATCCAGGTACACCATTTGCTGTATGGCAAACTTCTAAAGATGGAGAAAACGACAAGCGTATTGAAGGATTCAAAACTAAAGAAGATGCTCAAAAATTCGCTGATGAAAAAAATTCATTAAAAGAAGAAGAAGCAGGCGAAGCAGATATGGTAGCTTCAGATATCCAAAAAGCAATGAATGCTGTTAAAGGAGATGACGCTAAAACATACCAACTTCAACAAGCTAGAAAAGCAATGAACAAAGGTGATTTAGATAAAGCTAAAAAAATCGCTGATCGAATTGCTAAAATGTTAAAAAAATAAAAAATGACCGCAAGCGAGTTAAGAGAAAAAATTAGGGCTATTATACCCATAGTATATAAAGCTCAACAGAAATCCGACGCTGCAGCCGTTGAGTACGATGAATTGACTAAATTCCCCGAACTCAAAGCGGTTATAGTCGATCTATTAACGTCGGATTTCGATTCATTCTTAGCTTCTATTGATTGGGTTGCTCCTCGTCCTACCACGTTTCGTATAAACTTAAAAAACGGACAGGAATTTTATCTTATCTATAATAGCAGAAGTTGGATTGCTCAAGTTGAAGGTAAAAAGTATTATCTTTTAAATCTTCCTGAAGAAGAGCGTGCTGCTGAAGCAATTGCTCGTATATTACGATATGGTGCTAAAACACCTGAAGGTGAAGGTGCTGATACTAGTGGAGCAGAAGATTTATCACTTGATACAGGCACTGAAACTGAAACAGAAACTGAAACTGAAACAGATTTAGAAGTATAAAATAAAATAAAATAAAATGGATAACTTTGATTTAAAAAAATATTTAGCTGAAGGTAGACTATTTAAAGAATCCATAAATGAACAATTAACAAAAGGATTTAACCCAGGTGAAAAATACTTCTTACCTGATGACGGATATATGGCTGCTAAACTTCGTGCAGAAGATGGTTGGTATACTCCTAGAGCAGGTAAAGCCGGATACAGTGAAACACCAGAAGAACAAGCTTACCATACTATTAGGTATGAAATGGGAGTTAAAGATCCTGAAAAAACTAAAAATTTTATTGCTGGGTGGATGAAATACAATCAAGAAGTACTTGATGGAATCACGAAACTTGTAGTTAATAAAGATCCCATACCAGATGAAAAAAGCAAAAGTGGTGTAATTTGGAATTGGGATGGAGATAGAAACTCTTTAGAACAAGTTCCACCTAAATTCAAATTAGCTGTAAAATCAGAATTTGAAGGTAAATTAAGTGATGAAGAATTCGAAGAGGCTTTTGACGGAATTAAAAACTTTTTTGCTGACGAGGCAGGTAGAGGTAGTAAAAAGTTCAACTCGGACGATTGGGCCGAAATGATTGAAATGGACTACTTATAATATAATAAAATAAAATAAATTGGATCCAATTACAAAATATTTAAATAGGATTGCATATAAGTTTCCTAAAGGATATCCTGACATGAATAATGATCAGGATGTTTTGTTGTTGGAGACATTACTAAGTGAAATCGAATTCCCAGTAGATTTAAATGAAGTTTCAGAAGAAGACTCACCAAACCTCCCAGATGATATTCTACAATTAAAAGATGATATTAAATCTATTGTAGATAGTATAAGTAATGTTAGAGATGGTGGTACAAAATCTTCTTTTAATTTTTATGTTAAAGGGATAGGTGATAGGGATAGGGAAGAAAGACGTAGCATTGCTCAAAAAATTACTCAAAATCTTCCTAAAGGGTATACTATAGGAGATAATAATTTTACTAAAACTGATGAAGGTCCTTACTTTTACGTAACTATAGGAGATAAAAAATATAGAATATTTGTTAAAGGTCTAGGTAAAAGTCCATTTGATACAGATACTGATCAAAAAGAAGGATTAGTAATTTTTATGTATAATATCCTTAATGCTGGAGAAAACTTAAAACCTTTTAATAAAGAAAATTTAGAATCTAATGTTGAAATTCTAAATAAGTCAATTGATAGTTCTTCTTTAACTGAAGGTATTGATAATAAAGCACTAGGGGCCATTAAATCCCTATTAACAGCCCTTAACAACTCAGATCTAGACAAGTTCCCTGTCAATAAATTTAAAAACTTTAATAACCCATACTCTATTGCTCTCAAAATTAATCAAGATTATTCTGGTGAAAAAATCATTAGAGATGGAGCATTTAATGAAGCTAGAGCAATGGGTCAACAATTGTGTAAGATTCCGGCTGATAAATGGAACCCTGGAGACATTTATATTGAAATAAACCCCCCAGGGGAAATGCCTAATAGTTTAGAGAGTTTAAATGGTTTGTTTGTAAATGATTGGGGTAGTAAAGATAGTGATTTAGTTTCAATCTCACTTAAAGAATCTTCATCCCAACCCGGTAGAGCAAAATCCTATTTTAAAAACTTTACAACCTTAGATGGCAATTTAAGAGACCAAGAGTATAATCTAACCAAAGATGAATTAGAATGGGATCTTGATACTCTCCAACAAAATGTTAAGGTCCAACAAGATAAATTTGTAAAATTAGTTCAAGGAAAAGGCATTAAATTATCTGGTGATGGTTGGGATAAATTATTGGATGATGAAAAGCAATTAAAAGCTACTTATGGTTCTTTTAAATTAATAAACTTTTTATTAGATAATAGTGAAAGAACTAATCCTCGTGATGCTATATTAGATTTAGTTAGCTATGGCTTATCCTTATCAGGTGTTAATCCTACTTTCTTTAAACTAAGAGGCACCAATGATGGATCAGCAGCCAACGACCCAGTTAAATTCCCAGCTGGTTCTACAACTTCTCTTAATGAAGATCCTGAAATTATAAACAGTTCAAAAGCTGGAGGATTTTTACTTAAAACTGTTATCAATACAGTTCAAGGAGGGGAAATCACAGATACTAAAAAATATTCTCATAGATTTAGAACATCGGGTGGAGACCAAATATCAATTGTATAATATTTATAATAAAACAAAACAATATGTGTAGCTGCGGATGTAATACTTGCGATACGAAAAAGGCGCTTACTTTAAATGAAAGTCTAGCTCCAAAACAGATATTGTCTGAAGGTTTAAAATACCATATGGACAATAATAGACCGTTAACCGAGCATGTTTATCGTGCTGGTTCACAAAACTATTTTAATTTGTGGGCTGAAGCTCGCTCTTTATATTCTCGTAATATTTTAGAAATTACAAACGAGGATGATTTAGCTGTTTTAACTGAAACAAATT
>Ga0208767_1000264_pt1 | contig 40151 bp, 76 predicted proteins | sample VirMetDEL_Mar_21_FD_184514 | JGI IMG/M metagenome (GOLD analysis project Ga0208767, IMG submission 184514) | Aqueous microbial communities from the Delaware River and Bay under freshwater to marine salinity gradient to study organic matter... | ecosystem: Environmental > Aquatic > Marine >...
CAGGTTCTTCTATTGTAGGCTCTCCTACACTACATTATTCTAAAGTAAAGCAAGCAGGTGGTGAGTTTTTGTACTATGTTACAGGTAATGCTACTGTAAGTATTACATCTAATGGAGGAAATACATTTACTCTTGTAATTAATACTTCATATCCAACTAGTTTTGAACTGTCTTCAGATGCTAAAGGTGTAGCTACTTGTTGGGATGTAAATGGATTTGGTTATAAATGTGAAGTATCTGCGGATACAGGAAATACAGAAATTAATATAGATTTTGGGACAGCTTCTAATGTTAATCATGACATTAGTTTTCATATTGCTTACAATCAATAAAATTTTATTATGAAAAACTTATTAATAGTAGTAGGTATAATTATTCTAAACTCTTGTAATTTACCTAATGTAGAACTTCCTATAGAATTTACACAAACTTCTGTAGAAGTATTAGACGAAGCTCCAGTAGTTGTACTTTATCCTTTTCCAGTAGAGATTACTTTAGCATATGCTAATTCTCTCAAGGATGAACTAGGTTTATTAGATTGTTCAGGAGATGCTCCAAACTTAGTGTTTAAGTATTATATTAATCCTACTACTGGTGAACCACATCCTAATCTATGGAATATAGCTTTAGGAACTATTCAATCAGAAAATGACTTTTATTATGGATTTTATAATGGATATCATCAATTTTCTTATGGTAATAATAAATGGAATAATTTACAATGTAAATTAATTGAAGTACAAGGTTATGGAGTACAAGTAGAGTGTATCTTTAAGAAAGAAGATAAAATCTCTCATTTATTTTTTAGTTATAACCTTTAAATAACTTGCAAATAAAATTATGCGTATCTTTGTTTTGTTAAAAGTTGGGCATAGCTTATAGTATTTTAAATAAAAAATAGACACTAAATAAATGCTACCCTCATTAACAATTTATAATACAGAACATGTTTAAAATATATCACATTATGGGAGCTATTCCAGCAATATTAAAAAGTATTAAAGTATTTATAATTCTTTTGCTTAGTATAGTTTTAGAATTTATTCTTCCTATAGTCCCTGCTATTGTAGTAGTTACATATCTAGTCATATCAGATAGAAATAAAGCTTTACAATACTTACGACGAGAAGGTATAGAATATTCTAATTCTAGAGCTAGAAGACGAACTCTAAGAAAATGGTTAGAGTATGTAGGAGTAATTGCTCTTACACATTATTTAGGGACATATTATTTTCCTTCTATACAATTAGCATTTATAGATGAACTACTCAAAAATTATCCATTTATTCTATATGGCTTAGTAACCTTGGAAATTATTGGTACTGAAATAGAAAGTAACGCACTTCATGTGGCAAAACTAGGTCAGAAAAATGGCTATTGGATAAAGATGCATGAATTTATTACTATTCCTTCTACGTTTATAAATAAGATTGTAGAAAAGTTAAAGTCGAAAAAAAAAGATAAATGATGGATTTTTACAAAAAATATAAAGTATACTATTCGATCTCAGTGGAATTTATGCATAACAGTGGGCGTACTAATCTAAGTAAATTTCAATTATGGAAGTATCAAAAGCCACGCTATCTTGGCAGGCTTAGTAAATCTGAAAAGAAATCTATTGAGAAGATCATTTTAAATAGTATTAACCAACCTGAACAATATTCTTTAATTGTACATTATAGTTATGATTCAAGTAGAGAATTTTTAAATACAGAAGAAAGTAACTCGAAAAGGGTTCTCAAGTTTGAAAATATATAAGTAAATATTATTCATGAGAGAATTTTTTAGTAACTTTAGGCCTTACGTAATGTAAGGCTTTTTTTATTTAAAAATAAATGCATGAATTTAGAAAAGTATTTAGTACTAAATAATGGTAAGGGAACACTATCTTGGCATGAAGTAGGTAAGAAATTTAATACTTCTGGAGAAGCTGCAAGAAGTAAATGGAGACGTATTAAAAGTAATACACCATCAATAGATGATATTGATATCCCTTTTATTCCTAAAAAAGAAGAAGGTATGTATTTAGTACTTGGATGCGTACATGCTCCATTTACTAATAAACAGTTCTGGACAGCTATGCTTAAATTAGCTCAAGAAAGGAAAAATGATATATCTGGGTTAATTCTCAATGGAGATTTTTTAGATATGCATTCCTTATCTGCTTATGATAAAGGAAAATTAGCAATAGAAGGTATTAATTTAGGTGTAGAATATGAGGGAGGACGAAGGTATTTAGATTCTGTTTTACGTGTACTTCATGGAGATATTTATAAAGGGTGGCTGCGAGGGAATCATGAGTTTAGATTCTCTAAATACATGAAAAATGTAGATAATTCAAAACTTAATGGAGCCTTAAATTCACCAGAAGAGGCATTAGGATTAAGACAAAAAGGTTTTGAAATATACTTAGATTGGGTTAATGATGAAATAGAATTAGGAAATTTAAGTATCATTCATGGAGAGTTCTGTAATGTACATTGTACTAAAAAATATATAGATGTGTTTAAGAAGAATTTTTTATTTAATCACACCCATCGAACTAGTATGTTTAGAGAAGGAGAGCATGTAGCTTATAATTCAGGCTTTATGGGAGATATAAATTCTCCTATCTTTAATTATGCTACTAAAGCTATGAAGAAAACTTGGTCTAATACTTTCTCAATTGCTACTTATTACAATGGAAAAACTGTGGTAGAACAGCCTACATGGTTAGATGATTCTTTTGTATATGGTGGAAAAATTTACCAATGATACGTTTATTTCAAAAGATACATAGATTCACATATACTGAGGAAGGAGTATATTGTAAAGATACTGACTTATGTCTGGAGTATTTTCCAGAGGTAGAAGAAGTAGAAACTATATTTCCTGTAGAAAACATTAATACTAAAATAAGTACTAATCAAGCTAAAATAGGTCTAGGATACGGTTTGTTTATCCCAGATAATACTAGAACTAGTTCCATCAAGATATGACTAAAAAAGAACAATTAAGCAGAGCGCCAAGAGTAAAGAAAGAAATGCCCAAGAAAAAAAGGGGACTACGCACTACTAAATCTAGAACCTCTAGAACAAATAAAAAAAAAGCTACGCAAAAGCGTAAGCCTATTTTAATGCCTTTAACTAAACTAGATAATTTAGTATGGAAGATTACTAGTCTTGCCTTTAGATTACAAGATTCAGATAGACAAGGTTTTGTTAAATGTTGCACCTGTGGTAATAAAATGTATTACTACAAGAGTGACGCTCAACTTGGACACTTTAAATCAAGATCAGCTAAGTGGACTAAATTCCTACGAAAGAATTTATCTACTCAAGATACTAAGTGTAATAAGTATGGTGCAGGAGAACAGTTTAAATTTGGAAAGTTTCTAGACAGAACTTATGGTGCAGGTACGGCTGAGGCTATGATGACATATGCTAATAAACCTGAAAAGTTTGGTAGATACGAGTATAAGAAACATTTGTTAGAGAACTCTAGGATTCTATTAGACGAAGCTAAATCGAGACGATTATATGATTGGAAATCTGGTATGGCTAAATGGGAACTAGATTTCTTAGAGAAATTAGATGACTATAATATAGATGAAGAAATTATTATCCATAAACAAAGAGTATAAAAAGAGCCCCTCTAAAAATTAAGAGGGGCTTACTTATTATAGCGAATTTAACACATTTTCAATATCTTGTAAAGCATTCTTAGTTTTAGCTTCTTTTGACAATAAGGTTTCTAAAGTTTTCTCCATATTTTCTAATTGGGCTTTAAGAGTTCTTTGTTCTATTAAATCCCATGTTAGTTTAATATCATGCTTCCAATCTTCAAATGGAGTTCCAGTATACAGTATAGGATGTTTAGAATTAAATTCTTTTTGAATTAATTTTCTTTGCTTATGTATAAGCATTAAATGAGCTAATAATAATTCTAAATCATCTTTCCGTTGTACTAATAAGTTATAAGTATTGCCATTCAATTTTAAAACCTTTGTAGTTTTATATGTAGGCTTAATATCTTGTATGTCGGCCTTCTTTGTAGCAATCTTACTCTTTAAATCTTGAATCATTTTATCCGTAATATCCATACTTTTTAATTTTTTTATTTTCTAATAAATTATTCTTTACATAAAGGCCTCCAAATTCTTCTAATACTTGAGCTCTAGACTTACCTGCTGGAATAATAATCTCAGTACTATCCTTAAGAAGTAGTTTACCTGGAGTACGTAGTACTTCATGTTGATCCTGAGTATAGTAAGTGTGTCTAAGGTCAATAAATTTACCATTTTTTACGATCCCACAGTTATAGGAGTAATCTTTTGTTATCTCTATTTTAGAGTAGGATGGAATATCTGTAGGTTTAGAATAGTTACTATGATGTTCTAATTCTCCTAACCAATATGCATAGTCATCACATTGACCTATTTTTTCTGCTAAAAATTTTAAGGTTGTAACTTCTTTAAACTGTTTAGATTGAATATCTACAAAGTAACGTTTCTTAGTAACTTTATCTTCATACGCAGGCTGTCTCCAATTTCCTATATTAGTTCTGTAAAAGAAATCAAAGCGTCCTAGATATAAATAAGTACCTCCTTCTTTTGCACGATATAGAAAGCCTTCTGTTAGGTCTTTAGCACCTACTTTTTTACCTTGTAATTTAGTATAAGTTATCATATCGGCATACTCAGCAGAATTTTCAGGTATCAATACTAATTCAGTACCTCCCCATCCATATATAAATTTACCCATTAGTCCTTTACCACTAATACAATCAGTATGTTCTAGTATGTATAACAAGTTTTCAAAGGTAATTTCAAACTCAAATCCTCTTGGATCATAGATCCTACATTTAGCAGTCCTATGATGCCATCCAGATTTATATCCACCTACATTTTTATTAAGAACAAAGCCTTCTAGTAGCTCATTTGTAAATTCTTTAGGTGTAAATTCAGGTCGTTCTTCTAGTTGTTTAATCTCATAGTCATTAATCTTAGTGTTATAAGTACATTGTGTGTTTATAACCTTACTTCTCCAGGTTTCCCATGATTTCTCTTTACGCCATGTTTTACCATCGTGATAAATAATATAACCAAGGAGACCTGTATAAGTATCTGATCTTTTTTGAAAACCTACTTTAATTTTAGTAGGGATAAAAATTCTATTCTTCATGCATATCCATATTTAATAAATTTAACAACTAACAACTCTCTAAAACTACCTAAGAAAGAATGGTGTCTATCTCTATAGGCTATAGGAGTAATTCCATCTTGTAATAAAGAATCTTTAGTTGCTTCTAAAGTAGTGTCTCCTTTTGAAATAACTGTTTGAAATTTTAACTGTGTAAACATGGCTTTATCTATTGTCTCCTTCTCCTTTTAATTTTCCTTCTACCTGACGTTTCTGAAGTTTTGCTATATTAATAGTCATTACTTCTAATAACGTAGTATCATGGTCACTACATACTATAGATAAATATCCCCAGATATCTCCAAGAGTACGAATTAAGGTTTGGATCCTTTTTAAAGAGAATTCTTGGTAGGTTATACCATCATCCCTAAATCCTTTACCTACTGTTTCAGACCATTTAGACATTAAAGAAATTAAAGGAGAGGAAGAAGTTAATGTATAGGTCTTAAAGGCATCATCTAACTCTACTAGATCAAGGCCCATAAGTTTAGTTAATTCATTCATATACCAGATGACATCCCCTGCTTCTTTGATTATCTCCAAAACTGGGGCTCCTTCATCTAATTTCTCTCCTAATTCTCCTAGTTCTCCTACTAACTTCAAACTAAGATAACTTAGTGCAGCAGTAGGATTCTCTGGATAAATAGCAGTTTTACTAGCTAATTCTGTGTACTCTTTAATACTCATTAATTTTTATCTTTATTTATTTTTAGAATAACTGCAACAACACTACGTTGTGTACCTTTATCCTCAACATAATTAGTAAATCCATCTTCTGTCAGGTCATCTTCTAGTTCTTTTTTTGACCTAGAACTATTAAATACTAAAACATCTTGTAATTGTTTGAATAAGGACATAATAATATTTTAAAGTTAATTATCTTCAACACATGTATTTATATCGACCCATGGGGTTTTAGTTATTAAATAGCCCATTCTATTAACATATGCATAACCTGCACAAATTACTAATTCTCCATCTGAATCAATAACTGTCCATACTAGGTTTGGATTTGTTTCATTAATAGATTGTACATACTCTAACTCTTCTCCATACGTTTCAAACATACACCCATCGAAAGAAGATTCTGATTCAATATGATTTTTTATGGGTTGAAAGTCATTGTAAAACACTTCTTCAGACATATGTTATAATTAAAAGAGGGCTGAGAACCAGCCCTCCAAAATGAGATTAATCTACTCGGCTTTTGGTAAAACGAGTTTATAGATTAATAAATATCTTTATATTCTGTGTATACGGAATCTTTACAGACTCCATCATATGAAGTACAAGAAAAGTATGAAACTCTCTTGTGCCTTAATCCTAGTAGCTTAGGATCTATTATAGTATATAATCCAAAATCATCAATAGCAGTAGGTACACCTACAGAATCATATTCCATTAAATACCTATGCTCTACAGTAATATTGTTAGAAGACCATCCTTTATGAGGACTAATAGCAGGATTGTCAAGAATATAATAACTCATAGCGGTACAACAAATAGTATCTCTATGCTCTATAAATTTATTCTGTCCCATACTACTCAATGAAATAAGTAACAATAAAAAGATAGAAAAGTAATAACGTATAGAATCTCTTATATCCAGTAGAACATTAACAAGTTTTTGAAAAAATGTTAATTCAGTTGTATAACTAGGTACTAAATCGTTTTCTAATACACCCATGTCTTGTACATCTTCAGTATTGGATACAGTACCTGGCATATTGTCAAGAATAATAGGTAACTTAGGTAACTTAGAAGGAGAGGGTGCTCTTAGTTCATTATTACTACCTGCTACTATTCTATTATTATATCCTATTGCAACGTTATTAGATCCACTAATTGTATTGTGATGTCCTTTTACTTTATTGTTTGCTCCTTTAATGCGATTACGATCCCCTGTTATAACATTATTAGAGCCTTTTATAATAGTATTATCAACTGTAATAGTTGAATTAGATATCTTTACAGTTGATCCTATCATAATCTATATGTTTTAATAGAGTCTTTAAATTCATTTCTCCTAGGTATATCTACATATATCCATTGTCGTACCTCAACCATACTCCCTCGTGGTATTTCTTCTACCATATTTATCTTCATTTGATTTCTATATCTTTTATCTCTATAAAACTTGTAAAGTGCATCTGAAGTTTCTACACAGAAACCATATTCTGTATCTGAATAAATAACATCTTGATATACTGTTTTGGATCTAGTGTAGAATAACATAAGTCTCATCTCTTCTTTACTAAATTCAAATGTAGTTAACATATAACTGGTTATACTGTCTTCGCCATAACTAGTCACTTGATGATTAGAATGAAAAACTTGTCCTATAGTACTATAAGACAAGCATAATAAAAGTATTAGTTTAATGTACTTCATGTTGTTCCGTATATTTTAAATGATTTGTAATCACATCTTCAAAGAAAGTACGAGTAATACTTGGAACATACTTATTTGTGCAATAATAAACTATTATCTCATCATCATAATCTATATCCGAAATAGTCCAATAAGTCTCTCCATCTGAAAACGTTTGTCCTTTTGTATACATAATTAGAAATTTTAGATAGTTATAAGAATTAATTAAAGATAATACCCATAATCAATCCTAAGATACAAAATAAAATTAAAAGTAACCAAAGTTTTTTCATTGTTTATTAATTAATAAATGGTATTATAAGTATGTAAAAAGAAATTAAAAAAGATACTACTATAGTAAATACTATAGGATAAATGAACACCCACTTAATAATTATCCAAAGTCTTTCTTGCCATTTTTCATTCATTGTTTATTTTTTTTAGAATTAAAAAGGGGCAGTCTATTAAACTACCCCTCAAAAAAATACGTACTATACGTACCTAACCAGTAACAGGATGAGGAATTGAACCTCACTGATACCTATCTACCCTGTTATATCTCTTTATTTTTTCTTTTAATTGCCTTTGTAGTTCAGGGAAGAGATATAGTACTTTTATTTTATATACCTCTCCTTTTAAACCTGTTATCCTTAATTCTTGTATTTTATTAGACAGAGCAATATTACCTGTCTTTACTAGCTGTATATTACATATAGTACATAATAAGTACTCAAGTACAGGTCTAGCATTTTTTACGGTATTGCCGCATGCACTACATGTATAATTGGAATTCATTTTTTTAAGATTTAAAGGTTCTAATTAATTCTAATGCTTCTGTTATTGGCTGAAAGCCTTTGCCTCCATTCTCTTGTAGAGCTATTTCTGGGTATCTCCCTTTATTAGCTTGATCGTTCAATAACATTAAAGCATATTCCAATGCCTTTTCAATTTCAATTATATTTTTCATAATCAGTATTTTTAGAACATATATATATGTTAGTCGCTATTAAAAAGGAAAAATTAAATCACCTTCAAATTTCTCATAAAAAGACTGTATATCAGAGATATGTTTTTTTAATCTTGATAATTGAAATTCATCTAAAGTGTCCATTTTAAATAAATCTGTAACATATTTCTTCTTGGCTTGAATAGCATAAATAGGATGTGAAACTTTAAATTTCCTATCAAGCATATATTCAAATATTTTAAACTCTTGTTTCTTCCCAAAAAAGGCACAACAATTCACTTCTCCTATCTGAAATGAAATCCGATTTGTTACTTTTCCTTTTCTTTGCAAAGTTAGTGACGGGTTTTCAAGGGGTTCAGAATAATCAAACCACTCTTGAAACTCGCATCCTTTTTTGTCGAAAGTAACTTTCAACCTATCAAGCGAATCAACAACTATGTCTATATCGGAAATTTGCCTTTTGATAATTCCATGTTCAAATAATGAAATACTTCCTGTTAATTGGAAATTTCCCAAAAGTATCACATTGAGTCGGTCAAGTGCATTTAACTTATCTAATCCAAGGAATTTTATTTGTTCGTCTTGTGTCATAATTGTGAGGATTTATTTAGAACGCTAACCGTAACTAATTTAATTACGATTAGCGTTCTGTTGCGTATATTCTGATGTTAGGGCAAATACTACATTCTGCCTATTAATAAACTTGTGTGTCTAATTCGCTATTTATTTGGGAGTAAAGTTTATCTGTAATAATTCTATATGTTTTTGCATTTGAAAATGTTATTAATTTAAAATCTTCAAATAACATTCCTTTACCTTCTATTTTTTGTAAATGAAGTAAAACCCTTTTTTCAAGTACATCTAAATTAAAATCAGCGTAATTAGTAGTTAAAAAGTATCTATTAATTTCATTTTTAATAAATCCATCAAGAATACTAAAAGGTTCTGCATACCCATTATAATAATCTTTTATGTTATGTATTTTAAAAAAAGCAGTTGCAGATGCAGTTATTTGTTTATCATCTTTTGTTGTAAAATTAACTTGGCTAATTATCACATCTTGTATTCTTTTTGGTTTGCAAAAAACAGCATCTAAAAAAGGTATTTTAAAATAGATTCCATACTTCAATTCTCTTCTTATTTTACCATTTCTTAATTGCAATCCATTTTCCCATTCTTTTACTATAAACCAAAATTTTAATTGGTTTGTTAAGTATGTAAAAAACTCTTTTAATCCTTCCATTTTTATATTATTTAGTTATTAATTTACCGTACTTGCCCTAACACCGTATATACTTCATAGCTTTTTAAGTGCTTATTTACGAAAATACTCGCCTACCTTTAATCTGTGTTTTATTTACTATTTTAGTGCTTTAGAAACGCTACAAAGCATATACAAACACGTTAGGGTTTATTTAGAATCTAAATTTTTGTTATAAAAGTCTAGCAATTTCCATCTATTCCAGTATTCCTTTCTTTTCCCTCTATCAAAAGGTGATTTCGTGTCGTGCTTACATAGTTCACAATCATATAACTTTGGAGCATCGCTATTGCAAGAAGGGCAAACGCCCCATATTCTAACCCGAACAAAAGCACGAAAACGACTAATAATGTTTAACAAACTCAAATCAATAGGTTTGTAATACACTTCACCCGTTTTATCATTTCTAAAATTCTGCATTAACTTCATGATAGTTATTTTATTTTGAGGGTTTATTTGAATTAGCGAATGGTGCATGAATTAGCCTTTCGGTTTCCTTCTTAACGTAATTCAGCCACTTCGCGTACTCTTTTAATTCGGGTGGAAATTTGATTTCTTTTATGTTCATTTATACGTTGTATTCGTTTAGTTTCTAATAAACCTGCTGACAGGAATTTTAGAACGCTATTTTGGTGATTTTTAGGCGGTTATTTTAATGGCGGTTTATTTAGATTAGGGGGTGTAATTTTATGGATGCAATATTCGCCTGCCTTACATCCATACATCTGCATATCAGGAAGGCATTTACAGCCCTTTCCTTCCGCTAACATTGCGCGAAATTTTTCAGGTGTTGTATATCCTCCTTTTATTATTCGCTCAAAAGGTGTTTTATCTTTCATTAAACGGTGGTTATTTAATTAATTCAGTTATCATATGCAGCCCAAATAAAATCAGGCATATTAAGACTACAATGTAAACTACTCGCATAATTTGATATAATAAGACTTTGTTCTTCATAAACGGTGGTTATTTATTAAAAGAACAACTCAACGAATACACACTGTGTAATAATTATTACAATTACAGTAATAGCCGTTAAATTTTCCTCTGCAAAAACTTTTGATGCACTCCATCCATTATCATATGCAATAAAGATCGCGTTGGAAAACAATATAATAAATATACAAGTGTATTCTAGTATTAAATCTGCTTCTGATGCCATTTTGTTATTGTATTAGCCAACCCTTCTCCTATTGCTTTATTCCACTCAATAGAATAATGTCCAACAGGAGATGTGATGTAATCTCCAAGCTGAACTAATTCGTTAGAGTTGATGTATTTGATTAGGTTTAGTGAATCTAGCTTCAATACGCTCTCCTCCGCTTGCTTGAATTTAGATAATTGGGTCACTTCATTTCCATCTATGAGGTTGTTGACGGAAATGAAAAAGATGTCGACTCCTCTTTGTTTCATATCTTCCGCGAATGTTGAGAGTAAATTGCTGTATATTATCTCCTGTGCTATTGATAGAGATTTTATTTGTTTAATCCTCTCGTTTGTGTACGCTCTCCTTCTGAAGAACCTAAACAACTGACTTCTGATAGCTAAAGGGTTAAATAATCGTTCGCCTAAGGACTTCTTTGTGTCCTCAAGCTCTAAGTCTTCAAAGACAAATTTTCCATCCTTCACTTTCGTTACTGGACACATAGTGTTGTCTAAAATATCGTTCTCGCAGAACATTAAGATAACAGCTTTAGGCTTCCAATCCATTCCTACTTCGTAAAACCTCTTTATCTCTTGCGTTAGTCCCCATCCTGACATACCTAAATTAACTATATTACAATCTGTATTACTTTGCAATACACTACCCCATTCATAATTGTCCTCCACTCCCATACCGAAAGTGAAAGAGTCTCCTAACAGTATCACGTTATCACCTTGCGTTACCTCCATTTTCCTATGTCCTAAAGTATTGGTTGTGTATTGTCTTGTGTGCCTTCCTACTTTGTGATTAACTGTAGTATTTGGAGGGTATTGGAATAAATATTCTTTTGTTTTTAGTGTAGGAGATACAAGTTCTTGTGGGTTAAATAGGAAAATAAATAGCTCTCCAGCAAGTACTGTAATAATTAAAGTTACAACACTCAGTAATCCTATAATCTGTATTTTTCTTTTCAATTTCATTTTATTAAGGTATGTTATCAAAAAAGGATTCCTCGAACGAAACTCCCTTTTTGACTTTGTTTTGAATTGCCTTATCTCTCTTATTCTCCTTTTCAGGAAAAAAAGTGCGCCAAAAGGCTATCACGCACCAAACAAAAATATCTTTCATATACCGTGGTTATTTAAAGAATCTATGATCATAGATTCTTGCACAGTATCCTAATAAATAACATAAAGTTATTCCTGTAATAATCTTTAAGTCTAGAGTTATAAAATATCCTATCACACATCCAAATAACAATGCTATCAATGAAATAGGATAATTCGTTCTTTTGTCTTTTTTATTAGGATTCATTAATCTTTATTTACAATTACGTAGTAAGCACATCTATCTGTTCCAATAAACTGTACTTGTCCCTGACGATCTGCATTAAGAAATAAGGTTTGTTTTGAATAGAGATCATTCCCTCTAGATAATCCTTCATGATAATAAGTTATATTCCCTACAACTGCTTTAGTGTTAAACTTAGCACATGTAATGGTATCTCCTTCATGAAAGAATTTACTCTGATATACCTTATCATAATCATACTCTATTTTGGCTATATGTAACATAAGGAATAAAATTATTCCTATAAATATTAGTGCTATTGTAAAGTGTCTTTTAGTCATGTTGATTTTATCTTTTATAATAGGTTCTTTATCCCATTGTTTATTAAGAATTATTTTAAATTTTTCTCCTTTAATACCTGGATTCATCGCTAACAACGTTTGTAGTTATTCTAAGTTGAATTAACAATTTAATTAATTCTGACTTATTTTTTACAATACCATCAAATAATGAATGTACGTTAGATCCTTTAACAGCCTTGACACATAATCCATTATCACTATATCCATAATGTATTTGTATCTTGTAATTTCCTAGCCCAAAGTCTCTCTCTAGTTCAAACCAACCATGTATTGATTTCCCTAAGTATTTAAAGCCTAAACTTTCAATATCTTCCTTATCTAAGTATTTAACTCTTATTCTATCTTCTTTTAAGCCTTCTTTTACACTGCCTAATGTACAATAATATCCATCATATACCTCATCTATTTTTCTTTCCTCCCATTCTTTTAAAGTTCTAAACTCATATTCAAATTCTACATAGAATTCTTCTACTGTGGGCGTATAATATTTAGCATCACTCATATTTATTTTTTTAAGCGTTTCTGTGAATAAATTAAAAAACTTAGAGCCAACTATTATAGAATAATCTGCATTAGAAGGATCAGTTGCATTAGCTGTTACTTGTCCTGTACATTCTTTATAATGATTAACTACATTGAGTAATCCACTCTCTATTTGTTGGTGACATCTTTCACATTTCATAATCAATCATTTATTTGTTAAAGATTTTTCTATTTTATAAATCAAATTATGACCTATAATAAATACTTTATTTAGCATCCTATTGTCATACTGGAATTTATAAGGATAGCCCTCTTTATTATTTCCTTCTTTTAGTAGGGTTACGGTACATTTTAAGTCAGTATTAATATAAACATCTCTTTTTCTTATCACACTCTCTCCTATGGATAGCCAATCTCTGTCTAAATATATCCAGTCTTGTTCTATTTTCAGTATATGTAGTTCTATAAAAGTACTATTATTCATAATAATACGATTGTAGCATCTACACTAATTAATGTCCTTTTAAAAATATTTAGAATGGTATCTTTATCTCCTCCAGCTAATCCTCCCCCTATTAAGGGTAATCCTATTTTAGTACCTATAAAAATACGATTCATTTTTTTCATACATAAAGTTAATGCATTATAATCTAATTGCAAAGTATGAGCTCCATACTGATACTGTGTATAACAATTGACTACTACTACATTTTCAGACGGTTCAGTGGTTACTATTCTATTTAAAGTAACATGAGGTTTAAACTGAACAAAAGTACCTGTGTTAAAAAAATAGGTAGCATAATCTATGGTACCTAACTTATTAATATCTCCTAAATATTGAGACTGCTCCATTTTATACTCATTAGTCTTAAAATGTTTAGACATGAGCCTAGCTATACCTGCCTTTTGAGTATTGTAACAATTACATCCATGGGCTATTACATCAAAATCTTTAGCTAGAGTAATTAAATCTCCTTTTATTATTTTCATGTTATAATTCTTTTAAATACTCCCCACTAGAACATTTAGGACATATAAAAATAGGTATATTCATAGGAGAGAGTATAAGTTGTAATTCTCTAGCATTAGGAACTAAGAAGGTCTTTTGTCCATAACTAGGGTCTATATCTTTATATACCTGCTTACATTTTTCACACTTACATAGGTGCAGCTCCATATAAAAATTTATTTAAGTTATTGAATCTAGTTCTATATTGTAGATCTGTTCCAAGGAAATCTCTACTAGTACCTATAAGATGAGTAATAGATGAATGATCTCTATTAAGAGCTTTCCCAATCTTTTCTACTGTAAACCCTCTGATAGCCAATGCATGACATAATAAACGTCGTTTATCAACTATAGCTCTACCTCTATACTTAGCCTGTAATTCAGATAGATCGACTTTTAAATTTGTACAAGCTAAGTTAATTAAAGTCTCCAATGTTGCTGTATTCTCCATAAGTTATTTTTTTCAATTATAATTTTATGATAGTATCCATGATAGTATCAATAGTATATAACCTTGTTTTCATTCCTAAATTTCTTTTAATAGTTTAAGTATAGAATCTTTACCAATTTCACCATTCTACTATTTTACTATTCATATTCTTGCCGTTAGCGTACATTAGATATATCAGGGTTTTAATGAATCGCTAACCTCAATTAAATTAGTTTCGGTTAGCGATTATTTCGTATATACAGATGTTAGGGTGCATTAACTCATAAGAATTACTCCTTCGTTTTCATCAGTTATATAATACCAATTTTGGTCTGAATATTCTTCGTTATTTATACCACTAACAAGTAGTCTCAATAACGATTCAAAATCATCAGATTCTGTATAATCAATTGCACGATTTTTTACTTCATCATACCCAGCTACACCTTTGTCAAAATCTTCTTCATTTGAATCAACGGCATACATACAATATTTTTTCATCTTAATTTAATTTAAACGCACCCTAACAATGTATATAGTTAATGTGCTTAGTTAATATTTCTTTTTAATTTGTAGGTAAGTGCAATCGCACACTAACCATATACTCAACGTTATACACAATACTACATTCATGTTTCAAATTAAGTTGAGAAAACTTTTTAAATAAAACTACATTTCTATAAGTCGTGTTTTTATAATATCTTTATACTGATACAATGATACAAGAAACAACGAATAATTATCAATGATTCTCATTTTATTGTTATCATCTAAATCGTTCATACTTTCAAAATCTTCATCATCAGCATATTCATCGTCTCTATATCCAACAAAAGCATCTAATGGTATATTTGATATTTCAACAATAACGTCATCGTAATTACCTGTTTCAAAATCATAAGAATAATCAAACGCAAATGATTGGTCACTTGTTACATTTGTTAATCTATCCGTTAGATTTTTATTTTTCCATATATTATCCCATTGTTTTAATGAAATACCACTATACATTGTATATGTTTTTGATATACTTTCTTTTAACATTCTTTGTTTAAATGTATCAATATATTTTCTCATTTCCTTACTCATAGTTTATCTTTATATATAAATATTTAAAAAGTTTTTATTTGTTTTCCAAACAACATTCTAACTTAATAAACCGTGCTGTGTATAACAAAGTGTATAAGCAATAGCCGTAGGCGTTTTAAACTATTGCAGTTGTTAATATTAAATTTTGTTATTCTAATCAAGGTCAGTGTAGGCTACTGCTCATACACAAAGCGTTATAGAGCATTTAGCTTTTCACGTTCTACCCACCAATCATTATAGTCAGTTGCATTTTCATTATCAGAGTTTGCAACAAGTACCTTGCTTTCTCCTTTATCTTCAATTACCCAATATTGTAAACCTTCCCACATCACTTTTTGCATAAGAGAAAAACGCTCTATAACAAAAGCTATACCCAATGATTTTACCTTAGCGAGTGCTGCATTATAGCCGTCTATAAATCCTATACATTTTTCTTGTGTGTGCTTGTCTTTTATGTAATCTGAAAGGTCATCAGCTAACATTGCTTTTTGTTTATTTTCTATATACTGTTCTTTAATCATTTTTATTTTTTTTTTTTAAAAAGTGATTAATCTCTATACTCCAACACCACAGTTGGATTTTTATTTCTCTTTTAACTTTCTTCCACCATTTTTCTGGTGGTGGATTATTAAAAAAGTCTTTAATTGTTATTTTCATTTTAAAATATGTATCTTATTTCACACCAAGGTAAATACTTATTAATTAATTGTCTAAAACTCTTGGTATAAATTTTTTTTTTAGATAAAGGGTATCTCATTACTCCCATACTATTTTTAATCTCATTTGAGTCTTGCATAAGATTATTAATTTCTGGAGATATAGATAAAGAGTTTTTATGCGATGTTAAAAATATAACTTCACATTTTACATTATCTTTATTTTGAACAATAATATCTATCTGTTTAAATAGATTTATATATTTCTTCTTTTCTGATTCTTTAACAATTACAGGTGAGAAGTTAATATGTACTTCCCAACCTAAACTTTGCAATCTATTTATATCTTTTATTCTACTTTCTATGTCTGTAGTATTAGGTTCTAATATAGAAGAATAACTTTGAGGCATAAGACTTACTCTTACCCTAGGTTTTTTATTAAATTCAGATACATCTAAAGTGAGTAAATGAGAATATTTAGTTGCAAAAGTAGTTTTAAGTTTAGGATGGTTATCATACTGTTTTAAAATGTATTTTAAGCCTTCCTTATTAATCTTTTTTAAATACTTTTGCTTTAATGGAATATCAGTAGAACACCCTATATCTACTAAATAGTAAATAGGGTCTTGCTGATTTGGCAATTTTGGGAAAGGCTTATTGTCAATCCATTTACATACTGAGTTATATATGTCATCCCAATTTTCATTTACATATACTTTGTCTTTGTTATATCTTCCTACATAACAATATGAAGACATGCATCCTCCAAGGCAACCATATACATAGTTTGGAGAAATGCAGTCTGCACTATTATTATTATTTCTAGTCTTTAAAGTTTTCGTGCTTTGATAGACTATCATAATTCTTTATTTTTTTTTTTGTAATTTTGAAAATACATCCTCTAAAATATAGTCTATATCAGAACCATCTTCTAGTTCTGATTGTATTTCAGCTATTATATTCTCTACGTAAAGTTTAGCTGCATCAATAGCATCTATCTTCAATGCTAATTGTGTTGTGTCCTTTTTCACATGTTTCTTGACCAAGAATTAATACATGTAAAAAGTTATCGTGATCTAATTCTTCTCTAGTCATTTTCATGTATTTTTTCATCCGATGTAATAATAGTAACATCAGATGAGTTTTTAACAATTATAGAATTTTCTACACTTTCTACATCATCTGTAATTATATAATACAGAAGTACAGCTACTGTACAAGCGTAACATAATAGTGCAAATATTGCCACAATTTTACCATTCATTTATGAAATTTTTATAATCCTTGATAGTTTTGGTGTAACTGATATCCACTTCTAACAAATATATCAGACCCATCAAAGCATAAATAATCAGTCTCCTTTAAAGTCAGAATTATTCCATTAAAAAAGGTCAATTTTAATATTATAATATTACTAACCATAAACCCACACATTTCAAAAGACTTAACACTTTTTTTAATTATCTCACAATAATTAATTAAAGCTTGAATGTTTTGTCTATTAAATTGAATTACTTCTAAATCAGTAGGCTTAACTTCTTTCAGTTTTAATTTTATGACCATTGTTTTATTAATTTTAATAGTTTAATAGGATCACATATTTTTTTCATATCCTTTATGCTTAATTCTTTCAATAAACTATAGTGTACTTCTTTTGGAACTGTTTGATAATATTTGTACACTGTTTCATCATTAGACGAATATTCTACATCATCTATTTCTTCCATAAATTCCCAAAATTTATCTAACAATTGTTCATCAGATAAATTAGAAAAATCCCCATCTTTAACTAACTTACAATTTAAATCATCAAATTGGGTAATTAAACTCTCTAATGATTCATTCATATAAGGAGTACCTAATTCTCCTCCTTTGTAATCCATGCAACTAATTTGTAGAAACATATTATTTTATTAATTTTATACCCCTACAATATCATCTAATATTAATTGTATGATAATGTCAGGAAAATTCACAGAACTTCCAGAACCATCAGGCTCTGAAGCATATAATGTTAAATTACCAGAAGTATCTACTAATATATAATAAAATTGACCTCTTCTACTATGTCCTATCTCATAGACATATCCTTCATGGAAATCTAATGTACAATAATCTCCTAAGACTCCATGTCCTTCTTTCCAATCTTGATCACATATTTTAAACCCGTAAGGTTCTAAAACTTTTAAATTTCCTCCTATTACTTTCATACTAAATTATAATTTATTTATTTTTATTATACCAATTAATAAATTCAACTACTGCTTTATATGTATTAGAAAATTTAGTATTTTCTTCTGAATAGTTACTTATTTGTTTAGTAACTACTGTTTTACTTCCAAGAATACTTGATTTAATAATGCAGATATTCTGATGAATACGTACTATATAATAAAGTGATTCAATCTTTTTAATAAAGTGATTCAATCTTTTCTATTACAGGCATTAAACTGTTCCAATCTTCATATCTCAATGGTTTATAATATTCATCAAACCAAGATATGTCATCAGTATGTAATTCTCTACCCATAAAGGCAGCTATTAACTTAGATTCTTCTATTCTTTTTAAATCCTTCATAACCATTGTTTTAAATGTTGAAAGGCTTTATCGTAAGTAGAAAAAGTAGGACAACCTAATTCTCCTACAACTCCACACAGAAATCTACTGCCTGTAATTGTAATATATCCTACGTTGTTATTATTTTCATAGAAGTCCATGTCTTTATTATCAAAGTTATTCTTAACATAGAGTAACTTTTTAATTTCATCCGTGAGCTCTATTATTTTCTTCATAATTCTAACTTTTTATAGATTTTTTTAAAGTTGTTAAAATATTCTTCATTATATCTTAAATAATCTTTACTTTCTTTCCTATGGTGGATTACTGTAGTATAGTGTCTATTTAAAATCTTTCCTACTTCCTTAACTGTTAATCCTTGTATAGTAAGAATATGGCAAACTACTTTCCTAGGGATAGCTCTATCCCACTTACGACTTTTATCTAATAATTCATCACATGTTATACCATATTCTTCACATGTTATTGTTAATATTTTTTCTATAAACTCTAGAGTCATGGTTCTTATTTTAGATATTTTGTCTTAAGACTATTATACTCTTCTTCTGTAATTACCTTATATGTAGTATTTTCATTTAATTCTTCCCAATATTTAGTACTGGCATAATGATTTTCACCAAATCCTAATTCTAATTTGGTTAATTTATTAGCAAGTAGTTCTATCCGTATACTTTCTGAATTAATAGAAGTAGGACAGTCTTCATCCTTAAAGAATTTTTCGATCTTATAAGCATGATAATAAGTATAAGTCCCTGAATTAACAGTGTGTAAGATAAATTTTGCATCTTTTAACTCTTCAAATATTTTATCATACGCCTGTATTTTTTCTTCATGTATTAACAAATCTCGGACTTTATTTAACCTGTCTATCTCTGCATACAAGGTATTTATATCTTTTGTAATAGAAAATTCAGTTTTCATAAATTGTATTTAAGTTGTATAATCCAAGTAAAATTGCTTTTGATCATTAAAAAATGCATCTAAATATTCTTTATTCTCTATAAATTTTATCAATTTAGATTTAGGTAAACAAGCAATGCTATCTGGAAATCTTTTAGTTTTAATAAATATTTTTATAATCTCCAATTGAGATTTTAATTCAGGTAGTCTTATTACCTCTAGCTCTAATTTTTTTATCAATTCTTTTAGTTCTGTATCTGTTAATATAATCTTCATATGATATTTAGGTAATTAAACCAGAAATAAATTTGATAGCCCCAAGATAAATAATGAATTATTAAATCTAAAATATCAAATATTTCTGCATTATTTGTAAAACTTTCAAAGAATTTATTAAAAGGTGTATTAGTAAGTGAACTCATCATTCTTACTATACTTAAATAAAAAGTAATTATAAATATTATTGTCATAATCATAAGTTATAATGTCTGTAAAATTCAAAACATTCACTAATAAGATGTTTTAAATCTTTATTGTTATCAATAGTGTAATCAAATCCAAAAGTCTTCCATTCATTTTCAGAAGCATGTGTATCTTCTAATTCATTGAAATACTTGTTATACAACTTTGTGTATTTTTCTTGATAAGATTTATTCATTAGATGAAAATCTCCATCAGAACTCTGATAAAATATATCTTTAGAATCTTCCATTAACTCTATTTGAGCTAATCTTTCTGCTTTAGCTACTCTAAGAATATCTAATCTTTTAGATGCGTCTATTCTTACAGTAATACCACCTCTAGCTTTAACAGCTTGAAATTCATTCTCAAATCTAGTATCTGTGATAATCCATTTAGGATATATCTGTAATGATTCATCTTTAATACACTTGTTACAGTATCTAGCTCTTTTAAATCCAGTAAAAGATTTTTTACATCCACTGCATTCTTTATGTGAGTATGCACTACCTACACTCATATCTTCACGATTAAAAATTACTCCTTTATCTCTAGGAATATAATCTGAAAATAGAGCATTTACCCATGCATTCTTATGCAGTCCTATTCTAATGGCCTCTGTGCCAATTAACTGCATAAGCAATCTAGGAGTACTAGATATTTTCTCTTGTGTTTGAATGTAATTTCCAGTTTCAAAGCTCCAATCCTCAATGTCTGATTCATAGGTAAAATATTTAGTAAATATATAAGTTCCTTTTTCTTTTTTGTATTTCACTTCCCATAAATCCCATTCAGTAGGTAATGGAGTGTCCTTATATACTCTATCTTCTAGTTGTTCAGGATGAATCCCTAGTAGAATAGCCAACATTTGCTTAAGTTGTTTAGCAAACTTTCTATTCACCCAGGAAGAAGAATAATTAATGTATGTAGGATCATCTATATTGGTAACAATATAGTCTTCCATATCTATATAATCATCTTGAAAAGCTTTACTACTATGTTTCCAAGCTTCTATCATCTGGATAATTTTACATACCAAGTCCTTTCCTCCATTTTTAGGACTACTCAGTGAGACTAATGTTATTTCTTGCATCTTTTTATTTCTTAGTTCACTCATTGTAAATAGTGTTTAAAACTCTTTATATTTAAAGTAAAAGTCATTCTTAGGCGTAGACGTTTCCTGTAATGATCCCCAAATAGTAGCTTGAGGTATCTTTAAGATTTTATATGCTATTCTAAAACTAGCAAATTCTGCTATTACTTCATGTTGTAGATTAAGCATTTGAAGTCGCTGCCCTTGTTCATTTGGTAGAAATAATAGATCGCTATTATGTAGCTTATAAGCATATTTAGCTTTATCTCTTCCTGCTACCTCCTTAAATAGTACATTTCCATTAGGAAGTATTTTAAAAATAGGAAAATCTCTATACTGACGTGAATCAAATATAGGGTGCTTACCTTTTATACTTGAGTAATGTTCTTTTCGTACTTCTGCTAAAGACTTAAACGTTCTAACTTTTTTTCCATCAGGATAATATTCATAACATTTTATTGCTTCTCTAGGCATAATAGTTGTATTAAATAAATCTTTCATTATTAAGTTTAGAAATCTCCTCTTGAATTATTAAATCTATTTCATTAACTAGTAAATCTAATAGTGAATCAGGAAGAGTTTCTAAAGCTGGTATGTTCTTCACTAGTCTTTCTTTTATATCCATTTTAGCTCTTGTAATTTTTCTCCTACTTTACTAAGATCATGTAAATCCCATATAGTAGGTTCTTCATCTAAATAATAGGGACAATATTTTAATGCCCTACATTTTGTTTCCCCACGGTCATATGCATCATTTATCAAACGTACAGTAGCTTCTTTATCATCTATTATAAAGTCGATATCATTTTCTATTACTGCTGCTAGTTTATCGTAAGACACTACAACAGGGGCTCTAGGAAACGAATGATATACAAACAAATTATAAATTCTAGCTTTTTCCATCAACTTAGGCATTGCAGTAATATACATTGTAACATGTGTAGAAATATCACTAGGAAAATTAAGTATAGGAAGAGTACTCCAAAAGTCTTTATCTTTCTTTATCTTATTCCATACATCAGAAAACCATTTCTTAGAAATCATCCAGGATGAAACAAATCTAACACTTGGAAATCCTGCTTCCTTACTAGCTGCCTTCCAAAAGTTTAATAGTACTCCATCAACATCATAAGCTATTCTATACTTATATAAGTTAAGCTTCATAGGATTCAAATGTTTTTTTTAATGTTTCATAATGAATTACACCTAGTTCACTAAGTTTATTACCTCTTTTTGTAGGTATCCAAAATATATTTCTATCATGCAAATCTTGTATAATCTCTAATACACCTGTAGATAAATGTACATATTCAGGTTTAAGAATATGTTCCTTAGGATACGTGCTAAATAAGTCATAAACATCTCCTTGATTGCTTTTAAACCTTTTTGGATTTATTAAACAACGTCCTACTGCACATACTTTATTACGATAAAAATATGTACATACCGGTCCTGATACAGACATACTAGGATCAATTTTTATACCTCTTTTATGTGTTTTATAGTATTTCACAGTCTCATCTAGAAACTGCATTGGTGTTATATTATCTGCCATGTTATTTAAAGTAAAAAGAACCCCTAAACAGGGGTTCCTATGATTGTTTGTTCACAGCCTTCAACATAATTAAAGATTTCATTCTCAAACTCAATACGAGAATCAAGTTCATAAGAATCTTCAAAAGTAACTTTGAAATTACGTTCAAGTTGTTCTTTTAATTTAGGATCTTTAAGAATAGCTTTTCTAGCTGTATTAATGTATTTTAGTGTGTCTCTAGTTTGAGGGGGATAAATCTTTTTAGTCATCTCTTCATCAAACATTTTACTATACCTAGAAGCTAAAAATTCTTTATATGCTTCTGGGTATGGACATCTGATTACAAACATGTGGAGATAATCATTTAAGTAGTCTCCATAAAGATAATCATCTATATACTGAGGGTCTTCTTGTATAGACTTTTGTAAGTGTTCAAATTCCCCTACTGCTAATTGTTTCACATAAATTAACAAATAAATGGAATTAGGCACATATTCTTTCTTGGTATCCCAAATACCAAGGCCTATAATACCTCCTTGCGCTCTAATTATCTTTTTAATTTTTTTGATAATATCTGTCTGTGTAATACAGGGTAACAGATATTGATGGGTTTTATTTACTTCCATAAATTAGACTTATCGTATTTAAATCGTTTCCCATTTAAATACGCTTTATAATTTTCTATAGCTCCAATAATGCCTGGAGTCTTTTCATTACCTGATAAGGCTATCATTAAATCCTTTGTTGAAATAGTCACTAATTGAGGATTAGCAAGATCAGTAGTAGAACTGATCAATAGGGAAGGATTCCCTACTGTTTGTTCTGGATATTTCTTTTTTAATAGTAAAGAATACCAAACTACTTGAAATACCCATTTCTTATCCTTTAATAAATATGGAATCTTATATAAAGGTTCACTAGTAGATTTTAGGTCTATTACATGAAGTTTACCATTATGTTCATATAGCAAATCTAACAGTCCCTTACAAGAAAAGCCAAACATCTTTTGATAAATAGCTACTTGCTTATGAGAGTTATTGATAATAGTTTCATATTTTTCCATAATATGATTATAGCCTTTTAAAGCTAAATCTATTTCATCTCTACTAAGTAATGTTTTTCCTTTAGTTTCATATAGAAACTCCCAATAATCTTCCCAGTTAAATACTTGTTGTATTCTCCATTCTTCATCTCTACCACCTGCTTCTAATTTACCATTTTCTTTACGATTACTATGGTAAAATTCTTCGTTATCTAATGCGCTTAGAATAGTTTCGTCATCTAAATCATACATTAAATCACTTTGTCTAGTATCAAATAAATATTTGATAACTGATTTTAATTTATCAGGTGGTTTCTTCTCTATTATCTTATCAGAATAATAGTCATCATATAATTCAGGGGTAGTTACTAAACAATCTAATAAACTACCTCTATTTAAATGTTCTCTTTCTTCAAAATAAAGACGTGAATTATCTTTATTTTGCTCCCATTGAGATATGGAGTAAAAAGGATCAGCATTCAAAAAGAATTTAAGAAATGAAAAGTTTAAAGCATCAACTGAATAATAGTGGTTCATATTTTTCTTATAGCACACCAAGTACAACTCTGTAACTGATTAGGTAAAAGCCCTAGTTTATTAGAAGCTGTCTTGTATGCGTTAGCTATTTCAATATAACGTTTGTTAGTAGGTTTCCCTTGAAATCCTGCGACACGATATGCCCAACGATCTATGGTTACGTATTTAGGGTCTACAGGATTATATAAGTTCATAAAGAAATTTTTTACCTTATTTCCATTCAAAGCAGTAAGCAAATCTTCTTCAGATTTAGCTTTTTGTATTTTAATAAATTTATCTGGAAATAAGCCTCTAAACTCTCCTGTCTCTATATAATGGTCAAACTTTTTTATATTGGAAGTTAAGCTTGTATTAATAGACATCAAAGCGAAGATAGCACAATTTCTTCTAAAATCCCCACCATTAGAACGAATTATGGTACTCATATTAGAGTACCATAAAACGTCATTTACTTCATACTGACCTTTATATTTTACATAAAAGTCAAGTAAGTTTTTTTCGTAATTCATCGTATTACTTTATTCTTTAAAACTTTTTTCATTTCACTTCTGAATACTTTCTGTGCAGTATTTATACTTTTTCTAGAAAACGTATGAAGTCTAAACTCTGCTAAGTCTAGTTCAGATAATTCATAGTTTAATGTCTCTAAAGAAATATCTGTATAAACATCTTGAAATACATCTACAGATGGTTCAATAATTTCTGATCCTTCCCATTCTAATATTCCTATAGGAAAGAAAGCACAAGAACGCATCTTATTAACATTATGTACAGGTACTGCTACTACATCTTTTGGATTTATGAGAACCAAGATTCCTTCATTTCCAAATGAGCCTTTACGTACAAATTGTTTATTACCACTGTGAAATCCTACACTACACGAATTACTACTATTAGGATCACATTGTTCTCTAGGCATTCTAGTTTCTATGCCTATTTTGTAAATCTCTTTACCAGTATGCGCATCTGCTTTTTATCTCGCAGTTCTATAGCTACTTTGAAACTTGCTATAGTTCAGCGTACATTTTCACCTTCAACATTATTTGGTCAGGTGCGGAACACTCTTGGAGGTATTATATTCTATTTATAGGTTCAACCTCTACGCGTTACGATACTATAGAGTTTTTATTTTCCATAGTTATCTCGGTATTATTATTAAGATGTATCATCTTATATACTATATCTCTTTTCCTTTTTAAACTAAATTTATTATTTTCATAAATTTTTCGAGATAATATTTTTTCCTGTAATGTATCCATGTGTACCAGTTAGGAAAAATATAGTTTATTTCAAAATAACTTCACCGATATTGCTCCGTATACATCATATATTTCTATACGACAGGGCTTCACATTTTAAACCCTACACTACACGAATTACTACTATTAGGATCACATTGTTCTCTAGGCATTCTAGTTTCTATGCCTATTTTGTAAATCTCTTTACCAGTATGCGCATCTGTATATGTAGTACTCGTTAATAAATGTAAATTCTTATAGCAGTAGTCCAATGTACCTAGTGCTTTAATGGAACTATTACTTCTATCATACTTTAGGCCCTTCTTTAACTCATATTCTCCGTCTACCTCACACACTACATACTCCTGAGGGTCTTTCTTCCACATATTGTTTATGAGCAAATAGTGTTTCACTACGTAATCGTGTAATTTTTTATCTCCAGGCACAGCTATATTAACATTACGATATGTAATTAACATGCCTGTATTCGTAATATTTAACTTCTGACTTGTTAAATATTCAAATAAAGAATCTCTTGCTTCTGGATTAGGATTTAAGGCACACCATTTCCAGAAATTATCTAAGGCTTTAAAGCGCTTCTTACCTGCTGTTAGATACTCTCTTAACAAAGATTCAGGTATACTTAAATCTATACCCTTACGATATATAGACCCATCATCATTAATTGTAAAATGATGTGAATTTCGAGCTTCTTCAAACAAGTCTAAATTGGCGTCTACTTTAAAACGCCTTAGAACCCATGCTTCCTCCACTTTTCCTTTCTTGAATTTCTTTTGAAGCTTCTTAAATTCTGTCTTACTTAAGTCTGTAGTCGTATGGCACTGTTTTTTGGAATCCAAAAATATGGAAATTCCATTGCGATATATTAACATTTAATTATATTATAATGCTCTTTCTTATGGTATACAGGTGTTGCACGCCAATATAAAGGCTTAATAAGTTCTTGGTGTTCTAATGTAAGATCGCCAAATCTTTTTGTGTACTTTTGTTGTATAAACCAAGATACATAGCTACCTTTTGTAGGTATATCCTTTTGATCCCAGACTTCTCTGGGAAGTGTTACTGAATATTTATCTTGTCGCTGAAGTACAAGTGTCCCTGAAGAATCTATTGTCCTTATAACCTTGACCATTTCTAGTTCTGAGAAAACAGGACGTATAACAGTATCTCCAGCCTCAATTGTTTTACCAAATAAGTCCTTCATCATAAATGTGTTTTGCTAACTTATAGCTTTCCGTAGGTATTTGACTACCTCCTGGATACATATAAGTAGTTTTAAAAAATTTTAGATACTCAAATTTACGTACTAACTTTTCTAGTTCTATTAAATCCTTTTTTATAGCAGGACTCCAATCCTTTTTATCTCTACACTTTTCATATTGTTTCTGAAATTCTCCTAAAAGAACATAATTGTCGTTCTTTGCATACGACTGTACTTTTGCAAATGTTTTATGTATACTAGGTGAAACTGTCAGTAAAAAGGCCTTATTTTGAAAGATATATTGATACTTTCTAAATAAATGATAAATATAAACACTTGTATATATTTCTTTAACTTCGTCCAAGCTAAATACTTTGGAGATGTGCGTATGGTTTGCAAATAATGCTAAACTTCTTTTTGGAACACTAACTATAGTAAATTTATTTAATAAAGGTGTTAATACCTTAAGTTGTTTCTCGTCTTGATACGACGAGTAAATAAATTTCTTAAGTTTCAAATCATCTTTATCTATAGTAGTAGTGTCAAAGGTACTTGTATCATTATAAGTAGATCCTGCTTTACGTAGTTTGTGTACACGTATTTCTGTGTCTTGTAGAGCATTTCTTTTGACTGGTGTATAAGTTTTAGGCACTACTAAGTTATCATAACTAGGAAATGTAATGTACTCCTTTTCAAAATCTAAATACTCTTGTATCATACGTCTCCATGTAGACCCATCTTTCTCTAGTTTATTAGGATAATTTTTAAGTTCTAAAAAATTTACCCAATCCTTTAACTTAAAATCTGACACTTTTAATAAATAAACAACCGTATACTTATCAGCTAAATATACATTATTCTTAGTAATACTTCTACCATTTTTTAAATAAATAGGTGTAGTATCATTAATGTTCAAAAGATAATTATACTCTATATTATACTTACTAATCTTTTTTGTAATCTTTTGATAGACTTGTAAACGGTTAAACATTCCTCTAGGAAAAATAGTTTTAGTAAAAGAAGGTAATTTGCTGTAAGTAACAGGTGTTACTTTAACTCTAGAATACTCATGAAGAGTATGTAAATAAATAATTCTTTCAAACTTTATATTAAGACTCTTTTTTTGAGCTATATACTCTTTTAAGTCTTTCATTAGATGTCTTTGCTTATTACTCTTCTCTATTAATTCTGTAGCAGCATCTTTTAATCGTTTCAGAATTATCTTCTTAGCATGTTTATCTAAGATAATACCTTCCCTATTTGGGGTAGGTTGTAACTCTCCTATCTCAAAATTTAATGCAATAGGGACTTGTATTTTTTTAACTCCTAATAGACTCCAATCTACATTATAAGGCACTTGCCCTAATAGTAATTGAATAGTATCATGAGTATTGCCTTCTACATAGCTATAATATTTACCTTTATGTATTTTAGTACCATTACCAAATACTCCTATTAGATAAATATTTTCAAAGTATCTAGTTTGAAACGTTATTGCTCGTTTCCATTCTTCTCTTTCTTTCTCTACTTCTCTGTAATGTGCTCCTGATTTTTTAATAGGAATTTCTACAGTAGTTCCATTGCCTTCTTTGGTGGATTCTTTATTCAATAATTCCATTCTAGGAATCCCAGAATCTCCATAAGTCATTAAATAATAATATTTAGTATTATTAAATATAGTAGTAACTTCAAAAGAGTCGCTATATGCATATGGAGATTTTGCACCTCTACCAAAGGCCCCAATTTTAGTATTGGAATTAGTTTTAGTAGATACAAATAAGGAAGTGTAGATAAATCGTACTCGTTCAGGACTAAGGCCTATACCATAATCTTTAAACTGGATAAAATCATTACCTAATTCAAGAACAATAGGTTCTTTTATCGCTACTTCAACAGTATTTAAATGCTTTTCTAAACGATGTATATCTACCTTTGATTCAAGGTAGTCTTTATACGTAATATATAAAGTATAATCTTCATCCTCCTCTTTTAAACCTCGTTCTCTTAAGATTACATACACTTGAAATTTATCATAAACTTCTACACACTCAAGTGGATTAAAGCCAAACTTAGATAATGTTAAAGCTTCTTGCATAGCTAATTCTGCATCGAATGAATTAGATACACATTCTCTTACTATACTGCCTTTTACATCACTATAATCATTGATAGTAGAGCTTATTACCTTTTGTATCATATGAGGCGTTAAGACTACTTTAAAATCTTCTCCAGGTAATACACCTAAATTATCATGCGTCTTGATTTGTTGTAATCTCATTCGTAAATTGTATTAATTGTTTGTGTAATTTCACATACATATCAGGTCTTGCCTTTTTGATAGCATGAGTACAATGTTGATAAAACTGATAAGCCGTACCAGATGACCCATAATCAAAAGAGGGCTTAAGAATCTCTTTCTGTAGTACTTTAAACATTCTAGGCTTAAGGATGTCATCTTCTAATAACTGACTAGCAAGCTTTTTCATCTTCTTCGTCTTTAAAGTCACCTTCTTTAGTGATTTAAACCACACCATGTTATTATGAAAGTCATCATCTAGTTTACGTAGTTGGTTATTAACTACTTCTCCTAGTTGCTTGTCAATATCTCCTGTATGTTTATGGAGATATACTGTATCTCCAAACAAACAACCATTCCTACATACAAAGGTTTCTACTCCTGAACTTACACCTACACGTAATTGTTTATTGTAAGAATTCATGACTGAAACCATTCGTCTAAATTGTCCTTTACCTATAACAAACGTACCTACCATTTCCTGACCCCTTCTACCTGTGTTAAACGTAAATGTCCACCCATACCCCTTATACTCTATTGCTTTTCTAGTAATAGATAGTAATGTTTTATGAGAGATAGGCGTATAGGAGGCAGTTTTCTCTGGTACTGGCACTGCTATTAACTGATGGATATTCATTGTCCGTAAGTTTGATTATAAGACATTATTACTTCTATTCGATTCATATTTTTACGTTCGTCAAAAGTCATAACATCTTGATATGTTTTAAGATTTTTTACCTTTCTTACCAAGGCATTATATATTCTTTTTTTATTGCCCTTTTTTAGGGCTTTCATTTGTTTTTCTGTCATTATATTTGGCTAATTTACTTAACATTTGCAAAGAGTCACTTCCAGCTATCCATTAAAGAGTCACTTCCAGCTATCCATTTACCTTGGTGGATAAAATCCTTAAACCATTCAGGTCTTTCTAATGGACATTTAACCTCTCTAGAACCAAATTCTTTAGGTACTGCTGTCAATGAATATTTACTACCAGGATGAGAAGAAGGTTCTATTACAAAGTTTATTTCTGGTCTCTCATGAATAATAGAGTACCAAGGAATATTTTCTATCAATACACAGATACTTCCTTGAATAATTGATAGTGCATCAAATTTTTCTCTTGCTAATACTTCGTTAGCCCCTTTATCAATGTAGTTTAATAACAACTTTCCTATAAGATGTGCAGCACCTAAAAAGTTAGTCTGTTGACTGGGATGATTATTCACTTCCTTATCATTAAACATTGTAACTATTTTAGGTAGTGTTAATACATTTACATTGCCAGCACTACATTCTGCACTTACTTTATAAGCATTATCACTATCATTTGCATCTATAGCCTTTATAAAATTCTCATCTACATATTTCCAAATCTGTTCTCCATGCTTTGTAACTATATCTACCTCTAAATATTTAGAAATAACTGCGTTGCCATAGTGTTTCCAAACAAGTCCAGCAGTAGCATAAGGATATGTATCTTTTCTAGTTAAAAAGCCTTGATGATGATCAAAGTGCTTTAGTTTTGGATCATAATTACGTCCTATATCCCCCACTATTCCATCATTAGGAATAGTAGAAATATCAGTCAATCTAATTAATGTAACATCTGGATATATTAAAGACAGAATTACATATGCAGTAATTTCATCACAGTGAAATCTGCCTGCATGAGTATAATATTTAATTTCCTTCATAATTTAACCATTTTAATGGCTCTCCGTTCAGCTTAATAAAATATTTATCAAGGCGTTTGAAGTTTTCAGTTAACGTAAAATTTAAATGCGCAGGAATTTTATTGTCATTATAATGATATTTCTTACGCTGATATGCAGTTGCCACTGGATGACAACTTTCAAGCAATAAAGGAGACCCTTTACAAGCAGTCTTTAATGCTTTAGCTTCGTTACCCATAAACCATATAGGTATAGGATTAACAGTAAGTAAGTCTTTTAGAACTTCTCTTATAAACATATTCCATAAAGGAAGATGATCTTTAGGTGTCCCATATCTCTTAGTTCTAGGTACACTTAGACTAGCATTTAACATAAGAATACCTTGATTATGCCAATATTCCATAGTATTGTCAAAATATTCTTCAATCGCTATTTCATGATAGGATTTCCATAATGCTTGTCTAATAATCTGGAGACTAGGTGTATCTACCTCACTGCCAAAAGCGAGTCCATTTGCCCTACGTTCTTCACCTATTTTCTGGTAAGGAGATAGTCCTATCATTACTACTTTAGTATGCATAATATCCAAAGAAAAAACCCTGAACAAATGTTTAAGTTCAGGGTTTATAGGTATCTTTTGACTTACCGCTTTAAATTTATCTAAAAGATGTAAGGGGAGCTCCCATGAGGGATGTATAACTTTAGTTGGATTCATTAGTCATAATTGATTATTTTTTCTTCTACATCATGATTTATAGTAGAAGGTTTTGTTACGAAAAATTGTTTGGTTCCATCTTCTTTAACATAGAAGCCTACTTCCTTGCTAATTTCCATATTGCTACATTTATGCATTTCCCTCACAGTGATACATCCATTAAGCTTGCCGCATGGACATGCTTGAAAATTTTTAACAAACATAAGATTAGAGATTTAAATAAGTAATTCTTCTAAGATATGATTAAAACTAGACTCACCGAATTGTTTAATCACATCAGCAGAATCCTTAGGTAAGTGGACAGGATAATAAATACCTTTAAATATTTTTAGACCAGTTATTTCTTCAGATTCCATAACTAATCTTTCACAGGCTTTTATACCTTCTATATCATTGTCCATTAAATAATATACACGTTTAAACTCTTTGGTTATATATTTTAAAAACTTAGGGTTAATTCTTACTGTTTCACATAAAATATAACGAGCGTTATATCCTTGAGTAGCTAATACTCTATAATCTTTAAAAGACTTTGTGATAATGATATAAGAATCATCATTAAAAGGTTGTAGTCCTCCTATATCGTACCATTGTTGATTGGTATCAAATACTTTACCTATGGGAGTATAAATTTTCCAACGATCCTGTATAGGAATACCATAAGTAGGATGTTTAGGACGAATGGGGAAAAATTCTTCAGGATTCTTAGAACTATTAGTATAATACCATGAGATAGGTATAATTTTATCTAATTCAAGATCTGCTTTACTTATGTAGTATTGAGACCAATACTCTTTATCCTCTAATCTCCAGGCTCTAGAAGTAGGAAATATAAATTTCTTAAATGTACCTTTTTCTCTTATAGTTCGGGTATGTGAGGGTTTATTCATTGTTCTATTTAATACAAAATTATTATAAAGATACTTAGCAGCATCTCTATAATTTAAGTTATGAACATAACTAATTACTTGTAAAATAGATTTACCTTTAAAATTAGAGTCCCCCCAATCCCACATTAATAAAAGATCACCACTCCATTCTAAATAACAACCAGGTTTACTATCGTCTCTATAAGGATTCCTAAAGTATCCACTAATATCCTCATTTAAGAACCAAGTAAAAGCATCTTCTTGGTTAATATTCTGTAATAATTCTTTGAAATTAATTGTAGATAGGACTTTTGTGTGATACATAATACAATATAAAGAAGAGGGCTGGAAAATCCAACCCTCTCACTAAAAAATTTTAAACAAATTTAATCTACCATTTATTAGCACCGTTTTCTTCTACTTCTTCTTCGTACTCTTCTACTATTTCAGGTAAAGGCGGTTGTCCAGCATCTTTTACTGGGATATAATATTTCTCCCAGTAATCATGTACTCGTTGAGCCGCTTCTGCTGCTTCAATTGCATGAGGAGCAGCGAGCCCTTTACTTAAGTAAGCATCAAATTCCGCATAAACATTACGGTAGTAATCAGATTTATCTTTTTTAAGGGTGTATTTAGCTACCCCTGTTAAAGATAGTGTAAATTGAGTATTTATAAACAAAGGTTTAAGAATACTAACTAACTCTTGAGCATCATTACCTAAATTACCCAAAGACAAATATTTTTGATTATTTGTCTTTTCTGCTAGTCTGAGCAATACTTGTGCTGTTGCATTATTCCAAGCCGCTTCGGTTAGATACAAATCAAACGATGTTGCTTGTTCATTAGTATTTACTCCTTCATAGTCATGATACTCACTTACAGTCTTTCCACCTGTAACAATTATTCTCATGTAAGGTTTATCTGTACTAGATACTCCGTACTTGATATCTCGAATAGTCACAAGATGACCTCCAGCTCCTAAACGATTAGACACGTAAGTAGTGTCTTTAGGAGTCGTGTTGAAAATTGAATCTGACATTAATTATTTTTTTAAAGTGAATAATAGGTTTCTTGAGGTTAAACCTATTAGTAACTATTGACAATATTTGCTAGGGCTTGATCTACTAAATCATCCTGATCATTTTGATTATCAATAGCTTCTTGAGTTTCTTCAGCAGTAACACGTACTTTAAACGTAGACATAGGATTTTCATTAGTATTGAAACCTTCAACTTCTTCTGGAGTTTCTTCTGAAGTTACTGAAGTTTCTGGAACTTCTACTAAAGGTAAGATTTGCCATACTTTAACATTACCCTGAGATATCTCGTTTAAAGTAAACCTAGTAAACTCATTTTTGTTACAATCGTATGTATCACATATAAGGTTATAAATGTCTTTTGAAGAAAAACATCTATTTCCATGAACCCATGCTGACTTACTCCCCATATCTTTAAGATATAAGGCTAAGTTAGTCTTATCAGTAACTAAACTAATCATTACTCGATTAGTTTTGTCAGTTAAATCTAACTGCATAGCTTCGATAACACTTGGAGATAGTTCCATTCGCGCTTTACCTTTTCCTTGGATAGGATGTAAGGTTAACATGTTAAGCCCTTCATAAGGGTTAACTGCTTTCTGTTTTGCAAACGGATCTCTCATTTCTGAAATTGAAAACATAAATATATATAATTTTAGATGAAAATATTATCCCAATACGCTTCAACCTCTTTTTCAGTCTCTTTTGAAATAAGGATTTTTCCTTTTAGGTGAGGAGCACGACTGCCCATAAATTTAATATCATCCTTTGCTTGAAAGGACAAATATCGTTCTGAGGTATCTTCGCCTGTTACTAACATAGCAATAGCATCTACTTTCGCACAATACAGGTCTTTAACTTTACCAGTTAAATTAATAGTTGTAGCAGTAATAGACTCTCCTAAAGTAGATGATACTAATTTATCTTTTACGTGCGCTACAAAGATAACATGATCAGCTAATCTACTTAATTGATCAAACCAATCAATCATAACTGCTCTTGAATGTTTATATCCATAGCCTTGAGGTATATCATGCACTGTCTCAAAATTAGTACTATTAGGTGAAATTTTCTTTCCACCTGCTATTTTTCCAATTCTATTGAATTTTTTCCCTTGAGATGTTTCCATGTATCTTAAAGTACCCACTATTTCACTCCAACTATCCATCTGGGTTACTGTATCAACAATTAGATACTCAAGTTTTTGTGTCTTATTTCTTTCTTCAATAGCTGCTATAACACTCCTAAATGTTGCAGGATCCAAGGCTTCTTTAACGATAGCATCTAAAAAATTATAACCATTCGGTTCATTGGAAATAATTAAAGAATTTGGATACTTCTCAGTTAATAATGCCATGATAGTACTCTTTCCTAATTTAGGAGGTGCATAGATCAACATAGTGGCTGGATTCACGCTCTTTGCTTTAACAAGTTTTGTAGGTAGTTCCATTTAATATTTATTATAGACAGCTTGCATTTCAGGTGAATTAGCTTTTGGTAATTCTTTAAACATGCCTGTCAAGCCATCAAATTCTAAAGGTAGTATTAGTCCTTCTTTTCCTCTACGATTCTTTCTTACAAATAGGATTCTTTGATTATGCCCTAGTTTATTGATATCATAACCTCTATAATCATCTACTTCATATCTAGCAGGGTTAAATAACATGATAACCGTTAAGGCATCATCTGCTGTTACTTTAATCTTACCTAAGTCTGTAATCTTAGGTTCAATTTTATGAAGTATTTGTCCTCCCTTATAGTTGTAGGCAGTAGTTTGAGATGCTGCCTCCCGTTGCTGGACTAAAATGGGAGAAGTCTGAAATATCAATGATAAACGTCGTCTAATATAGTATGCAGATAATTTCTCTGCACTCTCATACCATGTAAGACCTTGTTCAGGTCTCATAAGACCTAAATGATCAAACACTGGTACCACTATATGATTAGGATCATTGGGTACATATGTAAAGTTCTTAGGTATTTCTTTCCAGTTATCATTTTGGATAGGATATTCTATTCCTTTTACATAAACAGTACCCTTCTTATATAATTCTCTACGACATGCTCTATAAAAGCCTCCAGGAGTAGGTTCATCTATTAAAATAACATGAGACATTATTTCTTGAACCCATTCTTCCCCTTTTAAGGTTAACTTTATTATCTCCTTATCTAAAGGCCTTTTAGAATAACCATTCAAGTCATTAAGAGTAACTCTCTTTTTATGTACTTGTTCTAGATATAAGACCATTAATCCATCTTTAAACTCTTCTTCACTTTCTTCTAATCTATTCCATATTACTGTGAAGTTAAAATCTAATGTAGGATTATTCTTTTTAAAAAAGAAGGGTACAAATATACTTAAAAATTTTGTAAGTTTTGTCTTTCCTGTCCCTTTACTCGCTGCAATTACTGTAGAAGATTTAGGAATTAAACCAGGAAAGGCTTCTGAGAATCTAGGTAAAGATTCATAGAAGGGAATATAGTTAATCTTTCCTTGTAGCTTTTCTTCTCTAGCTTTATTATACCTATCATATAAGGGTGTCTTTTTTGGTTTGATCTTGTACATCGTTTTTATCTGTTAGGTTATCTACCCACATAGCTAAATCAGATTCTACTACTCCATTTTTCTCTTGTAGGATGAAGTTTCCCATACGTTTTAAAGCACGGTCTGAAGTTTTACAATCATCTATATAAGCTTTACAGGCCATAGGGATTAGCTCTACATCTAAATGAGGATATTTGATTCTCCATTTCCCAATTAATTCACTAATACTTTGAGGATCACCATGGTAATGGGAATATCCACTGTATTGTTTCTTAAAATACCCACGAGCTTTCTCTACTACATTGCCTAAGTTAGATATAAATGTAGCATAAATAGGTTTTATAAAGTTTATTCTGGTATGTTCTCCAGAATATAAATCTATATGTCCTTCGTTATAAAATTTCAAGACAATTTCATTAATAACATCATGAAGTTGTTTCTTAAATTGAAATCCATGTTTAGGTTCTGTTATAAAATCATATAGATTTCCTCCTTCTGTACTTGCTAAAATTACAAATTTAGCTAACCACCGTCTTTCAGGCGATATACACTCTAATAATTCTTCATTCATAATTTAAAATTAGGGAGACTTAAAGCTAAGGATGGTATTTCTCTAACTATATTCAAGTCCATTTTTCCTATTAATTTTTTATCTGTGCCATAAATATATTGCATAGATTCAAACCATGCTTCTTCATACGTATTTATAGTTCTAAATACATATAAATTGGCAGTCTTTTTTAATTTACCATCTGTCCGCCATGTTCGAGCTACTTTCTGACTCATAGGGGTATGTTTAGATCCATATGATAGTAATATACCATTATCTACATTATCTAGTGTCATACCTCTTCCTATAGCCTTAGACGATGCTATTTCGGTTATTTCACCTCTATTAAACTTTTCAAAGAGTATCTTAGACTCTACTCTTGTAGTAAGCCAAATACTTTTTACAGTATCATACTCTGTTTGAGTAATGAATTTTTCTTTAAGCTCTAGTAAATGACGTTTTAGATACCTAAACACATCTTGTCCATCCTTTTTTACTTTCTTTTTATTATAAAAGATATTGTCTACTACAAAGGATGATGACGCCTTACTAGTAACTACATTAGGAGTAATTAAGTTTAATAAAGCTAATCGTTCAGAAAAAATAATAGTCTTTCCGGGCAGTAACTTAAGTAATTTCTTAGCTGCTACTGCTTTAGATGGTAAATTATATAAAAATCTACTCATCTGTTGTCCTATTACTTGTTTAGCTCTAGTAGGAGTATATTGGTATTGTATAGCTCCTTTCTTTTTTGCATACCATTCCTTTTCAGTATATTTAGGAACAATTTCTTTTTTGGTTTTTTTTCGGGATCTGTACCAAATTCTTTTATGAGTATCATCAAGAGTATGGTTTATGATGATTGTTTGCATATCTGCAATAATACCATCTAGAACTGCTTGTTCTCGAGTATACCTATACGATACAGGTAAATAAATCTCAATCAATTGTCCTTTAGTAATTAAATGAGTTACTTTACCCATTCTTGTAGAAGCATCTGATTGAACTAATCCAGTTTGCTCTGCTATATCTTTGAATACATATTCTCCTGCTGATTCTGTTCCTGTAAGACCTAGTTTGTAACGTGCTGGAGATTGAGTAAGATTTCTCATGTATTCAGGGGTGAGGGTAGCATCAAGCTCATCATAAACATCAAACGTTCTTGGGTGCCTAGGAATACTTTGATAGCACCAGAACTCAAGGTTAAAATCTTTTAAAGGATTTTTTCCATACACAGATTCAAAGACACTAGCTTCTTTTTTTAAATTAGAACCTTGGTCTTTAGTAAAGGAAAAAATAAAAATAGGATCAGTATTAGTAATCCACCCTAATGTTAAAGCTCTGTAAAAGGCTTTATACATTATGAAACTCTTACCAACCCCTTGAGAGATGATGAGAGAGGAGTTGCCCCCTCTCTCAATCCAAGATTCAAGCCCTTCCTCTTGAATCTTATTTCTTTTTGTAGATACTTCCATTTGCTTTAATTTTCAAAATGGTTCTTGGGTCTACTAATTTAAACTCTCCTTTAGAAGTATATACTTCAATATACCCATTGTTATTCTTGTTTCGACTTGCTTTCAATGAGTAAGTTCTTTCTCCACTCGCTGCTTTCCATGTTACTGTTTGGAATTTTCCGCTTGGATCCATGAATATCTGTTGTAATTTAGTTTTATTAACAGATATTACTTCTTTTTTCTGTTTAGGAATTGTATAAGTACGATACTTACCATTATCCCTAAATTGTAAATTCTTGATAAGTCCATTACTACAGAGAAGATCCATAGTACCAGATACAAGTGATTGATTCCACTTGACAGTATCATAAATACTGATAAGTCGATTCTTGACTTCCAATGTGGTAATTTCTCCTCTTAAAGAGATTAATTCTTTTACCACTTTTCTAATGATCTTAGTTACATTCATAATTAAATTTATTTAAACCAAATAATATAATCAATAACTACTTGATCTTCTTTGTAGAAAATTAATTCAGAGGACAGTAAACCATCACCAGAATGTACATACAAAGAATCACAATTACGTTTCTTCATCCCTTGATAAGACATTTCACTTCTAGAAATGTCTTTTCCGTCTCTATACCATCCTTTATACTCATATTGTTTGCCTATATGACAATTAGATATGAGAAATAAAGCATCAGGGTCATTACCTACATATCCTAATGATTTCCCTGTATCCTTGCTCATATAAATACCATCACCATATGCTGCACCTGAAATATACGCAGCATTAGTTGGACGAATCATAAGCCCAGATTTAAGAATAGAGAAAATATTAGGACAACGAGTGCCATGAAATAAATGTTCTGTAACAGGATTTTTTTGATCTTTAATCCAATTTTCAAATCGTTCTAAACGTGGCGTAGCTAGTTTAAAGCATTTATAAATGTCTCTACGCCTATAACCCGTATTGGTTGCTTCTATTTTATCACGTAACCACGTAGGCGGTTGATCTAACTCTTTAAACTCAATGTTCAAATCTTCATATGGATTAACTGTATTAATGACATTAGCTGAATCCATACCATCTAATGCATTTTGCTCCCTAGCTAACAAAGTATTTTTTTGAGCTACATCACTAATGAGATAGTCAGATACTTTACCCATTCTTCTAGGAATTACTTTGTATAATTCTTCTAATCTACTGTTTATCTTTTTTACTTTCTTAAGGGCAGTAATTTCATCAAGAAGTTTTTGTGCTTCTTGTATTTGTTGCGGTGTAGTAGTATCTACTAAATAAGAAGAGGATACTGATCCTTTAGTGTATTTAGAAAAGACTTGATAAAAGTTATCAAAGTCTGTATTACCTGATTTAGACTGCACAACAGTCTTTACAGCTTTCAAATCACTAATATCCTTATACCCTTTTCTTAATTTACTAGAGATAGTCCGATCCCATCTAGACATGGGATACCTCTTTGTAGTTTCATGTCCTCCTACTCGCCCATATTTAACAATAAATTCAGATCCATTCTGAATCATATTATAATATTTATTGTTATTCTTGTCTCCTGCTACAAAAATTAAAAACTTTTTCATAATAGGTAAACTTCATATAAATAGCCCCCTCCACTTTTACCATGTTTCCAATGTACTTTAAGTTGTAGTGTATCAACATTTTCTAGTACATCTAATACATCTCCTGGTAAGTAATGGTTACTATTTAAAAATAGTTTGAAAACATTCCTAGTGGAATCATAAAGAATCCACCAGAAATATACTATAGCATAAATGATTATTACTGTTTCTAACACCATAGAGTTATTGTTATATATTAAAGTAGTTTAAGAAAAAGATTTGAATAGTCCAATAAAATACTTCTAATATAAGAAATATAGTTACACTACCTAATTGTATTTCTAGAAAAGTAGGTACTTCATTACTTTTAAATACCTCAAAACCCCATATTAAACTTAATATTAGACTTATTAGAATAAAGACTCCAATGTGATTTAATAAAGTCATTTTTCTTCATTTGTGATTAGAAAGAAGGAGAGGGGTACTTACTACCCACTCTCCCTCGAAACTAAATACGGATTCTTAATTTTATACTAATGTATACTCAATGTCTATTGTAACTGGCTCATAGATAGTATCTAC